>ERZ761603.3264-NODE-3264-length-10505-cov-47.168708_pt1 | contig 10505 bp, 5 predicted proteins | sample MGYA00511879_ERZ761603 | MGnify/ENA primary metagenome ERZ761603 (study PRJEB28899, sample SAMN02850040) | bioreactor sludge metagenome | biome: EBPR Sludge; feature: EBPR Bioreactor; material: flocular biomat | place: Australia: Thorneside Wastwater Treatment...
ATGCCGTCGCCGTGGTGCTGGCGGATCGGGAGCAGGCCAACGCTCAACTCTACGCCCAAGTGCGGGCGGCGCTGCAAGCCCGTGCCCAGGCACGTGCGCGTGCTCGGATTGGCGGGAGGGGCTGATGGCGGCGCTCGAACCTCAGTACATGACCATCTTGAAGAAGGTGCTCGCCGCCCGCTTCGTGCCGTTCCTGCCGCCGTTGCTCGGCAACGCCAATCCCACCGATCAGGCGGCGAAGCAGCTTTCACGGGCCTTCAGCGCCTTCGCCCTGCACAAGCTGCTCGACATCACGCCGCAGGCCGCCGCCGCCTCGGTCGTGGACGACTTCAACGACAAGGGCATCGACGCGATCCACTATCACGCGCCGTCGGAGACGCTGTACCTTCTGCAAACCAAGCTGAAGGAATCCGAGCAGTTCAAGCAGGAGGATGCACTGCCGTTCTGCGAGGGCATTCGCCTGTTGCTCAAACAGGACTTCACCGCGTTCAACGGGAACGTCCTGAATCGGAAGGCTGATATCGAGGGCGCACTCGATGCGTGCAGCCACATCAAGCTGGTCGTGCCCTACACCGGCGATGGTGTATCGCAAACGGCCCGCGACGCCTTGCAGGCGCTGCTCGACGACGAAGACCTGGACGAAGAGCGGCTGGTCAAGCAGGTGGAGTACTACACGGCGACCGAGATCGCCCGCGACCTGCTGGCGGAACAGGCCTACCAAACGGTGCACACGGATGTCGCGTTGCAGAAGCACGCGAAAGTCGAAAGCCCGCGAGCCACGTACTACGGTGTCGCGCGGCTGGCGGACTTGGTGGCCCTGCATCAGACGCACGGCAAGGCACTGTACGAGCGCAACATCCGCTACTTCCTCGGCAGCAGCAAGTCCGATGTCAACAAGGCCATCAAGACGACCTTGCATGACGCCCCGGCGGACTTCTTCTACCTGAACAATGGCGTCACAGCCGTCTGCGACCTGATCGAGCCGAAGGCTAACAAGAATGGCGTCAAGAAGTTCAAGGTGCGCGGCTTGTCCATCATCAACGGCGCGCAGACGGTGGCGTCGGCTGCCGAGTTCGTGCGCCAGCATCCGGGCAAGAGCATCGATGACGCCAGGGTGATGCTCACTTTGATCAAGGCATCGGCGGACGGCCAGTTCGGCAAGAGCGTGACCAAGGCCCGCAACCACCAGAACCCAGTACAGACCGCGAACTTCGCCTCGCTGGACGAGAACCAGGAGCGGTTGCGGCAGGAGATTGCCCACTTCGGCTTCGACTACCACTACCGTCCCGAGGCCGTGGCAAACGGCACCAGTGCCATCACGCTCGACGAGGCGCTGCGCGCGCTTGCATTGCAACAGAACGACCCGCGCTATGCGGTCTGGCTCAAGAGCGAACCCGCGCGCCTCGCCGATCCCGACTCCGCCGAGTACCAGGCGCTTTTCACTACTGCCCTGCCGGGAGTGGCGGTGATCAACGCTGTCATGTGCCACCGGGCGATTCGCACCCTCGTGGTGGACTATGAGCAGAAGGCTCCGGCGCGCAGCCAGGAACGCCTGATTTATCGGCACGGCATTCACGTCATCACGGCGGTGATGATGAAGCGCCTGCGCACCCGCACCGGCGCAGCGGCCGTCATTGACCCCGCGACGATTCCCGCGCTGATCAGCCAGCCGCTCGATCAGCTCCGGCAGCAAGCGTTCGACCTCGGGCGGCAACGACTCATTCTTGAGGGGCCACTGGCCTACTTCCGCAACCAGGGCAATGTTGCAGCCTTCCTGGCCGACCTGATGGAAACACACTTCGCGCTGGCCGCCGATCGGGCCATAGCACCACTACGCAATATTCAAAATGCAGCGGACGCGTATCCGCGCAAGCGCCTGATCGACTACTTGTCGAGCCGCGCGCCGCAACTATGAGAGCGACGCCATGAGCAAACAAAAACTCGAACTCACCTGGATCGGGAAGGAGAAGCGGCCCAAGCTGGAGCCGCGCATCCTGCTCGAAGACCCCGAAAAGTCCTATCACGCCAAGCATCGCGTTTCCGACAACGACATCTTCGACAATCGGCTGATCTTCGGGGACAACCTGCTTGCGCTGAAAGCATTGGAGCAAGAGTTCTCCGGCAAGGTGAAGTGCGTCTTCATCGATCCGCCGTACAACACTGGCAGTGCATTTGAGCACTACGACGACGGGATTGAACACTCGATTTGGCTCGGGCTCATGCGCGATAGGCTCGAAATCATTCGGAGGCTGCTGACTCCGGATGGCTCGCTTTGGATCACGATTGACGACAACGAAGGACACTACTTGAAAGTCCTATGCGACGAAGTCTTTGGGCGTTCAGCCTTCGTCACGTCGCTGGTGTGGGAGAACTTCTACGGCCGGAGTAACGCAGCGGCAATATCTCCTGCACATAACTACATCTTGCTGTACTCCCCGATGGGGCAAGACTGGAAGCGTGTTCGAAATCTTCTGCCGCGGGGAGAAGAGAGTGCCAGCAAGTACAAGAATCTTGACAATGATCCACGCGGGCCGTGGCGACTGGGTCCAATCTTTGCAGCAGGGGAGCGGCATGAAGGCCTCATGTACACCATCACGACTCCATCCGGTCGCCAAGTAAGTCCTCCGAAAGGCAGCCACTGGCGGATGCTTGAGGATCAATTCTGGAAGATGGTCAAAGAGGGGCGGATCGTATTTGGTGAAAAAGGCGATAACAACCCGGCAGTAAAGCTCTTCTTGCGAGAAGTGCAAGAAGGCCTAGTACCCCGAACCTGGTGGTCGCATACGGAAGTTGGTCACTCACAAGAGGCCAAGCGAGAGATCCAGGCGCTGTTCCCCAACGAGATTCCATTTGACACGCCGAAGCCGGAGCGCTTGCTCAGTCACGTAATTACCATCGCATCCAATCCCGGCGACATTGTTCTTGATTCATTCGCTGGCTCAGGAACGACAGGCGCTGTCGCTCACAAGATGGGCCGTCGCTGGATCATGGTCGAACTCGGTGATCATTGCCATACATACGTCATCCCGCGCCTGAAGAAGGTGATTGACGGTGAGGACAAGGGCGGCATCACTGAAGCCGTCGGCTGGCAGGGCGGCGGTGGCTTCCGCTACTACCGGCTTGCTCCCAGCCTGATCGTCAACGACCGCTGGGGTAATTCGGTCATCAATCCAGAATACAACGCTGCGCAACTGGCCGAGGCGTTGGCGAAGCTGGAAGGCTTCAACTACGCGCCGTCAGAAACGCACTGGTGGCAGCACGGCCACTCCAGCGAGCGAGACTTCATCTACGTCACCACGCAGAACCTGTCCGCTGAGCAATTGCAGGCGCTGTCCGATGAAGTCGGCCCGGAGCGGAGCCTGTTGGTGTGCTGCGCTGCTTTCCACGGAGTCACGGCGGCCAAAGCGGCGGAGCGCTGGCCGAACCTGACGCTGAAGAAGATCCCGAAGATGGTGTTGGCCCGCTGCCATTGGGGCCGTGACGACTACAGCCTGAATGTGACCAACCTGCCGATGGCAGAGATTGAGAAGGCCGAGCCTGCGGCCCCGGGCGACAGCGTCAAGAACACCAAGAACAGGAAAGCGGCCCTCGCCAATGCGGGACAGGGCGGCCTGTTTGGGGAGAACGAATAATGAACACCCGCGTCCTGCACGCCGTCACCGGTCGTCTGTCCCTTCGCCCGCCCCAGGCGGAATCGCTCACCAAACTGGTTCGCGCGCTCGATGCCGCGCCCGAACTATTGGGCCACGAGCAGGATGTCTCGGCCATTTTGTCCACGCTGAAGGCTGAGTTCAGCACGCTGGAGGACTTCGAGCGCGAGTTCCCGTCGCTGTGCTTCGCGCTGGCCACGGGCGTGGGCAAGACCCGCCTGATGGGAGCCTTCATCGCCTACCTGCATCTGGCGCACGGCATCAAGAACTTCTTCGTGCTCGCTCCCAACCTGACGATCTACAACAAGCTCATCACGGACTTCACGCGCAACACGCCAAAGTACGTGTTCAAGGGGATCGCCGAATTCGCGCAGCAACCGCCGCTGATCATCACCGGCGACAACTACGACCAGACCGGTGCGGCGGTGGACGATCAAGCGATGGGCTTCGCCCACGATGTGCGCATCAACATCTTCAACATCTCCAAGATCAACTCCGAGGTTCGCGGCGGCAAGGAGCCGCGCATCAAGCGGATGAAGGAAGTCCTGGGCGATAGCTACTTCAACCATCTGGCGAACCTGACTGACCTTGTGCTGCTGATGGACGAATCGCACCGTTACCGGGCCAGCGCCGGGGTGCGCTCTATCAACGAGCTCAAGCCCCTGTTCGGCCTGGAGGTGACGGCGACGCCGTTCGTGGAGTCCAGCCGAGGCCCGGTGCCGTTCAAGAACGTGGTAATGGACTACCCGCTGGCGCGGGCGATGGAGGACGGCTTCGTCAAGGAGCCTGCCGTGGTCACCCAGCGCAACTTCGACGCCAAGGCGCACACGCCCGAGGAGATCGAGAAGACGAAGCTGGAAGACGGCGTGCGCCTGCACGAGACCACCAAGGTCGAGTTGCTCACCTACGCCCGCGAGAACGGCGTCAAGCCGGTCAAGCCCTTCATGCTCGTCATCGCTCGCGATACCACGCACGCGGGGCAACTCTTGGCGCTTCTGGAGTCGGAAGCCTTCTACGAGGGGCGCTACCAGGGCAAGGTGATTCAGGTCGATTCCAGCCGTACCGGCGCGGAAGAAGAGGAGATGATCACGCGCCTGCTGGCCGTGGAGAGCGTGGACGAGCCGACCGAGATCGTGATTCACGTCAACATGCTCAAGGAGGGCTGGGACGTGACCAACCTCTACACCATCGTCCCATTGCGCGCCGCCAACGCCCGCACGCTGATCGAGCAGTCCATCGGGCGCGGCCTGCGTCTGCCGTACGGCAAGCGCACGGGCGTCGCGTCGGTGGATCGCCTGAACATCGTCGCGCACGACAAGTTCCAGGAGATCATCGACGAGGCCAACCGCGGCGACTCGCCGATTCGCCTGAAGCAGGTCATCCTCGATGCGCCCAGTGCCGACGACAGGAAGGTCAGCGTGCAGGTCCAGTCCGGGGCCGCGGCGCGCCTCGGTCTGACGGAAGCCCCGGTCGTGGCCACGGGGGCTTCAGCCACTGACAGTGGAGCGGAAGTCCCCGTGCCCCAACCGGTATTCAGCACGGAGGCGGAGAAGCAGGCCGCGCGCGTGGTCATGGACGTCATCGGCAAGTACGAGGTCAAGCGCGATCTTGTGCCCACCAGCAGCGCGTTGCTGAAACCCGAAGTTCAGAAGGAAATCCTCGCAGAAGTGGCGGAACGGTTGAAGCCCCTGCAAGGCGAATTGCTGGCGGGCGTGGATGCATCGGCCTCCGCTCTTGATTTGTCCGCCGTGGTGGCAAAGACCACCGAGATCGTGGTGCAGCAGACCATCGACATCCCGCGCATCGCGGTGGTGCCGACTGGCGAGGTCACGACGGGCTTCCACGCCTTCAAGCTGGATGTGAGCCAGCTCCATCTCCAGCCGGGTGAGCGCGAGATCGTCATCCATAACCTGCGCACCAACGAGCAGGACACCCTGGCCGCCGAAGTTGGGCTAAAGGAGCAGCGCCCGGAGGACTACATCGTCCACGCCCTCGTGGACTTCGATGACATCGACTACTTCACCCACGCCGATCTCCTCTACGACCTCGCGGGCCAGATGGTGCAGCACCTGCGCGGTTATCTGTCCGAGGACGAGGCCATCAGCGTCCTCGATCGTGACCGCCGCTTGATCGCACGGGAAATCCACGCGCAGATGATGGCCCACTTCTGGGAAGAGGCGACCGAGTACGAGGTGCAGGTCAGTCGCGGCTTCACCGAACTCAAACCGTGCAACTACACCGCCACGGCAGGCCAGACGGCCCATCACTTCCGGGAGACCGTGACCGAGACCAGCCGCATCAAGCAGATGCTCTTCGGTGGCTTCGCGCGTTGTCTATACCCGCTGCAGAAGTTCGATTCGGACACCGAACGGCGCTTCGCCATCACCCTGGAGCGCGACGCGACGAAGTGGTTCAAGCCCGCGAAGGGGCAGTTCCAGATCTACTACAAGCTCGGCACCGAGCAGCCGGAGTACATCCCCGACTTCGTGGCCGAGACGGAATCAGCGATTTTCATGGTCGAGACGAAAGCTCGTGGCGACATGAACACGCAGGAGGTTCAAGCGAAAGCGGCCGTTGCTGCCCGTTGGTGCGAGTACGCATCGGATCACGCACGTGAAGTTGGCACGAAATCGTGGAAGTACCTGCTGATACCCCATGACGAGGTTACAGAATCGAAGCGACTTTCTGACTACATGCGGTTTGAGAAAAAGACGGCATGAGGGCGTGGCCGAGTACAGAATTCATCCGCGCAATGCTCGCGCCTCACCTCAAAGCGGTGGATGTCACGTCGGCGTTTATGAGAACGCAATAGCGCGGATGCTTTCTGTCAAGAACCACCTATCAAGTGTTGCGAGGGCATCTGATGAAAGCTGCTGTGTGAACAGCAGTGCAAGACGGCGCTTCGGTCTTGAGCAGGCAACATAGAACAGGTTTCGATTGCGCTCGAAGCTCGCTTGCTTTCCCGGCGGGATGGCTGTTTTTCCTGCCAGTTCGAGCATCTCTCCAAAGTTGTACTGATTCCACCCGCGACCGATGACGACAAGAACATTCTCGAACTCCGCGCCCTTCACTCCGTGCTTGGTTTCGAAGGGGGAGTGACCATCCAAGTAGCTCCGCAGCGCCTTGATTTCTGCGTATCTGACTGCGCGAAGCTTCTCTATCTCCGTCAGCGCGGCCGGCATCTCTTCGCCACTAGTTCGATCAAATTCGCGCAGCTCTCGCTCACGCCTCTCAATGGCTTCCGGGAGTCTTGGCTTCCGCAGGTTGAGAAGGTGGTCGATGACCTCTCCAACCGTGCCATTTTCGCGAATCACCATCAGCTGGCTCATCGCATCATGCCAAGCTGTCTTGTCGGCTCGCCCCCGCAATAGCGGCGTGTTGCCACCCAGTGCGTCGAACATGGCGCCGAACCTACTGCCGGAGAAGGCATCACAAGCAGGCTCCAACTGGTCCACGAAGAAGGCGATATGCGGATGTTCCTTCTTGGCAAACGACTCGTTATAGCGAAAAACCGCTGGCAAGCTCGCATAGCCTTGCTCGCCGGCAAGAAGCCTATGCGTCAGCATGAGAACCTTTGTGCTTTCGGGGGAGAAATCCCATCCCTCTTGTGCCAATAAAGTCTTCACTTGCTCAAGGGTTTCGTGGCCGACCTCTGAAGGCAAATCTCCTCCCCAATGGGCACCTGTCTGTCGTTCGCCAGTCCAGGCATTCGTATGAAATACGCTGACCTGCCCAATGGCAGTCGGGTCTTCGACAAACTGCTGTAGCTCCGGGCGCATCCGATTGAGGCAGTCAACGATGGTTTTGACTGATCGGAAATTGGCCTCTTTGCCAATCTCCTTGACTCGCTGATGCTCCAGTCTCCCACATCCATTGCCATATATTTTCTGCCAATGGTCGCCGAAGAAGCCGAATAGAGGCGCAGGTGGGTTCTCCAGAAACAGCCGCTGAATCGCCGCAATCCAATCCTTGTCAGTATCCTGATATTCATCCACGAGAATGATGGGAAACCGATCCGTCACTATATTCCTGAACTTGGCGTTCTCCATCAATGAAACGGTGAGCGGCAGTACATCATCGTGATGCAGAGACACACGATCCTCGCGAATGGAGCGGTACCCGAAACTGTATTCAACCACACGGCCACCCAGACTTCCCCCGGCTTCCGCAATTCTCTCTTGCCATGTTGGCATCGCCTCAACCAAACCACGGAGTTGTTTCTGGAAGCCACTAATCAATGACCAACAGAAGGCATGATTGGTGTCGCAGTACACCATTGGGCTTCTGTCAGTGCGGGCGGCAATTTCATCGCGGGCCACATTGGTGAACGTGATGCACGCAATCTGCTGGTTTCTTCTTGGGAACGTATTCTTGTGGCGCTCGATCAAATAGTGGAGCGCCTTGATGAGTGAGTAAGTCTTTCCAGCGCCTGCTCCTGCTTCCAAGCGGAAGTGCTCTCCGGCGGCCAGGCTGCTAAACATGGCATCAAGTGCACGCTGGCTGGCAATTTCAGCGGGTGACTGCGGATTAGTCATCTGCATCCCCATCGTCAGCGATTGTCGCCGCGACCACCAAAGCAAGCGCCGGGTCCGGGACGGCTGGCTCGATGTCGGCCGACAGCCAGCGTATTCCGTCAAGGATGTACTTGGGCGTTGTCCAGGATTTGTCCTCTATTGCGTACTTGAGCGCAAATTCGGACTTCTTGATCTTGCTGGCCTTGCTTCTGGCTTCCGTTTCAAGTTCTTCCCGTGTAGCGTCATTCAAGTTGAACAATGTTCGGTTTGCGAGAATGAAGGCATCTTCAAACGTGCGGCCACAGGGGCCACCTTCTTCCTCCGCACATTGATAGGCAATGCGGTTGCCGTGCTTTGTCTTTTCGGAGGCATCCTTCGTCACCAGGCCATTGAGGGTGAATGGATCATCATCGGAAAACCAGGCTTTCAGGCAGGCGTTGCTGGAATAGGTTCCCTTGTGGACCTCGCACGCGCTCCCGCCGGGTTCTTCTACTGAATCCAGATCGGTGAGGATTAGGGTTGGCAATTCAAGGAAGCGCAAGAGCCCGAAGAAGAGATGAGCATATGCTCCGCCGACCTCCATGGTGGTTACATACTGGCTTGATAGCTTCGGCCGGGTTGGCTCCGCGACCTCCAGCTTTTCGATGATGGCGGGGAGCAAAAGTCGTTCGCTCAGCCCCTCTACCAGGATCGCCTTGTCGGCAAAAAACAGATCACAGCGGGTTAGTGTCAGGTACTGATGGAGGAACTTTTTGTCCGGCTCGGAAACGCCATCCAGTCCCTTGCGAAGATCCTTGATTCTCGTCTGCCGAACGCCAGCAGCTGAACCTGGTACCTCACCACTGAGGAAATAGCGAATACTTTCAAATCCGGCTTCGTTGGCTATATGCGAAGAGTGCGTAGAAACAACGAACTGGACCGGCCAAGCCGTCTTGCTTTCCGTTCCTTCAACCAGCAGTTGAGCGGTTTTCGCGAGCTGACGTATGAAGACTTCTTGCATCTGAGGATGTAAATGAGCTTCTGGCTCTTCAATGAAGACCAGATGCACTCCTGGCGAGCTTGGCTCGGCCAGAAACGACTTATAGAACCCTGCAAGCTGCAAAAGGATGAAGATGAGGTTCCTGGCGCCAAGGCCGTTGTAGGATTCCGGCAGAGTCACTCCGCTGTAGCCGGTATAGCGAACCTTAGTGAAGTTGGAGAGCAACTTGCGAACGTCGAGCAGTGTCTCGGTATGCAGTTCCTGATTCCCCAGCCCAGGATATCCAAAGTTTTTCAGCGCCGGGATCAGATTATTCAGTTGACCGCCGAAGCTGCTGTCTATCTGAGATTGAATGTCCTGAACAGCCTCTTTCAGTGCTTGGGCAATCTGTTTGTCGGCTTCATCCGCTGATGACGATGAAGCCGTAGCAAAGAGGAGTTCAACAGTCTTGGCGAGTATGTCGGATTCGCGGGATGTTATGTCGTCCAAGCCTCTTTGGGCGTTTATGAAGCCAGTCTTTATCAACGCCTTCAGCGCGCCTTGCTGTAACTGGCGTTTGTTCTCCGCATCATTTGGGTCTTCGGCCCATATCCGGACGGCAAAATTGGTTGGGATACATTCTCGAAGCGAGCGAAAGAAAGCTATCCTCGTTTCATCGGTCAGGGGGGTATCCGGTTGCCCCGAGAACAATTGGGCGAGCTGCCCATCCTTCAGCTCGTAGCGGACTACAACGAGCGCCTCATTGCAATCTGGGTCGAGGTCAATAACGAATGGACCGAGAGGCCCCAACTGCGGCTGAGCAGGATCATATTCGAACGTCAAACGCAACTCGATAAACGGAACCAGAGCCCTGACTACATCGTCATCTTGATCATTGTTATGAGCTTCCAGTGACGCGCAGAACCTGTCGTAGCAGGCACTGGAGAAATCTTCGAGCTGAAATGCTGCGGTGCCTTCAGCCAGTAGCCGCCGTATGATTTCGGACAATGAGGTCTTGCCACTGTTGTTTCGCCCCACTACAACCGTAGTCAAATCCTCCAGCGCAAGCTGCACGTCTGTGAGTAGACGGAAGTTCTTGATCTTTGCATGCCGCAGCTTCATCTGATCCCCTTGACTATCGGCGTGTCGGGTTACGTCAGGCGTCTCTGGCTCTTGCTGGCAACCCTTTTTTTGCCCTCCCAAGCTTAGTAGTGAGTGTACGTAACTACAGATATTTCTTGAAGCTTCCGGCCGCGATATTCACCGCCACGCCGAGCAATGCGGCGCTGGGCAGCAGGATCAGCAGCGGGTTCACGCTGACCGGCAGCGCCAGGTAAGTCACCCACGGCAGCACGGCCAGCGGGATCAGGCTGGCCCTGGCGC
>ERZ761603.3266-NODE-3266-length-10499-cov-303.354558_pt1 | contig 10499 bp, 8 predicted proteins | sample MGYA00511879_ERZ761603 | MGnify/ENA primary metagenome ERZ761603 (study PRJEB28899, sample SAMN02850040) | bioreactor sludge metagenome | biome: EBPR Sludge; feature: EBPR Bioreactor; material: flocular biomat | place: Australia: Thorneside Wastwater Treatment...
GCGACCAGTTCGCCGCCCTCGCCGTCCTCGCGCAGCACGACTGCGAACAGCGCCGCCAGGCGCTGGCTGCTTTCCACGAACGCTGGCAGGGCGAGGCGCTGGTGATCGACAAGTGGCTCTCGGTGCAGGCTTCGAGCCGGCTGCCGGATACCCTGGCGATCGTCGAGGCGCTGCTCGCGCATCGCTCGTTCGACCTGCACAACCCGAACAAGGTCTATGCGCTGCTCAACAGCTTCGGCAACAACCACGTCCGCTTCCATGCCGCCGACGGCTGCGGCTACCGTTTCCTCGCCAGGCAGATCGCCGCCATCGACCGTTTCAATCCGCAGGTGGCGGCCCGCCTGACACGCCGCTTCGACCGCTGGCGTCGCTTCGACGCGCGGCGGCAGTCGCACGCCGCATCGGCACTGGGCGAACTCCACGCGAGCACCGGCCTGTCGCCGGACGTACGCGAAGTCGTCGGCCGGGCACTGGCATAGCCGCCACGGACCACCCGCTCGCGGCGGCAAGCGCCGACGATTCCCCGCAGGATTGCGGCAGCCTTGCCGTTGCGGCCGGCAGCGGATAGAATCCGCGGTTCGCTTCGCCAAGCGATTCAACACATTCATCAACCGGGCGTTGGCTCTATCAAACCGGGGCGGCGCCGATCCCAAGGAAAGAGAGTTTGAGATGGCGATAAGTGTTGCGCAAAAAGCGCAGATCATGACCGATTACCAGCGTGCGGCTGGCGACACGGGTTCATCGGAAGTCCAGGTCGCTCTGCTGACCGCCCGCATCAATGACCTCACCGGCCACTTCAAGGAACACAAGAAGGACAATCACTCGCGTCGCGGTCTGCTGCGCATGGTCAGCCGCCGCCGCAAGTTGCTGGACTACCTCAAGCGCACCAACGTTGACTCGTACCGCAGCCTGATTCAGCGTCTCGGCCTGCGCAAGTAGGCCTGCTCACCGAACCGCAACGCGGTCGGCATGTGCAGGCAAACTCGAAAGCCGTCAGCGGCCAGCCCCCGGTGGGCTGGCCGCTGTTCGTGCTGCAGCAGCCTGGTTGGCAAATGGGCGCGTCGGTTGAATTGCCTGCCGGAGTCGTGGGCAGGCACGCGCCAGACTATCGAGAAAGGGAAAAATGTTTAATATCGTCAAGAAGAGCTTCGCCTACGGCGCGCAACAGGTCACGCTGGAAACCGGGGAGATCGCGCGCCAGGCAGGCGGCGCCGTACTGGTCTCGATGGGCGAGACGGTGGTTCTGGTCACCGTCGTCGGCAACCGCACGGCCAAACCGGGGCAGGATTTCTTCCCGCTGACCGTCGACTACATCGAAAAGACCTACGCCGCCGGACGAATTCCCGGTGGCTTCTTCAAGCGCGAAGGCCGCCCCTCCGAGAAGGAGACGCTGACCTCGCGTCTGATCGATCGCCCGCTGCGCCCGCTGTTCCCGGAAGGCTTCTACCACGAGGTGCAGGTCGTCGCGATGGTGATGTCGCTCGACCCGGAGATCGACCCCGACGTGCCGGCGCTGATCGGCGCCTCGGCGGCACTGGCGATCTCGGGCATCCCGTTCGATGGCCCGATCGGCGCCGCCCGTGTCGGCCACATCGACGGTCAGTATGTTCTCAATCCGACCAGCAGCCAGCTGCAGTCGAGCCGGCTCGATCTGGTTGTGGCGGGAACGCAGGCAGCCGTGCTGATGGTCGAATCGGAGGCCAGGGAACTGCCCGAAGATGTCATGCTGGGCGCCGTCGTCTTCGGACACCAGCAGATGCAGGCGGCGATCGAGGCGATCAACGAACTGGCCGACGAGGCCGGCAAACCGGAGTGGGAATGGGCCCCTGCCGCCAGGAACGAGGCCGTGCACAGCAAGCTCGACCGGCTCGTGCAAGCCGAACTCGAGGAGGCCTACCGCATCACCAGCAAGCAACTGCGCACGCAGCGAATCAAGGAGATCACGGCCTACGCCGTCGAGACCCTGACCGCTGACGACGACGCACCCGACGCCAACGCCATCCGGCACATGGTCGACGCGGCCGAGGCGCGAATCGTTCGCGGCCGCATCCTCGCTGGCGAGCCGCGCATCGATGGTCGTGACACACGGACCGTCAGGCCGATCGCCATCCGTTCGGGCGTCCTGCCGCGCGCGCATGGCTCCGCCCTCTTCACGCGCGGGGAAACGCAGGCCATTGTCGCCGCGACGCTGGGTACCGGACGCGACGAGCAGATCATCGACGCGCTTTCCGGTGAGTATCGTGAGCGCTTCATGCTGCACTACAACTTCCCGCCCTACGCCACCGGTGAATGCGGCCGCGTCGGCTCGCCGAAGCGACGCGAGATCGGCCACGGCCGGCTGGCCAAGCGCGCCCTGCTGGCCGTACTGCCGTCGCCGGAGGAGTTCTCCTACACCATCCGGGTGGTCTCCGAGATCACCGAATCGAATGGTTCGAGTTCGATGGCCAGCGTCTGCGGCGCCTCGCTCGCGCTGATGGATGCCGGGGTACCGCTGAAGGCGCATGTTGCCGGAATCGCCATGGGCCTGATCAAGGAAGGCAACCGCGTTGCCGTCCTGACCGACATCCTCGGTGACGAGGACCACCTCGGCGACATGGACTTCAAGGTTGCCGGCACCGAGGCCGGCGTGACGGCGCTGCAGATGGACATCAAGATCCAGGGCATCACCAAGGAGATCATGCAGGTTGCCCTGGCGCAGGCCGGTGAAGCACGCCTGCACATCCTGAAGCAGATGCAGGGTTCGATGGCCGGGCACCGCGAGGAGGTTTCGACCTACGCGCCGCGCCTGTACACGATGAAGATCAACCCCGAGAAGATTCGCGACGTCATCGGCAAGGGCGGCGCGGTGATTCGCGCCATCACCGAAGAGACCGGCACGACCATCGACATCAAGGATGACGGCACGATCACCATCGCATCGGTCAGCGGCGACGCCGCCAACGCCGCCCGCGCACGCATCGAGTCGATCACCGCCGACGTCGAAGTCGGCAAGATCTACGACGGCACGGTGCTCAAGCTGCTCGACTTCGGCGCCATCGTCAGCATCCTGCCGGGGCGCGACGGTCTCCTGCACATCTCGCAGATCGCCAACGAGCGGGTCAACGCCGTCGCCGATTACCTCAAGGACGGCCAGAAGGTCCGCGTCAAGGTGCTCGAAGCCGACGAGAAGGGCCGCGTCCGCCTGTCGATGAAGGCGGTCACCGCCGAAGAGGGTGGCGCCACGCCCGGACCGGCATCTGCCCCTGCCTGAACTGCCGCAGCAAGACCGGCGGGTGGCGGCTTCAGCTCCGCCGCCCGTCATTCCGCCGGTGACCCCTGCCGTGACGGCAGCGCCGCGGCCAGGCGAAGCGCACAGCGACGTCCGTTGACGGGCGTGGCACGGGCTACCAAGGGCGAGCCCCACGTGCAGCGAGAGCGACCAGACCCAGCCGTGCATCCGGAACCAATTGCCCGTGCCGCAGATCAGCGGCACCAGGGTCTGCCATCGCGCTGACAACCAGGCGCCTGAGTTCATCCCGGAACGAAAAAACCCGGCCTTGTGAGCCGGGCTTCCCGTCTTGCATTCCTTGGTGGGTCGGGAGGGACTCGAACCCTCGACCAATGGATTAAAAGTCCACTGCTCTACCGACTGAGCTACCAACCCTCAAGAGCCGCGCAGTATAGGGAAGGGTTGCTGCACTGTCAAGGAAAGCGCGCCCGTTGGTCCAAGACGTGGTGCGGCGCCGTGGCGCGGCAGACCCCCAGCGCCGAGTTGCACATACTGCCAGCGAATTTCGGTAAAGCTGCTCTGCCAGACTGCCCGACTGCCGAAGCAGCCGCGTAGACTTCATCCGCCGTCTCTGCAGGCATTCTCGAGCGCGGTCGTGTTCATGAGCCACTGCGCATTTCGACCGGAATGGTGCCAAGCCATTCGGGTGCCCCCGTCCCGTTGAGCTTGAAGATGCTGCCGCCACCTGGCGGCGGCGATGCCCCGGTGAAAGCGTCCACCACGACTTGATGGGTAACCAGGATCACCGGCGGACCGTCAGCGGGCAAGCGGGCGAGAAACGCCCGCAGACGATCCAGAATCCTTTGCCGATCGTTCTGTCGTCCGAAGAACGAATTCAGTTCCGGCAAGGGCTCCACCGCCCCGAGGTCCAGCAAGCGGGCCGTTTCGAGCGCGCGGCACCACTGGCTTGCAAGGACTCTCGCCTTGGTCAGGCCAGCCGCGCGCAAACGAGCCCCCAGTTCTCGTGCCTGAACCCGGCCCTTGGCGTCGAGGTTGCGCTGGGTGGAACAGTCGCCGATGACCAGATTCACCGGATCGCCGACTCCCGGTGCATGCGCATGGCGGAGCATCAGTACCCGGCCCGGCTTCGCCAGTTCGCCAAGCGGCAGGGGCGCGTCGTCGGCCCGGGCCGGCCACGACGATGCCAGGGCCACGAGCGAAAGAATGAGCAGTTTGCGCATCGTCTTCCTGCATTCAGTCGACAAGGTCTATTGCGCGCAGATCAAGCTTGAACCGACCCTCCTGACGTTCGGCGATCAGAAGACCGATCTGTCGGGCGCACGCCAGGTCCGGTGGCGGGAGGTCGTCAATGACGCGCCCCCGCCAGGTCGGCATGAAGTCCGCTGCGGCCAACGGCGAGGCACGATGATCGAACGCCCGGCCTGTGCGTCTGCCGCCTCGCCACTGGCTCATGGCGGCGCCTGCGGCGAGGCGTAAGGCCGGAACAGGGCGCCCACATCGACCCGCGCTTTCAGGCTTGCCGCCAGCAGATAGAGACCGCCGGCCTTGCGGTGCAGGAACAGTGCATCCGCCGGCGGCGTATGCCAGGAATCCCTGTCCGTACCCAGGGCCAGACCGGCGTCGCGCATGCGGGCTGGCAGATTCGAACTCCCGAAATCGTAGGCACCTGCGTGACGCAGCGGTTCGCAGGCCTGCTGGAAGACATCCAGGACAAGCTGCCGCTGCCGCTCCGGGATGTCTGCCCGAAAATAGCCGATGGCGCTGGCGGCTGCGCCCATAGCCTGCCGGTCATCGACGATGGCACCCGCCAGCAGCCGACGATAGGCGTCAACGATGACTGGGGGATAGGCGCGCGTGGCGCCGAAGTCGAGCAGAATCAATCGGCGGCTGACGCAATCGTAACGATAGTTGGCGAAATTGGCGTCGGTCTGGATCAGTTGGAATTCGAAGATCTCCCGGAACAAGAGCCGGAAGAGCAGTCCTGCGACACGATCGCGCTCCGCCTGCGGGGCGTGCAGCAGCGATTCGACCGGCGCGCCGCCCATGCACGACATGGCCAGGACGCTCCCGGTCGTCAGCTCGGCGTGCACCTCGGGCAGCATGAACTCGGGAGCGTCGGCAAGCAGGCCCGCATAGCGGCCGAGCCAAACGCCCTCGCCGAGGTAATCGGCTTCGGCGTGCAACTGACGTTTCGCCTCCCGCAGCAGCGGCGCGACATCGAGGCCACTCGGCAACAGGCCGGAAACGCGCAGCAGGCTGGCAACGTTGTCGATGTCGCTGTCGATGCTCCGGCGAATGCCCGGGTACTGGACCTTGATCGCCAGGCGGCGCCCGTCCCTGGTTTCCGCGAGATGTACCTGTCCGATCGACGCCGCCGCCACCGGGGTGAAGCTGAACCGCCGAAAGTGACGGTCCCAACCCTTTCCCCAGTTGGCATCTAGGACAGAGACCAGTTGGCTCATCGGCATGGCTTGCGCGTCGGCGCGCAGGCGGGCCAGGATCTTGCCAAGATGCGGTGGCAGCAGGTCGCCTGCATCCATGGACAGCAACTGCCCAACCTTCATCGCCGCTCCACGCATTTGCGCAAGCTGGTCTGCAACACGGCGGGCGTTCGCCGGCGTCAGCAACAGGTCAGCGATTCGCGGACGCTTCCCCTGCGCCAACTGGCGGGCGCCTTCGGCCAACATGCTGCCGGCAACGCCGCCGGCGAGGGTGCCGATGCGGACAAGCCTGGACGCACGTCCGCCGGGAACGGCAGCGGTGTCCGCAGAGTGCCCACTGCGCTCAGCGTCGCCCATGTTGCCTCGGCTTCCGGAGACTGTCACGTCTGCCATGTGGCGAACCCGCCTTTGGTGAGAGGACGTCTAACGCGAATCCGACGGATCCGGGGTTTCCGAATCCTCGACGGCATACGCGTCGGCGACATAAGCGGGACCCTTCATCACCATGACGATGAAGGCGGCGATCGCCACCGTCAGCACGACCGTCCAGTGCAGGACCACGAGACTGATCGCCACGATGTCGACCATCTGCAGCGGAGTCGCGCCTGCCACCGCGCCCCACGCGCCGAGAGGCATCCTGACGACAAGCGACGGCAATGCCAGTAGCAACGTGCCGAGAACGAGCACACGGGGCAGCAGGCGCAGTACGTCGCGCTCCCGCCCGGCGGGCGTCTGCACGGATCCGGGAAGCCTGTTGAAGGCGTTCATGCTGACTCCCTTGCGGGCCTGTTCCTTCGCGCTTGCCCGGATGCAGCGGCAGCAGCGGCGCTCGGGAGGACGAATGGCAGCAGTTCGCCGCACCCGCGCCGTGCAGCGCTGGGCGGAATGCGATCCGGCGCCGACCGCTCCATGCCCCCTCACCTGACCAGTGGCCGAATGGTGGAAAAGCCGGCGTCCATCGACCACACCTGGCCGGTCACCCGGACAGCCTTCTCCGAGAGCAGCCAGACCATCAGTTCGGCCAGTTCGTCGGCGGAACCGATGCCGGGCAAGGGGTACTGCCGAGCCGCCGCCTCGCGGCCCATCGTGGTGCCGAGAATCGCGGTCGAGGCTGGCGTGTCCATGATGCCGGGAGCGACGGCATTGATCCGGATGCCATAGCCCGCATAGGTTGCCGCGGCGCTGCGCACCAACCCTTCGACGCCGGCTTTCGCCGCCGCCACCGCCTCGTGATTGGGCGTGCCGATGCGCGCGGCGGCCGACGAGACCAGCACTGCCGTGCCGGCACACTTGGCGTCGCGCAAGGCACCGACGAAAGCCGCCAGCGTATGGAAGGCGCTGATCAGATTGGCGTTGAGGCAGGCCGTGAAGTCGGCGTCCGTCATCCGGTGCAACGCACCCAGGCGGATGTTGCCGACGCAGTGCGCCAATGCCGTCGGCAGCATCTGGTGCGCTTTGGCCACCTCGAAAATGTGCTGCGATCCAGCCACGCTGGAGCAGTCAGCGACCACCTGCAGGTGGCTGTCGCCGTATCTGCGGCGCAGGCGCTCGCCGTCCCGGCCGGTCACGACCAGCGTCCAGCCTGCCTCTGCCAGCCTCGCCGCCACCGACTGGCCCAGGCCGCCTGCCGCTCCAGTGACCAACGCTATTCTTTCCACGACGTGTCTTCTCCAGATTGACCTGCTGTCCCGCACCGGACTGGACGCCCGCCACGGCCAGCAGCCGCCTGGGCGATCGGAACACCAGTCCGCCCTGGACAATGATCCAGCTACTCATCGATCAACGAACGTTCATCGTTATGATAGGTACAACACTTCACTTTGTCCAGGACAATTGTGAACGAACTCGAAGAATCCTTCACGCCAACCGGCATCGGCAGCAAGGCCGTCGGGACGCAGGCCGCTCCGCATCTGGCGCTGATCGGTGCCGGCATCGCTGGCCTGTCCTGCGCCACGCTGCTGCAACAGGCTGGCCTCGAAGTCAGTCTGTTCGACAAGGGTCGCGGCGTCGGCGGGCGCATGAGCACCCGTCGCGGCGACGGCTGGCAATGCGATCACGGTGCACAATATTTCACCGCCCGCCACCCGGAATTCCGTGCCGAAGTGGCGCGCTGGCAGCGGGCCGGGGTCGCCGGCCAGTGGCAGCCGAGGCTATGGCTGTTCGATGGCGATGCGACGGCAGGACGCGAGTCGACGGTCGAGCGCTTCGTCGGTACTCCCGCCATGACGGCACCCGCCCGCCATCTGGCCCGCACGCTGCGCGTACAGGCACCGGCGACCATCCGGCAGATCAGGCAGCAGGCGCCCGGCTGGCAGCTTCTCTCGACGGAACACGGCTGGCTCGAGCCCCACTTTGCGGCCGTCCTGCTGGCCGTCCCGGCACCGCAGGCACTGACCCTGTTGCCGCAGCGTGATGCTGACGACCGGGCTGGTCCGTCGCGGCATGGGCCATGAGCGGCATCCCATGCTGAGACCTCATGACCGGCGGCACGACTTGGGAAGCGCGCACGCCCCGGCGACGACCGGTTCGCTGCGTCCGCCGCGTCTTGCGGCGCGCCCTGGCGACGGAGCGAGCCTGCTGCTGCGCGGCTTGCCCTGTGCGGAGCGGCAGCACGGTTTGCCGCAACGCCCGCGCAGCGGGCTGCTTCCGGAAATCGCATGAGTCCCGGCACGACCCTGCGGCTGATACTCGGCGACCAGCTCAATCCACGGCACAGCTGGTTCGCGCAGCGGCGCGACGACGTGCTGTACGCCTTCATCGAAATGCGCCAGGAAACCGACTACGTCCTGCACCACGCGCAGAAGATCATCGCCATCTTTGCCGCGATGCGCGATCTGGCCCGCCAGTTGCGTGCGACCGGGCACCGCGTGCGCTACCTGACGATCGACGATCCCGACAACCGGCAAACGCTGCCGGACAACCTCGATGCGCTGATACGTCGCGACAACGTTCGCGCCTTCGAATACCAGGAGCCCGACGAATGGCGACTCGACGCGCAACTGGCCGAGCATGCCCGGCGTCAATCGATCCCATGCCGAATGGTGGACAGCGAGCACTTCTACACCCGGCGCGACGAGGTGGCACGATTGTTTTCGCAACGCAGGCAATGGCTGCTGGAGCACTTCTACCGCCACATGCGGGTGCAGCATCGAGTGCTGGTCGATGGCGCTGGCCGACCCGTCGGCGGCCAATGGAACTTCGACCAGGACAACCGCAAGCCCTGGCCTGGGGTACCCTCCGAACCGGCAGACTGCCGGGCGTCGCACGACCATTCCGCGCTCTGGCAGGCGATCGTCGCCGCCGGCGTCAACAGCTTCGGCGAGGCGAATGCGGCACGACTGGCCTGGCCGCTCGACCGCGGCGAAGCGTTGCAGCAGCTCGACGCTTTCATCGAGAACGCCCTGCCCCACTTCGGCGACTTTCAGGACGCAATGAGCCATCGCTCCTGGCGCATGTTCCACTCGCTGCTGTCGTTTGCACTCAACACCAAGATGCTCGACCCGCGCGAGGTCGTCGCCAGGGCCGCTGCTGCCTGGCGCGCCGGATCGGTCTCGCTGGCAACTGCCGAGGGCTTCATCCGGCAGATCATCGGCTGGCGCGAATACATTCGCGGCTTCTACTGGGCGCACATGCCCCGCTATGTCGAGCAGAACTTCTTCGGCCACACGCGGGCGCTGCCGGGATGGTTCTGGAACGGCCAGACCAGGATGCGCTGCCTCGCCCACGCCATCGGCCAGTCCCTCGGGCAGGCCTATGCCCACCACATCCAGAGACTGATGGTGATCGGCAACTTTGCGCTGCTGGCCGGACTGGACCCCGCCGAGGTGCATCGCTGGTATCTCGGCGTCCATGTCGACGCTTTCGAATGGGTCGAACTCCCCAACACCCTCGGCATGAGCCAGTTTGCCGACGGCGGAATGCTCGCCACCAAGCCGTACGTATCGAGCGCCGCCTACATCGATCGCATGAGTGACTACTGCAGGGGCTGCCACTACGACAGGAAGCTGCGCACCGGCGAGCGAGCCTGCCCCTACAATTCGCTCTACTGGGACTTCTTTGCGCGCAACGCCGGCAAGCTCTCGACCAATCGGCGCCTCGGCATGGTCTATCGGCAGCTGGCGAAAATGGATGAGGCGACGCGGCGTTCGCTGCAGGCGCAGGCCGACGAACTGCGCAACTCGCTCGATCGCCTGTGATCCGCGTGTCCCGGTAGTCGGTCATCGCGATGGGCGGATCGCTCAGCGGTTCGCCCCGCCGGACACCGCAACACCAGACGCACGACCTGAACAGTCTCGCGGCCCGTCATCACTTGACGGCGGGCGACCGGTTCCGCGCCTTGGCCAACGCCCGCCTACTCTGGCGACGGAGCATTCTCGACGCCCCGGTTTCATGTTGGCTTTGTTGACAACGGCCGGCGCTACGGTCAAGCCTGTGCCGATGAAAGCCAGGCTTGACACCCGTTTCCGCGATGTTGCCGATGACGACTTGCTGATCGAGATGGTCGTCTGGCATGTGCACGCACCTGTTCCGCCCTCCGGGCACTGCTACAAGTACCGATTGGTACATGTTGTCGCCGGGCAGCGCGCGGTCGGTCTTGACAACGAGAAGGGCAAGGACGATCACCATCATGCAGGGTCTGCCGAGTTGCCTTGCGCCCTTTCGGGAGTCGATCGGTTGATCGACGACTCTATCGAGGAGGTCGAGCGACGGAAATCGGGCTGGCCAGGGCGATGCGCGAGGCGCACGCACGCGGCAGGGCGTTGCGGCTCTCCGGCGACGAACTGGCGTTCTACGATGCGCTGGAAACCAACGACAGCGCGGTGAAGGTG
>ERZ761603.3269-NODE-3269-length-10495-cov-7.737835_pt1 | contig 10495 bp, 4 predicted proteins | sample MGYA00511879_ERZ761603 | MGnify/ENA primary metagenome ERZ761603 (study PRJEB28899, sample SAMN02850040) | bioreactor sludge metagenome | biome: EBPR Sludge; feature: EBPR Bioreactor; material: flocular biomat | place: Australia: Thorneside Wastwater Treatment...
CCTTGTGCCCGCCCAGTTCAGGGCGACCACAAGGGTCGCCCCTACAGTGGGTGGTCAATCGAGTGAGTTACTTATGGTTTGACGACGAAGGGCAGGTAGATAAACACGCCGTCATCGTCGAGGATGGTGGCGGTGGCCTGGCTTTGGCCCAGGGTGGCGCTGCTGGGGCTGCTGAGGCTGAGCAGGAACGTTTCGCTGCTTTCGGCCGTTTCGTCGCCCAGCACATTGACGCTGACGGTCTGGCTAAGCGGGCTGCCGGGGGTGAAGGTGAGGGTGGTGGCTACGGCCGTATAATCCACCCCCGCCGTCGCTGATCCATTGCTAGAGTTGACCGCCACGGTAATCACTTTGCTGCTAGCCTGGGAGAGAGTGACGGTGAAAACGGCCGTTACCGGGCCGCTGTCTCCCTCGGTGACGGTGGTGCCGCTGATGGACAGGACGGGTGGGTTGTCATTGTCGGTGATGGTGGCCTGGCCCTGCGCTTCGGCGGCGAGGCTGGCGTTGGTCGGGCTGCTCAGAACGACCCAAAACGTTTCGTCCACTTCGTCCAGCGCATCGTCGAGCACCAGAACGGTGAGCGGCTGGCTGGTTTCGCCGGGGGCAAAGCTGAGTTCGCCGCTGATGACGGCAAAATCGACGCCCGCCGTGGCGCTGTTGGCCAGGGTGCTGTAGGGCACGGTGATGGGCTTGCCGCTGGCCTGGCTGAGTGAGATGGTAAACCCGGCGCTGCCGCCTTCGCTGGCGGTGACGTGGTTGATGCTGACGCTGGGCGGCGTGTCGTCGTTGCTGAGGGTGGCGCGGGCCTGTTCATCGCCCAGGGTGGCGCTGCTGGGGCTGCTCAGGTTGACCAGAAAGGTTTCATCGATCTCATCGACTGTGTCGCCAACGACGCTGACGGTGATGGTTTTTTGCGTTTCACCAGGGGCAAAGCTGAGGCTGCTGGTTTGGGCGGTGTAGTCGGCGGGAGCCACGGCCGTTTCATCCATCGTAGCATAGTTTACCGTGACGGTTTTGCCGCTGACGGCCGAGAGAGTGACGGCGAAAACGGCCGTGTTTGTGCCGCTGTTGCCTTCAGCCAGAGAAGTGTCGGCAATGCTCAAGGTGGGGGGCGTGTCGTCGTTGCTGATGGTGCCGATGGCCTGGTTGTCGACGAGGGTGGCGTTGCTAGGATTGCTCAGGGTGACCAGGAACGTTTCGTCCCACTCATCCATCGTGTCGCCAAAAATGGTGATGGCGATGGTTTCTTGCGTGTCGCCGGGGATGAAGGTGAGCTGGCCGCTTTGCGCTTGGTAGTCGTTGGGGGCAACGGCCGTTCCGCTGCTGGTGGCGTAATTCACCGTGACCGGATCCGCCCAGGCCAGGGAGAGATTCACGACAAAGGTGGCCACCTGACTGCCGCTATTGCCTTCGCTGAGGCTCACGTCGGCAATGGACAACTTCGGTGCGCCGTCATCGTCCGCAATGGTGCCCGTGCCGCTGGCCTGGCTGAAAAAGACGCCGGGCGACGGATTGCTGAGCTGGACAAAAAATGTCTCGTCGTCTTCCTCAAGCGCATCGCCGATCACATCCACGGTGATGGTTTGGCTGATGACGCCGGGAGTGAAGGTGAGCTGGGTGGGCGGAACGGCCGTAAAATCGCTGCCGTCGGCGGTGTTGGCCACGGTGGCGTAGGTGACTGTGTCGGTGCCGCTGGTGCGCAGCGAGCGGGTGACGACAAACGTCGCGGCCACCGTGCCGCTGTCCCCTTCAAGGACGGTGGCGGGGCCAATTTCCAGCTGGATGCCATACTCAAATGCGCCAATGTCGCACAGGGCAAAGGTGCTGCCCAGGCCGTCAACAGGGCGGGGGGCATTACGCTGATCGCTGCTGGCGCAGCTGGGGTTGCTGCCTGCGTCCAGCGCCGGGCTGCTGCTGCTCAGGGCATGGTTGAGCGTGCTGCCGCCGTTGAGCGCCAGGGGTTCCAGCTGCGGATTGCCGCCGATATTACCCGTGGTGCTGCCGCTGACGGTGCAGCCGCTGCTGCTCTGGATGAGGTTGTGGCCCTGGGAGACAATCGTTCCGGCGCAGTCGGCCCCGGTGGCGGCGCTGTTGCCGCCGAGCAGGGTGTTAACGAGAGTGAGCGTGCCGCTGCTGCCGTAGAGACCGCCGCCGTTGGTGACGGCCGTGTTCTCATAAACCGTCACGTGGCTCAGCGTGGCGGTGCCGGTGTTGTACAGCCCGCCGCCATTTTGAGCGCTGTTGCCGCTGAGGGTGACGTTGGTGAGGGTAAGCGTGCCGCTGTTGTGAATGCCGCCGCCGGGCTGGCCGGGGGCGCTGTTGTTGTAAAGGACGCTGCTGCTGAGGGTGTTTTGGCTGGTGGCCCCGGTGGCCAGGGCACCGCCGCCGCTGGCGCTGCTGTTGCCGGTGAGGGTGCCGTGGTTGAGGGTGACGGTGCCGATGTCGTTGTAGATGGCCCCGCCCACATTGCCCGCGCTGTTGCCGGAAATGGTGCCGCCGTTCATGGTGAAGCTGCCCTGGCGCACTTCCATCGCGCCGCCGAGGTTAACGGCCGTATTGTTGCTGATCTCGCCGCCGTTTTGCACCGCCTGGCCCTGGAAAATGTACAGGGCTCCGCCGCCAAAAATGGTGGCAATCGAGCGATTGCCGCTGATCGCGCCGCCGTTGATGGTGAGCAGTGATGTGGTGGTGCGCAGGTAAATGCCGCCACCGTAGTTTGATTCGTTGTCAGTGATGGTGCCGCCGTTGAGGGTGAAGCTGCCAGCGTTGACCAGCGCGCCACCGCCGCGAAAGGCGGTGTTGCCGCTGATGAGGCCGCTGTGCATGATGATGCTGCCTGCGCCGCCGTTGATGCCGCCGCCGGTAAAGTCGTTCACAATCAGCCCCTGGTTGCGCAAAATTTGGCTGTTGGTGATGTTCAGCTGGGCGTTGCTCTGGTTCAGGCCGATGCCGCCGCCGAACTGGGCGCTGTTTTCGGCCACCGTGCTGTCGGTGAGGTTGATGCTGCCCTGGCTGGTGTAGAGGCCGCCGCCGTTGCCTGAGGTGTGCAGGACGGCCGTATTGCCCGTCACCTCGCTGCCATTGATCACGTTTAATGTGCCACCCGTCAGATAAACGCCGCCGCCATGGGTGGGCGAACTGTTGTTGCGCACGATGGTGTTGTCTAGCGTCAGGGTGCCGGTGGAGCTGCTGCTGATCGCCCCGCCGCTGCCGCTGGCGGGTTGGCCGTTTTGCAGGGTGAGGTTGGTAAAGGTGACGCTGCCTGCGGTGATGTTAAACAGGCGGGTGGCGTTGCTGCCGTCGATGAGGGTGGCAACGGCCGTTGCCCCCTGGCCCACAAAAGTTAAGCTTTTGCCCACGTTGATCTGCCCCAGCCCGGCTGAGAGCAGGTAGCTGCCTGCGGGCAGGTAGATGGTGTCCCCGGCGGTGGCGCCGGTTACCGCGTCGCGCAGCGAGCAGGAGCCGTCGCCGCAGCTGCCGTCGTTGAGGTCGCTGAAGGTGTTGACGGTGAGGCTGGCGGCCGATACCGGCGTGGGGTGGTGGAAGAGCCAGAAGAGCAGCGGCAGGGTGATGAGGACCTGGCTGATGGCCAGGCCGAGGGCAAATCCTTTGGGTTTGGTCATACAAAAATTGGTCCTCACTACAGCGGGTTGGTTGAGTGGGTGGTTGGCCCAGAACACGGTAACAAGGTTGGGTTACAAAGTTGGTTACGGGTTCGGAACGGGTGGCACGGGGCACCCGTTCCGGAAAATTTTGGTGCAGCGGTCAAGAGACAATCAAAGATTACGCAGATTGAGTAGATTTTTTATCTGTTCAATCTGCGTAATCTGTTGATAACTATCTTTCTGGCTCGTCCGGGTTAGGGCTTGACGATGAACGGCAGGTAGAGGAAATGGCCGTCATCGTTGCGGATGGTGCCGATGCCCTGGTTGTCGCTCAAGGTGACGTTGCTGCCGCCGCTGAGGTTGATGAAAAACTGCTCATCCGGCTCGGTCTCTTCGTCGCCCTGGATGGTGACGCTGATGGTCTGGCTGAGCGGATCGCCAGGGTTGAAGGTGAGCGTGGCGGGGGCCACGGCCGTAAAATCTTCCCCAGCAACGGCCGTTCCATTGCTGCTGCTGTAGTTGATGGTAATTATTTTGGTGCTGGCGGCGGAGAGGGTGACGGTGAAAACGGCCGTTACCGTGCCGCTGTCCCCTTCCTCCACCGACACATCGTTGATCGAGGCGGTGGGCTGTGGATCGTCATCGGTGATGGTGCCAGTGGCCTCGGCGTCATCCAGCGTGGCGTTGGTCGGCGTGCTGATCGTCACCAGGAAGGTTTCGTTCACTTCGTCGAGGGTATCGCCGTTCACGGTGACGCTGATCGTTTCCTGGGTATCGCCAGCGACGAAGGTGAGCGAGCCGCTGGTCGCCACGTAATCCACCCCCGCCGTGGCCGTGCCCGCGCTGGTGGCGTAGGTGACGGTGACGGTACGGCCGCTGGGCGTATCCAGGGTAACCAGGAAGTTCATCGTGGTTGTACCACTGTTGCCTTCGGTGACGCTGGCATTGGCGATGCTCAAGGTGGGCAGCGGATCATCGTCGAGGATGGTGCCTTCCGCGCTGCTGTCGGCCAGGGTGACGTTGCTGGGGCTGCTCAGCGCCACGCTGAACGTTTCGCTGTCTTCTTCGTCCAGCAGGTCGCTGTTAACGATAATGTCAACGGTTTGTTCGGTCTCGCCAGGAGCAAAGGTGATGGTGCCGCTGGCAGCGTCGTAATCGCCGTTGGCCACGGCCGTGCCGTCCACCGTGTCAAAGTCCACGGTGATGGTTTTGCCGCTGGGTGCGGAAAGGGTGGCGGTGAAAGCGGCCGTAACCGTGCCGCTGTCGCCTTCAAACAGTGCCGTGTCTTCGATGGTGAGTGATGGCGGATCGTCATCGTCCAGAATGGTGGCTGCGCCGCTGAAGTCGCCCACCAGCACACCAGCCGACTGGTTGCCCAGGACGACGGTGAACTGCTCATCGATCTCGTCCAGCGTATCGCCCAAAACGTCCACGGTGACGGTTTGGGTCATGGTCGCGGGCAGGAAGGTGAGGGTGGTGCTGGGAACGGCCGTGTAGTCCGTGCCAGCCAAGGCCGTGCCATCCACGGTGGCGTAATCTACCGTGGTGGTGGTGCTGGTGATGAAGGAGCGAGTGACGATAAAGCTCATCTGGACGCTGCCGGAATCGCCTTCAGTCAGGCTGGCATCGGTGATGAAGAAGCCCAGGCCGTGTTCGTAGCTGCCGACATCGCAGGTGGCGGTGTTGTCGCCGTCGCCGTCGATGGGGCGCAGGTTGCCGCGCTGGTCGGCTGCCGGGCAGAGGGTGTTGCTGCCGCCGTCACGCGCCGGGCTGCCGTCGGCCAGGGCGTAGTTGAGCGTGCTGCCGTCGTTGAGGGCCAGCGGCTCTAGCAGCGGATCGCTGCTGCCGTCGCCGCTGCCGCTAAGGCCGCAGGTGCTGATGTTGTGGCCTGCGCTGGTGATGGTGCCGCTGCAATCGGGGCCGGAGGCGGCGCTGTTGCCAAAAATGATGCTGTTGCCCACGGTGAGGCTGCCACCGCTGCTGTTGCTGAGGCCGCCGCCGTTGTTATTGGCGCTGTTGTCGGCGATGGTGACGTTGGTGAGAACGGCCGTACTACCCTGTTCATTGGCCAGAGCCGCGCCCGCACCCGCGCCGTTGCCGCTGAGGGTCACGTTGGTCAGGGTGATGACACCGCCAGCCACGGACGATTGCCCGGTGGCCAGAACAGCGCCACCGCTGGTGGTGGTCGAGGTGCTGTTGTTGAGCAAGGTGCTGTTTTCAATCAGGGTCTGGCTGGGGACGCTGTCGTAATTGGTGGCCAGGCCGCCGCCGCCGTCCCCGGCTGTGTTGTGGCTGATGAGGCTGTTGTGAATGGTGGCCAGGCCGCCGCTGTTGTAGATGGCCCCACCCATGTGGCCCGCTTCGTTGCCGCTCAGGGTGGCCCCGTCGAGGGTTAAGGTCCCAAAACGTAGCTCCAGCGCACCGCCGTGGGAAGCGGCCGTATTGGTCACCACTTCTCCGCCAAGCAGGGCGGCCGAGCCATTAAAAATGTACAGGCCGCCCCCGCCAAAATCAACCGGGCCGGTGGCGCTGTTGTAGGCAATGGTGCCCGCAGTTTGGGTAAACTGGGCAGCGAGGTTATAGACATACACACCACCGCCGTAGGTGGCGGTATTGCTGATGATTTGGGCGTTGTTCAGGGTGGCCTGGCCGCTGCTGATCAGGATGCCGCCGCCGCGATAGGCGGTGTTGAACTTGACTTCGCCGCCATTGAGAATGGCCTGGCCCGCACCGACAAAAATGCCGCCGCCGGGAAAAGAATCTACCAGTTGGTTACCCTGGTTGTAGGAAACTTCACCGCTGTTCAGGGTAAAAATGGCGGAATCCTGATTGACGTGCACCCCACCGCCGCGCAGCGCTACGTTGTAGTTGATTCGGCTGCTGCTGCTGGTAACGGCCCCGCGATGGCTGTAGATACCACCGCCGTCTAAAGCGGCCGTATTTGTCATCACGTCGCTGTTTTGCAAAATGAGCGTGCCGCTTTGTACATAAAAGCCCCCACCGCTGCCCGAAGCCGTGTTGCTGATTACGACCGCGCTGTTCAGGGTGACGCTGGTGCTTAGCCCGCTGATGAACATGCCTGCACCATTCACTTCGACGCCGTTTTGCAGGGTTAAGTTATTCAGGGTGACGGTACCAGCGGTTACATTAAAAACGCGACTGGTATTTTGGGCATCAATGAATGTTGTTGTGGCGTTGTCGCCGTTGAAGGTGAGATTTTTGGCGACGGCCAGCGCGCCGTTGGTGGCGGACAGGGTGTAAGTGCCAGGAAGAATGGTGATGTCATCGCCGTTCACCGCCTGGGCAATGGCATCGCGGATAGAGCAGCTGGAATCACAAACTGTGTCGTTTTCATCGTGGAAGATGGTAACGGTTAATGTGGCGGCGTGCGCCGTGTTTGCTTGCCGAAAGGTTGAAATAAGGGCGGGTAAAATGAATACGGCTAGAAAAAAGGCGGGTCCCAGGGAAATAACGTTTCTCTTCATAGAATCCAATACACTCCTGAATTTAGACTGATACAGCTTATGGACTGCGGCGAGTTGTGAAAAAAGGTTGATCGTTACAATACGGCTCTTTGGCGTAGCGTAGCTATTTTCAATTACAAAACAGGTTAAGGTGAAGTGAACTGGGGGATAAAAATAGCGGGACATCGAAATTTGGCTAAAATGGGCCAACGCCAAAAAGGATGAACAAGATGAAACGACACCTCAAGCTGCTGCAAATTATTTTGTTGATTGGGGCGCTGGTTTTGCTGGTAAACGGCCGTTTCACCCAGGCCGATCACCTGCCAACCCCACCACCACCGCCAACCTTCCCGCCCCAACCAACGACCACCCTGGTGCCACCACAGGCGGTTGCCGGAGACAGCAATTTTGTTTACCTGCCGCTGGTGCTGCGCCCGGAAGAAATTGGCCCCTGGGTAGATACACAAAACCGGTCGCAAGTGGTCACCTTTTACCAAACTGAGTACCTCGCCTCGGAAGGTGTGCCCCACGGCTGGGCGGGCAGTGTGGGCAGCTGCAATCCCGGCAGCACCTCGGCGGCGTTTAAGGAAGCTGTTTTGCGGCGCATCAACTTCTTCCGGGCCATGGCGGGTGTGCCCGCCGTGCAGGGTTTTGCGGCCGATTACAACAGTAAGGCGCAGGCGGCGGCGCTGATGATGAGCGCCCAAAATGATCTGAGCCATGCGCCGGACACCAGCTGGGCCTGTTACACGGCCGCTGGCGCGGAAGGTGCGGGCAGCTCTAATTTGTACCTGGGCGTCTACGGCCCGTCGGCGATTAGCGGTTACATCTATGATCCAGGTGGCGGCAACTATTTTGTGGGCCATCGCCGCTGGATTTTGTACCCGCAAACCAAATTCATGGGCACGGGTGACATTCCAGCGACGGCGGGTAAAGCCGCGGCCAATGCGCTGTGGGTGTTTGATTCGGCCAACATGTGGGGGCCGCGCCCCGACACGCGAGAAGCGTTTGTGGCCTGGCCGCCACCGGGCTACGTGCCGTACCAGGTGGTGTATCCCCGCTGGTCTTTTGCCTACGCCGGGGCCGATTTTTCCGGCGCGTCGGTGACGATGAGCAAAAATGGCTCGCCCTTGAGCGCGACGGTCAGCCCGGTAGCCAATGGGTATGGCGAAAATACGCTGGTTTGGGAGCCGGGAGACAGTTTTGGCAGCGCTCCTGGTTCGGACATCACCTACCAGGTGACCCTCAACAACGTGGTGATTGGAGGATCGCCGCAATCGTTTAGCTACCAGGTGATTGTGATCAATCCTGGCCCGTGATTGGCTGGTGGGTTGGCCTGTTTTTAGGCAAGACGGGGGGGAGGCAAGCCCCTCGTCTGGCCATGATCTTGGTCCATCTGCCCCACCCCTGCAAGAAAATGTGCCTATTTCCAATTGCTGGGCGACGGCCGTTTCTCATTGGAAAACTGATATATCTCAGTTACAATGGGATCGATTCAGCAATCAATCGGCCCTGGCCGTTTTATGGTCTTTCTGGGCCGAAATACCAAAATCTGGCCTGGCGCTTACCCACTATTTCACCAGACCAATAGGCAATTACACCAAGAGGTGCCTAGTGACCACTGCTGTGCAAACGATTGATCTGTCCCTGTTGACCCCGCTGCTGCAAAAGTACAACGGCCGTAAACGCGAAGCCCTTCTCCCCCTTCTCCATCAGGCCCAAGACATCTACGGCTGGCTGCCGCCCGAGGTGCAAGAAGCCATCGGCAAAACGCTGCGTGTACCCCTGGCCGATATTCACGGTGTCGTTGAGTTTTACTCGATGTTTTACAGCCAGCCCACCGCCCGCCACGTTATTCGCGTGTGTGAGGATCTGGCGTGCAGCCAGGCGGGCAGCCACGCCGTCATCCAGGCCATCGAAGGCAAATTGGGGCTGGAACCGGGCGAAACGAGTGAAGACGGCCGTCTCACCTTTGAAACCGTGCCCTGCCTGGGCATGTGCGAACATGCCCCCTGCGCCCTCAACGGCGAGCGCCCGGCGGGCAGCCTCACCGTCGACAACGTGCCCGCTTTTCTCGACGGCACCCATCCCGAACCGCTGGCCCGGCCACGCGGTGGTCCCTTCATCAAGCTCAAGCGCATTGGCAAGATTGATCCGCTGAGCCTGGCCGAATACGAGGCCGCTGGTGGCTACAAGGGGCTGCGCCAGGCGGTGGCCCAGACGCCTGAGGCCCTGATCGAAACGGTGGACAGTTTTGGCATTTTGGGGCGCGGTGGGGCGATGTTCCCCCTGGGGCGCAAATGGTTTTTCACCCGTGGCGCGTCAGACGATCCGCGCCAAAAGCACATCGTGGTCAACGCCGACGAGAGCGAACCCGGCACCTTCAAAGACCGCTGCCTGATGGAAGAAGATCCGTTTGCCCTGATTGAAGCGATGACCGTGGCGGCGTATGCTGTCGGGGCAGAAAATGGCTGGATTTTCCTGCGGGGTGAGTACCCCCGGGCGCATACCCGGCTGCACAACGCCGTGGATCGGGCCTATGAGGCGGGCTACCTGGGCAAGAATATTTTGGGCAAGCCGGGTTTCAACTTTACCGTGCACGTGCGGTTGGGCGCTGGGGCGTACATTTGCGGCGAGGAGACGGCCCTGTTTGAAGCGATCGAGGGCAAGCGCGGCTTCCCGCGCATCAAGCCGCCGTTTCCCACCACCCACGGGCTGTTTGGCCAGCCGACCTCGGTGAACAACGTGGAAACGCTGGTGGCGATGCTGGCCGCGCTCACCGTGGGTGAGGCGGAATGGACAGAGCACGGCACGGAAAAATCGCCGGGCACCAAGCTGTTTTGCCTGAGCGGCAACGTGGCCGATCCGGGGGTGTACGAAGTGCCCTTTGGCCTGACGGTGCGCCAGATGATTGAGCTGGCGGGCGGTGTGCCGGGCGGCCACGCGGTGCAGGCGGTGCTCATGGGTGGCGCGGCCGGGGCGTTCATCGGACCAGACAAGCTGGACACGCCGCTGACCTACGAAGATGCGCGGGCGGCGGGCATTCCGTTGGGCTCGGGCGTAATTATGGTGTTTGATGAAACGGCCGATCTGCAACAGCACCTCTTTGAACTGGCCCACTTTTTTGCTCACGAAAGCTGCGGCAAATGTTTCCCCTGCCAGATTGGCACCCAGCGCCAGCTAGAAATCCTGAATCGCATCCACCAGGGTGAGGCGCAGCCCGGCGACAGGCAGCTGCTGCTGGACGTGGGCTTTACCATGACGCAGACGTCGTTGTGCGGATTGGGGCAAACGGCCGCTTCGGCCATCCTGAGCGCGATAGGGTTATGGCCGGAGTTGGTGGAATGAGTGGCAGGTGGCAGGTGGCAAGTAACGGAAGCCAGGAAGCAGCTGTTCAGGAGCGGGGTGCGCAGCCGAGCCGGTATATTT
>ERZ761603.3270-NODE-3270-length-10493-cov-20.219582_pt1 | contig 10493 bp, 27 predicted proteins | sample MGYA00511879_ERZ761603 | MGnify/ENA primary metagenome ERZ761603 (study PRJEB28899, sample SAMN02850040) | bioreactor sludge metagenome | biome: EBPR Sludge; feature: EBPR Bioreactor; material: flocular biomat | place: Australia: Thorneside Wastwater Treatment...
CACAGGTTGTGCTTTCGCTGGCGCTCGCCGCCGGCCACAAGCCGGTTTGCGTGCTTAAGCTGCCGAAAGCCGGAGAGAACAGTCGAAAGTTCTCTCCGGCTTTCAGTCGCAACATGAAGGCCAGCGTGTTGAGAACGCTGGCTAGGAAACAATTGAAGCATGGGCGCAATCTAAATCTCATGGAGGATGTTTGAGTATGGACTCTGTCGATCGAAAGAATCGCATTTTGGAGCTAAAAGCCGAATTGGCAAAGCTTCTAAAGCAGGAAGAGGAAGAAGACTGCGGAAATAACGAGGATGTGTTGGAAAGAAAATGCCTCGACCTGTTGTCTGTCGGACAGTTTCTAGGGGCCATTAAGTTGTATCGTAGCGTAACGGGCTGCTCTCTCAGCGAAGGTCGCTGCGCAATTGAGCGTTTGCGCGACAAATCACCGTAAAACGGAGGATTGATTTATGTACACACCTTTTATGCGCAAATTGCGCAAGTTTTTCACCTTTAACGACCATGAAGGGGGCAGGCTCGTCCTGTACGTGCAGAAGCCGCGTGTGCCGAAAAGGCCGCTGTCCGACAAGTTGTTGGACTATCTTCTCATCATGGCCCTGTTCGGCACACTTGTCGGCTTCCCGTCCTATATCCATTGGGTGATCAAGCCATGAAGTGGGGGTCGATGGTTTATTGGGGCCTGTTGTTTTTGTGCCTCTATCCGTGGTACTGTCTTTACAGGTTGATTTTCTGATGAACCCGAGAAAATTGCTGGTACGGTTTGACATCAACCCGGTCACATCAAAAAAAATGATGTGGGCCGTTCGATTGGTTGAAGAAGGAGACAAGTACGGGCTCAACATGAAGTTGGTGAAAGCAAGTGGCGACCCATATGTCGAGTTTTACGACATGAGGCTTGAGTTGGAAGACCTCGGCCAGTTCGTGTCACGATATTACAGGAGCACGATTTTGGAGCACGGAAACGAAGGCCTGTGCCTTGATGGTGGGGTCAGCGATTGGAACGTCAGCGCTGACACTATGATGGCTGTCAAAAAGTGGCTTGTTGAAGGGTTGGTATGAAAAGCTACGTCTATACCTACAGTCGCAGCAGGGCGAACAAATGGGGCTGGTGCACGCACACGGCAACCGTGTATCGCATCAAAAGGAACAAGCTGGTTCTTGTTGGAACAAAAACGGAAACATTCGTCAGCGAGTTTCAGCTTGTGCTAATGATCATGAAAGAGCACAAACAGCTCCCGTTGAGAGCCTTTGACAACTATCATTCGGCCTGGACGCTTAAAAACGTAGGGCTGGCAGATATACAACGGGTTTAAGGAGAAAACCATGGCAATGAGTAAAGAAGATTTTAAGGTACGTTGGGAGTCCGACGAGTCGGGCGGCGGAATCTGCGGAGATGACATCGCAGATTGCGCAGTAGCTTGGGGCCTGTACAACACACCGAAGACACGTCAAATGTCGCGAGTCATCTATGCCGTACTGAAAGCAGCAGGCACAGAAGATGCAGAAGACTTTAACCCGGAGAACTTTGACGAATGACCATAACCACTGACCACTTTGGACTAGGCCGTGAAGTAGACCTCACCGTCTATGTGTATCCAAGGCCTCACATGCGAGACGAAAGTCTCGCATACGAATTGCACATGGGCAGAGATGTGCTGGATGCGATTTTCGACGAATTTAGAGTTATGCCAGAAGTAACGGACCTCTTTCTTTCGTTTCCAGAGAACTGGACCAACATCGTTGAGCAGAGAGCGCTCTACCGCAGACTCGGAAAGTATTGCCCGAACCTGACAAAGGTGACGATAAAGACACAGTCGGTTTATATTGTCCAGTGCACAAAAGCGGAATGTATCAGAATCGTCGGCAGTACGGAAGGATGCGCAGACGAGACGGAAGAGGGCCGTATGTGGCACCCGATGACGGGAAACGTCATCAACGCAAACAAACTCAACGTGCTGTAACAACTGTAACAACTGAAAGGAAACCAAATGAACAAAAGTGGTTTTGAAGCAATCGACGACGGGGACCTGATTCTCTGCGTGACTCTCTTACTCAAAGATGCGCGATCTTATGAGGCGATGACCAAAGAACCAATTTACCAAGAGGTGATTCGAGATGCTATTGCCAGACGGCGCGACTTGGCCGATCGATTGAAAAAAGAATTTGATCGCCGTATAGCGGATTACCGAGCCACTGTCGCACAGCAGCATTCGTAACAACTGAAAGGGTGTAATCATGTATATTCGCGGAGCACATCGGTATTACAACAGCGACGGGCAACAGGCCTGCAGAAGAGGGGCTTTTCTCATCCTTTTGCAGCAAGATTGCGATAAGCAAATGTACGCCGTTGTCAGGAAAGTGGCACTGAAGCAATTGGGTCACTTTATGATGGGTTTTGCCCGCATCGAAGGCAAAACCTACACCATGTCTGGCTGTTACGGCAACGACGGCCTTCCAATGACAATCGAGAAGATTCCGAAAGATGCAAAGGAAGTGCCGCAAGAACTGGTGGAAGCCTGGAATACTGGTGGTGGCTGGAACAGTTGCGGTTCAGAGGCCCCGGCCATGGCAGAATGGGCGAAGGAGACATTCAAATGACGAAGACGTGGCACTATCAAGGAGACCTGAACCTTGAGCAAGGCGGTACTTTCTACTGTCTTGACGAGATGATGTGGGGTTACGCGGAAGCGGTCAGCGTCATGTGCTGTAAAGACGGTGGTGGACAGTCCAATTGTTGGTGGATTTCCGAGAACGTGATCAACATGAATTGCTCAACGGCCACCATTGGAAATGCCCTCAAATGGGCAGGAGTTGAGTCGGAGAACCTGACTGTACTTGATAAGGTAATTGCAATGCACGAGTACGGTAGGTACGACCAACAAAGCTGCATTGTTGTGCAGATCGGCCCAGAAGATTTCGATTGCAGAGACCCTGTGGAGCCCGACGTGCGTCTCAGGGCCGGGGTTGATCTTGAAACATGGGTTCGCAGGAAATACAAGCTGGGGAAAAAGAAATGAGAACTGTATTGATCGAAAAGCAAGTCTACAAGTTCGACGAACTCGATGACAAGGCGAAAGACAAGGTGCGCGACGCTTTCGCCAACGATCTCTGGTACGATTGCTGTTACGAGGATTTTTCCGAGATCGCCACCATTCTCGGAATCACATTCAACACGTGTGAACGAGGGAAGCATACGGACATTAGCATTTGGTGGTCCGGTTTTTACTGCCAAGGTGATGGCCTTAGCTTTGACGGGATGTACTCCTACTCCAAGAAGGCCCCGAAAAGGATGAAGGCGTATTGCAACAACCCCGAGTTGATTGCAATGGCTCAGGAACTTCAGGACATTCAGAAGCCGTTCATTTACGGGCTGAGTGGGCGCATCCGTAGTAAAGGCAACAACTGGATCACGCTCGACCTTGAGGATACAAACAATCCGTATCGCGACGTATCTTCGGCGGAAAAAGCCATTCACTCGGTTATGATGAGGTTTTGCAAGTGGATGTACGGCGTACTGCGAGAAGAATACGAATGGCAGACAAGCGACGAGGCGATACTGGATTCATGCGAGGCCAACGGTTATGAGTTCTACAAAGACGGGAGTTTCGCCTAATTACGCAAAGGGGATGTGAATGGAAAAGTTTGCTGGTTTTAATTGGCCCAAAAGGCCATGGACATTGCCGCGCGGCAATGTCGAACAGCGTGCAAAGGCTTTGATAAAGCCAAAAGCCTGGCGAAATCTGTACGTAAATCCACTCTACATGAGCTTTGACTGGGAGAAGTCTGACATTCCAGACTTGGAGTGGTCGTATTGCGACGCCGTTCTTGCCATGCACAAGCGTGCTTACCGTGCGGATGACTGGTCCGGCCTGGAATTTCGTGGTATCGTGCTAGTGCTGCCGAACAGACGAGGGTTTCTGGGTGGATACACGGACGGTGTGTGGGCTAGGGTGGATTACGACATCTTTCAGGACCAGCGCGATGCCGCAATCTGCGCCGACGACATGGCCCTTACGGCGTGCGAGAGGGAGGTCGAGTACCAAGCCCGGTTGGCCTTTGAGGAAGAAGAGGAACGTCGTTTGGAACAAGAAGAAAGGGAAGAGGATGAAACTCAAGAACTGTAAGGTTGGCATGCGCGTCAACGCCCATGGTATGAGATACCGGTTGGACTTTGTCATTTCGGCCGTGTATGCCAAAACTGTATGCCTGTACAGTCCGCTCTACAGGCTGACCGTGCATTTTGTTCGCCCGAAATACCTGAAAAAGGCGAAATGATAAAGCCGGCCCCGAAGTCACTTCTTTTGAAAGGAGGAAGCGGCTGCATCGGGAAATGCAGGGGCCGGCCCTCCACAAAGGTACATCATGAACAAGTATCCAAAATACTGCAAAAACTGCCAGCACTCCAGGCCGGAGGAAGGAAAAGGGAGGGAGTGGCACAACCTGTGCATGCACCCTAAAGTTGTTGCAGAAGACCCTTGGTCGGTCGCCAATAACGATGAGGAAACTTTGTTTGGTGTATCGTGCAAGACAGAAAGAAGTAGGCGCAGCTTGTTTGCCCCGTGCGGATTGAAAGGTAAATTGTGGAAACCAAGGTCGTAATTGTTCTGTGCGCAATGCTCGCTGGATGTGTCGCTGTACCGACCTATCCAGACAGTCCGAAGCTGAGACAATGCCAATACGAGGCGGTAAAAGCGACGCGCGGCCAGAGGTTTTATGGGGCGACAGGTGTAATTGGGGAGGCTTATGCAGAAGCCTTGGTTAGTAGAGACATACTGGAGTCCTGCATGCGCCAGTAATGCACATGAGGAACGAAATGGACGAGATTTGGGTTGAAGAACAGCAGGACTTTGGCGTTGGAGACAGCGCCTTTCTTATTTGCTTTCACGATGAGAACAGAGGCGCTACGCGGTACCAAATGAGGCTGCAGCCTGCTTACACCAACAGGAGCAATGAGCCGAAACTCAATGGTTGGTGCGGCACTTACAATAACCTAAGTACAACCGCTTTTGGAGCATGGAAAGTGGCCAAGATCGCAAAGAGCGGCCGATACCTTCTGCGATCTTTGGAAGGTCAAGAACTCAAAGACTTCCTTAACGAGATGGGGTACCCGGAGTTGATTAAATGAGCAAGAACATAAACAAGGCCAAGGCCCTGATCGCGAAACATTACAACGCATCTCGAGTTGTAACCGCCGAAGACGTTGAGGACGTTGTGCGAGTGTTGCGCAAGAAAAACGAGAAGGGGTCTTTGGATGACCGAGATGAACAACTCGCTTTTGAACTGGACCGCTATGTTGGCGGTCGTATTTTTGGCTCAGACCAATGAAATGCGTTCTGGAATTCGGCAATAGGGGTGGATGCTATGTAGAGGCACAGACGCTGCCAACGCTAAAGCTCGGAGCAAAGCTGGCTTCGGGGCTTGTTCATGTGTTCAGGAACGGACGCATGGGAAAGGACTGGCCGCTGGCCAACTCGCTTTGTTGGAAACTGAGCAGGACGCAGCCTCGAATTACATGGACATCATCCACCCATTTTGTTTCACTTACCATTCTCGACGATGTTCCGAGAGGTTCCGCCTCCGCAACTCTTTGGAAGAAAGACAATGCTGCTTAAACAACCTTTCATGATTTCAAGCCGGCTTTTGCCGGCTTTGCCTATTGATGAAGGCACTCTGTCGTATGACTACGAAGCCTTCGTTTTCTATCTGGACACGCCAGAGTTTGACTATGTTATTGATAAGTACAGACCGAGTTTGATTGCAAAACGCGATATTCAACAGGCATTTGAGGACATCCTCGACTTTATCAATATTGCCATCGACGAGGCGCGCAACTCACAAAGAGACGGCGATGAGCCTGAATACGACCTGTTCCCGAAACATGTTGTTGATTGGTTTACGCTCAACGAAGCTGAGATCGGCGAGTTGATTTTTCTTATTCAAGATGAGGAGTTGATTTCATGACACCGCAACAGTACGAAATGTGGTTTGACGGCCTTATCCCGAGCAAATATCCTCACCTCAATGTGGGTTGGACTGCAGATGAGCATGGTTTTGGTTGGTCCGATTATCACTCCTATTGCGAGACGAAGATCGAGGATATGTGCGACGGAGAAGATGCCCCCGAACTGCCTTCATTTAAGCAGTGGCAGCAAGACAACTGCGTTGATGCAATAGACGATCTTGGTTTCTCGTGGGAAAACTGCGAACTTTGCAACGGCCTGCCTGGGGACCGGTACGCAGTGACGGCCTGGAATAATAACAACACGGATTACATAGCGCTGCGTGTGTGTCGAGACTGTTTGTGCTACATCGCCAACGGCGATTACCCATATTACGTGGAGGTTTGAAATGTTCATTCCTTTTGAAGAAGCCTTTCCTGGAAAAGGTAAAGAGGTGGCCGACATTCTGGAGGGCCGTGTTTTGCTTTTCAGTTATGTTTCTGTATTGAAGGCTTTAGCTGAACATGGCGCAGGCGCGGTTGGCATCACCCTTGCGCAACTTTTGGCATTGAAGGATGTTTTGCTAGGGCCGGACACCGAATTGTGCTGGTACGATACGCTTGCCTTGCCGTTGTTTGGGTTCAAGGTTGGCGAATACCTAGTTGTGTACGACGACGATCAAGACAGAATCGTTGTTGTTAAACAAGAGGAGGAGGAGGAGGCTGTATGATTACGATTGGCGAGCTTCTTGAGAAGCTTTATGCTGTACAAGATCGAGAAGCAGAAGTAATTTACGATTTCTGCAACCTGATGCCGACCAAGGTTGAATCTTGGCGGGCTGTCTACGCGGAACCAGCTCTCGGTTGGAAGCCGAGGTCGTATAAGTACAACAACGTGACCGTTGGCATGCTCATTGAAGAGTTGGAGAAAGCGATTGACGGTCGTGTGTACTTTGGCTGGAAAGGCGGAGAGTATCGTTACACAAAAGACAGCCTGTTGCATGTTGACAATAGTGGGGAATGGTCGGATACGGCACTTACAGGCCTGATTGATTGCGGCTATCAGGTCATACTTACCACCAAACGAGAGGATTAGCGAAATGGCATTCATGAGTGCGGTCATTGGTCGTAAAAAGGAACTATTCCTGGTCTCAGATGAGCTTGAAGAGATCGTTTTTTGCAAATATAACAACATCAACCTTCCAGAAGGTCACTACGACGACGAGGACGAACCCTGCTTTGACGAGGATGTTGAAGAAGAAGTACGTTATGTGCTGGAAGAGTTCCAAATCAGCAATTTTGACATTGTGTTGAAGTATTACGGGCAACTGTCTGCCGACGGATACATGGACCAGACGGACTACTACCTTGGGGACACCCAAGCAGAAGTGGCCCAGCAATTGCTTGACATGTATTACAGCGGTGAAGTCGAGTATATGGATGCGGAAGAGGTCGATGACATGAACTGGCTTCAGTCCATTGTCGATGCCGAGCCACAGGAATGAGGCCTGTTCGTCAGCATGACTTAACAGACCTGTGGATTGAACCCGGTCTGTTTATTTCATTTGACAACGGAGATGTTGGGGTCGTGGAGTCAGACGGGGTCGGCATGCAGTTGCTGGTATCGAGTGACGGCGAAACATGGTATAAGCACGGCCACACGACTGGCTCGCAGCATGTCATGGGCTGTATAATTTATACCTACCCGAGCGACGAACTTTGAAAACTCAAAAACAAATGTTGGTCGAGGCCCAGCAAAAGTTGTTTGACCGCAACAACGCGCTGACGGAGATGATTAACGATCCAGTCAACCCGCTCACCAATTCCGATCTGAAACGGCTCATCGAACGTAACCCGGAAAGGTATGGGGTGTATTCGGGCTTTATTGGCAAACTTAAGGATTAACAAAATGGGTATGTTCAAAACAACGTTGTTTGAAGCATTGCAATGCGCCGATGGCTGGGACGTTAACGGTTATCCCATGTACGTCATGAACATTGAAGGTGATGTCGCAACACTTGAATCGGATGACGACTACTACGACTTTCATGATCAGGAGATAGAAGTTTATGACGGCGAGGCTAGGGCGCTTGGTGTCGACAACGTGCATGTTTTGGTTGATTTTCGTGTGGCAAGGCCGCTTTGCGAACAAGACATCATCTTTGATGGAGGTTTGACATGAAGTACGCTTACAGTTTTGATCAGGACGACTACACGGGCCAGTTTGACTCGTTTGATGATGCGTGCATTGCTGCCAGGGATGAATTGGATTTTATTGCGCAGCCTCCGACTGAGTTTTGGGTTGCTGAAATTATTGATGCGGAAGCATATTTGCGTGGTCAGGCCCAGTACATTGCCGAGTGGTTCATCGACATCCTGGAAACCCAACTCTGCGACATCATGCCAGCAGAAGAGGACATGCTCCTGCCCAATCCTGATGGCCCGGACGGTCTCATCAAATTTGGCAATGCTATTATCGACGCAACAGTCGCCAATTGTGATTTCGTTCATTTCGGAGTCGAGAATGTAGTTATGGTCAAGTATGAATCAAGGGAAAATTGACCAGGCCGATGTCGCGTTAAAAGCCGCCTCCCACTACAAACAGTGGGGGCGGTTTGCTTCTGTGAGGTACTGCCAGAATCGCGGCGTACCACGTAGGCTTTTAACAATCTGTCTGCAGCTTGCTGCAGTAAGGGGCTTGAAATGGAAATGAGTTTGGAAGAGCGTCGTAAGTTTCTGAATAACTACGGCAAACTTGTTGAGATGTTCGGACAAGAACTCGTTGACGAAGGTCTGCTTCGCTACGGCCTGATGTACGAACTGGTTGAACACAAAGACTTCCCGCTTCAAAATGCAAACGGGCGCTCGTTGAATCCGAGCAAACCTCACGGGCACAGCATCTACATCGGTAGGCTTTCAGCACCGTACAGGTTTGTTAACCCGCAAGGTTGGGAAAAGACCCTTACTGTTCCTGTGGAACGCTATCTCGTGCCGTACACTTGGCAGGGGAACAATCAAGCGAAACACATCGTTCATCCGGCTATGCTCAAGTTGTACCCGTGGTTGGAAGAGTTCTACTTTCACGTGTATCAACTTTGCTTTTTTAAGGACGACAAGGAGGAGTTTTATGTCACCTTGAGTGAAGACTACGACGGGCATAAGTCGTTGTACGTGCCATTTCGCGACTTCATGGCGGGTGACACAGAAGCGATTTGCAAACGCAACGAATCCTATCTGTCTTGGTATACAAGAGAGGTGGTTATATGGGAAAAAATGCGCAAAGACCCTGTGGCGGTTGAGTTCCTTAAAATGACTGAGGGAAACAGGAAATGATGTACGGCACGTGCTACTTTGTTGACACAGAGGCGGCGATATCCTATTATTTCAGATACGGCTTCGACAGAGAGGAAGTATGCAGAAAGATACTGCATTCGGAAATCGTGATTGGCAAGCCTAAACTGGAATTCGGCGAAAGACTTAGCGTTTCCGAGGGTCGCTACATGATCACCACTCAGAACTATTCTGCTAATGGAGAACAGAATGATTAAGGTCGTATGTCTTGGAACTCAGCCTGAGCTTGGCAAGTTGTACTGCAAAATCACGATTACCGGAGGAAACCTGAGCATCACCGGGGTCGAAGGGCCTGAACCCGGTGGCGACTGCTTGGGTGCATGCGGGCAGATTATTATACACGAATGGTCGTTTTCATCTTATGAAAACGGATGGGATGCCGATACAGTGCGATACTTTCGCAAAGTATGGTCTCGTTGGCATCTCAACTATATGCAGGCAGGTACGCCAAAACAAGAGGCGTTTCTCCGTGAAAACAAAATTGACGGAGATTACACAAAAGCAGGTCGGGCGCTGGAGACCGCAGGTCTTTATGTGGACAACGGCTATAGGTACGGAACATCCTGGTTAAAAGAGGAACTTCCGCCCGATGTTGTTCAATGGTTGAGCGCGCTTCCAGAAGCAGAAAGCGAGCCGGCTTGGGCTTAACGAGGACAAAGGAAAGCCAGTGACTAAGAGCCAGATCAGGAACATGAAAAAGAAACGCGACGAAGCACGCAGAAGGGCGGAGCAGCTTGAAAAACGGGCCGAAGGCAAGACCACGTTCGTGCGTGAGTGGCTGCTGAATAACGCTAAAATGCACAGGCAAAACGAGTGGGCCTGTAATGCGGTGCTAGGCAGGCACACTTAATTTAAGTTCAATAGGAGAATTCTCATGCAATGGAAAGACCTAACGACACGCGTGCGCCATAAGCCAGATCAAGGTTACGGTACGTTCGAGGCCGTTTGCGGGCCTGTGCGCATAGTGGTAACGAACACTAACGTTTATTTTCCAGGAAGGTGGGTTGCGAGCGCTTGTATGACGATTGATGTCAGACAGCTTCACGCAACAACGCTAGAAGAGGCACAGGATGAAGCGATACAGTTTGTGCGCTCCTGGTTGGAATACGCCGTAGATTCGTTGGGAAATCTTGAATCATGAAAAAGCAAAAATCACTGCGTGATGTAGCTGACGCCATTGAACAGGCGTCAGATGCGCTTG
>ERZ761603.3271-NODE-3271-length-10493-cov-12.591301_pt1 | contig 10493 bp, 6 predicted proteins | sample MGYA00511879_ERZ761603 | MGnify/ENA primary metagenome ERZ761603 (study PRJEB28899, sample SAMN02850040) | bioreactor sludge metagenome | biome: EBPR Sludge; feature: EBPR Bioreactor; material: flocular biomat | place: Australia: Thorneside Wastwater Treatment...
GAGAGACATGAGGGAAAGTCCGGGATCGAAAATGATCCCTCATTGGTCGCCGCGCAATTCCCTGGCTATGTCATGTCTTTTTTGAATTTCTCGAAAATGTTTCCGAGTCGCTGGAGTGCCTCCGGCCTCCGTCGGTGACCGCGAGTGTCTAAACTTCAGCAACCTTCAATTGACCCACATCAAAGTCAACTGGCGTGACTCCGAACTAAAATCCGTTTCATCACCACGAGCGCGCAAAGGGTGGAGTCGGTGGCATCAGAGAAGTACAAGCAGTGGTCAGTGGTGGTGATGAGCACGCTGGCTTTCACGGTGTGCTTCATGATCTGGATGATGTTCGCGGTGATCGGCATTCCGATCAAGCAGACCCTTGGCCTCAATGAAACCCAGTTCGGCGTCCTGATCGCGATGCCGGTGCTCACCGGCTCGCTCATCCGTCTGCCGCTAGGCATGTGGACCGACAGGTTTGGCGGCCGCATCGTCTTCTTCATCCTGATGATGTCGACCGTTGTGCCGATCTACATGATCTCGCTCGGCACCGAGTTCTGGCATTACCTCGTTACCGGCCTCTTCGTCGGCGTCGCCGGTGGTTCTTTCACCGTCGGCATTGCCTACTGCGCGCGCTGGTTCCCGCGCAACCGGCAGGGGCTAGCGATGGGCATCTTTGGTGCCGGCAACACAGGCGCGGCGGTGACCAAACTGGTTGCTCCCATGATCGTCGTCGCCTGGGGTTGGACGATGGTACCCAAGGCCTATGCGGCGCTGATGTTGGTCACAGCGATCGCCTTCTGGTTCCTGACCTATTCCGATCCGGAGCACAAGGTTGGTAAGGCCGTCACCGTCCGCGAGCAACTGCTGGCGCTGAAAGACCCGCGAGTCTGGCGCTACTGCCAGTACTACTCGATTGTCTTTGGCGGCTATGTGGCGATGGCGCTGTGGATGACAAAGTATTACATCACCGAATACGGCTTCAACCTGCAGACGGCCGCGCTACTAGCCGCCGCATTCAGCATTCCGGGCGGCATTCTGCGCGCCATTGGCGGTCATTTCTCCGACAAGTTCGGGGCCCATACCGTCACCTGGTGGGTACTCTGGGTCTCGATGCTGTGCCTCTTCTTCCTGTCGTACCCACAGACGGAACTCACGATCATGACGGTGGGTGGTCCGAAATCCTTCCATATCGGCCTCAACGTCTGGGTTTTCACCGTCCTCATGTTCACCATGGGCATCGCCTTCGCGATCGGCAAGGCCTCGGTCTTTAAGTACATCTCCGACGATTTCCCGCACAACATCGGCGTCATCTCGGGAATTGTCGGACTTGCCGGCGGCATGGGCGGCTTCCTGCTGCCGATCATTTTCGGCGCCCTGGTCGATCTGACCGGCATCCGCTCATCGGCCTTCATGCTGATGTTCGGCGTCATCTGGGTTTCCTTGCTGTGGATGTACTTCACCGAGGTACGACCCGTCCATAAGAGCCAACACGAGATGTTCGCGGCTAAGTGCGTGGACGTGCTTGAGTAGCCATTCAAACCAAGGATCCAGCGATGACAGTGAAGCAATCTAAAGCCACAGCCAGTGGCAGTACGGGCGCCGACATCGCCGAATGGGATATCGAGAACGAGGCGTTCTGGGAATCAAAAGGCAAGCGCATCGCCAACCGCAACCTGTGGATCTCGATCCCGGCCCTGCTATGTGGCTTTGCGGTGTGGGGCATGTGGGGCATCATCACGGTGCAAATGCTCAACCTGGGCTTTCCCTTCACCCAGGCCGAGCTGTTCACGCTGACCGCCATTGCCGGCATCTCCGGCGCCACGATGCGCATACCGGCCTCGTTCCTGATTCGCCTGGCGGGCGGGCGCAATACGATCTTTTTGACCACCGCCATGCTGCTGGCACCCGCCATCGGCACCGGCATCGCGTTGCAGAACCCCTCATGGCCTTTGTGGTCATTCCAGTTGATGGCGCTGTGGTCTGGCGTCGGCGGCGGCAACTTTGCCAGTTCCATGTCCAACATCAGCACCTTCTTCCCGAAGCGACTGCAGGGCACGGCGCTCGGGCTCAACGCCGGCCTCGGAAACTTCGGCGTGACCACCATGCAGATCGTGATCCCGCTGGTGATGACCGTGAGCATCTTCGGCGACTTTGGCGGTGAATCGACCAAGCTGGTCAAAGACAGCGGCTGGATTTTCGGCAAGATTGCTGCGGGAACACCAACCTGGATTCAGAACGCAGGCTTTGCCTGGGTGCTGTCGCTGGTGCCGCTCTCCCTCCTGTGCTGGTTCGGCATGAACAACCTCAAGACCGTTTCGCCAGACACCGGGAACCCGATTGTCGCGTTCGCCAAAGTCACCTACCTGTACACGCTGGCGTTCTTGCCGGCCATGTTCGGGCTGTATTTGTACTTGCCAGCACCGACCGGGTTAGGCCTGATCAGCATGTGGGTGGCGATTCCGCTGGACATCGTCAGCGCCTTGCTGGTGATGCGCCTGGCGGCATTTGGCACCATGAAGGAGAACGTGGCCAAGCAGTTCCAGATTTTCAAGAATAAGCACACCTGGTCGATGACAGCGCTCTATATTGTGACTTTCGGTTCCTTCATCGGTTTTTCCATGGCACTGCCGCTGGCCATCACCGTAATCTTCGGCTTCCAGCACCTCGTGGACCCCGCCACTGGCGTGTTATCGCACACCCTGAAGAACCCCAACGCTCCCTCAGCGCTGACCTACGCCTGGATTGGCCCTTTTGTTGGTGCTGCCGTACGTCCGATCGGCGGCTGGATTTCAGACAAAGTGGGCGGCTCAATCGTGACTCAGATCATCTCTGCCGTGATGGTGGTGGCCTCGGGCGCGGTGGGCTACGTGATGCTGCTGGCCTACAACTCGGCCCAACCTGAGCAGTACTTCCTCGCGTTCATGGCATTGTTCGTGGTCTTGTTCACCGCCAGCGGTATCGGTAATGGTTCCACCTTCCGCAGCATTGGCTTTATCTTTGACCGCCAGCAAGCCGGCCCGGTGCTGGGCTGGACCTCGGCCATTGCCGCCTACGGCGCCTTCATCGCCCCGGTCGTGATCGGTACCCAAATCAAGGCAGGCACACCGCAAAACGCCATGTATGGTTTCGCCGTCTTCTATGCACTGTGCCTGGTGCTTAACTGGTGGTTCTACCTCCGCGCGAATGCCTACGTAAAGAATCCCTGATTCGCCTGATTCGTCTCGCCTCCATTTCAACGAACCCTTCTGGGGAAACCGCATGAGCCACTTTCTCGATCGCCTGACCTATTTCTCCCAACCACGGGAATCGTTCTCTACAGGCCACGGCGTGGCCACGGGCGAAGATCGTACCTGGGAGGACGCGTACCGCCACCGCTGGGCACACGACAAGATCGTGCGCTCGACGCACGGTGTGAACTGCACCGGATCGTGCTCATGGAAGATCTACGTCAAAGGCGGCATCGTGACCTGGGAAACCCAGCAGACCGACTACCCGCGAACTCGCTGGGACATGCCGAACCATGAACCGCGCGGCTGTGCGCGCGGTGCGAGCTATAGCTGGTATCTGTACAGCGCCAACCGGGTGAAGTACCCGATGGTGCGCGGCCGACTGCTGAAGATCTGGCGTGAAGCGCGTTTGCGCAGAAATCCGGTCGAGGCGTGGGCCTACATCGTCGAATCCGAGGCGCGCCGACGCGAGTATCAGAGCGTGCGCGGGCTCGGTGGCTTTGTTCGTTCGAGTTGGGACGAGGTCAACGAGATCGTCGCTGCCGCCAACGTCTACACGATCAAGAGACACGGGCCGGATCGCGTGGTCGGTTTCTCGCCGATTCCTGCCATGTCGATGGTCAGCTATGCGGCGGGCAGCCGCTACCTGAGCCTGATCGGTGGCGTCTGCATGAGCTTCTACGACTGGTACTGCGACCTGCCACCGTCCAGCCCGCAGGTCTGGGGCGAGCAGACCGATGTACCCGAGTCGGCCGACTGGTACAACTCCAGCTTCATCATCGCGTGGGGCTCCAACGTACCGCAGACCCGTACGCCAGACGCGCACTTTTTCACCGAGGTGCGCTACAAGGGCACCAAGACGGTGGCAGTCACGCCCGACTACTCCGAAGTGGCCAAGCTCTCTGATATCTGGTTGCATCCCAAGCAAGGCACAGACGCTGCCGTGGCCATGGCCATGGGCCATGTGATCCTGAAGGAGTTCTACTTCGACAAGCGCAGTACGTATTTCGACGATTACGCACGCCGCTTCACCGACCTGCCGATGCTGGTGATGTTGAAAGAACACACTCTGCCGGGCGGCGAGAAGATTCTGGTTCCTGATCGTTACCTGCGCGCGTCGGATGTCGACGGGCATTTCGACCAGGCCAACAACCCGGAATGGAAGACACTTGCCATCGACACGACCGGAAAGGTCGTGCTGCCTAATGGCGCCCTTGGTTTCCGCTGGGGACCCGATGGTCGTGCCGACGAGGGGCAATGGAACCTCGAAGCAAAAGAAGCGCATCACGGCAAGGATGTAAAGCTGAAACTGTCGCTAATTGAGGGCGAGCCACTGAGCACAGATACGGCCAAGGTTGGCTTCCCTTATTTCGGCGGTATCGCCAGTGAACATTTCCCGAACAACGTCCTCAAGGGTGAGAACGGTGGCGTGCTAGTGCGCACGGTGCCGGTGCAACGCATCACACTCGGTCAGAAAGGCACCCAGCGCGAAGCACTGATCGCCACCGTGTTCGACCTGCAAGTGGCCAACTACGGCGTAGCACGCGGCTTGGCTGGCGAACTGGCCGCCAGCAGCTACGATGATGACACACCTTACACACCAGCCTGGCAAGAGCGCATCACCGGCACGCCGCGTGATCAGGTGATTACCGTGGCACGCCAGTTCGCCGATAACGCGGACAAGACCCACGGCAGGTCGATGGTGATCATCGGCGCAGCCATGAATCACTGGTACCACAGCGACATGAACTATCGCGGCGTCATCAACATGTTGATGTTGTGCGGCTGCATCGGCAAGAGCGGTGGTGGCTGGGCACATTATGTGGGGCAGGAAAAGCTGCGGCCGCAAACGGGCTGGACGCCGCTCGCTTTTGCACTCGACTGGATCCGCCCGCCGCGCCAGATGAACAGCACCAGCTTCTTTTACGCGCACACCGATCAGTGGCGCTACGAGAAGCTGGGGATGGACGAAGTGATCTCGCCACTTGCCGACAAGAAGTTGTACGGCGGCAGCATGATCGACTACAACGTTCGCGCCGAACGCATGGGCTGGCTGCCGAGCGCGCCGCAGTTGCAGACCAATCCGCTGCAGGTGGTGCGCGATGCGGCCAACGCCGGCATGGAACCCAGAGACTATGCGGTCAAGTCGCTGAAAGACGGCTCCCTGAAGATGAGCTGCACCGACCCCGATCACCCCGACAACTGGCCGCGCAACATGTTCGTCTGGCGATCGAACCTGCTCGGCTCCAGCGGCAAGGGCCACGAGTATTTCCTCAAACACCTGCTGGGTACCAGCAACGGCGTACAAGGCAAGGATCTCGGTGCCGAAGTAGCCAAGCCCAGTGAAGTGGTTTGGCACGACAAGGCGCCTGAAGGCAAGCTTGACCTGCTAGTCACACTCGACTTCCGCATGAGCACCACCTGCCTCTACAGCGACATCGTGCTGCCCACCGCCACCTGGTACGAAAAGAACGATCTCAACACCAGCGATATGCACCCCTTTATCCACCCGCTGTCCACAGCAGCGGACCCGGCTTGGCAAGCGCGCAGCGACTGGGACATCTACAAGGGTTTCGCCCGGAAATTCAGCGAAGTGTGTGTCGGTCACCTCGGCGTCGAAAAAGAACTGGTACTTACCCCGCTGATGCACGACAGCCCGTCAGAGCTTGCCCAGGCCTTGGAAGTGAAGGACTGGAAGCGCGGCGAATGCGAACTGATTCCGGGCAAGACCGCACCGAGCGTGCAAGTAGTCGAGCGCGACTACCCCAATGTCTACAAGCGTTTCACCGCGCTCGGCCCCTTGATGAACAAGGTCGGCAACGGCGGCAAGGGCATTGCATGGAACACGCAGATCGAAGTGAAGCAGCTTGGTGAACTGAGCGGCCTGGTGACGGCCGAAGGCGTGACCTGCGGCATGCCGAAGATCGAGAGCGACATCGACGCCTGCGAGGTGATTCTGCAACTCGCGCCCGAGACAAATGGTCATGTGGCAGTGAAGGCGTGGCAGGCGCTGGGCAAGCAGACCGGGCTGGACCACACGCACCTGGCGCTCCACCGCGAGGACGAGAAGATCCGTTTCCGTGACATCCAGGCACAGCCGCGCAAAATCATCAGCTCGCCCACCTGGAGCGGCATCGAGTCTGAAACCGTTTCATACAACGCCGGTTACACCAACGTGCACGAGATGATCCCCTGGCGCACTTTGACCGGTCGTCAGCAGTTCTACATGGATCACCCGTGGATGATCGCCTTCGGCGAAGGCTTCACCAGTTATCGGCCGCCAGTAGACCTGAAGACGACGGGGGGAATCCAGGGTCTCAGGTCGAACGGAAACCCGGAAATTGCGCTCAACTTCATCACGCCGCACCAGAAGTGGGGGATCCACAGCACCTATACCGATAACCTGCTGATGCTCACGCTCAGCCGCGGTGGACCCTGCGTGTGGATCAGCGAAGATGATGCGAAGACGATAGGTGTCGCGGACAACGACTGGATCGAGCTGTTCAACATCAACGGCGCCATTGCAGCGCGGGCGGTGGTCAGCCAGCGCGTCAACCAGGGTATGGTGATGATGTACCACGCCCAGGAAAAGATCGTCAATACGCCCGGGGCCGAGATCACCGGTGTGCGTGGCGGCATCCACAACTCGGTAACGCGCATCGTGCTCAAGCCGACGCACATGATTGGTGGTTACGCTCAGTTCAGCTACGGCTTCAATTATTACGGAACGATCGGCACCAACCGCGACGAGTTCGTTGTGGTACGCAAGATGAACAAGATCGACTGGCTGGACACGCCAGTCGCCGATGAATTGATACCTAAGGTTCAGGCCGAAGGAGAAGTTGCATGAAGATCCGCGCCCAAATCGGCATGGTGCTCAACCTCGACAAATGCATCGGGTGCCACACCTGTTCAGTCACCTGCAAGAACGTGTGGACCAGTCGGCCCGGCGTGGAGTACGCCTGGTTCAACAACGTCGAGACCAAACCCGGCATCGGTTACCCCAAGGAATGGGAAAACCAAGACAAGTGGAACGGCGGCTGGATGCGCAGGGCCAACGGCACAATCGAGCCGCGCCAGGGTGCCAAGTGGAAGCTGCTGATGCGCATCTTCGCCAACCCCAACCTGCCCGAGATCGACGACTACTACGAGCCGTTCACTTTCGACTATCAGCACTTGCAGTCAGCGCCCGAGATGAAGGCCTCACCGACCGCGCGCCCGCGCAGCCTGATCACCGGCAAGCAAATGGACAAGATCGTCTGGGGACCGAACTGGGAAGAGATCCTCGGCGGTGAATTTGCCAAGCGCAGCAAGGACAAGAACTTTGACGGTGGTTTTGCACAGGCGCAAAAGGACATCTGTGGTGAGTTCGAAAACACCTTCATGATGTACCTGCCCAGGCTATGCGAACACTGTCTGAACCCGGCGTGCGTGGCGTCATGCCCCTCGGGGTCGATCTATAAGCGCGAGGAGGACGGCATCGTGCTGATCGACCAGGACAAGTGCCGCGGCTGGCGGATGTGCGTCAGCGGCTGCCCGTACAAGAAAATCTACTACAACTGGAAGAGCGGCAAGGCCGAGAAGTGCATCTTCTGCTATCCGCGCATCGAAGCGGGCCAGCCGACCGTGTGCAGCGAGACCTGCGTCGGTCGCATCCGCTATCTGGGCGTACTTCTCTACGACGCCGATCGTATCGCGGAGGCGGCCAGTACCGAACATGACCGCAATCTGTACCAGGCGCAACTGCGCATCTTTCTCGACCCACACGACCCCAAGGTCATCGCTCAGGCAGCCATCGACGGCATCCCGGACAAGTGGATGGAGGCCGCGCGCAACAGTCCGGTTTACAAGATGGCGATGCAATGGAAGGTGGCGCTGCCGCTGCACCCGGAGTACCGCACGTTACCAATGGTTTGGTACGTGCCGCCGCTCTCCCCGATCAGCGCTGCTGCCCACGCCGGTCAACTGGGCAGCAATGGCGAGATCCCTGACGTCAAGCAGTTGCGCATCCCCGTTCAGTACCTCGCCAACCTGCTGACGGCCGGTGACACCCTGCCGGTGGAACGTGCGCTTGAGCGCATGCTGGCGATGCGCGCCTACCAGCGTGAGAAGCATGTCGACGGACGGATCAACCAGGCTGTGCTGACACAGGTGGGCCTCAGCCAGGCTGAGGTCGAGGAGATGTACCACGTGATGGCGATCGCCAACTACGAAGACCGCTTCGTGATTCCCACGACTCACCGCGAATACGCCGAGAACGCCTTCAGCGTGCGCGGCGGCTGCGGTTTCAGCTTCGGTAACGGCTGCTCCGAAGGTATCGGCGAGACCAGCCTGTTTGGCAGCGAGAAAAAGCGCACCATTCCGATCAAGGCGGAGGTTTGACCATGTTCGCGTTGAACTCCCCGCGACCGATGACGAAGAGCCTGCGCGTCCTGGCAGCCTTGCTCGGCTACCCCGATGCGCTGATGCGAAGCTACCTGGCGGAGATGAGCGAGTTGTTGCGCGAAGAGCGCGCCTTGTCGCCAGCGCGGCGGGCAGAGATCGGTGTCTTGATCGACACCCTACAGCGCGGCGACCCGCTGCAGATCGAGGCCAGTTACGTCGAGTTGTTCGACCGAGGCCGCGCCACCTCGCTGCATCTCTTCGAGCATGTCCACGGCGACTCGCGCGAGCGCGGCCCGGCGATGATTGACCTCGGCCAGACCTACGCAAAAGCCGGCCTGATCCTGGCCGAGGGCGAGCTGCCCGACTACCTGCCGGCAGTCCTGGAATTCGTCTCGACCCAGCCGCCGGGTGAGGCAACGGCCTTCCTCGGCGAGATGGCGCACATCCTCAACGCCATCTTCGGCGCATTGCAGCAGCGCAACAGCGCTTACGCCAGCGTGCTTGGGGCGCTGCTGGAACTAGCCGGTGAGCAGGCGCAGCCAACCGCACCCGCCGCGGAAGAGTCGCTAGACGAGAGCTGGGCCGAACCGCCAGTATTCGGCGGCTGTTCGGCGAAAGGCCAAAGCCAGCCCGGCCAGGCGCAAGCGATCCACCTGGTCCAACTGCCGCAATCCCCACGACCCGCGCGGACGGTCGGCGCCCAGACTAACCCGCAATCAGGAGTAGTCGCATGAATACCGTAATGTCCTACCTGCACAATTTCTTCTTCAACGTCTATCCTTACATTTGCCTGGCTGTATTCCTCATGGGCAGCCTGGCACGCTTCGACCGCGATCAGTACACATGGAAGAGCGACTCGTCACAACTGCTGCGCGTCGGCACCCTGCGCTGGGGCAGCAATCTGTTCCACATCGGCATCCTCTTCCTGTTCTTCGGGCACTTCGTTGGCCTGCTGACCCCGCACTGGCTCTATGAGCCCTTCATCAGCGCACCCGACAAGCAACGCATGGCCATCTACTCCGGTGGTGCGGCGGGCATTGCATGCTTCATCGGTCTCACCCTGCTGCTGCACCGGCGCATCTTTGATCCGCGCATCCGCCTGACCAGTCACCGCACCGACATCGCGATCCTGCTCATCCTCTGGGTGCAACTGGTAATCGGTCTGATCACGCTGCCCTACTCGTTCGGCCACTCGGATGCCAGCGCCATGCTGATCCTGGGTGACTGGGCGCAGCGCATCGTTACCTTCCGTCCCAATGCTGAAGGACTGCTGCTACTCGACTGGCCTTACCTGATTCATCTGATCCTCGGCATGACAATCTTCCTGCTCTTCCCGTTCAGTCGCTTGGTGCATGTGTGGAGTGGGTTCGCCACGGTCAGCTTCCTGTTCCGTCCAAACCAGTTGGTGCGTAGCAGGCGCCTGAACGTCCCAGCCGGCCACAATCAGCCGAGCCAACCAGGCGCCGGCGTCTGACTTCCGCGGAGTGGCCACCATGCCTGTGGAAAATGTCGATTGCAGCCCCGCTGCGCCGTCCATAGCCTTTGCTGTGGCTCGCATCAACGGAGTGGCGTTGAACAGTGATGCCGAGCGCGTCGCGCCCGAGGAACTGCGCCAGCGGGCGTGTACGGAACTGCTGCGCCAAGCCGCCATCCAGGCGGGCCTGCTCGACGACGCCGACCTCGCATCTGTCGACGGGGTGATCAGCGAAGCTGCGTCAAACGCCATTGAAGCTCTTCTGGAACGGAATCTTTCTTCCCTCGACGCTTCTGAAGAACTCTGCCGCCGCTACCATGCTGCGCACGAGGGCGCTTACCGTAGCGGTGAGCGCGCGCGTGTGCGGCACATACTTTTTGCCGTGACGCCTGGACTGAACGTAGTGGCCCTGCGCCAGC
>ERZ761603.3274-NODE-3274-length-10484-cov-16.185349_pt1 | contig 10484 bp, 9 predicted proteins | sample MGYA00511879_ERZ761603 | MGnify/ENA primary metagenome ERZ761603 (study PRJEB28899, sample SAMN02850040) | bioreactor sludge metagenome | biome: EBPR Sludge; feature: EBPR Bioreactor; material: flocular biomat | place: Australia: Thorneside Wastwater Treatment...
ATGAGAAATCTAGTCCAACGGAATATTAGCAATTACTAATTGTGCACCAACGCCCGTTTCAGAACATTCGCCTGTTTCCGCAAATGACCGTGCTCGAGAACCTGATCGTCGCCCAGCACAACTTTCTGCAGCACGCCTCGCGCTTTTCGCTCGCCGGCCTCTTCGGCCTACCCGGCTACCGGCGTGCCGAAGAGGCGGCGATCGCCAAGGCCGTCGATTGGCTTGCGCGCCTGGGTTTGATCGACAAGGCCGACACCGCCGCCGGCGCCCTGCCCTACGGCGTGCAACGACGAATCGAAATCGCCCGTGCGCTGTGCGTCGATCCCCTGCTCCTGTGTCTCGACGAACCGGCGGCCGGCCTCAATCCGCGCGAATCGGCCGAGCTCAATGAACTGCTGAAGGCACTCACCGGCCAAGAAGGGATTGCAATCCTGCTCATCGAACACGACATGAGCGTGGTGATGAACGTCTGCGACCACATCTGCGTGCTCAACTACGGGCGCAAGATCGCCGAGGGGACGCCAGCCGAGATCCAGAAGGATCCCAACGTGATCAAGGCTTACCTCGGCGAGGAGGAGGCCGACGAGGAACTGCATGCGGAGGCCGCGCGATGATGCTCCAACTCTCCGGTGTGCATGCCCACTATGGGGCGATCCAGGCCCTGCATGGTGTCGATCTGTCGGTTCAGGTCGGCGAGATCGTCACCCTGATCGGCGCCAACGGTGCCGGCAAGTCGACCCTGATGATGTCGATCTTCGGCCAGCCTCCTGCCTCGAGCGGTCGCATCGTCTTCGCCGGGGAAGACATCACCGCCGTGCCCACGCACGCGATCGCGCGCCGCGGCATTGCCCTGGTTCCCGAAGGCCGGCGCATTTTTCCGCGCATGACGGTGCTGGAAAACCTGCAAATGGGCGCCGTCCTCGGCGAAGAAAGCAACTTCGACGTCGATCTCAAGCGTATGTACGCGCTTTTCCCGATCCTCGAGGAGCGCTGCCTGCAGCGTGCCGGCACGTTGTCCGGCGGCGAGCAGCAAATGCTGGCGATCGCCCGCGCGCTGATGAGCCGGCCGCAACTGTTGCTGCTCGACGAACCCTCGCTGGGTCTGGCACCGCTCTACATCAAGAAGATTTTCCAGATCGTGCGCGAACTCAACCGTGAACACGGGATGACGATCCTGCTCGTCGAACAGAATGCCCACCATGCCTTGCGCATCGCGCATCGCGCCTACGTACTGCAGCATGGATGCATCATTCTCTCCGGGAGCGGACGCGAACTGCTGGCCAATCCAGAGGTGCATGCCGCCTATCTCGAAGGCGGTCACGCGGCCGTTGACCGAGCTTGACGACACGCGCCGCGGCGAGAGGGCGCCGCCACGCTGGTTGCCTTTTCTCGTCCTCGCTGTCGGCCTGCTGGCGATCTCCTTCGGGGCCATACTGGCTCGCCTCGGTCAAAGTCATGGTCTGCCCTCGCTGACCATTGCCACGCTTCGCCTCGGACTGGCCGCACTGCTGATCACCCCGGTCGCGCTTCTCCAGTCGCGCAGCCGCCTGCGCGACCTCGACCTGCAGCAGGGGTTATTGACCGCCGGCGCCGGTTTCTTCCTTGCACTGCACTTTGCGACCTGGATCACCTCGCTCGAGTACACCTCCGTCGCCAGCAGCACGGCGTTGGTGACCACCAACCTACTGTGGATCGGCATCGCCTCCTTCGTCCTCTTCGGCGACCGACCGGGCCGTCTGATGATGGTCGGGATCGTCCTCTCGCTGAGCGGCAGCCTGCTGATTTTCTGGAGTGACCGCCAGACCAGCCCGCCCGGGTCCAACCCCGTACTCGGCAATTGTCTGGCCGTGGCGGGCAGCTGGTGTTTCTCTACCTACCTGCTGATCGGTCGCCGCCTGCGCGCCAGCCTGCCGCTGCCGACTTACGTGTGGCTGGCCTACGGCAGCGCAGCGCTTTTTCTTGTTCTCGCCTGTCAAGCGAGCGGCACCGTGCTCACAGGTTACAGCGCTGCCGCCTATCTGATCGCGCTGGGGATGGCGATCGGCCCGCAATTGCTCGGTCACACGGCCTACAACTGGTCGCTGCGCCATGTCTCGCCGACCTTGATCGCGGTCGTGACGCTTGGAGAACCGGTGGGCAGCGCCGCTCTGGCCTGGATCCTCTTCGCCGAGTCTTTCGCTCCACTGCAAGGAACGGGCTTCGCGCTCCTGCTCGTCGGAATCTATCTCGCCGCCCACGGGGAGGCTCGCTGAACAGGCGGTGTAGGCGATGCGTTACCCCGTCACGATATCGTTACTCTCGGCTAGCGCGCGGAAGAATTGGTAACAGTTGCGTCCTGCCCGCTTGGCGTGATACATCGCCATGTCTGCATTGCTCATCAAGGCGTTGGCCTCGTCTCCGTGCTGCGGATAAACCGCGATGCCGATGCTCGCCGAAATGCTGATCTCGTGCACACCGATCCGGAAGGGTCGAGCCAGCGCCGTCAGCACCTTGTCGGCAACGACACCGGCATCCGCAGCCCTGTCAATCTGCGCCAGGAGAATCACGAATTCGTCACCGCCAAGGCGTGAAATCGTGTCCGACTGCCGTGGCACGCAGCCCTGCAAACACAGCGCCACCGCCTTCAGGAGCAGATCGCCGACCGCGTGGCCCAGGGTGTCGTTCACCGGCTTGAACTGGTCCAGATCGAGAAACATCAACGCCAGCGTTCCCCGCTCCCGGCGCGCCTGAGCAACGGCTTGCGCCAGCCGGTCATTGAGCAGCAGCCGGTTGGGCAGATCGGTGAGCTGATCATGATGCGCAAGGTGCTGTACCCGTTCTTCGTCCACCTTGCGCTCGGAAATATCCTGCTTGATGGCAATGAAGTGCTGGATCTTGCCGCGCGCGTCGGCGACTGGCGAAATCGTTAAAGACTCGTCGAAAAGGCTGCCATCCTTGCGACGATTGACAAGTTCACCGCTCCAAACCTGCCCGGAAAGGATCGTCGCCCACATCCGCTGATAAAACGCCGCATCCTGCTTCCCCGAATTGAGCAACTCGGCGGGGCTACGACCGACGACTTCGCCCAGTGTTCTGCCGATCATGCGCGCAAAGGCTGGATTAGCCCACTCGATCGTGGCATTGACGTCGGTAATCACGATACCGTTTGCCGCCGAGTTCAAAGCCGCCTCGAACAGGCGCAGCCGCGACTCGAGTCTCTGACGTACCAGCGCGTGTCGTATTGCCCGCCCCAGCGCCGCGTGCTGAAACTGCCCCTTGACCAGATAGTCCTGCGCTCCTTCCTTGACTGCGGCTTCCGCGAGCTCGTCATCATCGCGACCCGTGAGCACGATGATCGGGACCTTGGGTATGACCGCCCTGAACGCATGTACCGTCGCCACACCGGTCGAATCCGGGAGCGAGAGGTCGAGCAGTATCACATCTGGGTTGTGCGCAGCCGCTGCCGCGAGACCCGCGGCAACCGTCGGCGCCCAGATCACCGGATCCTGGTCGCCGCTGCAGCGGATCCCGGCGAGACGAATGTTGGCCCGGATCAAGCCCAGGTCGCCCGCGTCGTCTTCGATCACCAGAATCGAGGTCGGCCGTTGCAAAGCAGCGCCCACTGTCTCCCGCTCTCCATCACCCAAACCTGCAGTCGGCCCTTGGGCCACCACCCCGCCCACTCGCTGACCTTAGTCGCAAGCCCTGACCCAGCGCGGTTCATCCGCCATTCTGACGCAAACGCACCAATTTGAACCAGTAGTCGCCCAGAATCCGGACGTTTGCCATGAACTCGTCGAGGTCGACCGGCTTCTGAAGGTAACCGGCAGCACCGAGCCGATACGCAGCGCGCACGTCAGACTCGAGCGGTGAGGCCGTGACGACCACGACCGGGATGCTATGCAGGGTTGCATCGCCCTTGACGGCGGCGAGAAAATCCAGGCCGCCCTGCCCCGCCATCTTGAGATCAAGCAGAATGAGGTCGGGGCGCCCCGTTGCCGGCCATAGCCGCGGGCTCCCGCGTAGCGCCGACAGGGCTTCACGCCCGTCGGACAGCGAGCGGGTGGTGACGGGAAAGCCACCGCGACTGATCGCGAGCTCCATGAGCCGGGCATCGCCCATTTCGTCTTCGACGATCAAGACATGATAGATCCGTTTTCCCGGCATCATCGCGTGCCGTTCATCCGCTGCCAAGAAAACAACGGCCGGCCCTGAGCTTCCTCCTTCATTCGTCGTCTCCGGCCAGTGGCAGAGCGACGCAAAACCGGCTTCCGCGGCCTTCACCGTCCGACTCGGCCCAGATCCGTCCTCGATGATGCTCGGCGATCTTGCGGCACAAGGCGAGGCCAACGCCGCTGCCCTCATAGGCGGCACGGCTCTGTAGACGTTGAAAAACCTGAAACAAGCGACCGGCTTGTGCAGGGTCGATACCGATGCCGTTGTCGACCACCGAAAACAGCCATTCGCCGCCGCCGACAGTGCTCTGAATCCGGATCTCCGTTCTTCCTCCGGCGGCGCGAAACTTGGTCGCGTTGGCGATCAGGTTCTGTGCCAAGCGCAGCATTTCGTCCGCGCGCACGCGCAGCCGCGGCCAGACGCCTTCGACGACAACACTGGCCATCGCCTCCTCGAGCGCCGGTTTGAGGAAAAGGAGCGCTTCGTCGATGAGGGCCCGCGTGTCGACCCACTGTGCCGGCTCCCCCAGGCGCCCCAGGCGCGAGTACTCGAGCAAGGCGACCAGCATCTGATCAAGGCGCTTGGCCCCGTCGATCGCAAAACGAAAGTACTCGCGTTGCTCGGCGTCGAGCCCATTGCCCAGACTCATCCCGAGCAGCTGCAGGTAGCTGGAGATCATTCTCAGTGGCTGCCGCAGATCGTGCGAGATCGCGTAACTGAACTGTTCCAGATCGGCGTTTGAGCGCCGCAGCACCGCTTCCACCTGCTTGCGCTCGGTGACGTCCTGGGTCGTGCCGACTCCCTGCAAGGGGCGACCGTCATCGCTGCAGATTACGTCCGCATGCAAGCGGACATGACGCACACTGTTGCCGACGATGACGCGGTGCTCATGGGCAAAAGTGCGCCCGGCAGCGAGTGCCGAGCGCCATTCCTCGACCAGCGCGGCGCGATCTTCGGGAAATACCCATGCCAGATACCGCCGGTAACTCCCGATCGTGCCAGCCGCTACACCATAGATGCGACAGGCTTCCGCCGACAGATGCATGCGGTCTTCTGCAAGGTCGTAGGTCCAACTGCCCACATGTGCAACCGACTGTGCACGCAGCAGGTTGCTCTCGCTCGCGCGCAAAGCTTGCAACGTGTGATCGAGTTCGGTCACCTTCTGTCGTAGCGCGCACTGCAGCGCTTCCTGCTCGCGCAGCAGGCGATGGGTTCGGAGCGCCGCGTGGACCGCGAGCAGGAGGCTGTCGGCATCGAGTTCCGATTTCAGGCGGTAGCCGTCGATCTCGTAATCGCTGATCACGCTGCGTTGCGGCGCATAGCCCGGCTGTCCGGTGATGAGGACGATCTGGAGGCTACGGTTCGAGCGTTCGTTGCGAACGTGGCGAACGAGATCGAGGCCAGCGCGATCGGACTCCATGACCACGTCGAGCAGCATGAGAGCCAGATCCGGATTTTCGGCCAGCACCTCTCGGGCTTCGCGCGCGGAGGAAGCCGCGAGCAGGAACAGCGGGCGGCCTTCAACGAATACGTCCTGCAGCGTCAGACGGAGCGCAGCACGTACGTCCTTCTCGTCGTCGACAATGAGTACCTTCCAGTAATCGGCCCCGTTCTGCGAATGCCCGTCGCCAATAGCCGCTGTCGGCCACTGGGGATGTGCGGCGCCCTCCTCCCTGTCCGTCATGACCATTTCTCTCGCCAGTCACGCCCACCACAGGCAGAAGCCAGGCGCGCGCGCAGATCGACTGCGCGCCACAGACAGGTACAATAGTCGATGGTTTCGATGCCAGTATTCCTCACTTCCAGCCTCAGCGCCTCCCGCCTCTCTGGAGCAGAAACGGCCGCAAGACGCCCAACTTTAGGGGCCATCTGCACCGACCATGCCGAAGCAAATCCGGGTGCCGTATCCGCGCACAGCGCAACGCCTCGACGGGCGTCTCGGTTGCATAGCGGGAAGCAATCATGAGCGCAATGGAACGTATCTACCAGATCGATCAGATCCTGAGCAAGCGGCGCGCAGTTCCCCGTCACGAACTGCAGGAGCGGCTCGGCGTCTCCAGAGCGACGCTGAAACGCGATCTCGCCTATATGAGGGATCGCCTCAACGCCCCGATCACCTTCGATCGCGAGCTCGGCGGCTACCGCTTTGCAAACCAGGAAAAACACGCTGGCGCACCATACGCGCTGCCTGGCCTGTGGTTCACCGCCGCCGAGATCCACGCCCTGCTGACGATGCGGCAACTCTTGTCCAACCTCGACCCCAGCGGGCTGCTCGGGCCGCAAATTCAGCCCTTGCTGGCACGCCTGAGCGGGCTGCTGGGAAGCGCCGACAACTCCGCCGAGGAGATCCAGCGGCGCATTCGCATCCAGGCCGTCGGCGCCCGTGACTATCATCTCGAGCACTTCCAGGCCGTCGGTTCGGCGCTCCTGCGGCGCAAACGTCTGCTCATCCGCTACCACGCACGCGGCAGCAACGAGGTCAGTGAGCGCGAAGTCTCGCCGCAGCGCCTCAATCATTATCGCGAAAACTGGTATCTCAACGCTTGGTGCCACCTGCGCAACGGGCTGCGCGGATTTTCGGTGGATGCCATCCAGCAGGCAGAAATTCTCGACACACCGGCGCTCGACGTTCCCGATCAACATCTGGATGAGCTTCTTGGCACCGGCTACGGCATCTTTTCCGGAGACCGCGTGACCTGGGCCGTTCTCCGAGCGTGCCGCCTGGGAGATGCGGCGCGGCGTACTCGATATTCCAACCGTGTGGCGCCGGCGGCCGCGCGTGCGTTGATGCAGATAGGGCGCTCGGCAAGCCGGCGACGCGCCGTACCAGGAGAGAGATACGCGGATGACCCGAAGAAGCACGTGGCAGTCCCTGAGTCGCTGGTTTGCCGATAACGTTATCGAGCTTGGCCGCGAGATGCGGCTATCGTACCTGCCGCCGCTGATGATCTATCTGGCAGCGGGAGTATCGGAACTGACCGCGATCGCCGGAACCTTCTTCGTCAAGGAGTACCTCGGCCTGTCGGCGGCGTTCCTGGCGACACTCGCCTTCTGGGCGGGAATCCCCTGGGCGCTCAAGATGCCGCTCGGTCATCTGGTTGACCTGATCTGGCGGCGCAAAGCGGCACTGGTATGGATCGGCGCCGGCCTGATTGCCGCCAGCCTGCTGATCATGCTCGGCCTGGTCAGCGCCCCCCGGCGCATGCGCGACGTGATGTCGCTCGAAGCCTGGTTTGTCGTCGCAACGCTGCTGGCGCCGCTCGGCTACGTATTACAGGACGTCGTCGCCGACGCGATGACCGTCGAAGCCGTACCGCGTGTCGACGCAACGGGCCAGCCACTGCCAGCGGCGACCCGGCGGCTGATGAACACGACGCTGCAAACTCTCGGCCGGGTCGCCATCATCGCCGGCGGCGTTCTGGTCTCGGCGCTCAACGTGCTCATGTTCGCAGGCAGTGAAACGTTGCCGCAAACCGACAAAGCCGCGATCTACGCCGAGGTGTACGCCATGGCACTGTTCGTTCCGCTGCTCTCGGTCGCCGGCGTCGTCCTTGCCGCGCTGCTCAAGCGGCGTGAGCGACAGCGAGAGCACCGGCTGGGCGTTAGCGCCGTCGCTCGCGAAGTCCTAAGCAGTGACGGCGAGGCGGTCAAACCGAACTGGTGGATCCTCGGCGGGAGCCTGCTTTTTGCAGCCATCAGCCTGAGTGCCGGCGTCTCGAAACTGCGCTTCGGCGAGGAGATCGTTTTTATGGCTTCCTTCGCCGTGATCACCTTCCTGATGCACCGGCTGCTCCGGGAGCTCGACGATGAGTCGCGACGAACGCTGCTTGGCACCGCGATCGTCGTTTTCGCTTATCGCGCGACGCCGGGGCCTGGTGCTGGGTCAACCTGGTGGATGATCGACGTTCTCGGCTTCGATCAGTCCTTCCTCTCCCGATTGTCGCTGCTGACCAGCTTCCTCGCGCTCTGCGGCCTGTTTGGCTTCCGCCGCTTCATGAGCGAACGCTCGATTACCTACCTCGTCGGCTTTCTGACGATCGTCGGCACGCTGCTCAGCTTGCCCACGCTTGGCATGTACTATGGACTCCACGAATGGACTGCTGCGCACAGCGGCGGCATCGTCGACGCACGCTTCATCGCTCTCGTCGACAGCGCACTGGAGTCGCCGCTCGAACAGATCGCCATGGTGCCGATGCTGGCGTGGATCGCCAATTCGGCGCCGAACAAGCTGAAAGCCACCTACTTCGCCGTCATGGCGTCGTTTTCCAACCTGGCTTTAGCGGCCTCTCAGCTCGGAAGCCAGTATCTGAATCACGGGTTCAAAGTCGCGCGTGAGGCACGCGACCCACTGACGCAGGCCGTCGTCTCGGCTGCCGACTATAGCCAGCTCGGCTTGCTGTTGCTGGTCACGATGCTCCTCGGCCTGCTGCTGCCTTTCGCCGCGATCTGGGTGACGCGCGCCTGCAAGCTGCACAGCGCCTGAAACAATGCACGCCCGCCACCCCAGGAGAGATCGCCTATGAACACAGCGACACCACGCGAACTGCTGCAACGGATGTTTACCGCCGCGATTGCCGCAGCGCAGCCGGCAACTTGCCTGCTCCCGCAGCTGCGCGCGCTGCTGTCGGAGCATCCGCCCAGGCGGCTGCTGGTGATCGGTGCCGGCAAGGCGTCGGCAGCCATGGCACGCGCGGTGGAGGATTATTGGCCCGGCGATCTGTCCGGCTTGGTCGTGACCCGGCACGGCTATGAGCTGGCGTGCCGGCGAATCGAGGTCATCCACGCCGCGCATCCAGTCCCTGACGCCGCGAGCGTGGTCGCTGCTGAACGCATTCAGCAACAGGTCGCAAGACTGGGCGCCGACGATACGGTGCTTTGTCTGCTCTCTGGTGGCGGCTCGTCGCTTCTCGCGCGGCCACTCGCCGGCATCAGCCTCGCCGACAAGCAGAGGGTCAGCGCCGCCTTGCTCCGCTGCGGTGCCTCCATCGGGGAGATCAACTGCGTTCGCCGGCATCTCTCGGCGATCAAGGGTGGACGGCTGGCGGCAGCGTGCCACCCGGCACGGGTGGTGAATCTGTTGATCTCGGATGTACCGGGTGATCACGCCACGGATATCGCATCCGGCCCGACCGTCGCCGACGCAACAACCTGCGCTGATGCCCTGGCGATCGTCAAGCGCCATCGCATCGCTCTTCTGCCGGCGGTCTGCGCGGTGCTCGAGAGCGGTCGCGGCGAGTCGATCAAGCCCGGAGACGAGCGCTTGTCGCGCGTCCGCACTCACTTGATCGCGACCCCGCAGAGAGCGCTCGAAGCTGCGGCAACAGTGGCCCGTGCCGCGGGCTTTGCGGCACACATTCTCGGCGACGCGATCGAAGGCGAGGCGCGCGAAGTGGGCAAGGTGATGGCCGCGATCGCCTGCCAGGTTGCCGATCGACAGCAGCCGTTTGCCCCCCCTTGCGTCCTGCTCTCGGGCGGCGAGACGACAGTCACGGTGCGCGGCAAGGGCCGCGGCGGGCGCAACGTCGAGTTCCTGCTCGCGCTCGGGCTGGCACTCAACGGCCATCCCGGCATCCACGCACTCGCCGGTGACACGGACGGCGTGGACGGGCAGGAGGAGATCGCCGGTGCCTATCTCGCTCCCGACAGTTTGCAGCGCGCCTGGAGCCAAGGCTTGCAGCCGCGCGCGAGTCTCGACGCCAACGACGGCCACGGTTTTTTCCGCGCGCTCGGAGATTCCGTCGTCACCGGGCCGACGCGAACCAACGTCAACGATTTTCGCGCACTGTTGATCACTTCATGAGCCCGCGCATCGTGCTTGGTCGCACGGCGCGACCGCAGCGGGGGCCGTCGCCGCCTACTCCGGAAAGCCGCGGCGCAATTCGTCGACGACCCAGCGTGCCTCGTCCTCACTGAGAAAACGATGCCAGGGTGGCATCGGCGTCCCGGGACGCCCGCCGTAGATGGTGGCCACCAGCGACTCGACCGGCTTATCGCGCAAAGCGGCTGGCGTCAGCGGCGGGCCGAGCCCCCCGTGCAGAGTCAAGCCGTGACACGACCCGCAATCCTGGCGGACGAGATGCACGAGCTGCAGACGCCGCTCCGGCGACGGCAGCGGAACGGTCTGTGCAGCCACCGTGCCGGCGAACAGACATAGCAGCAGCCCCCAGCGGCAACGCGGCGTCATGAGCACGCCCCCGCCGCGCAAGTGGCCTCCGCTGCTGAGCGCACAGCCGGCAGGATCCGCCCGCGCGTGACTGCGCCGCAGCGAGACGCTGGCAATCAGGGAAGCGTCAGTATCCAGCGGACGAGAATGCGGATGTTGTCCAGCC
>ERZ761603.3275-NODE-3275-length-10483-cov-4.888473_pt1 | contig 10483 bp, 8 predicted proteins | sample MGYA00511879_ERZ761603 | MGnify/ENA primary metagenome ERZ761603 (study PRJEB28899, sample SAMN02850040) | bioreactor sludge metagenome | biome: EBPR Sludge; feature: EBPR Bioreactor; material: flocular biomat | place: Australia: Thorneside Wastwater Treatment...
GGAACATCTCTATCAGTTTTTCAAGCAACAGTTCGGTGAGCCTTCGTTCCGACCTAAAAATCCCTGGTCAGCATCGGAGAGCATTCAGGAATACGTTGGAATGCTCGGACCTGTCCTCAACCGATACAAATAGATTCACTGGATATACTGACATTGATCAGCGTGGGCATCGAAGCGGCCAGCCAGGCACCGGCAACGAGGGAGTTTAATATGGGGGTATTGCAGACGTAGGTCTTTAGGGCGTGCCCCTCGCAAAGCCTCGGGTCCGGCTTTCCGCTGCAAGTCCGCGCCCTGATCACAGGGCTTGCGGGCTTTCCGCTGCGATCCGTCACGCGAAATGCCGATCACCCATGGAAATCGTCCTTGCGCCAGTTGGCGGGATTGTTCCGGATGTATTCCGTGATCCGTTCGTAGGAACCGTAGCCACGAATGATGTCGTCCCAGTAGTTCCGTTGCCATAGGGTGGTGCCACGGGGCAATACGCCATCGCGGTAGGCAATGCGGGTTACGGCGGATTTGTAGGATGCCACGATCTGTCCCAATGCACCACGGGGAATACCCGGTGGTTTACGCGTTGGCCGTAGTGGCGCGTCATGACGCGTCCGCGTATGGGCACCATGCGCGTCGGCCAACGCGTTGTCACCGCCGGGCATTCCGTGTTGCGGCAGGTCATTGTTGTCCTGGTCGGGTATCGGCGTTTCCGGTAGGTCCACCGGTCCGTCCGGCCGTCCGGTGGCCGTTGGTGCAGGGTCCATGCCGGGCGTGGGCGCGTCCGTGGCGGGCGCGTCATGACGCGCCCGTGCACGTTCGCGAATGATGATGATGCCATGCACATGGTTCGGCATCACCACGAATGCCCCGATGTCCACGTGCGGCATGTGCTGCGGTATCGCGTCCCAGCACTGCTGTGCAATGTCGCCTAGCGCGTTCGTGATCATCACACCGTTCTCCACGCGTCCGAACAGGTGCCGCATGTCATCGGTGCAAATGGTCACGAAATACGCCCCTTCGCTGGCGTAGTCGTAGCCACGCATGCGGATGGAACGGCGTTGCGGCAATTCGGCCATGTCTCCGACGCGCCTTTCCGATCTGGTGACAGCGCGGCATCCCGAAGATCGCACAGCCACGCAACCCGCGGATCCATCGGGACCACCTCCCCCCTTAACGACAAAGCCCCGGCTCATCGCCGGGGCTTCGCTGTTGCTGCGTGAGGGGGGGCCTCAGGCCTTGGTCACGTTGACCGCATTGAGGCCCTTGGGGCTCTGCTCCACCTCGAAGGTGACCTTGTCGCCTTCGTAGAGGGGCTGACGGGTGCCGGTCTTGTGGACGAACACGTCCTTACCACCCTCGTCGGGGGTGATGAAACCAAAACCTTTCTCCGTGTTGAAGAACTTCACTGTACCGCTTGACATTGACTGACTGGTAATGTGCCTGCCTTCCGGCCGACGTGTTGATCCCCGGCAAAACCACCGGGGCATTGATGGAACAAAGGTCGACCATTCCGCCCCGCTCCCGACGATCGTGGTGAAATATGGATGCCCGGCTCCCGCAGAGGGTTCCTGCAACCGTTGCGATGACCAACTTCGCAGGACCATGCCCAGACCCACGAAAAGCCCCTCAGCCAAGGCGAAAGCCCCAGCCAAGAGATCCGGCAAGGCCCAGGTGAAGCTCCTCTCCGGCGGCAATCCGCAGATTCCCAAAGGCGATGGCGATGCGCCCGTGCAGGCTTACATCGCTGCCATGCCCGGCTGGAAGCGCGCTATCGGTGAGCGCCTGGACGCCCTGCTCGAGGAGCATGTCCCGAAGCTGCAGAAGGCCGTGAAATGGAACTCGCCATTCTATGGGGTGGAAGGCCAGGGCTGGTTCATCGCCACGCATTGCTTCACCCACTTCGTGCGCATCACGTTCTTCTTCGGGCAATCGCTCCAGCCCATGCCACCAGGCCCCAGCAAGGACCCGAACGCGCGTTACCTGGACATCCGTGAGAGCGGCATCGAGGATGAGCAGCAGCTGATCAGCTGGATCAAGCAGGCCGCCGCGCTGCCGGGGTGGATGAGCCACTGAACCGGTCACACATCGCCATGAGCGCATCGAACCCCAAGGTCGACTGGTTCTTCGCCAAGGCGGGTCCCTGGCAGGCATGCTTCGCCCAGCTGCGCAAACTGTCCTTGGACACCCGCCTCACCGAAGAGCTGAAGTGGGGCCACCCATGCTATACGCTGAAAGGGAAGAACGTCTTCCTGATGCACGGCTTCAACGATTATTGCGCGCTGCTCTTCCACAAGGGCGCGCTGCTGAAGGACGACCACAAGCTCTTGGTGCAGCAGACCGCCAACACGCAGAGCGCGCGGCAGATCCGCTTCAGCAGCCTGAAGCAGATCAACGAGCTGACCTCGGTAATCCGGAGTTATATGCAGCAGGCGATTGCCGTGGAGCAGAGCGGGCAGGAAGTGGCGCTGAAGAAGACCGCCGAATTCGCGATGCCCGAGGAGTTCACCGCCAAGCTGAAGGCCATGCCGGCGCTGAGGAAGGCGTTCGATGCGCTAACGCCGGGCAGGCAGCGCGGCTACCTGCTGCACTTCGCCGGGGCCAAGCAAAGCAAGACCCGGGAGGCGCGCATCGAGAAGCATCTGGAGCGCATCCTCCAGGGCAAGGGGCTGGACGACTGAGCCACCTCAGGCCTTGCGCACGTAGATGCTCTTCAGCCCCATGGCGCCGAAGCCCTCGATGCGGCAGTCGATGTCGTGATCGCCCTCCACCAGCCGGATGTTCTTCACCTTGGTGCCAGCCTTCACCGGCTTGGGCATGCCCTTCACTGGCAGGTCCTTGATCACCACCACGTCATCCCCGTCGTTCAGCACGTTGCCGTTGGCGTCTTTGATCACCGGGCCCGCCTCGGCGGCGGCCACCTCCTCCGGGTTCCATTCATGGCCGCACTCGCCGCACATCCACGATGTCCCGGTCGGGTATGTGATGGTCGAGCGGCACTCGGGGCAGGGCTTGGTATCGGGCATAGCGGGGCGAAAGTACCCCCTTGCCGCGGAAACAAGCCTCAACGCATGCCGTGCACCCATTCGGCGATGACCCGTGGCACATCCATGTTGAAGTGGTCGGCCATATAGGCCGCATCAATCCGGCCCTCCGCCTCCATGCGCACATAGTCCTGCATGGACGGCACGGTGTGGTAATGGTGCGTGTTTCCGGGAACGACCATGCTGGTAGCCGAGCCGGGCCGCGTTCGGTTCACGGCGTCTGCAATGGTAGCGGCCCATCCGGTATCGATGGCATGCAGGTCATGCTCCCCAGCCAACAGCAACAAGGGCCGGTCGATGGCGCGATACGCCGCAAGGATGTCGAGCCGGCCGATGTCCTGGAAGAAGTCGGGGTGCTGGAGCCCATGCCAGGTGCGTCCATCATAGTATTCCGCGAGCGCCGTCGCAAGCTCCGGTCGCTGCGCCAATTCCTCAACGGTCTTTCCGTGCACATAGAATTCCGCGAGCAGCGGGAGCCGCGCGCGCACCCGCTCCTCGATGGCCACGGGATCCATGCCCTTGATTGCCTCCTGCTCGCGGATCAGGCGCACCTCGTACTCGAACCAGCTGGTGGCCAGACCACCCCAGGCGATGGCTCCCGCCACCGGCCCTGATGCCGCCACACGCGGCAGGATGAGCACGCCCATGGAGTGGCCGTAGAGGAAAATGCGCTCGGGATCGATGCCCGGCAGGCCGCGCAGGTGGGCCAAGGCGGCGGAATAGGCCGCAACCTCATGATCGAAGTCCATGTCGAGGCAGGACGTGCGGTTGCGGCTGTCGCCCATGCCCGGCTTCTCCACGCGGAACACGGCGATACCGCGCTGCACCAGGCCTTCCACCCATTGCTTGTAGGGCGAGCGCGGGTCCGCTGCGAAATCCTGTGAATAGCATCCCACGCCCGGCAACCAGAGCACCACCGGGGCCTCCTCCGTGCCATCCGGCAGCTCCAGGATGCTGCGCAAGGCACCGCCATCGAAGGGCACCTCGCCATAGATGACCTGCCCATGCGCTGAGACCTCCTGGGGCTTGCCCACTACCTTCCCATCCAATGCTTTGCGCGCGCCGTTGCGCATCACCTCCAGCCGCAGGGGCATGCCCGCCGACCAATCACCCACCATGGCCACAAGGTCATTGATCGCTCGCACCGGGGTGCCATTGACCGTCTGCACGGCATCACCTGGCCGAAGCCCGATGGATGCCGCCGTGGTGCCGGGAATCACGCGCACAATGCGAATGCCGGCAGGGTCTGTGGACATTTCCAGCTGTGCCCCGAGCGACCCCTTCCGGACGAGCGGCTGGGAGACTACGAGGGCTGAGGTGGCCCATGCTGCGGCAAGGCAGTGATAACGGAGGCGCATGGGGCGAAATACGGCACGAGGCCCGGCCCATGGGCTACCGCTCATGTGATCCCACCTCCATCCGCCTGCTTGCTATAGCCGTAGGCGTCCTTCACCCAAGTGCTCCGATGCCCGGGTTGACCAACGGTGAGGGCCTGCGCCGAACTTCGTCGCATGGACCGCACCTTGCTCTTCGCGCAGCTCGAGCGCCATGCCGAAGTATTCCGAGCGCTGTTGTCCGGCCTGGCTCCGGAGGAGTTCCGTTGGAAACCCGCGCCGGAGAACTGGTGCGCGCTGGAGGTGGTCTGCCACCTCCATGACGAGGAGCGCGAGGACTTCCGCGCGCGCCTTCGGTCCACGCTGGAAACGCCCGCCCTGCCCTGGCCCGCAATCGACCCGGCTGCATGGGTGGGGCAACGGAACTACATGGATCAGGACTTCGAGGCCAGGCTTCGCGGCTTTCTGGAGGAACGGAGGTGTTCGGTGGAATGGCTTCGCGGGCAGGAAAGGTCTCCTTGGTCCAATGCCTACCTCCATCCCAAAGTGGGCCCGGTGAGTTGCGATCTGCTGCTGACGAACTGGGTGGCGCATGACCTGCACCACATCCGCCAGCTCATCAACCTCCGGTACGGCTTCCTGAAGGCGCAGGTCGCCGTTCCGCTCGATTACGCAGGAACCTGGTAGCGGCCCGAGCGGGCGCCCCCTGACCGGACAGCCGGAAAGCGAACGCCCCGGAGCAGGTGCTCCGGGGCGCTCGGCGAAAAGCCGGTGGGGCGGAATCAGCGCGCCACCTGCACGCGCTGCACCTTGGTCCACTGCTCAGTGGCCAGCTGCACCACGTATTGGCCGCTCTGGAGGCCTTGCATGTCGATGGAGCTGGCCGAGCCGCTACGGACGTTGATCGGTGCCTCCAGCACGGTGCGCCCGCTCATGTCGAGCACACGCACACGGGCGGTACCGATCACATCCGGGCCCACATTGATGTAGAGCAGGCCTTCGGTCGGATTGGGGTACACGGCGAAGCCGCCTTGCGCGAGCTCCTCCATGCCCACGGCACCGCAGCCCACTGTCCAGCGCAGGGGAATCGCCACCTGGCCGTCGTCGCAGGAGCCGGCGGCATTGGACTGGATCCTGAGCGTGATGGCATTGCTCGGGTTCTGCGAGTTCACCGCGAAGCCAGCCAGGTTGCCGGCATTGTTGCCCTGGTAGATCACTGTGGCGCTCTCATCGAACCCGTTGTACACCACGATGCGGTCACCGGCCTGCATCTGCCCTTGGATGAAGGCGATGGTGGTGGGCACGGGGAGCTGCGAGCGGTAGGTGTACCAGCGGTCCTCATCATTCTCGTAGCAGTATTCGTAATTGTCGAATCCGCAGGAGACGATCACGCAGCTGTCGCTCGGGAAGGTGAGCGAGTCGCTGAGCCAGGTGCAGCCGGGCTCGCTGAGGTCGGTGATGCCGAAGATGGCCAAGCTGTCGGTTCCGTACGGACCGAATTCGTAGATGCCCGTGCCCGTCACGCTGAGGGTCTCGCTGGTGATGGTGTTGGCGATGGTCATGCCCTCGGCGCTCGGCGGTGTGGTGATGATCACCTCCGTCTTGTAGGTGCGGTGCAGGCAATCGCTCACCAGGTTGTAGGCCACGCCCGGCGCCGCGCAGCCGATGCAGGAGACCTGCCACTCCCAGCTGTCGTAGGTCGTCGCAGAGGAGACGCAGGAGACCGAGCCGTCCGTGGTGAGCACCATGTAGATGTTGCCCGTGGTGCTGGTGACGTTCACCGCGTAGTAGGGCGAAGCGGCGCTGTTCACTGCGCTGCCGGCGGCCCCCAGGTTGTAGGTGCTGGCGTTGCTGTGCGAGAAGAGGATCGGGCCGCTGGCATCAGGGCCGTCGTAGATCGTGAGGTCGTCCCATGTGTTGCTCTCGATGGTGCCGCGCGTGAACTGGAGGTTCAGCGTGGCGCCCGGAGTGGGGGCCTCCCAGGCCCATGCCCGGTCCTCGAGGTTGTCGTAGCAGTAGGTCTCCACCAACGGGGTGCCTCCGCAGAGGATAGTCGGGCATAGCGGGTTCACCAAGGTGCCCGAATAGATGTTGCAGAGGTTATTGGCGTCGTTCACCAGCGTCAGTTCCACCTGGGTTCCCGAAACGAAGGGCCCGATCTGGTAGGTGCCGGTGGCAGTGATGCTGGTGGAGGCCACACCGGCCGTGTTCGTGATCTCCACCTCCGGGTCGCTGCCCAGGTCCGTCACGTTCACGTCGACGAAGTACTGGAACTGCTCGCAGTCCTGCACGATGCTGAAGGTGGCGGTGGGGGGCACGCAATCCAGGCAATCCACCGTCCACTGCACCGGGACCTGACTGGCGCTGGTGGCGCAATCCGTGAACCCGTTGGCCAGGATCCGCACCGTCATCCGATGCTCGGGGTTCGTGGTGAAGAAGAACAGCCCCGTGACATCGCCGCCGTTGTTCCCCGAATAGATGAGCGGGGCGGTGATGTCGCCGCCGTCATACACCTGCACGAGGTCGCCAGCGAAGACGGCTCCCTGGTCGAAGAAGATGCCCAGCGGGAAGGTGCCGGTTCCCTGGTAGTACCAGCGCACATCGTTGTTGTTGGCGTAGCAATAGCTCACCTCGATGGGCGTGCCGCAGGTGATCAGCTCGGGGCAGGTGCCGGTATCGCTGAAGTCGCCCTTGGGGATATTGCATAGGCTGTTGCTCTCGTGGGCGATCGTCACGTTCACGATATCATCGAAGGCGAAGGGGCCGATGGTGGTGATGCCGATCCCGGCTCCGGTCTGGGTCTGCACCGGCCCGCCGTTCACCGTGTACTCGATGGTGGCGGTGGCGGCATCACCCGTGCTGGTGATGTCCACATCCAGGCTGAACTGGTTGTTGGCGCAGTCATCCACGATGGTCACCGTACCGGCGGGGATAGTGCAGTCAAGGCAAACCACCTCCCACTCCCAGGAATCGTAGGTCTCCGTCGGGAAGGGATCACCGCACTGCACGGAGCCGTCGGAGCTCATCTCCATGTAAAGGGTGCCCGTAGCGGAATACACCTGCACCGCGTAGTAGGTGGTGAGCGCATTGTTCACCGCGCTGCCCACAGGCCCCAGGTTGTAGGAGGTGGCGTTCGTGTGCTCGAAGACCAGCGTACCCGTTGCGTCGGTGCCATCGTAGATCCGCAGGTCATCGAAGGTGTTGCTCTCGATGGTGCCGCGGTTGAAGGTGAGACGGAGCGTGCCGCTGCCCACCGACTGGTAGGACCAGCTGCGGAAATCGTTGGCCACGTAGCAATACGTCTCCTCCAGGGGCTGGGCGCCGCATACGATGAGGTTGGGGCAGTCGCCGCCATCGGTCACCGTGCCCAGTTCGATATTGCAGGCGGGGTCGGATTCGTGCTGGACGAAGACTGATACCACATCATTGATGGTGAAGGGCCCGAGCTCGGTGATTCCGGTGCCCACACCCGTCAGGAACACAGGCAGGCCGCCGTTCACCGCATAGGCGATGGTGACGGTGGAGCCATCACCAGTGCTTTGCACGTCCACCGGCACGGTGAACTGGTTGTTCAGGCAGTCGTCCACATTCACCATGGACGCTTGCGGGAGCTGGCAGTTGAGGCATTGCACCTGCCAATCCCAGGAGGTCTGACTGCCATCGGCACAGGAGCCGAAATCGCTGGACGTAAGGCGCATGTGAATCGACCCGGTGGTGGAGGCCACGAATACGCTCGAGAGGTCGGTGTTGCCCTGCCCGGTATGCTCGAACAGGATGGGGCCGCTGTCGTCGGTACCGTCGTAGATAACGAGCTGGTCGTTGAAGCTGGCCTCGATGTCGCCGCTGATGAAGTCGAGCACCAGCGACCCGGTGCCGCCCAGTGAGCTGTAGTTCCACACCTTGGTCTCACCGTTGCCGTAGCAATACGAGAAGGCCTGTGCGGGCTGCCCGCAGAAGATGAAGACCGGGCAGGCGCCTGATTCCCGGATGAGTCCGAGGTCCTGGCTGCAGGCTGAATTCGTCTCGTGCTCGAGCAGCACGAGCACCTCCTCACCGAAGAAGAACGGACCAATCTGGGTGACACCGAGGCCCACCCCTGACACCGAGTTCACGGTACCGAAGACATCGTAGGTGATGGTGGCGGAGGTGCCATCGCCCAGGGATAGCACGTCCACGTCCACGTAGAAGAGCTGCTGGTCGCAATCCTCCACGAGCGTGGCAGTGCCGAGCACCGGCGCGCAATCGCCGAAGAACTGGACAGAGGTCTCCACGCAGTCGCTCATGGTGCTGCACGCATCGTCCACGTTCCAATGCGGGAACAGGTCACCGGCATCGGCGGCCAGCACATCCACCACGGCGAAGCCCTGTGCCACCACGGGGCCATCGAAGGTGCCTTGGCGCACGGTGATATAGCCCTGGCTGCTGAGCCGGAAGCGATAGGTGGCTCCGGTCTGGATGCCCGTCACCTGCGAGTACTCCTCCTCGAAGCTGCAGGTGGAGATGGTCGTAATGGCCCCCCCGGCATCCGGGGTGACCGCAGCGGTGGGATACTGGAAATCGTTCTGGCAATCACCCTGCGCCAGCGCCGGAAGCCCCGGTAGCAGGAATGCCGCGGCCATCAGGGCCCGATTCAATCGTCCAAGTCGTGACATGGTCTCGGTGTTTGGTCAGTGAGAGGTTCGCGGACGAAGGTAGTTTTCTATCGCGGCTGAGCATCCCTTTCCCCAATGCGGCTTGCGGAGCCAAGGCACTGCTTGTTGGCTGGGCGCCATGCCAACCGGCCGGCAGGGCAGCCGGCCAGCATTAGGGTCTGGCGAACAGCTGCTTAACCTCCTCGTAGGCCGGCTTCGGACGGCCCGCGAAGTCGATGATGCTCCAGCTAGGGCCTGGCCAGCAATCGTTCAACTGCCAGAGGAGCGTACCCATGCAATTCGGCCGGGCGGCCATGTGCGCCTCGATGGCCATGCGGTAGGCCTTGGCCTGTGCCCGCTGGCTCGCTTCGATGAAACTGCCCAGGTTGGTGGGCCGATCCTCTCCCAAGTCGAGTTCGATGGCCTCCCAGATGGGCCGGTCGGTTTTATAGCTGCGTTGAAGGCGCTTCACCTCCGGTGATCCGAGGTGAAGGCTTTCGGGGTGGTTGTACCTGGCCAGCAGCGCGCTGTCCGGGTAGCTCTGGAACCCCCACTCGCTCACGAAACGGCCTACGTTGTTCTTGAAGGAGGAGAAGGTGCTGTCGCCGTGCCACACGCCCCAGTAGTGGAGGTCGCCGTGCCTCAGGCCGATGGAGCTGCCCCAGTTGCTCAATGGCGAGGTCGGCACATAACGCCCAGCACCGAGGCTCTCGGCGATGCCTGCCAAGCCCTGCTGCCAGAGCTTCTCGTTGCTCAGGATCACACGCGCCGAGTCGGGGCCATGCAGGCCGTAGCGATCCTGCCAGCCCCAATGGTGCCAGGCCACGCGCAGCTCGTTGTTCCCGCAGAGCAGAGCCACGCTGGGGTGGTGCTGGATCCGATGCGCCTGCTCCCAGGCCTCATCCAGGAGGTTTCGATGGAAACCGCCTTCTGCCGGCACCAGGTTCGCCAGCATGAAATCCTGCCATACCACGATTCCCGCGGTATCGCATGCTGAATAGAAGGCATCGGGCGGATAGATGCCGCCGGCCCAGATGCGCACCATATTCATGCCGGCACGCTGCATGTGCCGTACCTGGGCGATCCATGCGCTGTCCGTGATGGCCGATGGCACCAGATGCGGCGGTATGAGATTGCAGCCCTTGGCGAAATAGGGCCGGCCATTCACTGCGAAAGTGAAGGAGGTGCCGAGGGAATCCGAGCCTTGCACCAAGGCATGGCTGACACGGGCGAAGGGCGCCTGGTAGCGCGATAGCTCCTTGCCGCCGTCCATCAATCGGATCACCATCGCTTTCACGGGGCGCGGGCCCATTCCCGCGGGGAACCACTCGGGAAGGTCCGTGACCGGAACCGTAGCCGCCAGCTTCCAAGCCCTATCGGCCCTGGCGGTCGCAACACGCCTCCCATCGACGAGGACCTCGCACCTCAGCCGCCGCAGCGATCGGCGCCGGGCATCCATCCAAGGCACGAACCGCACGTGGTCACC
>ERZ761603.3276-NODE-3276-length-10483-cov-3.901227_pt1 | contig 10483 bp, 9 predicted proteins | sample MGYA00511879_ERZ761603 | MGnify/ENA primary metagenome ERZ761603 (study PRJEB28899, sample SAMN02850040) | bioreactor sludge metagenome | biome: EBPR Sludge; feature: EBPR Bioreactor; material: flocular biomat | place: Australia: Thorneside Wastwater Treatment...
CCGCCGACAAGAAACTCTATGCATTGCGCGATGTGACCGCGACGGTGCCGTCGATCCCGCTGATCACCGCCAGCATCATGTGCAAGAAGATGGCTGAAGGCATCGATGCCCTCGTGCTTGACGTGAAGTGTGGTGCCGGGGCCTTCATGAAGACACGCGAGGACGCCCGTGCCCTCGCCCAGTCGATGATCAACGTAGGCAAGGCGATGAACAAGAAGGTCTCCGCGATCATCACCGACATGAACCAGCCGCTCGGCCGCACTGCGGGCAATGCCCTTGAGGTGATCGAATCGGTCGAGACACTGCGTGGCCGGGGTCCGGCCGATCTGGTGGACCTGACCGTATTGCTCGCGGTCGAGATGATCATGCTCTCCTATCCGGACCGCGATCCGGTCGAACTCGACCGCGCCTGCCGCGAGAAGCTCAAGAACGGCGAAGCCCTGGCACGGTTCCGCGAGATGGTCCGGCTGCAACACGGCGATGTCGCGGCGATCGATGACCTGTCGCGCCTGCCGCACGCATCCATCGTGGAGGAGTTCAACGCGCCACACGCCGGTTATGTCGCCGAGGTGAATGCCGAGGGCATCGGCCGCGCCTGCATCGTGCTGGGCGCGGGCCGCAAGCGGACCGAGGATCCGGTCGATTTCGCCGTCGGCATCTCCGACCTCGTCAAGGTTGGCGACCGGGTGGAGAAAGGCCAGCCGCTGCTGATGATCCACGCCAACGACAAGCAGAAGCTCGCCGAGGCGGAACAACTTATCGCGGCCGCCTTCCGCTTCTCCGCCAATCCCGTACCGCACGCCCCCGCCGTTTTGGAAACCCTCCGCTGAAAGGTCCGACCATGAACATTCAAGTCCTCGAACAGGCCGCGGACGTTGTCCGCAAACGCCTCAACCAGCCCAAACCGACCGCCGGTTTGATCCTCGGCTCCGGCTGGGGCGATGTCCTGACCAACTTCACCGTACACGCCACGATCCCCTACGAGGACATCCCCGGCTTCGGCAAGACCGGGGTGGTCGGCCATTCCGGCAAGTTGATCCTCGCCGAAGCGGCCGGCATCACGACCCTGGTGTTCCAGGGACGCCGCCATTACTACGAGGGCGAAGGCTGGACCCCGGTCGCGATTCCAGTCTACCTGCTGAAGCAGCTGGGCGCGTCGTGGGTGCTGCTGACCAATGCGGCAGGCGGGGTACGGGCCGACCTGAAACCCGGTTCGCTGATGGTCCTTTCCGATCACATCAACAACATGGGCGCGAATCCGTTGATCGGTCCGCACCATCCCTGCTGGGGGCCGCGCTTCCCCGACCTGTCGAATGCCTACGATCTCGCCATGCGCGCCGCGTTGAAGCGCGCCGCGTTGTCGAGTGGGCTCGCCGCCGCCGAAGGCGTCTACCTCGCCTCGTCCGGTCCGTTTTATGAAACACCGGCCGAGATCCGCGCCTTCCGGACGCTCGGTGCCGATGCGGTGGGTATGTCCACCGTTCCGGAAACCCTGCTCGCGAATGCCGCCGGTTTGCGGGTGGCCGGCCTGTCGTGCATCACCAATGCGGCGGCCGGGATCAGCGCCCATCCGCTCAGCCATGAGGAAGTCACCGAGACCTCGCGGCAGACCATGCCGAAGATGATCGCGATGATCGGTCGCTTCTGGGAGGAGATGGCCCGCGCATGAACGACATCGCCCACAAACTCGTCGCCGCCGCGGTAGAGGTTTCGCGGCGCGCCTACGCGCCCTACTCGAACTTCCATGTCGGCGCGGCCTTGCTCGCCGACAACGGGGAGATCATCACCGGCTGCAATGTCGAGAACGCCTCCTACGGCCTGACCATCTGTGCCGAGCGCAACGCGATCTTTGCCGCGGTGGCCCGGGGGATCTCCTCGTTCAAGGCGGTGGCGATCGTGGCCGACGGCGATGCGATTGCCTTCCCGTGCGGTGCCTGCCGCCAGGTGTTGAGCGAGTTCCTGCGGGCCGACACGCCGGTTTATGTCGCATCGGTCAAGCATCCGGAGGACATCCATTCCCTGACCATGGGCGGACTGCTCCCGCACGCGTTCAAATTCAAGGAGTAGACCGCGCCGATGGCCGCGAGCGGTTTCGGCGTCAACCCAGGGCCGGACCGGTCGGATGATGCAGTTTGCGTCCGATCCACGGGATACGGCGAAGCAACGGAGCGCACCATGAGCGCCACCCCGCCGGCTTGTCACGGATGGACGGATTCGCGGACTCATCCACCCGCACCAGCAACACCGTGATGTTGTCCTTGCCGCCGGCCGCGTTGGCCTGGGCAACCAGGGCTTGCGCCGTGGCATCAAGATCATGAATTCCGTGGCGCTGTATGCTATCCGCGATCAGACGATCATGCAACATGCGGGTAAGCCCGTCAGTACACAGCAGGAAAACATCGCCCGGCAGAACATCCACCGGCGATTCATCCAGATCAACCGCAGGTCGAACACCCACCGCCCTCGTCACGATGGTACGCATGCCGAAGACCCAGGCGTCCTGCTCGGGCCACCCCGCCTCGACGGCGAGCGTGTGATCGCGGGTCAGCCGGTACAATCGCCCGTCACGGTAGCGGTAGGCACGGCTGTCGCCGGCATGCAGGATCGCCGCACGTGTCACATCCTCCCGGTCGAACAACATGGTCACCGCCGTTGTTCCCGACTCGCGGTACCCCGCAACCAGACAGTGGCGGCGAATGGACTGACAGGCCTGGTTCATCGCCTCGCGGACCAGGCGCTTACGGGTTTCAAAGTAGTTGGCCGACTGGTCAACATCCGCGCGTGAAAATATATCAAGGAGTGCTTGCACGGTGATGGCGCTGGCCTCGTGCCCTCCTTGTGAACCACCAATACCATCGGCGACGCAGAACACCCCGGAACCAGGCAGGCGGATGATCGCATCCTCGTTGCGGGCTCGGTGCAGGCCGCGATCGGTCACTTCAGCAGTGACCAGGTGAGGAAAAGCATGTGGGTGGGTATGGGGCATATCGGTATGGACAGCATACGCCCGTGCCGCTGTGGATAAAGGAAAATTCACCATCCTTTCAGCGAGCCATCGGTTGTGGTATAGAGTGTCCATGGCCAACCCGGAACAACTGTCAAGTACCGCCACGACAAGCCTTTCCGGTACCGTGGATCGGGTGACGTTCCACAACGACGAGACGGGATTTACCGTTTTGAAGGTGCTTTTAGGCGGACGCAAAACCCCGGTAACGGTCGTCGGTCAAATCCCGCAGATCGTGCCGGGCGAAACCGTCACGGCATCCGGATCGTGGATTACCGACCGTCAGCATGGCCGCCAATTCAAGGCCGAGCAGCTCAAGGGGAGTCCACCGGATTCGCTGGAGGGTATCGAGAAGTTCCTCGGCTCCGGCATGATTCGCGGCATCGGTCCGGTCTATGCGGCGAAGCTGGTGAAGCAATTCGGCCGCGAGATCTTCGAGATCATCGAGAAGGAGTCGGCACGGTTGGAGGAGGTCGAAGGCATCGGCAAGACGCGCCGACAGTGTATCAAGGAGAGTTGGAACGAGGCGCGGGAGATCCGGGCGATCATGGCGTTCCTGATGGCCAACGGCATCAGCACGGCGCGGGCGTTCCGCATCTACCGCATGTACGGCGACCGGGCGATCCCGACGGTCAAGGCCGATCCCTATTGCCTCGCCCGCGACATCAAGGGCATCGGGTTCAAGAGCGCGGATGCCATCGCCATGAAGATGGGCATCGCGGCGAACAGCGTGTTGCGCGCACGGGCCGGCATTGAACATGTGCTGCTGGAGATGACCAACCAGGGCCATTGCGCCTGTCTGCTCGAGGAATTGATCGAACAGGCGGTGAGCATCCTCGGTATCGAGCGCCCGATCATCGAGGAGGCGATCGCCCACGCGTTGCGTGAACGTCGTATCGTGCGCGACCAGCACCAGGGCACTGCGGTGATCTACCTCGCGCACCTCTACGACTTCGAAGTCTCGCTGGCCCGCCGCCTCAAGTCGCTGGCCCAGGGCACGTATCCGAGTCCGCCCATCGCGGTGGACAAGGCGATCGCCTGGGCGGAGGCGCGCATCGGCTTTACGTTGGCTCCGGCGCAGCGGGCCGCGGTGGCGGGCGCATTGACACACAAGGTAAGTGTGATCACCGGCGGGCCCGGCGTGGGTAAGACCACCCTGATCCGGGCAATCATCCAGATCCTTGGTGCGAAGCGGGTGACGGTGTGCCTGTGTGCGCCGACCGGGCGTGCGGCCAAGCGATTGAGCGAATCCACCGGGCTGGACGCCAAGACGATCCACCGCATGCTCGAGTTCGAGCCGGGCAAGGGGTCATTCAAGTTCGGCGCGAAGAATCCTCTTGAAGGCGACGTGTTCATCGTGGACGAGTCGAGCATGCTTGACCTTCCCCTGGCCCATGCGCTGGTGGCCGCCCTGCCCCGCCGGGCGGCGCTGGTGCTGGTCGGCGACGTCGACCAGTTGCCCTCGGTCGGGCCCGGTGCGGTGCTGAAGGACATTATCCGCAGCGGGGCCTTCCCGGTCGCCCAGCTCAACGAGATCTTCCGGCAGGCTGAAGGCAGCGCGATCGTGGTCAACGCCCACGCGGTCAACCGGGGCGACATGCCGGTCAGCGGCGAGCCGGGTTCAGGGTCGGACTTCTTCATCATGGAGGAGGAGGACCCGGAACGCGCGGTGGACACCATTCTCAAGCTGGTTTGCAAACACGTGCCGGCGCGGGCCAAGCTCAGTCCGATCCGCGACATCCAGGTGCTCGCCCCGATGCAACGTGGCGCGCTCGGTGCCCGGAACCTCAATGCGCGGCTGCAGGAGGCGTTGAATCCCCACGGTGATGTCCTGGAACGATTCGGCATCGTGTTCCGCGAGAAGGACAAGGTGATGCAGCTCGAGAACGACTACGACAAGGAGGTTTTCAACGGTGATGTCGGCTTCGTGCACCGCATCGACACCCCCGAGCAGCAGATGCTGGTGCGCTTCGGCGACCGTCTCGTGCACTACGGCTTCAACGAGCTCGACGAGCTGGCCCCGGCCTACGCCATCACCGTGCATAAGAGCCAGGGCAGCGAATATCCCTGCGTGATCGTGCCGGTGCACACCCAGCTCTTCATGATGCTGCAGCGGAACCTGCTGTACACGGCGATCACCCGGGGGCGCAAGCTGGTGATCCTGGTCGGCTCGCGCAAGGCCATCGCCATGGCGGTCGGGCGGCATGATGTCCAGCAGCGCCGTACCGGGCTGACTGCGCGGCTGCTTGCTCCGGACGACGGGTTAACCCTTGAAAATAATGAATTTCCGGCAGACAAAGTTGATCAGCAGTGATGCGATCATCTTGCTCGCGTAGGAGGCGGTGGTGCTGAGGTGGAACCACTTGATCATCACCCAGCCGATGCCCGCCCCGATAAAGATGCTGATGCCGGATACGGCGTAGAAGAGCAGCAGTTCAATCCACCATGCATGCTTGCCCGGCTCGAACACCCAGAGGATGTTGATCAGGTAGGCGGTCAGGTTCGAGAACAGGAAGGCGATCAGCGTGACGTACACGAAGCGGGCGGAACGCTGGGCTTCGGTGACCGGCTTGACCTTCAGGCCCAGCCGCTTCACGACCGGATCATCCTCGCGCAGGGCGGGAATGAATTTCCAGGCCACCAGGTAGAACACCGCGATGTCCACCGCGGTGGCGATCCCGCCGGCCAGGGCATACTTGATGAACTGGACGACCGGGCCGGCGTCGCGGCTGAGGAACTGCTGGATCAGCGATTCCACGCTTACAGTTTCCGCTCAATCCACAGGCGGATCTTGTCGGGCAACGCGCTGATTGCGGTCACCGTGCAGGTCGCCTCGCCATTTTCTGTCGGGACCATCAGCGAATCGCCGGCGACATGGCCGCTCAGCACCTGGGCCATGCGGGAATTGCTGGAGATGATGCTCAGGGTCGGGTCGGTATCCCATTCGCCCAGCAGGTGGAATGTTTCCACCTTGCCATCGCCATAGGTCAGGGTCACCGAGGTGGCGGGTCCGGCCTTGTCGGTAGGGAGGTCCTTGAAGTCGGTCGGCGTGACCTTGGCCAGCATCGCGGCGATTTCGTCGCGGCGGCGGAACAGCAGGGCCTGGGCGTCCTTGGCGGCCTTGTACTCGAAATTCTCGCGCAGGTCGCCGTATTCGCGGGCCAGGGCGATTTCCTTGGCCACCCGGGGAATCTCCACGTTCACGATGCGCTGCAGCTGCTCCTTGCGCTCCTCGTAGGTGCGAATCGAGGTCAGCGGACCCTTCGGGGCCGACTGCTCCTGCTTGCTGCTGCTGGCCATCAGGGCCTCGAGCTCGGGGAACAGCTTGACCATGGTGGCGAGCTGGGACTGCCGGTCGAGCATCGACCAACCGGACGAGTTTTTTACGCGCATGGTGATCACTTCGCGCTGTGCCTCGTCGAGCTGGACCATGGCCGACTTCATCCATTCGGACTTGTTGAAGCGTTCCTTGAGCTGGTTCTGGGCCTTGAGCTGGTCGCCGTTGTAGTCCTTCTCGATTTCATCGACCATGAAGTGCAGCATCTGGTTCATCGGACCGAGGTTCCAGGCGGCCACTTTCTCCATGTTGCGGGAGAGCCAACTCAGGATTTCGATACCGGGCTCGCGGGTATCGACCGCTGATCGGAAGATTTCCGCGACCTGGCGTTCCTGCCCCTGTTCGAACAGGTAGTTGATCACTTCCGCCATGGATCCGATGTCCATCTTCTTCAGCAACGCGACGAGCATGGAATCGATCCGGTCCTTGCTGTACGCGGAGAGGTAACGGAGGAACCTGGCGGAGTGCTTCACCGGCAACTTGCGCAGCGTTTCCATGAAGATCTCTTCGTCGAGGAACTTCTCGATCGCGGCGAGTTCGGGTTTACTCTCGTCATCTATGCCGAGGGATACGGCAGCCATTTTCGTGCGGATCAACAGGGTCAATTGCCGCGGCCAGGCGCCTTTTACCACGAAGGCCAGGCGATCCTGCAGGATTCCGCGCTGCTGGTCGGTCAGGCCACCCTGACCGATTTCCTCGGCGAGTTCCTCAAACCGCAGGGCGAGCGTTTCCAGGTTGCGTTCGGCGGCAAGGCCGTTGAGGTCATTGCTGACGTCGTTCGCGCGGGCTTCGTCGATCAGGCGGATCGGATCCTTCTTGTTGGAAGGGATCTGCACGGTCTTGTCCGCCTTGAGCTCCTTGCGGGCGGCATCCCACAGGGACTTCCACTGCTTCTCGTCGAGGACATCCGGCACCATCTTCTCCTGGAGCTGCACGGCAGACATGGCGCCGAAGGAACGCAGCGCAAGCTTGAAGGCTTCACCGGGCTTGGACTTGACCAGATCGACCAGTTCGGCCGGTTTCTGGTGACGCCAGTACAGGATGTGGTGCTCGTCGAGGAGCAGGAGTTTTTCCGCGGCGTAGGACAAGGCAAGTTGATGGCCGCGTTTTTTGCGGAAATCAATGTCCACCCGCTTGTAGAAGTAGTCGGTCTTGCCAACCACTCCGGTACCCCAGGTCTTGTCGAAGCAAACGGCACCTTCCTTGAGGCCGCGAAGCAGACGGAGGCGGCGCATGGCTTCGCCGGCGCTGATGCCGGAATCGAACCCGGCCTGTTCAACCAAGGCCTTCTGTTCCCATTCGCTTCCGATCACTTTCAACACGCGGGCGGTCCAGTCGGAGCCGGACTCCCCGGAGGCGCTGGTGCGGACCTCCATGACACCCAGCCAGCCGTCGAAATTTCCCGAGGCTTCGAGAGCGGTGGCGGCCAGATCGGACAGGCTATCGGCTTGTGCCTTCGGTCCGCTGCGGTACAGGGCCTTGAGGCTCGATTCCACCGTGGGCCACGGGCAATCGTCCCGCTCGATGGCTTCCTTGATCTGGTCGGCATTCAACAGGTTCGACATGATACAGCTCCCTACATAACACAACCGGTCCGGCAACGTCCGGCTACGGGACGTTCCGAACCGGTCTTGTGTCGTTGTTCCTAAGGGAAATCAGTCAGATAGACAAGCTTTTGCTTTGATGCCGCATCCCGGCCGGCCCGACCGAGGGATACGGGGCTTGTCAAACCGGTCGCTTCCATGAATGATCCGACCATGAGCAAACCGATTCAATTGAAGGTGGCTGGCGGCGAAAAAGGCCTGGAATTGATCGCCTTGCTGGCCCGTCGGCTGGGCCTGACCCGCAACGAGGCGAAGCGGCGGATCGATTCCCGGCAGGTCTTCATCAACCACCAACGGGTCTGGATGGCCCGGCACCAGGTCCAGATCGGGGATCTGGTCGAGATCCATGGCATGATGACCCCGGAGGTGGAAAAGCCGTGCGAGATCCTGTGGCAGGACGATCACTTCATCATCATCAACAAGCCGGCTGGCTGGCTCGCCAACGGCACCGGCAGCATCGAGGAGAAACTGGGACGTGAACTCCAGCGGACTGTCCATGCGGTGCACCGATTGGACCGGGAGACCTCGGGATGCATGCTGCTGGCCTGGTCGCGCGATGACATGCAGCGTATGATCCCGGTTTTCCAGCGGCGCGAAGTCAAGAAGCTCTACGAAGGTCTGGTGATCGGGAATCTGCCGGAGAGCCTGGAGGTCATCAACCGTCCGGTGGATGGCGAGGATGCGATGACGTTGGTCAAAGTCATGAAGCGTAAAGGTCCTGCGGCACGCCTCGAGTTCACACTGATCACCGGACGCACCCACCAGATCCGACGCCACCTGACCGCGCTGGGACTCCATCTAGCCGGTGAAAAACAATACGGAGCCACCACGCTCGACAATCCAATGTTGCGCACCCTGAAGCGTCACATGCTCCATGCGGTGTTGCTGGGATTCCCCCACCCGTACACGCAAACCTTCGTGCAGGCGCGGGCGGCGATTCCGGAGGACTTCAAGCAGGCTGCGAAGGCGCTCGGTCTATGAGGCAGGTCAAGCCTTATGGCGGTAGGTGATGCGGCCCTTGGTCAGATCGTAGGGCGACATCTCGACCTTGACCTTGTCGCCCGTGGTAATCTTGATGAAATGCTTGCGCATTTTTCCGGAGATGTGGGCGAGAATCTCGTGGCCGCTTTCCAGCTTCACACGGTACATCGTCGCGGGAAGGACCTTCAGGACCGTTCCATCAAGCTCCAGGATATCTTCTTTACCACCAAGCATAGTACCTCCGGCTCATCTGCCTTCAATCGAGCGGGTAACATACCCGGCCATCGTCCGGCTGGCAAGCTTCGATGCGGGTGAGAATCCGGGCGATGATTGCCAACCCGCGAGCTTTATGCTAGCTGTTCCTTGTGAGCGCAAAGGATTTCAACCTGAACCGGCCGATCCATCTGGCCCGTCGCGACGCCTATTTCGAACGCGCGGTGGAGCTGTTGTACATGCCGATGCAGGAAATGGATACCGGTGCGCGTATCGAGCACGTGGACAAGGTCATCACGTTGCTGAAGACCGCACAGTTCCACGCGTTCTTCTCGACGAAATCCCCGGCCTCGACCCAGTCCGAACACGATCTGCTTCATTTCTTACGGCTGATCTCCCACAACGTCCAGTCGGCTCATTCCATGATGCAGCACCAGGCGCACCTTGAGGGCGAGGAGGGGTTCCTATGCCAGTTCCTGGATGCGCGGCCGGATGAATGCGTCTTGCCGGCGATGCATTACCGGCGCCGGGCCGATGACATTTTTCATGGGTTATGGCACTTGCTGCGGCTCGGGCACAAACCGTACCGCAACCTCCAGCAAGCCAATATCCAGTCGCTATCCCCGGCCGAGCAGGAGCGCTATCGCAAGGCTTACCGGAGCTTCCGCGAAGAGATCATGGCGAAGTTCCCGGCCCAGGCCATGTCCGCCACGGTCGATGCGCATACTACGACGGCGTAATGCGTTGACGTCGCGCTGCGCTGACCGGTGAAACATCTAGGCGCGGCCGAATTTCCGGTTAAGTTCCTGGATGCTGGTGAACACGAGGGTGGGCCTCCCCCGCGGACTCGTATACGGCATGGCGGTCATGGCCAGATCACTGATCAGCCGCTCCAACTCCTCGCGCGACAACTGGGTGGTGCTGCGCACGGCGGCGCGTACCGCCATCTGCACGACGGTGTCGCGAATCGCGGCGAGGCCGGAGGCTTGTTTCCCGACCAGCTCGAGTTCCTCGGTAACATCCGCCAACAGCGCGGCGGCGGACAATTCGCCCAATACGGAGGGCAATGCCTCAACCAGGAAGGTGTCCCCGCCGAATTCCGATACCCCCACCCCGATTTCCTGCAAGACGGCCAGATGCTTCCGGACCAATGCGGCCTTGAGCGGTGGCAAGGTGACCGTTTCCGGGGTGAGCAATCCCTGGGTATCGAGGGTGCGCCCCTTCAATGACCGCATGAACCGCTCGAACAGGACCCGCTCATGGGCCGCCTGTGGATCCATCAGGATCATGCCCTCGCCGACCTCGCCGGACAGGGTGACGCGCACGCCTTCCTCGCCTTCCTCG
>ERZ761603.3277-NODE-3277-length-10480-cov-75.207290_pt1 | contig 10480 bp, 11 predicted proteins | sample MGYA00511879_ERZ761603 | MGnify/ENA primary metagenome ERZ761603 (study PRJEB28899, sample SAMN02850040) | bioreactor sludge metagenome | biome: EBPR Sludge; feature: EBPR Bioreactor; material: flocular biomat | place: Australia: Thorneside Wastwater Treatment...
GCCGCGCCTGCGGAGAAGGCTCCTGCTGCCAGCAAGCCGGCGACCGCGCGGCCGGCAGCACGCCGTGCTGCTGCGAAGCCGGCCGTCGTCAAGGAAGTGCCGCCGGTGACGCCGGCTGACGTGCTGAACACGATTCCGCAAACCGGCGAGTAAGCTGCCGCGAGCGAGGCCGCCACGCCCCGCTGCCTTTTTCTCGTTTCGGGGCCGGCCAAGGCTGCGGGCGCCGGCCCATGCCGCGGGTGAACGGGCCTGCGGCCAGCTTACCGTGAAAGTCGCGCGAGCGACTGACGAATCTCCCCTCGCCCGCTCGTGGGAGAGGGGTCGGGGGTGAGGGGAACGGTCATGGCTTTCATCACCCGGGATGTCTGACAAAGCCATGACCGTTGGGCGGCCGCTGCGGTTCACTGTCTTCGCTGCTGATGGGGAGTCGACAGGCTTGCTCGCGAGCCCGCCGGCCAGCGGCTGCCGCTGTCTACTTCCCGATCGTGAAAGGACTTCCCGATGAACGCTGCCACGACGCATCCGATGATTGGCCTGGCGCTTGCCGGCGGTGGCCCGGTCGGAGGAATCTATGAGGTTGGCGCGATGGCTGCCCTGGCGGAGGCGCTCGACGGCGTGGACTTCACCGCTTTCGGGATCTACGTCGGCGTCAGTTCAGGTGCCTTCATCTCGGCTGCGGTTGCCAACGGGCTCGGGCCCGACAAACTGGCGCGGATGCTGGTCGAGAACGACACCGACGAGGTCTTCGATCCCGAGATGCTGCTGCGCCCGGCCTTCGGGGAGTACTTGCGGCGCGCGCTGGCCGTGCCGGTCCTGTTCTGGTCCGCGTTTCGCCAATACCTTTCGGATCCTTGGCATTTGCGCCCGATCGAGGCCTTTCAGAGCCTGAGTCATGCCATTCCGGCCGGCGTGTTCAACAGTGCCGGGATCGACCGCCTGCTCCGCCGGCTCTTCTCCAGTGGTGGCCGTACGAACGATTTCCGGAAACTGAAGCGGCGCCTGTTCATCGTCGCGACGGACCTCGACACCGGTGAGTCGGTCGCCTTCGGTTCGCCAGAGCACTCTGAGGTGCCGATTTCGGTCGCGGTTCAGGCCAGTGCCGCGCTGCCGGGACTTTTTCCACCAGTGCGCATCGGTGAACGCTATTTCGTCGACGGCGCCCTGATCAAGACCCTGCATGCGTCGGTGGCGCTGCAGGCCGGCGCGGAACTGCTCATCTGCATCAACCCGCTGGTCCCGTTCGACTCGCGCCTGGCTGCCCAGCGACCGCTGCACGAGAATCTTCCACATGCCCCCGAGCATCTGGTCGACGGCGGCCTGCCGGTGGTCCTTTCGCAGACCTTCCGCGCCATCATCCATTCGCGGATGCGCACCGGGATGGATCGCTATCGGCACGAATTCAAGGGACGGGACGTCGTCCTGTTCGAGCCGACACGCGACGACGCCGACATGTTCTTTACCAACGTCTTCAGCTATCGTGGGCGCAGCCGGCTCTGCGAGCACGCCTATCAGCGCACGCGCAGCGATCTCTACCGACGGCGGCACGAACTGCGGCCGATTTTTGCCAGGCACGGCATCGAACTCAATCTCGGTGTACTGAAGGATCACAGCCGTTCGCTCCTGCCGCACAAGCGCCGTCCCGACCTGGCCACGAGCGCCAGCGCACTGGACGCCACATTGGCGGACCTCGATCGCTGGTTGCGGGCGCAGCAGGCCTGAGTGGCCCTGGTCGCCGCAGTGTGCGATGCGCGTCGATACCGGCGAGGATTCCCCGCTGCCCCGCGGAGTGCTATCCTGCTCTTTGCCGAGCGATCACCACGGAGAGCGGATGGACAGGAAACCGAAGCGGCGTACGCGCGAGCGCATCATCGAAACGAGCCTGCGCCTGTTCAACGACTTTGGTGAGCCGAACGTGACCACCACGGTCATTGCGGACGAGATGAACATCAGCCCGGGCAACCTCTATTATCACTTTCACAACAAGGACGAGATCCTGGAGTCGATCTTTGCCGTCTTCGAGCGGGAGATCGAGGGCACGCTCGCCGCGCCCACCCGGCGGCCCGCCGACGTCGAAGACATCTGGCTGTTCCTGCACCTGCTTTTCGAGCAGATCTGGAAGTACCGCTTCTTCTACCGTGACCTGAACGACCTGCTGACGCGCAATCGCCTGCTGGAAGTCCATTTCCGACAAATCCTCTCGCACAAGGTGCGGACGGCGACGGCCCTCTGCGAGGGCCTGGTCCTGGCGGGTGCCATGCGCGCCAGCAGGGACGAGTTGCGGGTGCTGGCGACGAACATGACCGTCGTCGCCACTTACTGGCTCTCTTATGAGTACGCCTGTGATCCACGCGGCAAGCTCGAAAACGGTCGCATCGGACGTGGCGTCCATCAGGTGATGGCGATGTTGTCGCCATTTCTGGTCGGCGAGTCGAAGGATCTGCTCGACCGGCTCTCACAGGAGTACCTTGCGGCCTGATCGGGCACGGGTGACAATGCTCTTCCAATCTATCGAGGAGGATCCCATGGCATGGAACAAGTTTCCCCATCCCGACAAGGCGTACAACCATCCCGGCGCGGCGTTGCAGAAGCACTGGGCGCGCCTGCATCGTGGCGACTGCGAGCCATTCCCGGCTGACCCGGAGCTGCAGGATGCATGGCGGAGGTATCACGCCGGTGATTTCGAACAGGCGGTCACGGCCGGGCTGGCTTGTGGGATCGCTGGCTACAACGTTGCCAACAAGGCGACGACGATCTACGCCAGCTATCTCGAGTCCAACGACCAGCGCAAGCTGAGCCTGTTGAATGAGGTGGTGGAGCGTTGCGAGGAGCAGCAGACGAAGACTCCGGAGGATGCCAACGCCTGGTACCTGCATGCCTTCGCCCTCGGTCGCTACAGCCAGAGCATCTCGGTCGTCAAAGCCTTGGCGCAGGGCTTGGGTGGCAAGATCAAGCACAGCCTGACGCAGGCGTTGGCGCTGCAACCTGCACACGCCGACGCGCATATTGCCCTTGGCGCCTATCATGCTGAAGTGATCGACAAGGTGGGCGCCTTGGTCGGGGGCATCACCTATGGCGTCAAGAAGGATGTGGGCAAGGATCTCCTCGAGACGGCGCTGAAACTCAATCCCGAGTCGGCGATCACCCGCATCGAGTACGCCAACGCGCTGCTCCTGATGTTCGGCAAGGCGAAGATGAAGGACGCCGAGCGGCTGTACCAGGAAGCGGCAGCCTGCGTGCCCCTGGATGCCATGGAGAGGCTTGACGTCGAGGCTGCGAAAGCTGAACTCGCCGACTGAGCGGTTGTGAAGAAATCGTCGCGATGAGGCCCGGATGCAAGGCGCGAGCGAGCGCAAGACGAGACCTGCCAGATCGATTGGCGAGAACCGGGCGAGTGGGCCAGGCCGTCGATCGGTCGCGCAGCGTTTTCGTCCACCGCCTCCGAGACGGGTTCAGGACGCCTCGTGAGCATCGAGCCTGCTGCTCAGGGCGAGGACGTCGTCGGCCACGAGCAGCGGATCGGCCAGCCGGTCGGGTGTTTCGAGCAGTGCCAGCCAGAGCAGCTTGTCGAACTCTCGGGCAAACTCGTCGGCAATCCGTTGCGGATCGTCGACCATGTTCCGGTCGGTGATCAGGCCGAACTGGACGCGGCCATTGTAGGACAGGATGCTGACCCCGATGCCGATGTCGCCGGCTTGCGGCACCCAGGCCAGCTGCTGCTCGATCCGGCAGCCGGCGAGGAAGCGCGCCTCGCTTGACCCCGGGACATTGGTCATCACCGCCGTCGCCTTGCTGGTCAGCAACCTGAGAACCTGGTCCTCGATGAACCTCGGGGCCATGCCGGTTGCGCCGAGCAGGGCGAAGGTCAGCATGGCCTGATACGAAGACTTCAATGCGGCCATTCGGGCACGCGTTGTGTACAGGCGGACGAGAGGATTGTCGCTGCCGAGCGGCAACTCGAGAGCGACGAGGCCAAAGTGGTTGCCAAGCTCCTCGCGGTCACCTGGTTGCCGCAGGTTGACCGGCACCATGGCGCGAATCTCGGCCCCCTCCACGGCATCGCCGTGGTTAACCAGATAGCTGCGCATGGCGCCGGCAGCCGAGGCGAGCAGCAGGTCGTTGACCGAGCACGAGAGCGCTTGGCCGACGGCCTTGATCTCCAGCAGCGGCAGCGGTTCGGACCAGGCGACACGCTTGACGGTGCCAGCCGTTCCCTTGAAACGGGTCGGTGTGTCGCTGGGCATCAGGGTGAGCCTGCCGATCTCCTCGGCGACAGCCCGGGCGACGCTGGCGTAATCTCGCAGACTTGCGGGATGGCGCCGCAGTCCTTGGTATTGGCCCCAGAGGTTGCCGCCCAGCTTCAGCGAAGCCTGCGCCATGTCGGCGAGCTGCTCGACCATCGTGCGCCAGAAGCTGCCGCCCGCGTCACCGTTCGCGTCGCGCAAAGGGCGTGTCGGCCGCGCTTCCGGCTCGGTCGCGGGTGGCCCCATGTGCTCCGGTGCGTCGGCCCGGTCATCGGTCAGCGAGTCGATGACGCCCATGAGGGCGATTCCGTCGGCGATCGCGTGATGGATGCGGATGATGATCGCCGAGTTGCCGTCGGCCATCTCCACGACGTCGAATGCCCAGCGTGGGCGTGCCGGATCGAGCGGCATGCTGGCCATCTCGGCGACGAGCTTCTGCAGTTCGGCCTTGCCGCGAGGTGGCGGCAGAAGCGACCGGCGAACCTGCGTTTCGATGGCAAAGTCAGCATCGTCGACCCACCAGGGGCCATCCGTGCCTTCATCGATCAGTTGCCGAAAGCGACGGTAGTGCAGCAGACGCCCGGCGGCCGTTCGTCTCAGTCGCTCGTCGTCGATGCGGCCGTTGCAGACCATCACGCCCACGATCTGCATCAGGTTCTCCGGCCGATCCATTCGCAGCCAGGCGGTGTCGACGCTGGAGACTCGTTCGCGCGCGCTCATCGCAGCGGCCCCCGGGAAAATTCAAGGCCATATAATAGCAAGCCGTCGCAACCGATCATCAACCGGAGAAACCAGCGTGAGTGACCTGAAAGCCCAGTTCGAGGCCGCCGTGGCCCAGTCCAAGACCTTGCCCGAGCGCCCCGACAACGCCACCTTGTTGAAGCTGTACGCGCTCTACAAGCAGGCCACCGACGGCGACGTCGCCGGCAGGCGTCCGGGCTTCACCGACATGGTCGGCCGTGCCAAGTTCGATGCCTGGGCGACGCTGCAGGGCACTGCCGGCGAAGATGCGATGCAGCAATACGTCACGCTCGTGGAGCAGTTGCGGGCAGGCTGAGACGGGACAATCCTGCTGCGGGCAGCGCCGAGCGTGCTTCAGACGGGAAAGTTCTCGTCGAAGAAGCGGTGGATCTCGCGTTCGATCGTTGGCTTCAGGGTGAAGAGCAGGAGTCCGAGGCGGATGTTGAGAGCGACGTCTTGTTCGTCGACCGCCAAGTCGCCCGAGACACCGGGACGCTTGAAGCACATGACATTCCCGCTCCAGGAATAGCTCAGGTCGAATTCCTCGTTCAATTCGCGCGCCATGTGTTCGGCCGAGGCACGTGCCTCGGCGAGGCTCTTGCCGTGACGGCGGCGGATGCGGATGTCGCTCATGCGAGGGCTCCTCGGGGAAGGTCAGTTGATCTCGGCGCAAAGTGCGCGAAAGGCAGCGAACCTGCGGGGATCGATTTCCCCGCGTGACAGCGCAGCCTGGACGCCGCAGTCCGGTTCCCGGTCGTGGCGGCAGTTGCGAAAGCGGCAACTGCCGAGCAGCGGGCGCAACTCGATGAAGGATTGCGCAATCTCTGATGACGACAGGTGGTGCAGCCCGAACGCGGTCAGCCCGGGCGAGTCGATGATTGCCGCATGCCGGTTCGGGCGATAGAGGCGGGCGTGTGTCGTCGTGTGCTTGCCGGTCTGCAGCGAGTGGGATAGCTCGCGCGTCGGGGCATGCGCACCGGGCACCAGGGCATTGATCAGCGTGGACTTCCCCATGCCGGATTGTCCGATCAGCAGGCTCAGGTGATGCGACAGGTGCTCCGTGAGCGGGCTGGCGTCGCGCCGCGCAGTCAGTCTGAGGACGCGGTAGCCGAGTCTCTCGTATGGCGCGAGCAGGGCGGCCGCTGCGGCCAGACGGTCTTCGAGATCGCACTTGTTGAGGACGATCAGGACGGCGATGCCCTGGCTTTCCGCGGCGACGATGCAACGGGTGATCAGTTCGTCCGAGAATGGCGGATCGGTCGCGACGACGATGACGATCTGCGTCACGTTGGCCGCGATGAGTTTTTCGCGGCCCGGCTCCGAGCGATAGAGCAGGCTTTTCCGCGGTACGAGCGTTTCGATCACTCCTTGTTGCGAATCGAGCCTCTCGATCCTGACGCCGTCGCCGCAGACCAACTCGCTCTTCTTTCCTCGCGGCACACAGAGCACGGTCGCGCCGTCAGCCAGCTCGACCCGATACTGTCGCCCGTAAGCGGCGACGACCGTTCCGGTTGCCGTCAAATTCTCGCCAGCGCCTCGATCTTGGCCGCGCAGACGAAATCGTTGCGCGACAGTCCGCCGACGTCGTGCGTGCTGTAGCGGACAATGACGCGGCCATAGCCGACCTCGAGATCGGGGTGGTGATTCTCGCGTTCAGAGAGTCCGGCGACCATGTTCACGAAAAGGATGGCGGCAGTGTAGCAGTCGAAGCCGAACTCCTTGCGGAGAACGCCGGCCGCGTCGATCTGCCAGCCCGGCAGGTCGACGAGCCATTGGGTCGCCTGCGCCGGGTCGATGGCGTGCTCGGCGCCGCGCAGCGGACGGCAGTGCCCAGCGGCCAGATCCTGTTGTCCTGAGATCATTCTGCCCCCTCCTCGTCGCCGGTCTTCATGTTTGCTGCAGGCGCGCGACGCGCAGCGCAGCGGGTGGATGTGAGTCATAGAACAGCGAGTGTAACGGGTCTGGCGTCAGGGTGGCCGCATTGTCTTCATAGAGCTTCACCAGCGCGGCGACGAGATCGCTTGCCGACGCGTTGGTCGCGGCGTAGCGATCGGCTTCGTATTCGTCGCGGCGCGAGAGCAGGCTGAGCAAGGGAGTCAGCAAGAAAGTGAAGACCGGGCCAACGAGAAAGAAGAGCAGCAGCCCGAGCGCAGTGTTCTCGTTGCGCAGGCCAAGGCCATGGAAGAACCACTCGGCATCGATCAGTTGTCCGAGCAGGGCGAGCAGGGCGAGCGAGATGGCGAACAGAATGATCATTCGCTTGACGACGTGACGATGCTGGAAGTGTCCGAGTTCATGTGCCAACACGGCTTCGACCTCGCCTGGCTGCAGGCGGGTGAGCAGGGTGTCGAAAAAGACGATCCGCTTGCTTCGCCCGAAGCCAGTGAAATAGGCGTTGCCGTGGCTGGACCGCTTCGAGCCATCCATCACGAACAGCCCGGAAGCGGCAAAGCCGCAGCGCGCGAGGAGCGCCTCGATGCGCGCCCTGAGGACGGCGTCTTCGAGGGGCGAGAACTTGTTGAACAGCGGGGCAATCCAGGTGGGGTACACGTGCAGCAAGAGGAGGTTGAACGCGCACCAGAAGAGCCAGACGTAGAACCACCACCACTGCCCCATCCGTTCCATCAGCCAGAGCACCGCGAGCAGTACGGGTGTGCCGATGACCAGTCCGAGCGCGGCCTGCCTGGCCAGGTCAGCCAGAAAGAGGGTCGCGGTCATGCGGTTGAAGCCAAAGCGCTCTTCGATGACGAACTGCCGATAGATCGTCAGCGGCAGGTCGACCACTGCCGAGATCAGCACGACGCTGAAGATGACGGCGACACCGTAAGCCAGGCCGCCGAGGCGTGGCGACCAGAAGTCGTGGATCGCCTGCAGGCCGCCGCCGAAAGTCAGCAGGAGCAGCAGGCAGACCTCGACGACGAGGCAGATCTGGCCGAAGCGGCTGCGCGCCAGCGTGTAGTCGGCGGCCTTCTGATGCGCGCTGAGATCGACGCGGTCGGCAAAGTCCGCGGGGACCGCCGCCCGGTGTACCCTGACGCAGTTCATCTGGCGTCGCGCCAGCCAGAGTCGGCAGCCGCACATCAGCAGCAGGGCGGCGATGAACGAAAGGGAAAAGGCGTCTGGCATGCGGCTGTGACACAATGAAGCTTTTCTGGTTCAGAAGGGATTATATGGCACGGATCGACAATTGCCTCGTTTGGCTCGATATGGAGATGACCGGGCTTGACCCCGAGCGGGATCGCATCATCGAGTTGGCGATGGTCGTTACCGACGATCAGCTGGTGACCATTGCCGAGTCGCCGGTGTGGGTGGTGCACCAGAGTGACTTCTGTCTCGACTCAATGGACGAGTGGAACCGCAAGACGCACGGTCGTTCTGGGCTGATCGAGCGGGTCAGGGCATCGCTGCTCGACGAGGCGGCGGTCGAAGCGGCAGCGCTGGATTTTCTGCGCATGCACGTGGTGCAGGGGGCGAGTCCGATGTGTGGCAATTCGGTGGGACAGGATCGGCGATTCATGCTGCGCTACATGCCACAGCTGGAGGCATGGTTCCACTACCGCAATCTTGACGTCAGCACGCTCAAGGAGCTCTGCCGACGCTGGAAGCCGGAGGTCGCCAGGGGCTTCGCCAAGAAGGCCGATCACACGGCTCTGGCCGACATTCGTGAATCAATCGGCGAACTGCGCTACTACCGCGAGAATTTCATCCGGGCGTAACGGGCGGACGGGGGGCGACGTCCAGACGATTCATCTGTCGGCGGTGGTGCTGCGCCTGCCACCGCGCAGGTAGAGCTGCAGCTTCTCGCTGTCTCGGCGATCGGAGGGGCGCCCGCCCTGCCATATCTTTCGCCAGTCGCGTCCCGCCGTCAGACCGCCGTCCTTGGGCGAACCATGGAACAGGAACAACTGACAGTGCGTGGCGGCAGGCGATGCCACTGGCACGGTGCGAATCCCCTCGAAGTAGTCGAGCGAGGCCAGGACGGGATCCGCCACGTTGACACTCGCAATGCACCCGTAGCTGGCCGGCAGGTTGCTGGCGAGCGACGCAGCTGCCTGACGATAGCTCTTGATGTGGTCGATCCAGGGCATCCAGAGCGTTGCGATCAGCAGCCAGAAGAGCGTCAGGCCGGCCATCCAGTGCATGATGCTGCGCATCGGTGAGCGCGGCGTGGTGGCGATCAGCCAGCACCATGCTGCGGTCGCCAGCACCGCGAAGCCGGCAGCGACGAGGCTGAAGTGCGCGATGAACCCGGGCGCCAAGCGCAGGGCTTGCCGGCCAAGGCTTGCCGGCAAGCCGAACACGAGGGCGCACCAGCCAACCCAGGCGAGCAGCGCCAGAATACTGAAGGTGATCATGCTGAACCAGTCAAACGCGTTGGCGGCGCCGCGTCGCAGCGAGCTGACTCCCGGCACTGCCAGCAGTACCAATGGCGGCAGCAGCAGCAGCACCGATGCGCTGCGCGCATCCAGCCAGAAGCTGATCGTCGGCAGAGCAAAAAACAGCGCGAAGATCGGCAGTGCGAGGGGTGTGTCGAGCAGATACCTGCGTCTTGCCCACAGAGCCCAGGCGGCGAGCGGGAAAGCTGGCCATGCGTACCAGGGCAACATGAGCAGGAGACGGAGCAGTCGTGGCCAGGGCTGCGGGGTGCCGGCGAGCTGACTCAGCTCAGCGCGACTGAAGGCTGCCAGATAGACCGGGTCGCGCAGCGACAGGGTCGCCAGCCATGCGACGGCAGGAACGGTCGCCAGCAGGACTGCGGCCGCCAACACGAGAGCGGCACGATGCCGGTTTTCGGTGCGCCAGGCGGCAAAGGCTGCGACCGGCAGGAGCGGCAGCATGGCCGCGAGGCCGTTGGTCAGGAGACCGAGGCCGAGGGCGGTGGCGAAGACGATGGCGCCACGGAGTGGCCGCCGCGCGATTTGCGTCAGCCCCCAGTAGGCGGCCGCATGCGCTGCCAGGGTCGCCAGCATGGGTTGCGCCTCGTGCGCATGGAACAGGAAACCGATACTGCCGGCCAGCAGCAGAGGCGCCGCTGGCGCCTCTGTGCGACCGTGAAGTTCGCGCGCGGCGAGCAGAATGAAGGCCAGCGCCAGCAATGTGCACACCCCGCTGGCCAAGCGGGCGCCGTCATGCAGCGGCAGCACCCAGGATGACAGGTAGGCACTGCTCGCGGCCAGCCAATAGTAAAGGGGGGCGTCAGGATAAGGGCGACCGGCGAGTCCAGGTGTCAGCCAGTTGCCACTCGACAGCATCTCGTGCACGACGCCGATGGTCACTGCGTCGTCGTTCTTCCATGGGCCGTGGCCGATCAGCCCCGGCAGGACGTACAGGGCGAGCAGGACGGCAAGGCTCCAACCGCCCGGCGGCAGGGTGAGGCCCCGTACGTGAGCCGGCTTCGCCTGTGCTGCCAGCATCTGGGCGCTATTGCCGAAAGCGCATGGTCGGCGGAAACGAAAAAGGCAGCCGGGGGGCTGCCTTCCTGGTCGACCCCGCCGTTC
>ERZ761603.3278-NODE-3278-length-10479-cov-167.192536_pt1 | contig 10479 bp, 10 predicted proteins | sample MGYA00511879_ERZ761603 | MGnify/ENA primary metagenome ERZ761603 (study PRJEB28899, sample SAMN02850040) | bioreactor sludge metagenome | biome: EBPR Sludge; feature: EBPR Bioreactor; material: flocular biomat | place: Australia: Thorneside Wastwater Treatment...
GCTCGGCTTCACGGCGCGCGGCTTCCTCGGCAGCAAGGCGCTCGGCTTCACGGCGCGCGGCTTCCTCGGCAGCAAGGCGCTCGGCTTCACGGCGGGCGGCTTCCTTGGCGGCAACGCGCTCGGCCGCATGGCGCGCGACCTCCCCGGCAGTGTCCTCGGCATCGGCCCCTGCAGCAGACGACTTCGTCCCGGCGCGTCCGGCAACCACCATTCGCCAGGCGACGAACGCAACGACCACTCCGCCCAGGATCAACAGCCACAGCTCATTCATTGACATTGCATGCCCTCCGCATCGACCATCAGCGTCAGATACCGGAACCCTTCGGCGCTCGCCCGTGCCGGCGCTGGCAGATCGGCCCCCCCACAGTATCCGCATGATAAAACGAATGACCGCCGCCTTGCGCAGTGCGCGCGAAGAAGGTCATCCGCTGCCGCCGGCACACCAGGACGGTCGGCCGGCTGACGGCAGCATGGCGGTAGCCTGCGGAAACTGAGAGAATCGCGTCCTCGAAGGTGATCGGCAAGGCGTCATGCGCGGCGCGTGCAGGGTCCCGTCCCGAGAAGCCTGCTGCTGGAGCGTCGTCATGGCGCAGGTGTTGCCGATTCGACGTCAAGGAGTTACTGATGGCACCACAAAGCCCTTCGGCAGATGTATCGCCGATCGAGGAGGTTATCGTCGAGATGCGCAGCGGGCGCATGGTTGTTCTGGTCGACGAGGAGGATCGCGAGAACGAGGGAGATCTGATTCTGGCTGCCGAACACGTCACGCCGGAGGCGATCAACTTCATGGCGCGCTTTGGCCGCGGACTGATCTGCCTGACGCTCACCGAGGCACGCTGCCGCCAACTCGGGCTGACGCAGATGACGCGCGAAAACAAGAGCCCGTACAGTACGGCGTTCACGGTGTCGATCGAAGCGGCGGCCGGAGTGACCACCGGCATCTCGGCGCAGGACCGCGCGCTGACCATCAAGGCGGCGGTGGCGAGAAACGCTTGTCCGGACGACATCGTCCAGCCCGGCCATGTCTTCCCCATCATGGCCAGGACTGGTGGCGTGCTGGTGCGAGCCGGCCATACCGAGGCCGGATGCGACCTCGCCCTGCTGGCGGGCCTCGAGCCGGCAGCAGTGATCTGCGAGATCCTCAAGGAAGACGGCAGCATGGCGAGGTTCGGTGACCTCGTCGGCTTTGCCCGTGAGCACAGCCTCAGGATCGGCACCATCGCCGACCTCATCCACTACCGCAGCCGGCATGAGACGCTGGTCGAGCGGGCGCTGTCGAAGACGGTGCAATCGGCACATGGCGAATTCACCCTGCATGCCTACACCGACTGCACGTCAGACGAGGTACACCTCGTGTTGAGCAAGGGCGAGATCCGTCCGGACAGGGAGACCCTGGTGCGGGTGCACGAGCCGCTTTCGGTGGTCGACTTCCTCGACCCCGGTGGCGGTCGCCACAGCTTCCCCCTGAGCGTCGCGCAGGCGGCGCTGGCGCGCGTCGAGGCGGGAGTCATCGTCCTCCTGCATCGCCCCGAGAGCGGCCAGGATCTGTTGTCGATCCTGCGCGAACCGGCCGCCACCCGCCGACCCGCCACCCGCTGGGATCCGCGCATCTACGGCATTGGCGCACAGATCCTGCGCGACCTGGGAGTGGGCAAGATGAAACTCCTCTCGAGCCCGCGCCGCATGCCGAGCATGACCGGTTTCGGTCTCGAAGTCACTGGACACGTGGCCACGCAGCACGACCTCGAAAGGCTCTGATGGGAACCCCGAACCGACCAAGCAGCATTCGCCCGCTGACCAACGGCAGCCGCATTCGCGAGTACCAGCCGACGCTCGACGGCACCGGGCTGACCGTCGCCGTCGTCATGAGCCGCTTCAACCAGGACATTGGCGAGGGTCTGCTCAGTGCCTGTACCAGCGAACTTGTGCGTCTCGGTGTTGCCGAGGCGGCGATCACCGTTGCCACCGTTCCCGGGGCCCTCGAGCTCCCCCTCGCCCTGCAGACGATGGCGCGCAGCGCGCGTTACGAAGCCCTGATCGCGCTCGGCGCTGTCATCCGCGGCGAGACGTACCACTTCGAGATCGTCGCCAACGATTCCTGCCGGGCGTTGATGGAGGTTCAGCTGGCCAGTGGCGTGCCGGTCGCGAATGGCATCCTGACCTGTGAGGATGACGATCAGGCGGTAGCCCGAATGCATCTGAAGGGCATCGACTGCGCCCGGGCAGCGGTCGAGATGGCCAATCTGCTGCGGCTGGTCCGGGAGCACACGCAATGACTGCAGCACCATCGCCAAGGGCAGGCGGCAAGGCAAGACCCGTCACGCCAAGGAGGCGCGCACGCGAGTTCGTCCTGCAGGGCCTCTACCAGTGGCAGGTCAGCGGCAGCGACGAAGCGGCGATCGAAGCGAACCTGCGTGACAGCGAGGGCTTCGAGAAGGCCGACCACGACTTCTTGGTCGGCCTGCTGCGTGGCGTCCTCGCTCAGCACCAGGCCCTGCAGGAACAACTGCAGCCCTGCCTCGACCGTCCCTTTGGCGATCTGTCGCCAGTGGAGGGCTGTGTGCTTCTTGCCGGTGCATTCGAGTTGAGGAACCATCCGCAGACACCCTATCGGGTGGTGATCAACGAATCCATCGAACTGGCGAAAAGCTTTGGTGGAACCGACGGCCACAAATACGTCAACGGCGTGCTGGACAAGCTGGCCGTCCGCCTGCGTCCGACCGAGGTCGCGGCCGGCCGTCCAGCCGCGCGCACGAGCCGATGAACCGCCACTCCGGTTGCCCTGCAAGGCGCGATGCGGGAGCAGGATGCCCAGCGAGTTCGAGCTGATCCGGCGTCATTTCACCCGGCCGACGCCGCAGGCATTGCTTGGACCCGGTGACGATTGCGCGCTGCTCGTCCCGAGCGAGGGTATGCTGCTGGCGGTTACTACGGACATGCTGGTCGAGGGCACGCATTTCCTGCCCGACACCGACCCCGGCGCGCTCGGCTGGAAGACACTGGCGGTCAGTCTGTCGGATCTTGCGGCGATGGGGGCGCGCCCACGCTGGGCTCTCCTCGCCGGCAGCCTGCCGACGGACGACGAGTCATGGGTCGCGCGCTTCGCTGCCGGCCTGTTCGCCTGCGCCGGCCGCCATGCGGTCGACGTGGTCGGCGGCGATACGACACGGGGGCCACGCAACCTCTGTCTGACGGCGATTGGCGAACTCCCGCCGACCAAGGCGCTGCGGCGTGACCGCGCCTTGCCGGGTGACGATCTCTGGCTCTCGGGCCAGACCGGACTGGCTGCGCTCGGCCTCGCTCACCTGCAAGGGCGGGCACACCTCGGCGAGGCGCTGCGCGAAACCTGCGTCACCGCGTTGCAGCAGCCTTTGCCACGCGTGGAACTTGGCATTCGCCTGCGCGACCTGGCGCACGCCGCGATCGACGTCTCGGATGGCCTGCTCGCCGACCTGTGCCATGTCGTCAAGCAGTCGCAGGTCGGCGCCGAGATCTCGCTCGCTCGCTTGCCACCGTTACCGAGAGGGATTGAGCCGCTACTGGCTCGCCACTGCCAACTGGCGGGCGGTGACGACTACGAAATTCTCTTCACGGCCGCAGTCGACAGACGCGACGAGCTGGCGGCCCTCGCTGGCGAGCTGGAGTTGCCGCTCTGGCGATGTGGCAGCATCCTTGCCGCTCCGGTCGGCGAAGTGAGAGTGGTGGATGCAGGCGGACAACCGGTTGATTTTGCGGCCAGGGGATTCGATCACTTTGCCTAGCCCGCCGTCGATCCGTTTCCTGTTCGCGCATCCGGCACATCTGGTTGCGTGTGGCTTCGGCAGCGGGCTGTCGCCGCGTGCCCCCGGAACCGTCGGCACCCTGTTCGCGTGGCTTTCGTACCCGCTCCTCGGCCAGTCGATGAACGAACTGCAGATTCTGCTCTTCCTGTCGTTCGCTTTCGTCGGCGGCGCGTTGGCCGTACATCGGACCGGCGTCGATCTTGGCGTCGTCGACCATGGCAGCATTGTCTGGGACGAGATCGTTCCCTTCTGGCTCGTGCTGCTGTTCTGCCCGGGACACTGGCTGTGGCAGACCACCGCCTTCTGCCTGTTCCGCTTCTTCGACATCGTCAAGCCGCAGCCAGCGCGTTATTTCGACCAGCAGGTCAAGAACGGCTTCGGCGTGATGTGCGACGACCTGGTGGCGGCGGGCTACACGCTGCTGGTCCTGGCCATCCTGCGCTTCGCGCTGCCGTGAGGGACCCCGAGCAGGTGGCACTGGAGGCAGTGGCGGCAGAGGTCGGCCGCCTGCTGCTGCAGGCTGGCGAGCGCCTGACGACCGCTGAATCGTGCACCGGTGGCTGGCTGGGTCAGTGCATCACGGCGGTCGCTGGCAGCTCGCGCTGGTTCGACCGGGGCTTCATCAGCTACTCGAACGAGGCGAAGACCGAGTTGCTCGGCGTCGGCGGCGACACGCTCGCCAGCCACGGCGCGGTCAGCGAGGCGACCGCCGCGGCCATGGCTCTCGGTGCCCTGGCGCGCAGCCCGGCGGACTGGGCAATCGCGGTCACCGGCATTGCCGGCCCCGACGGCGGTACGGCGGAGAAGCCGGTCGGCACCGTCTGTTTCGCCTGGGCCCGCGCCGATGCGCAGCTGTTCACCGCAACGCGCCATTTTGCGGGCGATCGCCGCGCCGTGCGTGCGCAAGCGGTCGAACATGCGCTGTGCGGGCTCCTGCCACGGATCGGCGCGCGCAGCGTCTGAGCGCCGGCGACGAAATCGTCACCAGCAGGCGACGAATCCGGCCGCTGGTTGCACGCGTTGCCCGGCGCGTCGGCAGCAGTCCCCCTCGCCGCCGTGCGTGGGCCGACAGATTCTCGGCACAGCTCTCCGCCGTGTAATAGAATGAGCCACTTAAAAGCGCCCGACCTGTCACCGATGCTGCCCAGAATCGCCAATCTTCGTGCTGCTGTGGTGGCTGTGGTACTCCTGCCGCTGCCCGTCTGGTCCGCTGGCGCCGCACAGGCCGCCACTTTGGGCAAGATGACGGTGCTGTCGACGCTCGGTTCGCGCTTCGAGGCGGTCGTCCAGATTGCGGGCGGAGCCAGCGACGGGAGAAGGATGCTGGCGGAGTGTTTCCGCCTCGCTCCAACTGGCGAAGGCGACCTGCCGACCCTGCGCAACGCTCGCCTGACGGTCGAGGAAAACGAAGGCCGCTTGCAGCTGCGAATCTCCTCCGAGCAGACGATCAATGATCCGCTTCTGCAGGTCCATGTGCGGATCGGTTGTGGCGCCGAAGGCGGCCGCAACTACGTACTGCTCATCGACCCACCGAATCGCCGGGCACAGCCGCCGACCCTCGTCCGGCCACCGACCGGTGATCGGCAACTGCCTGCATCGCCCCTGGCAACAACACCGCCGCCGACACGTGCCGCTGCCGAGGGGTCGCCCGGCCGCCCGGCAACAGCAGCCGCCGCGGCAGTTGCGCCGCCGTCAGCGCTGCCACGCGAGCCGTCTCGCCGGACGACCGCCACCGGCAGGACCGCAGACCGCCTCCTGCTGTCGGGCGAGGACGAAGTTGCGAAAGCCCTTCCGGGCGACGAGCATCCCTTGCGTCTGAGCACCCGGCTGTCGACCGAACTGCTCGGCAAGAGCAGCGAGAGCCAGCGCGCCATGTTGCGCATCGAATATCAGCTGCTGTCGGCCCTGCATACGCAGGCGGCGCAGCAGTTGGCGATCGCACTGCAGATACGGCAGCTCGAAAGCACCCTCGAGGCATTGCACAGAAAAAGTGCAGAGGCACCGCTGCCGTTGCCGGCCGCCGCGCCGCCTGCGGCAGCGGCGGCCGACAGCGACAGTCCGGCGCGAGCGGTTGCGGCTCCGGCAGCGGTAAGTCCACCGGCATCGCACGCAGCGGCAGCGAGCGAGCCCGACTGGTGGTTCGAGGCGAGCGTGCTCCTGGGGTCGATTGCCGCTCTCGCCTGGTTCCTGCGACGGCGCTCGGTGATGCCATCGTCGACCGCGGCGCTTGCAACCGCCGCCGCGCTGCCTGAGGTGCCCGCCGACGAGTCCCGCTGGGAATTGCAGGTCGCCGATGATGGCAGCCGAACGAAGCCCGGCGGTGCGACCGCCACCCCCGCCGACAGCCTGCTGTCCCGCGACGACGGCAGTAGCCACGCGGCCGCGTTACCGCTTCGCGAAGCCGGCGATGAGGTGACGGCAGTCGTCGAACTCGCCGAGATCATGCTCTCCTTCGGCCGCACCAAGGGAGCTCAGCGCGCCCTCGAGGAGTTCATCGCACAGCAACCGGAGGCGGCAGTCACACCCTGGCTCAAACTGCTCGAGGTCTATCGGCAGGGCAACGAACAGACGGCCTTCGAGTCACTGGCCCTGAAGCTCACGGGCCTTTTCAACGTCGCCGCGCCCAGCTGGCAGGCAGCCGAAGGATTGGCAGTGCCCATACCGGCGAGCAGTGAGTTGGCACGGATGCCGATCGAACACATCCTGTCGCGTCTGCCGACCATTGGCGGGATGACGCACATCAGGCGCGAGCTGCTTCGTCTCTGGGACTCGCCGGAGTGCCTGTCCTACCTGGACAAGCTTCTGCGCGACAATCGCAAGGGCGAACGCAGGGGCTTCGACATCACCGCCGTGCGCGAGTTGCTGGTTCTGACCGACATGCAGCAGGACCGCCGGCGGCCGGCGCACTGACCGGCACAATGCCGGCGCCACCCCCGGCGACGATCCGTCCAGATACTTTCATACTGTATGTAAATGCAGTATATTGAACGGGTCGGCGGCGGCATCTGCAGCGCCGCCGAACGTGGGATAATTCCCGTCAATCAAGATCAAGGACAGGCGACAATGGACGACAACAAGTCGAAGGCTCTGGCTGTGGCGCTGGCCCAGATCGAAAAGCAGTTTGGCAAGGGCTCGATCATGCGCATGGGTGAAGGGAGCGTGGTCACCGACATCCCGGTGGTCTCGACCGGTTCGCTCGGGCTGGACATCGCGCTGGGCATTGGCGGCCTGCCGCGTGGCCGCGTGGTCGAAATCTATGGACCGGAATCATCGGGCAAGACGACGCTGACGCTGCAGGTGATCGCCGAGATGCAGAAGATGGGTGGCACGGCGGCCTTCGTCGATGCCGAGCATGCGCTCGATCCCGGTTACGCGCAGAAACTCGGCGTCAAGCTCGACGAGTTGCTGATCTCGCAGCCTGACACCGGGGAACAGGCACTCGAAATCGCCGACATGCTGGTGCGGTCGGCCAGCGTGGACGTGGTGGTGATCGATTCAGTCGCGGCGCTGGTTCCCAAGGCCGAAATCGAAGGCGACATGGGCGACTCGCTGCCCGGGCTGCAGGCGCGGCTGATGAGCCAGGCGCTGCGCAAGCTGACGGCCAACATCAACCGCACCAATACCCTGGTGATCTTCATCAACCAGATCCGGATGAAGATCGGCGTCATGTTCGGCAGCCCGGAAACGACCACCGGTGGCAACGCGCTCAAGTTCTACGCTTCGGTGCGGCTCGACATCCGGCGCATCGGCAGCATCAAGAAGGGCGATGAGGTCATCGGCAACGAGACCCGGGTCAAAGTGGTGAAGAACAAGGTCGCGCCGCCGTTCCGGGAAGCCATCTTCGACATCCTCTATGGCGAGGGGACTTCGCGCGAAGGTGAAATCGTCGAACTCGGAGTGCTGCACAAGCTGGTCGACAAGTCTGGCTCGTGGTATTCCTACAATGGCGAGAAGATCGGCCAGGGCAAGGACAACGCCCGCGAATACCTCAAGAGCAAGCCCGACGTGGCGCAGGAGATCGAGAGCCGCATTCGCGCCGCGGTGAAGGTACCGTCGCCGGGAACCAGTGTCGCCACCGCCTGAGCGCCGGTTGATGGCAGACGCGCTGCGCGACCGGGCGCTGCGCCTGCTGGCGCGTCGTGAGCACACGCGCCGGGAGTTGATCGACAAGCTCGCCCCGCAGGCGGAGGGTCCGCAGGAGCTCGCGGCAGTGCTCGACGATCTGGGCAGCAGCGGCCTGCAATCCGATTGCCGTTACGCCAGCAGCCGACTCAGGGCGCGTGCCCAGCGCTTCGGCGACGATCGACTGGCGCATGAACTCCGGGCGAAGGGAATTGCCGAAGAACTCGTCCGTGCCGCACTGACGGGCACCGAGGATGAGCTGACACGAGCACGGCGCGTCTGGGCGCGACGCTTCGGACAGCAGCCAGCCGCTCCCGGCGATGCGGCAGAGCGCGCGCGGCAGATGCGCTTCCTGGCCGGCCGGGGATTCTCCGCCGAGACCATTCGGCGCGTACTGCGTGCCGCCCCTGACGACGAGTGAACATGTCAGCAAAACAGAGCACCCTGTCCACGATCATGCTCAACAAGCGCTACAAGGCGCGCACCGTTGTCCATGACGTTTCTTTCGAGGTGACGAGCGGCGAGGTCGTCGGCCTCCTCGGCCCGAATGGCGCGGGCAAGACCACCTGCTTCTACATGGTGGTCGGTCTCGTCGCCTGCGATGGCGGCGAGGTGCGTCTCGATGACGTCGAGCTGACGCACCTGCCGATCCACAAGCGCGCCCGGCTCGGTGTCTCGTATCTGCCGCAGGAAGCTTCGGTCTTCCGCAAGCTGACGGTCAGCGAGAACATCCGTGCCGTCCTCGAACTGCAGCGGCTGCCCGCCATCCAGATTGAGGAACGCAGCGAACTCCTGCTCGAGGAACTGCACATCGGCCACCTGCGCGCGAACCCGGCGACGTCGCTCTCCGGTGGCGAGCGGCGACGGGTTGAAATCGCTCGCGCGCTGGCCACCGAACCACGTTTCATCCTCCTCGACGAACCCTTCGCCGGGGTCGATCCGATCGCGGTACTGGACATCCAGCGCATCATCCGCTTCCTGAAGGAGCGCGGCATCGGCGTCCTCATCACCGACCACAACGTTCGCGAGACGCTGGGCATTTGCGACCACGCCTACATCATCAACGAGGGAAGCGTCCTCGCCGCCGGTCGTCCGGACGAAATCATTTATAATGAAAACGTCCGCAAGGTGTATCTGGGCGAGAACTTCCGCCTCTAATCGCGACAGCCCTTCGGTGATGATCAGAGAACCAGACGGGCAGTCTACCGTGCCGGTACGGTGGCTCACCCGGTTCCGCACATGAAACCATCCCTAACGCTCAAGCTAACCCAGCATCTTGCGTTGACCCCACAACTGCAGCAGTCGATTCGGCTCCTGCAGTTGTCGACGGTCGAACTCGAGCATGAGCTGGAGAAGTTTCTGCAGGAGAACCCGCTGCTCGAGCGGGCAGAGGAGTACGTGCAACCGCCGGCGCTGCCGGATGACCGCGCCGACGGTGATTTCCAGGAGAGCGAGCCGAGCGCCGAGCCGTCGTCGGGACCGGTCGCCGGCGACGACGACGGCTGGCCCGACGAGCACTTCGGCAGCGGCGGCTCTGCCGGCTCGTTCGACGGTGACGATGACGGAGACAACGACTATCAGGACGTGCAGGCAGCGACCGTCTCGCTGCGCGACCATCTCCTGTGGCAGCTTGCCCTCACCTCGATCTCCGAGCGAGACCGCGCTCTGGTGGGCTATCTGATCGACGCCCTTGACGACGACGGCTACCTGTCGCAACCGCTCGAGGAGATTGCGCAGGCCATGCCCGACGAACTCGATGTCGGCCTCGAGGACCTGCAGATCGCGCTCCGGTACCTGCAGAACCTCGACCCGACAGGCGTCGGTGCACGCAGTGCCCAGGAGTGTCTGGCTCTGCAGCTGATGGCCATGCCGCCGACCGGGACCAGCAGTCTGGCACAGGAAATCGTCCTGCAGCACCTCGACCTGCTGGCCAGCCATGACTTCGCACGCCTGAAGAAGCAGACCGGCGCCGACGACGAAGCCCTGCGCGCGGCCCACCTGCTGATCTGCAGTCTCAACCCGCGCCCCGGCGCCGCCTATGCCAGCACGGAGACGCGCTACATCGTGCCGGATGTCGTCGTGCGCAAGGTGCGGGGACAATGGTCGGCCAGCGTCAATGCCGACGCCTTTCCACGCCTGCGGATCAACAGCCTGTACGCCCAGATTCTTTCCCGCCAGCGCGGTTCGGGCCTGTCCGTTCAGTTGCAGGAAGCGCGCTGGCTGATCCGAAATGTACAGCAACGGTTTGACACCATCCTGCGAGTGGCGCAGGCTATTGTCGAACGGCAGCGCCAATTCCTCGAACATGGCGAAGTCGCCATGCGGCCTCTCGTGCTGCGCGAGATCGCCGAAACGCTGGGGTTGCATGAGTCGACCATTTCGCGAGTCACGACACAGAAGTACATGGCAACGCCGCGCGGGATCTTCGAGTTGAAGTATTTCTTTGGCAGTCACGTCGGTACCGAAACCGGCGGAGCCTGCTCGGCAACGGCGATCCGGGCCCTCATCAAGCAGATGATTGCCACGGAAGAGCCGACGAAGCCTCTCTCGGATGGCCAGATATCCGAGGTTCTTG
>ERZ761603.3280-NODE-3280-length-10475-cov-8.076392_pt1 | contig 10475 bp, 9 predicted proteins | sample MGYA00511879_ERZ761603 | MGnify/ENA primary metagenome ERZ761603 (study PRJEB28899, sample SAMN02850040) | bioreactor sludge metagenome | biome: EBPR Sludge; feature: EBPR Bioreactor; material: flocular biomat | place: Australia: Thorneside Wastwater Treatment...
GGCGAAAATGTCGGTGTTCGGCTTGTGGCCGATGGCGATGAACACGCCTTGCAGCGGGAGGTCCCGGCGTTCCCCGTTGTTGACGTGACGGATGCGGATGCCGGTCACGCCGCTGTCATCGCCCAGCACTTCGTCCAGCACATGATCCAGTTCCAGCCGGATCTTGCCGGCCTTGACCCGCTCCATCAGCTTGTCGACCATGATTTTCTCGGCGCGAAACTGCTGGCGGCGGTGAACCAAAATCACCTGATCGGCGATGTTCGCCAGATACAGCGCTTCCTCGACCGCCGTGTTGCCGCCGCCGATGACCGCGACGTGTTGCTTGCGATAAAAGAAACCGTCGCAGGTGGCGCAACCGGACACGCCCTTGCCCATGAAGCTTTGCTCTGAGGGTAGACCGAGGTACTGGGCGCTGGCTCCGGTGGCGACGATCAGCGCGTCGCAGGAGTACTCGCCGGAATCGCCGGTCAATTTGAACGGCCGCTCTTGCAGCTTGACGGACTGAATCTGGTCGAACACGATTTCGGTCTGGAAGCGCTCGGCGTGCTGGCGCATCCTTTCCATCAAATCCGGCCCCATCAGCCCTTCCACATCGCCCGGCCAGTTGTCCACCTCGGTGGTGGTGGTCAGTTGGCCGCCCATTTGCAAGCCGGTGACCAATAGCGGTTTCAGATTGGCGCGGGCGGCGTAGACGGCGGCGGTGTAACCGGCCGGGCCGGATCCGAGAATCAACACGCGGGCGTGTTTGGCGCTCATGAGTGAGCCTCCTGATGGGCGATGATCGAGCGACCGGCGCGAGCGAATCGGTCGGATGGAAAAAGCGACGGGCGGATGGGGGCTTTGGAGCGCGCTTGTAACGCCACTGTCATCGAAGTGCCTTAAATAGGACGTTATTTTAGCTATTTCCAACCGATATTAGGCTGGTCCGATCAAATTCAAGAGGGTTCATGAACGCGAAGCGCATTTTAATCGTGGAGGACGAACAGCCGATTCGCGAAATGGTGAATTTTGCGCTGACCGAGGCCGGATTCGAGGTGCGGGAAGCGGCCGACGCCCGGCAGGCCCAAGCCAGCATCGCCGAGCGGCTGCCCGATCTGATCTTGATGGATTGGATGTTGCCGGGCTTGAACGGCATCGACTTCGCCCGCCGCTTGAAGCGGGAGGATTTAACCCGCGAGCTGCCGATCATCATGCTCACGGCGCGGGCCGAGGAGGCGGATAAGGTGCAGGGTTTGGAGAACGGCTCGGACGATTACATGACCAAACCGTTTTCGCCGCGCGAACTGGTGGCGCGGATCCGGGCGGTGCTGCGCCGGGGCGGGCCGGCGGCCGAGGACGAGCTGCTGCGCGCTAACGGACTATCGCTGGATTTGGCCAGCCATCGGGTCACCGCCGGGGAAGCCCTGTTGGACATGGGGCCGACCGAATATCGCTTGCTGGAATTTTTCATGTCCCATCCGGAGCGGGTGTACAGCCGGAGTCAGTTGCTGGATCGGGTTTGGGGCAGCAATGTCTATGTCGAGGAGCGCACCGTGGATGTCCATATTCGCCGCTTGCGCAAAGTGTTGGAGCCGCACGGTTACGATGCCCTGATCCAAACGGTGCGCGGCTCGGGTTACCGGTTTTCGACGCGGCCCTAGACGGTGTCCCGCGCGTGGTGGGGGTTGCTCTGGCGCTTGGCGGCGCTGGTTTCGGTCGCCGCTGTAACCGGAGAATGGCTGTTCGGACAGCCCTTGCTGGGGGTGTCGCTGGCGGCCTTGGGGGCTCTGGGCTGGCAGTTGTGGCGGCTTTATCAACTGGAGCGTTGGCTGTTCGACGATAAGGAAGCGAAGCCGCCTCAATCCGGTCGGATCTGGGAGGGCGTCATCGCCGGGATCGACCGCTTGCGCCGACAAAACCGCAAGCGCAAGCGCAAGTTCGGACGCTTGCTGGAACAGTTTCAACACGCGACCGCCGCGCTGCCGGACGCCGCCGTCATTCTGGATGAAGAGGATAAGGTGGTTTGGTGCAACAGCGCCGCCCAAGCGCTGTTGGGGTTGACCTCGGGGCGGGACGCCGGCTTGCCGGTGGCCAACCTGGTGCGCCATCCGGGTTTCGTGGCCTTTTTGAACCAGCGCCGCGCGAGGGATAGCGTCGAGTTTCCCTCGCCGGTCGATGACGGCTTGACCCTCGGCGCGCGGATAGTCCCCTACGGCAAGAAGCAGCGCTTGCTGCTGGCGACCGACATCAGCCGGGTGCGGCGGCTGGAACAGATGCGGCGCGATTTCATCACCAACGTTTCGCACGAATTGCGCACGCCGCTGACCGTGATCATCGGCTATCTGGAGCCTTTGCTCGACAGCGACCATCCGGCCTTGGAAAGCTGGCGGCCGCCGCTGCGCGGGATGCGCCAACAGGCGGGCCGGATGCTGCGCATCGTCGAAGACCTGCTGCTGCTGGCCCGCCTGGAAGCGCAAAAGGATCGCGCCCCGAAAAAACCGGTCGACGTTCCCGCCCTGTTGGCCGATATCGCCGATGACGCCCTGGCGTTGAGCGGCGAGCAAGGCCATGAAATCCGCGTCAAGGCCGATCCCGATCTATGGCTTCTCGGTTGCGAAAAGGAACTGCGCAGCGCCTTTTCCAATCTGGCGTTCAACGCGGTGCGTTACACCCCGCCGGGCGGCAAAATCGAGCTGCGCTGGTTCGCCGATGGAACGGAGGTTTGCTTGGCGGTGGAGGACAACGGCGAGGGCATCGCCGCCCATCACCTGCCGAGGCTGAGCGAGCGCTTCTATCGGGTCAACCGCGACCGCTCGCGCGGCAGCGGCGGCACCGGCCTGGGCTTGTCGATCGTCAAGCACGTGCTGAACAATCACGGCGGCCAGTTGCGGATCGCCAGCGAACCCGGCAAGGGCAGCCTGTTCGTGTGCGCGTTTCCCGCCGAGTTGCGGGCGCAGGACGCCGAAACTGCGGCGACCCGCGCGCCGCCAGCCAGGGATTTCGCCGAACCCGCTTCGGACTGCAAAAGCGCGGGGGCGGGCTAATCCGGCGAGGCGGTTCACGGTTTGGCCAAGACCGCCGTCGGAATCGAGGCAAGCCTGTCGCCCCGGTGTTAAAATAGCCCAGGAAGCCGTTCGAACGGGCAAGCTGATCGATCCGCCCGAGGACGGCTGAGGTTTCCGGCAGCGGTCGTTAGGGAGAGCCTTGGCCGCTCTCCAGTTCGGAGGATCGCCCTCATGCGGGAATTCATCCGCCATCCCATCGACATTCCGATCGAATATCAGCTCGCCAGCCTTAAAACCGGCCGGCGCGAGCGTTTGAAAAACATCAGCCGAGGCGGCTTGTGCTTTCGAGCCGAGCGGGCCTTGCGGCGCGGCAGTCAAGTTCGCATTACCATTCCGGTGCGAGAGCCGGCTTTTGAAACGACCGGCACCATCGTTTGGTGCCGGCGCGACGAGAATCATTACGATGTCGGCGTTCAGTTCGCCGACGCCAACACCGAATTTTCAGTGCGGATGGTCGAACAGATTTGCCAGATCCAGCATTATCAGAAACGGGTGCTGGAAGAAGAGGGCCGCCAGCTGTCGAGCGCCGAGGCGGCGGCTGAATGGGTGGGGAAGTACGCTCAGGATTTTCCGAGGTAGCCGACCGGGTCCGCCGCCGGCGCGCCGGCGCCGCGCTCGCCCTTTATTCGTGAGGACGCTTTGATGAACTTATTGCTGGTCCGCCATGCCATCGCCGAGGACGGAGAAGCCTTCGTCACCGGCGGCGGATCCGACGCGCAGCGGCCGCTGACCGAGGTCGGACGCAAGAAAATGCGCAAAGGGGCCAACCGCTTGCGCGCCCAATTGGAACGGATCGACCTGCTGGCGTGCAGCCCCCTGGTGCGCGCCCGCGAAACCGCCGACATCATCGCGCGCGCCTACGGCGACATCCCCATCGTCGAGCGGCCCGAGCTGGATTACCGCAATCCGCCGGAGGCGGTTTTGGCGTGGTTGGCGCAGTGTTCGGCCGAGACGGTGGTGGCGGTGGGTCACGAGCCGCAATTGAGCCGGCTGTCGGGCCTGCTGCTCTCCGGCGAGCCCCGTTCCGCCATCGTGTTCCGCAAGGGGGGCGTGGCGTTTTTCGAATTGCCCCAACGCGACGCCGCCGGAAAGGGCGTGTTGCACTGGGTGTTGACCGCCGGCCAGCTGCGCAATTTAAAACAGGATTGAACGGGAGTTTTGCCATGACCTCGGAGGTCGTCGCCGCAATCGATTTGGGTTCGAACAGCTTTCACATGATCGTCGCCCGGATCGTCAACGAACACATTCAAGTCCTGGATCGGCTGCGGGAGATGGTGCAACTGGCGGTCGGCCTGGATGATAGGAACCACTTATCCGAAGACGCGCAGCAGCGCGCCTTGGATTGCCTGGCCCGCTTCGGCCAGCGGCTGCGTTACATCCCGCCCCAGCAATTGCGGATCGTCGGCACCAACACCTTGCGCCAGGCGCGCAACAGCGCGGAGTTTCTGGATCGGGCGGCGGAGGTGTTGGGGCACGATGTCGAGGTGATCAGCGGTCAGGAGGAGGCGCGCTTGATCTATCTCGGGGTCGCCCACAGCGTCGCCGACGTGGCGGGCCGGCGTCTGGTGGTGGATATCGGCGGGGGCAGCACCGAACTGATCATCGGCGAAAAATTCGAGCCGCTGCATTTGAGCAGCCTCAAGATGGGTTGCGTCAGCATGAGCCGCGCGGGCTTCGACGACGGCAAGATCACCGAAGCCCGGATGCGGGAAGCCGAATTGCGGGTCCAGTTGCGGCTGGAGCCGGTGCGGGAGGAGTATCTGGAACGGGGCTGGCAGGTGGTGACCGGCGCGTCGGGTTCGATCAAGGCGATTCAAGAGGTGGTCACCCGAGAAGGTTGGAGCCGGGAGGGGATCACGCTGGAGGGCTTGCGCCGCCTGCGCGCGGCGCTGGTGGAAACCGGACACGCCGCCGGATTGGGCGCGCGCTGGCAGTTGGAACCGGCGCGGGCCCGGGTGTTCGCGGGCGGCTTCGTGGTGCTGCACGGTTTGTGCGAAGCGCTCAACGTGGAGCGGATGGAAGTCTCGGAAGGCGCGCTGCGGGAAGGGGTCATTTACGATTTATTGGGCCGGATCCGGCACGAGGACGTGCGCGACCGCACCATCGCCGCCGTGATCGGCCGCTTCGGTCTGGATCGCGCCCAGACCGACCGGGTCAACGCGACGGCGCAAGCGCTGTGGCGGCAGGTCCGGGCGAGTTGGGACTTAGAGGATGAGGAATGGGGGCGGGTGTTGGAATGGGCGGCCCGTCTGCATGAGGTTGGCATGTTGCTGACTTACAACCAATATCACAAACACGGCGCTTACATTCTGCGCCATGCCGATCTGTCGGGTTTTTCAAGGAGCGATCAGGATTTGCTGGCGGCGCTGGTGCGTTGCCACCGCCGTTCCTTTCCCTCGGACGCCTTCGTGCATCTGCCTCACGACGGGGTCGTTCAGGCCAAGCGGCTGAGCGTCTTGCTGCGGTTGGCGGTGGTGCTCAATCGCGCGCGCAGCCGCCAGCCGCCGCCGGAGCCGGTCTTGACCGCCGACGGCCGCCGCTTGAAGTTACGCTTCCCCGAGGGGTGGCTGGACGAACATCCGCTGACGCGCGCCGATTTGGAGATCGAGGCGCGTTTCCTGCACAAAGCCGGCTTTCGGATCAAGTTCGACTAAACCGCGTCAAGCGCTCCGGTCGGCCGAGGCCCGATCCGGGGTCAGAAACGGTTGCAACAACAAGCCGTGCAAGCGGGTGGCCCGCCAGTCGCGGAAATACGCCAGACCGATGGTCATGCCGGTATGCCCGTCGCGCGGCTGGTCGCGATAGGTGCCAAACAGCCGATCCCACCACGACAGATTAAAGCCGAAATTGCTGTCGGTTTCGTCGCGATGGATGGAATGGTGGACCCGGTGCATGTCGGGCGTCACCACCACCTGACGCAGCGCCCGATCCAGCCGCAACGGCAGCCGCGCGTTGCCGTGATTGAACATCGCCGCGGCGTTTAGGATCACTTCAAACAGCAAAACCGCCGCCGGCGGCGCGCCCAGCAGCACGACCACCGTCAGTTTGATCGACATGGAGATCGCGATTTCCAGCGGATGAAAGCGCAAGGCGGTGGTGGCGTCGAAATCCAGATCGCTATGGTGCATCTGGTGCAGCCGCCACAACAGCGGGCTTTTGTGGAAGGCCACATGCTGGGCGTAAATCACCGCATCGAGCACTAGCAAGGAAACGGCCACGGCCAGCCAAAACGGCGCGTCGAGCCAATGTAACAAACCCCAAGCCCGAAGGTCGGCCCATTGGGCCGCGCCCACCGCCAGCACCGGAAACACCCCGCGCAGGACCATGCTGTCCACGGCGACGACGGCGAGGTTGGCGGGCCAACGCCGGCCGCGCGGCAGCGCTGGAATCCTGCGCGGCCAGCGCCATTCCCACGCCATCATCGCCAGCAACACCGCGAAAAAACAGCTCAACCGGACGGCGGTCTCATGGGTCAATAAATCGGACATGGCCTTGTTCCAGGACGGGTTGGACGGGAGGCGGCTCAAGGATGAGGCCGGGGAGCTTGGGTTATAATGCCGCATCCGACGGAACAACGGCATCATCGGTTCCGATCCTTGATGGCGTTTTATGGAGGCAATTTCCGTGACCCGATCCCCTCAACTCGTCACCGGTCAATTTCCCGGCGCGCGCCCGCGCCGGCTGCGCCGCGATGACTTCTCGCGCCGGCTGGTGCGGGAAACCGCGCTGACCGCCGCCGATCTGATTCAGCCGCTGTTCGTGATCGAGGGTTGGAAACAGCGCGAGCCGGTGGCGTCGATGCCGGGCGTGGAGCGGATCACCATCGATGAATTGCTGCGCGAGGGCGAAACCTTGGTCAAGCTGGGGGTGCCGGCGGTGGCGCTGTTTCCGGTGCCCGCGCCCGAGGCCAAATCGCCAGACGCCGCCGAGGCGTACAATCCGGAAGGTTTGCTCCAGCGGGCGGTGCACGCGCTCAAGACCCACCTGCCCGAATTGGGCGTCATCACCGACGTGGCGCTCGATCCGTTCACCAGCCACGGTCAGGACGGCTTGGTGGACGGTTCGGGCTATGTGTTGAACGACGAAACCGTCAGCGTCTTGGTGCGTCAAGCCTTGTCGCACGCCGAAGCCGGCGCCGATATCGTCGCGCCCTCGGACATGATGGACGGACGGATCGGCGCGGTTCGCGAGGCGTTGGAGTCCAACGACTTCATCCACACCCGCATCCTGGCCTATTCCGCCAAATACGCCTCCAGTTTCTACGGACCGTTCCGCGATGCGGTCGGATCGGCGGGCGCGCTCGGCAAGGGCAACAAGTACAGCTATCAGATGGATCCGGCCAACAGCGACGAAGCCTTGCGCGAAGTGGCGCTGGATTTGGAGGAGGGCGCGGATATCGTCATGATCAAGCCCGGACTGCCGTATCTGGATATCGTGCGCCGGGTCAAGGACCACTTCGGCGCGCCGACTTTCGTCTACCAGGTCAGCGGCGAATACGCCATGCTGATGGCCGCCGCGCGCAACGGCTGGCTGGACGAGCGCTCGGTCATTCTCGAAGCCTTGTTGGGGATCAAGCGCGCCGGCGCGGACGCCATTTTGAGTTACTGCGCGGGGAAGGTCGCGGGCTGGTTGCGGGAAGGGTCATGAGCCGATGGCGGTATTGGCTGCCGGCGGGATTGGGCGTGGCGGCGACGAGCGTTTTTTTTCTGTCCGTCATGCGACCGCCCGGCGTGACTTCCTCCAGATTCGGTCAAGATTTGCCCTGGCAAATTACCCGAAGCCAGAACGGCGCCACAATCGGCGTCTTCGGTTTGACCATCAATGAAAGCAGCTTGCGCGATGCGGTCCATAAACTGGGCCGGCGCTATGAGTTGGGACTTTTTCAAAATCCGGCCGGTCAATTAAATCTGGAAGCTTATTTTCGCGATGCGGTGATCGGCGGCTTGAACGCTCGCCTGGTGCTGTCGGCGCGCTTGTCCGAAGAACAATTGAACGCCCTGCTCGCGCGGGCCGGGGCGGGCAAACCCACCGCCGAGGGCGGCCGCCGATATTCGGTTTCGGACGCCGATCAGGATTTAGCGCTGACGGCGACGGTGAGCGCCATCACCTACCTGCCGGTCATCAAGTTCGACGCGGACGTGGTGCGCAAGCGTTTCGGCGAACCGACCGAGCGGGTTGCGGTCAAGGATGGAACCCATTGGCTCTACCCGGAACTGGGTTTGGATCTGCTGCTGGGCGATAGCGGTGAAGCGCTGTTTCAATACGTGCCGCCCCCCGAATTCGCGCGGCGGCTAAAAGCGCCGCTGGACCACTGAGGCTTGAGGCCGACCATGACCAAAAAAATTGATCGATACGCCGTGATGGGCAATCCCATCGACCACAGTCAATCGCCCCGCATTCATGCCTTATTCGCGGCGCAAACCGGCCAAGCGCTCGACTACCGCGCCATTCTGGTCGAACGGGGCGGCTTTGCCGAAGCGGCCCGCGACTTTGGCGGGCGCGGCGGGCGAGGTCTGAACGTCACCGCGCCGTTCAAGCAGGATGCGTGGGTGTTCGCCGATCTGTTGAGCGCCGCCGCCGAGCGCGCCGGCGCGGTCAATACCCTCATTTTCGAAGCCGGCGGCGTGCGCGGCGAGAATACCGACGGCCCCGGTCTGGTGCGCGATTTAACCGTCAATCACGGCTATCCATTGGCCGGCCAGCGTATTCTAGTAGTGGGGGCCGGCGGCGCGGCCCGAGGGATTTTGCAACCGCTGTTGCTGGAAAAACCCGGTCAGTTGGTCGTCGCCAACAGAACCTCGGAAACCGCCTTGGAACTTGCCCTGCGATTTGGCGACTTGGGACGGCTTTCAGGCTGCGGGTTCCACGATTTGGTCGGCCAGCAGTTCGATTTGATCGTCAACGCCACGGCGGCGTGGGTGGAGGACGCGGCGCCGCCGTTGCCGGAGAACGTGTTAGTTTCCGGCGGCTGGTGTTATGACATGAGCTACGGCAAGCGGCCGAGCCCGTTCATGCGGTGGGCTCAGGGATGCAACGCCGGGCGCGTGCTGGATGGGTTGGGGATGCTGGTGGAGCAGGCCGCCGAATCGTTTCAATTGTGGCGCGGCGTCCGGCCGGACACCGCGCCGGTGATCGAAGCATTGCGGGAAGCGGGTTCCTAAATCGCGTTGCGAACGAGAGAGCCGCTAATCCAGGTCGTAAACCTCAATCAAGCTGTTGCCGACCGTGCCGTTCGCTCCCCGCACGATGGCGGTGTAGGCTCCAGGTTGCAGCGTGGCGAGAATTGACGATTCCTGAGCGTGGGTCGGCGTCTTGCGCAGAGCCTGCAACTCCAGCTTTTGACTGTCCTGCCAGTTGTCGTTACTGGTCAGAACGGATTGACCGCGAAACAGCGTGACGGTGGGGTCCGCCAAGGCGTCAGGCACGTTGGCGCCGCTCAAAGCGGGTCCGAGGGCCCGGATCAACACGCGCTTGGGATTGTTGGCAACCACAAAGCCCGCGATCATCACATTGTCGCCGTTCTCGGTTCGCCCGCGCGTGGAGACATTGATCAGACGGCTTTCCGAACCGTTGATTTCGTAAACCTCGACCAAGGCGTTGCCGGTCGTATCCCCGACGCCCCTTACGATGGCGGTGTAAGGACCTGGATCGAGCGCGGTGAGAATGGCTGATTCTTGCGGGTCGGAAGGGGCTTTGCGAGTGGCTTGTATCGCGGCCGCTTGGCTGTCTTGCCAGTTATTGTTGCTGGCCAGAACGGTTTGCCCTTTATAAAGGGTGACCGTCGGATCGTAGAGCAAGTTCGGAACGCCCGCTTTGGCCATGGAAGGCCCGATGGCGCGGATCAAAACCTGTTTTGGGCTGCCGCCTTTAATCACGAAGCCGGCGATCAGCACATTGTCGCCGGTGCCGACCCAGGCGCGGGTGGACAGGTTGACCAGCCGGGCAGTCGAGGATGAACCTTGAGTGGGAACGCCCGTCTCCGTCGGTGTTGGCGTTTCCGTGCCGGGTGTTTCGGAGTTGGAGCCACCGCCGGATCCGGTTGTTGAAGGATCGGGCGTTTTGGAGTTGGAACCGCCCGAGCCCGACGTTGAAGCGCCCGCGACGATCGCGGAGACCTCATTTGAAAAGTCGCTTTCCTTGCCTGCTCCGTCAAAAGCGGTGACCGCAAAGTAGTAAAGCCCGTCGGCAAGGTTGTTAATCGTATGGTTAGTCGTTGAACTGGAATCAATATTTATATTGCTTAAATATTTTTTGCTGTATTTTCCATAGTAGATTTTGTACCCGGAAACAGGTCCTGAACTCGGCTCCCACTGTAACGAAACTTGTGCTGCTGTAGCAAATACAGGAAACAACAAGATTAGAAATAGATTAAAAAACAGTGATTTATTAAAAAATCTAAGTAAAAATAATATGATGTAATTATGTTTCATA
>ERZ761603.3281-NODE-3281-length-10472-cov-75.207161_pt1 | contig 10472 bp, 9 predicted proteins | sample MGYA00511879_ERZ761603 | MGnify/ENA primary metagenome ERZ761603 (study PRJEB28899, sample SAMN02850040) | bioreactor sludge metagenome | biome: EBPR Sludge; feature: EBPR Bioreactor; material: flocular biomat | place: Australia: Thorneside Wastwater Treatment...
CTCAGAAGCGCCCGCGCCGCTCCCTTCCTTCGATTCCGCGCGTTCCTCGCCAAAGCTCTTCTCCTGCAAGGCGAGTGACCTGTCCCAGGCGGGCCCAGGAACGCTCCCGATCGGCATTCTCCGCGCCGGGACGGGCTCTCACCGGCTGGGGCTATTTGGCAGAAAGGTCTTGCGGAGAAAACGTCCCGTCGTCGAGATCGTTGACAATATGAGTCAAAACGATCAGAAGCTTGCTTATGGCATATACGGAATTTCGAAGCACGACCAATGGTCATGCCTGTCGAGACACCCCTGATGATGAAAGTCATGACCGTTTCTCTCATCCCCGGCCCTTCTCCCGCGCCCAGGAGAAGGGAGATTCGCAAGTCGCTGACACGACGTTCACATTGATGGAATGGTCGCCCCTTCCCGAAACGGCCTCCGAGTGCCAAAGAGGAAATGCGATATTTCCACCACCAAGCAGGAGAGGCGACCGAGATGAAGATTGCGACAGTTGGTATCGATCTGGCAAAGAAGTTGTTCCAGGCTGTCAGCAGGTCCAACTCCGCCGGGCCATGCGTCAGGACTGCGTCGTGCAGCAGGCGCTTGCAACGCGCGTACCGAGTGAGGTAGTCTTGTCCGACTGCTTGCGGCGGATCAGAACGCCATGGGCGGGGTCTTTGTCTTCTATGTGATGACTCTTCCAGCGCCGATCACGCTCCATGCACAATTCGTCCGTTCCCCACCAGCCCGCCGCCGACCTGCACACGTCACCAGGACAGGGCCGGTCCCCTTCGGCCCCCCGTGCCTTGGCGTGGCTGTTTGACTCCGAGCTTTGCGATGCCCGGGGGCGAGTGCTGTCGTGGCTCAACCAGCGGAATCCGGGCTACGTCTACCCGGAGATCATGGGCTACTACGCGAGTCTGTGCGCCGATCAGGCGCGTCGGCCGGGCGGAGCCCGCTGGTTGGACCGTGGTCGACGGGTCGGCCGAGCCTTGGTCGCCGAGCTCTCACCCGCCGGGGGTCTTGGCCGCGCCGGTATCGACTACAGCTTTGACACCGGCATTGGGCTGTGCGGTTTGGCCCGCGTTGATCAACTGGGGGGGCATGGGGAATTCCGCCCTGCGATCGCGCGCATGCGCGACTTCCTGGTCAAGAGCCTCGAGCAGCGCGTGGTCGCTTGGAAAGGCGGCTCGCCGGTCACCGACGACACAAGTTGGTCCTTGTCCTTCGGCGCGTCTGCGCTGAAGACCGGCATTGCCTTGGACATGGCTGCCGACGTGCTTGGCGATCCCGCAGCACGCGAACTTGCCGGCCGCGTGGCGCGCGAAGTGCTCGCAGGGTGTCTGCGGGGTGGCCGTATCTGCATCAATCCGCAGCGCGACTGGGTCTATGCTCACGCCCACTGCTATGCGCTCGAAGGCCTGTGCGCGCTCTCGGCGCGCGGACTCGCTGATGCGTCGCCGATCGCTCCCGCCAGTGCTTGGCTGGCGAGCGTGCAGAATACCGATGGTTCGATCACGAACTACCACGGTCGGTCCGACGCCAAGCTGGGCAAGCAGGGCGATGCGACCAGTCAGGCTGTGCGTATCTGGTGCGCGGTTGACCGGGCAGGCTTCGCGCCCAACATCGTGCGCGGGCTGGATTTTCTGGCGGGGCTGCAGACTCCAGAGGGTGGCTTGCGCTACGCCGCGGACTCCGATGACGTGAATTCGTGGGTCACGATGTTCGCCGCGCAAGCCTGCCAGTGGGCGCAAGGCGAGGCCGCAATGGAGTGGGTACTGTGAAGTTCGCAGTCGTCTTGGGCACGCGGCCGGAGATCATCAAGTGCGCACCGATTCTGTGGCTGTTGCGGGCGCGGGGCCTCGACCACTTCGTCGTGCACACCGGCCAGCATTATTCCGAAAGCATGGACGCGCTCTTCTTCGAGGATCTTGGTCTCGAAGCCCCGCGCTATAACTTGGGCCTTGGCGGGCGGCTGTTCGGCCGTCAGGTTTCGGAAATGACGCGCGCGACCTTCGCGCTGCTGCAGACAGAGCGGCCGGACGTCGTGATCGTGCAGGGCGACACTAACTCCGTGCTGGCCGGCGTGCTGGCCGCATCCAAGGCCGGCATTCGCATCGCTCATGTCGAAGCAGGTCTGCGCAGCTTCGACCCGGAAATGAGCGAGGAACTGAACCGCGTCCTGGCGGACTCGCTGGCCGATGAATTGCTGGCGCCGACCGAAACCAGCCGCAAGAATCTGCTCGACGAGGGCCACGACGACGCGCGCATCCTGGTCACCGGCAACACGGTGGTCGATGCTTTGCTCAAGATGCTGCCCGTCGCCAGGGCCAGGAGTCGGGTGCTCGATCAGCACGGCTTGCGCGGGGAGGCCGGATACGGTCTGGTGACGTTGCACCGTCCAGAGTTGGTAGACAACGAGCAGCGCCTGCGCGGCGCGATCGAGGGCATGGCGCGCGTCAGCGCCGGCGGACTGCGCCTGGTGTTCCCGGTGCACCCACGCACGAAGAAACAACTGATCGCCTTCGGCCTGGAAGCACGTCTGGGCGCGGTGCGCGGCCTGCTCCCGATCGAACCGCAGGGTTATCTCGATTTCCTGGCCCTGCAGGCCAGCGCGCAACTCTTGATTACTGACTCCGGTGGCATCCAGGAGGAAGCCTGCGTGCTGCGCATCCCTTGCGTCACGCTGCGCGAGAACACCGAGCGGCCGGAGACCCTGCGCGTTGGCGCCAATATCCTGGCAGGCTACTCGCCGGATGCCTTGACGGTCGCCGTGCAACACCAGTTACAGCGCGAGCACCAATGGCCCGACGTGTTCGGCGAGGGCCACAGCGCCGAGAAGATCCTCGCGCGTCTGGATCCGCAAAACCAAGCATGAGCGTGCTGATGATCTCCAGGTATTGGCTGACCCCTACCGGGTGAAGGGGGTCAATGCCTGCTGCGTCAAGGAGCCGCTCGGACGCAAGGCGGATGTCGGAGATGTTCAGTGGCTGGCTGCCCGGGCGCGCGCCGGCTTGCTGCACGGCTCTCTCGCGTCGCCGGCCAAACTGCGCGCGCCGCGTCTGATTTCGTCCAGCTGGGGGTCAGGCGCTTGGGGTGGTTGTTCCCTGATGCTGAGCTGCCGCATGTTCGACGCTCTCAAGCTTTGGCCGGTGCGTTCTCCAGACGTGCTTGGCGGTGGGCTCGGCATCATGCTCCATGATGTGGCGCCCTCGGGTGATTTCGGGGGCCTGTTCGGGATCGGCGTGCTGCTTCTTCGCTCGGAGCGGCGGAGATCACCCCTCGAACGCGGCATCGCCACTCAATTCGAAAAGCCGGCAGAGGGCTGTGCTCGCCAAAGGCGCCCAGAGCGCCGAGGAGATAGCTGCTGGAAGGCTCTTGGGATGCAACAGTACGTTCCACCAAGGACTCCGGGCCGATGGTCCGTGGTCTTGGCGCATCCAGCGAATCATCCGTGCACGGTAGAGACTGGTCACGAACTCGTCGATGCCGTGGTCGCACATTGCCACCTCGCGGTAACCGTTGCGCTCGGCTACCAGGCGCAGACTCTCGGGTGTGAAGAAGGTGAGGTGGCGCGGCGGATCCCAGTGCGCCCAGTACTGGCCGAATAGCCGCGCAAAGGGCGACGAGGCGTTTGGAACGACGACGAACAGGTATCGCACACCGCTGCGGCGTAACCAGGCCAGCACGCGTGCCGGCTCATGCACGTGTTCGAGGACGTGCCGCAGGATCGCTCCCTCAGCCGGAAGCATCGTGGTAAGCGGGCCGTTGAGGTCAATCTGGCAGTAGGGGATTTCCTTCAAGCGCCACTCCACCTCTGGAAAGGTCTCGCACGCCAGGCAGGCTCGGCCTTGCTGATGCAGGAAAGACACCACCTGACCGTCCCCGGCACCGACGTCGGCGATCACCGCCGCGTCAGCCAGGCGCTTCAGCAGGGGCGAAAGTTCGCGACGGATGGCCACTCCGCGCAGCCAGTCGAAGACGGGATGCCCGGGGTTGTGCATGGTCGGTCCGGCGAAAGTTTCATAGTAGCGGGCCATCGCCTCGGCGGGCGGTGCCGGGTTCAGGAACAGTCCGTCGCACGCCACGCAACGGGAGAGGCCAAAGACTTCGGTGCCCTGGTGGTCGGGCAGTTCCATGACGTGTTCGCATGTCCGACTGCCGCAGATCGGACAGCTCCTTTCGACGACGGGGGAAGGAGCCATAGGGTGTCCAGATGGTCGTTTGGGGTTAGCTGCTGGCGCTGGGACACTCCGGCGTCTTACCGAACCATGCGCAAAGCTGGCTGGTGCGCCTGGTGATCGAGTTGCCTGCCGCCAGCGGCCTCCAGTTGCGATGTCGGCCCGAGGTGAAGACTGCGGCCATTCGCCCTCCGCAGAAGGACAATCGGGTTTACTTCGGTCTTGCGACCGCCAAGGGGTGAGCGCGATGCTACCAGTTTTTCAACGCTCTGTGCGCTGTGACCTGCACAGATGATCGAGCGCCTCGCTCGCCTGGCCCTGACCAGCCGCAATGGCCAAAGCGTGGATCAGGCGCAAGCTGGCACCGAACACGGATGACCAGGCCGGCAGCAGAGGGCGTGGCAAATGTCGCAGTTCTGGTCAGCCGGGGAAGATCGCCCGCCTCGACATTCATGCGGAACATACGGTGCCGCCAAGCGACGTGGCGCAAGGGTCGCGCTTTCTGAGCCACCGCGCCCTCACGGTACAGAACCTGAAAGCGGCCCCCACAACATCCGCTTCCTGCTCGAACGGTGGGCAACCCCGGATGGCCGGGTGCTGAAGGCCGCCTGCCCGCCGGAGTGGACTGCCCTTCGGTCCGGGCCTGCGTGCCTTCATCCTGCAGCAGCACAACGGCTGCGTCACGCACCCGAAGCTGCGCGAGCACCTGCGTGAATGGGCCCTCGGCGTTTCGGTCGCTCACCTCGATGCCTTGCTGGATCCTGGTGAGGAGGCCTTCTCGGCCGAGAAGGCGCGCCTGCTCAAAACGCCCGGCAGTCCGCCAGAACTTGCTGCCGGCGAACCTCCGCCGAACCGCCAGGTCGATGTCACTGACCCCGAGATCAACTTCCCGAAGTCGCCACCTCTTCAATGAGACTAAGATAGGACGCCACGGTGCTGGCAATGTCCCAATTGTGGCGTTCAAATCCCGTCTCAGAGAAGTCGTGCCGATAGACACGCAGTATCTTGTCGGCGAGATCCGCTGCCGACCTTGGTATTGCAAGTTGTCCGAACCCGGAAACCGAAATAACCTCGTTGACACCTGGCAAGTCGCTCGCAACCACAGGTGTACCACAGCACATCGCCTCAACCTGAACCATCCCAAACGACTCGTTGGGATCAATGCTCGGCAGAACGAGAACATCAATCTCCGAGTAAAAGCACCGAAGTTCAGCGGACGACAGATTTCCCAAAAAGAAGACTCTATCCGGATGTTCTCGAGCAAGAGTATCCAGATGGGTCTTTATTCCGCCCCCGGCAACGTTCTTGTCGTCGCCGGCGATGACGAGCTGCAGATCATCGATTTCTCCCAGAAGCCGCAATGATTCCAGAAGAAAACTTATCCCCTTCTCGTATACTAGCCTGCCGCAAAATCCAATCTTGTACGACTCACCCCTCACTCCAAAACCCTGGAGAAATCCAATATCCGGCACTTTGTGGAAAAAACTCGTGTCGATCGGTGGGTAGATTTGCTGAAACTTGTTCATATATTTCGCAAACCGCGATACATGAAAATACTGACGACTGTTGCCAACGATACGTTTTGCATTGGCCATCGCAAAATTCATGAGCCAATAAGAAGTCATTTCGAGACATCCGTTGACCAATCCCCTCCCGAGGGTCACGTCGCAATGATAGGTTACGATGACCTTCGATTTGGTCAAGAATGGCGCGACCAAACCCGCGTCAGGCAAGGGAAGGTGGAACTGAACCACATCATGGACCTTCGCCAGGCGCACGATGGCACTCATGAACGCCGGTGAAACGACCCCCTTGTTGAACTTCATCCACACAGGATAGCGCAAAACCCTCACGCCCCTGATCGTCTCGTCCGTGGGCAGGTCCCGTTCATACTGTGTTGACACCACCGTAACCTCTGCGCCATTTTCAACCAGCGCCTCTGCAAGCCGCCGAGCATACTCGGTGAGCCCACTGATGTAAGGCAAGTAATAGTACAGGACGACTAGAATGGACCTTTGTCTGGACAATGTTTTCTTCCTCTATGAGGTTCCAAAATGACGAGTTGCCCGACGATCAGTATCACATCCGCTTGCCGCTGACGAGCAGTGCGCGCCATCGACCGGAAATTCAAAACCCAAGGATCAATAAGAACACGGCGAGTAGCCAAATCCACTGATTGACCCGCTCCGTCAAAGCGTATACCAATGGATCGTCATGCATCTTCCCACGCGCGGCCGCCATCCACATCCGACTGATCCAGTAGAGATAGAACGGCAGAACAAGCCACAGTACTCTTGGGTGAGAATAGGAAGACAAGGCGTGTTCAGAATGGAGGTAGAGGGCGAGCACCAGCACCGACAGGTATCCCGAAGCAATACCCAGGCTGCTCAAGGTGGCGAGATCACTTGATATATAGCCCCGGCCTGCCGGCGATCCGTCACCAATCTGGCACATCTTCATCAATTCCGCGCAGCGCTTCATCATTGCGAGACTGAGGAACAGGAACATCGAGAAAGATAGCAGCCAGAACGAAGGTTGGATCCCAGTGGCTACGCCGCCTCCCAGAACACGCATCGTATATAATGACGCAAGAAGCATAACGTCGACAAGCACGACTTTCTTCAGCTTGAATGTATAGAGAACGGTCAGGATGAAGTAACCGAGAAGTAGCAGCAAGAACTCTGGACCGACCTGCACTGCGACGGAAAAAGCGAGAGCCAGTAGGATCGTGACCGCCACCGCGCCCGTATCCAGACCAATTTCGCCACAAGCAAATGGTCGTTTTTTCTTGCTTGGGTGCTGCCGATCCGCCGCAAGATCGAACATATCGTTGAGCAAGTATACACTCGAAGCGCACAGACTGAATGCAGCGAAAGCCAGAAAGTTTTTCAACAACAGCGCAAGATCAGCCAACTGGTGTGCGGCGATGATCGGTACAAAGATCAACAGGTTTTTTGTCCACTGATGGATTCTGAGTGCTCGAGCGCACGTACGAAGGCTCAATTCCTGTTTCGTGAAAACCGCCAGAACGGGGATTCTGCTGCGTTTCACCTGGTCAAGGATTCTGCGGGATACTCCAACCAGAATGGCCCCATTGGCGTGCTTCCAAATCTCCAGGTCACTATGATCATTGCCAGCGTAATCGAAGCCGCGTTCGCCAAACAACGACAACAGCGCCTGCCGTTTGGCTTGTCCTTTCAAGTTCGTTTCCGGATCACTGGCAATTACTGCGTCAAAAACCCCCAAGTGATCGGCCATGCACTTGGCGAGCTTTTCCTGCGTTGCCGTCGCAAGAATGATCGTACGTCCGCTTCGGCGCTGTTCGGCGATGTACTCCAGGAGGTCATTACGCAAGGGGATCAGCTTCGCGTCCAGTTCGACTCGCTCCGCGATCTGATATTTGAGATTGGCTTTTCCTCCCTTCAGCAGCCAAATCGGCAGAAAGAAAGCCAAAAGAGGATTCTCCTTGAGCAAGAGAACCAGGGATTCAAACAATAGGTCGGTCTTCAGCAACGTTCCATCCAGATCAACGGCAAGGGGGAGGCCCCGGGCGGATGAAGAAGCTGTGGGAGATTCGCTCATCATTGGCGCGACAGTCGGTCAGCTATCGTTTCGTGTGGAAGGGGACGAGGCGCACGAGTTTTCGTGGGGAGATATCCCCACGGATTTCGCATACCCCCGGCCGCGATCGTCGCCGGCCAGCCAGAGCGGGCTGATGGGTTGCCCGCAGCCGGCCTGGCTGGCAAAGTGTACAGCAACGCGATCGCATGCTTGTTCAGTCTTCGGCCCCGCAGATCAATTTCTCTCCGCTCCTTTTCTGCCCGGTTCATCCTGCCGGCTTCTCCAGAAAACCGGCAGCCAACAGCGAGCTGCAAGAGTTTGTGTATGAGGTTATGGCCTCAGGGGTGAGTCGTGCATCAGGACATGCCCAGAGAGACAGTCGAAGAAACAGCCACATCAACGGGTTGCCGCGAGCTTTCGAGGTCGTATGCACGGATATCAGAGGGGTGCCCGATAAGCAGTGAAGCAGTCGTCGATCAACTCCGGGACACAATGCAAACGCCAATGACGATGACGAGTATGCCAATCCAGCGCAGCGTCGGCACAGGCTCCTTGAGAATGATCATTGCCAACAATGGTGTCAATACATAGGTAAGTGCCAAGACCGGCTGAACAAAGCTGACCGGATGAATACTGAGCAAGTAAACCCAAATCAAACCCGGCAGAAGGTAGCACCCAAATCCAATGACAATCGGGACGTTGGTAACGAATGCCAGCACGTACTCAAGCGAAATCGCAAACTTCGGGAGTTGGTTTGCTCCGACCTTCATCAATATGGCGCCGGTCGAGCCGCTTGCAATACCGATAAAAAATAGCGATATTGTCAGCATTCCACTATTCCGCGACACGTCGAGCCAGTCATTGCCTTCGGTCTGCGACCGAATAGTAAAAGTAACTGACCCAGCCGTGATTGCCCGGGTTGGTGTCGCGCTGCACATCCAGCAGGGAGACGCCCAACTCCCTCAAGAGTGCCTCGACCTCTCCGCGCTGAATGGCGTGCATTTGCATCCCATGACGCAGCCACGTCAGAAGCCTTTCAGGAAGAAGGCGTATCAGCAAGCCCTTCGCGTTGAACGCCGGCGCACTGGGCATCTGAAACACCAATACCCCATCTGAAGCCAAGACCCGCACGAACTCCCCCAGGTAGCAGCGCACGAGAGCTGGATGCATGTGCTGCAATACGATGTTGGAGTACAAGAAATCGATTGAACGATCCGGGATGATCGCGAGATCAGCCCGGAGATTGATGTGGAAATTGATCTGACGATAGTCACGGTTGAGAACCCGCGCGCGCTCGATCATGCTTGTGGAAATGTCGACCGCATCCACTTTGTCAAAGCGAAGGGCCAACGCACGGGATAGTCGACCAACTCCACAGCCAAAATCCAGTGATCGACCAGTCCGGACCGATTGCCCCAGCCTTGCCAAGTGGTCCATGACACTGCGGATCTCTTCTTCTCCCCGTGCGAAAAAATCCTGTTCGTTCCACCTTCCCTTATTCATTCGAGGGTAGGTCAACACCGCCCAAAGGGGGTCTTCACGTCCCAGTTTTTCCCAGCTCTTATGAACGCCGGACAATTCTTCATTCATTCCACAACCCCGCGAAAAGCTGATCAGAGGAAAGCGATAGGCCACCAAGGAGATTGGTCCGCAATGCCGGCAGCAGCCCGGTTGAGTGCGGCATGCTGACCGCGCAACGCTGAGTCAGGGGCTGCGGCTGGTAGCCAAATTCGGCGGCCTCTTGGCGGACAAACGCGGAGGCGACGCCGCCTTGCCACTCGGGCAGGACGGTCGCACGCTGCGACTGATGGCGGCTGCAGTGACCGCAGCCGAACGGAGCTTCGCAGAACCGGTGCGGCGCCACCCGCAGTCGCGGGCGCAGGCTCCCCGGATTGGTTGGCGGCACGGCAATTTCGTCGTAGCCCGCGTCGGTTTGGCCGAGCCCCTCGGCCACGAAGGGCTCATCACCGGCCGCGCGATGCACCGGACAATGATCGAGCACGGCGTTGACTGTCAGCTTCCGGGTGCGGCCAAACGCGGGGTAGCAGTTGGGCGCGCACGGGCGATGCGCCGCAGGGGCATCGGCAGCCGAACGGGCACGTGTCACCGGAGTCGGGGAATCACTGCCCGAGTCCCCCCCCCGCGGATCGCGGTAGACCGAATCGCTGCCGGGCAGACTCGAACTGCTGCGGGAATCCTGGGCCAATCGGCTCCGCGCGTCCGGAAGAACTCCAGGTGGGCGCTTTGCCAACCGGCGCAACGCCTCTTCCCCAAGCCGCGATAGAGCGTCGCGGTCGCGGTCGAGTTGGTGGCCAACATCGCGGTGGGTCAGATACATGGCAAGCGGGGCTGGGCAGCGGTAAACGACTCGCAGTCTAACACGACTCGCCCCAGACCCAACGAAACAACACGTGCTCTGGCGGTCAAGCCTCGCCCGACCCGTGCAGCGCAGGCCACGCTCTAGCAGCCTGTCGGACTTGAGGTTTGGAAAACCACCAAATTTCATAGTGTGGAATGAAAAGGCCGGATTTTGTCGTCTTTCCGGCCTTTCCGACGGTTTTCTCCTCGTTTTTCCCTACTGTGGACGCAATTTGGCCATGCGCTTCAAGTTCCACGCCAAGCAGACCAACGTCCACTCCCCCGTGACCTTCTTCAAACCGCGCAGCGAGAACTGGCGAAAGCCCATGACCGATTTGATGATGCCGAAGACCGGCTCGACCGTCTGCTTGCGCAAGGCGTAGAGGGCTC
>ERZ761603.3282-NODE-3282-length-10471-cov-6.882969_pt1 | contig 10471 bp, 2 predicted proteins | sample MGYA00511879_ERZ761603 | MGnify/ENA primary metagenome ERZ761603 (study PRJEB28899, sample SAMN02850040) | bioreactor sludge metagenome | biome: EBPR Sludge; feature: EBPR Bioreactor; material: flocular biomat | place: Australia: Thorneside Wastwater Treatment...
CATACGGCGGATACCCCAGCTCTTCCCGGAACGCCAACTCCTGGTCGGCGAATGCGGCGAAGTCCATGCGCCGGGCCGCCTGGATCGACCAATGATGCGGCGAAAACGTCTGCACAATGACTTCCCCATGGACATCGCCCCGGCCCGCCCGCCCGGCCACCTGGGTCAGTAATTGAAATGTCCGTTCGGCCGAACGGAAATCCGGAACCTGCAAGCTCATGTCAGCCAGCACGACCCCGACCAACGTAACATTCGGGAAATCCAACCCCTTGGCGATCATCTGGGTGCCGATCAGGATATCGATTTTCCCGGACCGGAAATCGCCCAGCACGGACCGGTACGAGTCGCGCCGGGTCATCGTGTCGGAATCCATCCGGAACACCCGCGCCGCCGGGAAGATTTTCTTCACGACTTCCTCGATGCGTTGGGTGCCCAGGCCTCCATGCTTGAAATTCGGATCGCGGCACGTTGCGTTCGGACACACGGATGGCACCGGATACTCCGCACCGCAGAAATGGCACATTAACTTCTGCGACACCTTGTGGTAGGTCAATGTCACGCTGCAATGGTCGCACTTCGGCGCCTCCCCGCATTTCAGGCACATCAGGGAGGCGGAAAAACCGCGCCGGTTCAGGAACAACATGGTTTGTTCCGCGCGATCGAGCCGGATGCGGATGGCGTCCATCAATTCCGACGACAGGACATGGACCTTGCCGTGCTTTTCCTTGTCCTCGCGCAAATCGACGATCCGCATGTGCGGCATGGTGCGGTGATCGATCCGGTGCGGCATCAGGATCTCCCGGTATTTGCCCTTGCGCACGTTGAGCACGGATTCCAGCGACGGCGTGGCGCTGCCCAGCACGACCGTACACCGGCTCAACTGCCCGCGCACCACCGCCATGTCGCGGGCATGGTAACGCGGCGCTTCGTCCTGTTTGTAGGATGACTCGTGCTCCTCATCGACCACGATCAACCCAAGCCGCTGCACCGGCGCGAACAACGCGGAACGCGCCCCGACCACGATACGCGCCGCGCCATTGCGGATCCGGTGCCACTCGTCGTGTCGTTCGCCATCCGACAAGTCGCTGTGCAATACCGCCACCGTGTTGCCGAACCGTCCGCGGAACCGGTCCACCGTCTGCGGGGTCAACGCGATTTCCGGCACCAGCACGATCGCGCTCTTATCACCGGCCAGTGCATGGGCGATGGCTTGCAGGTAGACCTCGGTCTTGCCGCTGCCGGTGACGCCGTTCAGCAGCAGCACGCGGGACTCGCCCGCATCCATCGCCTCGCGGCAGACCGCCAACGCCTGATCCTGCTGCGGCATAAGGGTCAAAGGTTGCGTCGGCATGACTTCGTGATCGCGAAACGGATCGCGCATCACCGCTTCCTTGCCAATGCTGATCCATTGCTTCTCCGTCAACGCCTTGATGACCGCCGGCGTGGTCTGGCAGCCCTGCACCACATCCTGTTGCGTCGCCGCGCCATGCTGTTCGAGCCAGGCCAGTACCGCATGCTGCTTGGGCCATTTTCCGGGGCCGGTTTTCAGAAACGCCCGGCCGAGAGCCGTCAGCTCAAGCGTTTTCTTCTTGCGGAAGGCCGCGTTGTTGCGCCGCACCGGCGCGGGCAAAACCGTTTGCACCGTGCGTTCGAACGCGCACACATAATAATCGCTGATCCACCGAGCCAGTTGAATCACGTCGTCCGAAAGATAGGAGCCCTCGCCCACCAGCCGCGTGATGGATTTGAGTTCGCCGTACGGCGACGAGGCGGGGAACGCCATCACGAATCCGTATTTCCAGGTCTTGCCGAAGGGCACCTCGACCCGGGAGCCCAGCCGGATGGCGTCGCGAAGCGGGACCGGTACTTCGTAATCGAATTCCCGGTCCAGCGACAGTTCGACAATGACCCTGGCAATCACCCCGGCTCCTCAATCACCGATGATTTTCACCAGGACCCGCTTGCGGCGGCAGCCGTCGAATTCGCCGTAGAAGATCTGCTCCCACGGCCCGAAATCGAGCCGGCCCTCCGTGACCGCCACCACGACCTCGCGGCCCATGATGGTGCGCTTCAAATGCGCGTCGGCGTTATCCTCGGCGCCGTTATGGGCATACTGGTCGTATGGTTTTTCCGGCGCGAGCTTCTCCAGCCACCGTTCGAAATCCGCATGCAAGCCCCGTTCGTCGTCATTGATGAAAACCGAGGCGGAAATATGCATCGCGTTGACGAGGGCCAGGCCTTCGCGGATGCCGGATTCGGCCAGACACTGCTCGACCTGCGGGGTGATGTTGATAAATGCACGCCGCGTCGCGGTATTGAACCACAATTCTTTTCGGTAGGATTTCATCTGCGCCTCGTGAAGCAATACGATCGCCACCCTTCATGAGGCAGCGCGGCAAATGAATCAAGGTCGAATTCCCGGGCAGGACCGGACGGCACCCTGGTCGGATGCCCCCGGACTTGCGCCTTAATAGGTTACGCGGATGCGGTACATCTTCCACGGCGCGGCCGGATCGAGCACGACCGACAGATCGACCTGTTCAAGGCCCGGACCGACGTCTTGCACGACCTCGCTGACGACGTCACCCGGAATCTGCACCCACGGGCCATTGCGAACGTTCATGGTCGCTTCAAGCCGGTAGGTCAGATCGGGATCATCCGTACGCCGGATAAACGATACGCGACCCAGACCGGCGGAAACCGGCACCCGCAGTCCGATGCCCAAGTCGTCGGCATTGTTCGGGTCGCCGCCAAAGGCATACTCCTGATCCTGGTCCTGTCCGTCTCCATCGGAATTGGAATTCCAGAAGGCGGCATGGACGGCCGAGGTCGCCGCACCGGGGCCGAAGTTGTCGACCAGCCACAGGGTGCGGGCGGACGGCGGCAACGCAGCGGCATCCAACACGATCACCTGGAACTCGTTGGTGGAGCTCAAACCGCCTTCGTCGGTGGCGACCAGACGGACTGGAATGATGCCGGCCTGGGTTGGCGTGCCGGTAACGGTACCGGTCAATGCGTCATAACCCAATGCGCCGCCACCGGGGAACGAAACGGCCATCACGAAGGAATCGTTGAAATCCGGCTCCACGAAAACCGGATCGGGCAAAACAAAGTTGAAGGGCTCGTTCACCAGCGCATATTGATCGGCCACCGGTGTCGCGACAACCGGGGCGCGGTTGAAGTCGAAGTCGTACATGTACACCACGCCGGCATCGCCGAACACATCGGACAGATTGCGGGTGAGGTCGATCGGCGCGCCGATCGCCGCGCTACGGTTGACGTGGTCCAGCGACTGGCCGAACAGGGCGAAGACGCTGTTGGAAACCGGACGGAGAGTGCTGGCGTACGTCCAGTCGCCGGTGGCCCCCGGGCGGGTGTACATCACCACCGAACCGAGTGCGGTGGTATTGGATGAAATGGCGCTGCGCAAACGAGGCGCACCGACGAGCACGAGATCGCCGGAGATGCTGACATCGGTTCCGAATACATCGTTTGTCGCGCGTACCGGCGCAGTCAACCGACGAGTCTGGATCCAAAGATTGGTTCCCGCAATACGCTGGAACAGATAGGCGGCGCCGGCACCGCTTTCCTCCAACGGCGCCCCGACCACCGCCTGATCGCCCTGCATGTCCACGCTGGCGCCGAATCGGCCATTCACCGCGGCCACCTGCGACGTCAATCGCTGAACCAGCGTCCACTGATTCGAGCCTCCGACGTGCCGTTCATGGACAAACACCGCGCCGCTGTTGGTCGGGATGGTGTTCAATTGAGGCGAACCGATCAGCAGGGTGTCCCCATCCAATGCCACCGCCGCGCCAAACCGCGCATTCTGCGAGAGACCCGACGGCAGGATCGAACGCTGAAGGCCCCAGGCATTCGTGCCACCCGCATGGCGGCCGTAAACAAAGACGGCGCCAGACGTGATCCCGCCCTGGAAGATTTCGGACGCGCCTACGGCCAGGGTGTCGCCCTGCAACGAAATTGCCGAGCCAAAGCGGCCCACCCCGTTGGTGACCGGGGCATGCAGGCTGGCCGTCAACTGCCATACCAGCGAGGTCGGATTGAGGTCGTACACGTAAACCCGGCCGGACCGGTTGCTGGACGGCGCGATATCGCGGTTCGCCGCCACGACGATGGTATTGCCATCCACATCTACGGCGCTACCGAAATAGCTTTCCGCCAGGATATTGACGGCCGGGATGGCCGCGGTCTGTATCCAGGCATTGGTTCCCGACGTGGCCCGTTCGTACACGAACACATGACCGAAGTTCAGCAGGTTGGTGGAGTTGGCCTCGGCGTATTGAGCGCCGGCCACGACACGGTTCGATGTCATCGCGACGGACCAGCCCACCCCTTCGATCAGATTCGTATCGAGGGCAACCGGCTGCAGCGTTTGCTCCAGACCCGGCATGGCCACCACCGATGTGACCTGATCCGAAACCGTCGGGGCAAATCCATCCTGGACCTCGATGGCGAATTGCGTCAACAACATGCCGGCCCCGCCCAGCCCGTTGGAGGTCAAAACGAATTCCATGAGCCGCAACTGACTGGAAGCGGCCGTCGCCGTCAAACCGGTGGCCACGTACACACCGCCGCCCAGATCGATAAAGGAGCCAATCGACGCCAAGGCGCCCTGGCCCGGTTGCAGGATGCGGACCGTTACCGACAGAGGCTGCATGGTCAGATCGTCGGCCTCGTCGATGGTGACGCCGGCAAACAACTTGATCGGCAGGCCCTGTTGCATCACCTGGCCGGCCTGGGTGCCGCCGATCGAGGGTGCATCGTTGACCGCCGTCACATTGACCACGGAATTCGTGTTCTCCACCACCGGCGACTTATTGTCCGTGATGGTCAGGGTGAAGAGCGTGTTCTCGCTGCCGGGAACCGGAATGCGGTTTTCCGTCGGATCGAACACCAAGTCGCGGATCACCAGCGTGGCATACGCGGCGGTGATGTTGGTCATGGTATATTGACCGGGCCCTACCTGGTCGAATTCACCCAGATTGCGCAAGCTGCCCTTGGTGGCAACGTCCAGCGCAATGCCGACATCAACCCGCTCCATCGTCTGCTCATCCACTTCGATAAATTGCACCGAGGTGAAGGGCTTGGTCGATTCCTTGTCGGTGATCGAAATCAGGACCGCCGGATTCTCGATCCACGGCTGGTCATTTCGGCCCTCGACCAGCAGGTGGATCGTGGAACTGTCGTTGTCTTCCGTCGCATCCTGCACCACCACGCGCACGAAGCCCGTGACCACGCCCGCCGTGTCGTCGGCAACCAGGTAACGGAAATGCTCAACATACGGATAATCGCCGGTATGCGCCGCCGACGGCGTGTACAAGACGGTGTTCTGGGCCGACAAGGACACCGAGCCACCGGCATCGGCGCTATCCACGGCCTGCAGAATGTACTCCTCGACATAAGCGGGAACCAACGCATCGTTGGCCAGCACATCCAGCTCATTGCTCACGGAACCCGACAGGACCGTGAAGATGTCCGGCAACGTCGGCATGGCGCCGACCCGGATCGTGACACTGGCGGTACCGCTGCCGCCAAGCCCGTCGTTGACCGAATAGGTAAACGAGTCCAAGCCCACGAAGCCGGTCGGCGGCGTGTAGCGCACGGTCGTATTGCTGATGGCGACGTGGCCGCCGTTCACGGCGGGCGTCACCGCGGTGATGCTCCAACCGGCGGCCGTTCCCGGAAGAGCCGCATCGTTGGCCAGAACGGACAACACGTTGTTCGAACTGTTGCGGGCGACGGCATACGCGTCGTTCTGGGTGATAGCCACCAATGCATTCGCGCGGTTGCGCACCCGGACCCGCACCACCCCCTGGCCTCGGCGGTCCGTTCCGTCCGTCACCTCGTAGGTGAAGGTTTCGACATAGCTGGTGGATGTCACCAAGACCGGCCGGTAAATCAGGGATTGATTGTCTCCGGCAATCTGCACCACGCCGCCCTGGTCCGGCGCATTCGGTCCCACCCCGATTGAGGAGATGGACAGCACCTGGTTCATGGGAGGAAGGATCGCGTCCTGATACAGCACCGGCAGCACGAAACTGGTGGCGACATTGGTGCCGGCCGGGATTTCGAAATAGACGGCGTAGGCATCGTCGTTGGCGAAGATATCGCCGCGCCGGACCGACACCGACACCTGCGCGACATCGGTAACCACCGAGTCGGACATCGTGTAGGTGAATGTCTCCTCCCCGTAGAATCCAGGCGCCGGCGTGTACACCAGGACATTCCCATCGATCGAAACCGAACCGCCATTGTTCGGGGCGTTCGGCCCCGCCCCAAGGCTGACGATCGAGTAGGTCTTGTTGACGTTCGGGTAGCTGATGTCATTGGTCAGCACATTCAACACGTAATCCGATCCGCCGCCGCGCACGATATAGCGATCCGGATTGGCATAGATGCCCGACGGCACGGTGGCGATCGTGACCCGGCCGGTGGTCGTGCGGGCCGGCGTTCCGCCGTCCTCCACCACATAACGGAACTCCACCTGGCCTTGCACATTGGACGGGGTGAATAGCAATTGCGTGCCCGAAATGTTCGGCTGGATGGAGCCGATGTTGGTGGACGCCGGCTCGACGGATACCACGCGCAGGCTGGTCGGACTGACGGGAATGGTCCGGTCATTGGCCAGGACATTCAATCCTACCGGCACGGGATTCGTGGTGGCCGCCACCTTGTAGAAATCGGAAGCCACATCGAGCATTCCAACGGCAATGGACACCACGCCGGTGCCGGTGCCGCCCAGTTTGTCGGTGGCGAGATAGATCACCTGGTCGAGGCCGACAAAACCGGCATTGGGCGTGTACACCAGACGCGTGCCGGCGGCATTCGTGGTCACCGTTCCATACATGCTGGATGTCAGGATGGCCGCGATTCGAAGATGCGCGGTCGATTCGTTGACCAACGTGTCATTGGCCAGCACATCGAATTCGTTGGCAAGGCTTCCCGGCAACACGCTGACGGCATCGTTCCGCGTATTCAAGGTTCCGCGCCGCTCAATCACATTCGCCTGCGCCATCGCGCGGGCCCGGGCCGGTCCGCCACCCGCCACCTCGTACTCGAACACCAGCGGGGCGAGGCCGTTCGTCGCCGTGTAAACAAACGTGTTGTTGGTCAAGACCGGTTGGCCGGGCTGCGTGGTCGAGATCAACGCGGTGATGGTCAGGGCGCCGCCGCCCAGCGGCAACATGTTGTCGTTGGCCAGCACGTTGAGGTTGGCGGTTTCGCCGGCGGCAACCGTGAAGCGGTCGTCGTTCGCGCGCAGTACGCCGTTGATGGCGGCGACCGTGGACCGCACCATCACACGCCCGCTGTCCACATCGCCCCGGCTGTTCTGAATCGTATAGCGGAAATAGTCGTCGCCGGTGAATGCCACCGGGGATGAGTAGACGAGATACTGACCATTGCTGGCGATGGAAACCGTGCCGCCCTGCCAGGTCGGTCCCGCATCGACGATCACCAAACCGCCTTCGGCATCGGTGTAATCGCGATCATTGGCCAGTGCATCGAGCGCGATGCCGACGCTGCCCGCCGGAACATAAAATTCGTCGTCGTCGGCAAACAGGAAACTGTTGTCGGTGATGGAATAGCCGAACACATTGCTGAACGACTGCCAATCGGCAAGCTGGTTCAGCAATTCAGAAACCGTCGCATCGTGGCGCACGTTGGTCGTCGACATATCGACCTGGGCCTGTCCGGGATTGGGCCAGTTCGTCACCGGGATCACGCCGATTCGGTTATCCGGCTCGAGCAGGTTGATGTCACGATCCGTATCGTTCGTGCGCGGATCGAAGACAAACACTTCGTCTTCGTGCGTGGTCAGGAAGACCGGATTGGCGACCGGCGAATCATTGACGCCGACCACCAGCACGGCGACCAACGAGGTCACGGTGCCGCCCATGAACGAGTCGGAGACCGTTACCTCGAATCGGTCGATGATCATCTCCTCGCGGGCCAACGCCTGCAGATTGCTCGAGATCGACGGATTATACGTGACGATGCCGGCCAAGAGGGAAACCGCCGCGCCCTCTTCGCTGACGGCATCCACCGCGATGACCTGCAACACATCCGTCCGGTCGATGTCGCTGTCATTGGCCAGCAACTCGGCCTGATCGATATCCAACACCGTATCCTCGTCGGTCGTAAAGAAATCGGCCAGCACCAGCGTTCCCGGCAGGATGTCCTGCTCATCCAACACATGCAGATCGACCCGGCCGGTCGAGCCGGACGACGCGTCCAATGTGTACATGAGATCAAGGCCGGTCGCCAAGACCTGCGACAAGGAACCGTTGGTGCCGACCAGCGGATCGAGGATGTCGAGGGAGTCGGCGTCGGGCAACGCGACGGGCGTGTTGTTGACACCTTCCACGATCATGTCGATCGCGCCGATGCCGATCCCGCCATGGCTGTCCTCCACCGCGTAATAAAACCGGTTGGTGTAGGTCTCGCCCTCGGCCAGGCCCTGCAGGAAGTCCGAAACCGACGCGTCGTAAATCAGATGGTCTTCGGTTGCGTTGGCGCGCAAGGTCAATGTCACGTCCGCCCCGACATCCGTGGTCGCGGCGTAACGGTTGCCGTCGTCCAACACCACCCACACCCCCTTCTCCGGGGCGTCATCGACAAAAAATTTCGGAATCGTGAATGTGTCCGCATCCACGACCGTGACCACATGGTAGCCGTTGTAGGAGGCATGACCGCCGTAATTGGCGATCAGAACGGTATCGCCGTTCGATAAACCGTGCTGGAGGGAAGTAACGGTGACGGGTTGCTGACCGGCGACGCCGGCGTAACCGCTGATCGCGTTCACGCCACCGAGGACACCGACCACCCGTAGCGACGACCAATCGTCGTCGGTATCGATGTCGTCGTCGTTGGCCTGGATGTTCTGGGACAGCATGACCGGCGTCGGTACCGGATCTTCCGGGAAACTCAACACGCTACCGGCCAATTCCGGCCGCACCATCAGTCGAGCGGTTGTGCGTTCGGTCACGCCGGTGATCACATCGAGCTGCGCGATCGGCGGATCGTTTTCGCCGATGACGCGCACGGAAACCGAGGCCTCGCTGCGCGAGGAGGGCTCACGCGGCCACACCGTTTCCCAGATTCCCGGAATGGCGGCATCGCCGGGATAAGCCAACGCGATGGCGAACTGGTCCTCGTTCACCACCGTCACGGCATACGCGCCATTGAAGGCCACGGGATCCGCTCCGGAGATGACGATCGGCGTTCCGTTGGTCAGGCGGTGATTGGTCGAGGCGACCAGCGTGGTTCCACCGCCGGCATCGACGTATCCTTCAATCACGGCAGAGCCGATATCGATGATTTCATAGTGGAAGCTGTCGAGGATTTCCACGCCAACCGGGAGAGCTTGGAGGGCGGCGGCGGCACGCGGGTCATACGAGATGTCGGTTCCGCGCAACGGGGCCGCTCCGGGTTCGATGGCCAGGCCGGCCAGCAGAACCGAACTCGCCGTGGCGGCGTCGCCCGTCGCGGGCGCCGACAGGGTGCTGACATCCACGATGACAAGCCGATCCGTGCCATCGCCGTCAAAGTCGTTATCCAGCACCGTCAGCAAGCTGAAGTCGTCTTCGTTCACGGTGAACAAATCCACCACCGCCAACGGTTCGGCGTTATCCTGCCCAAACGGCGTGCCATCGGAGCCGGCGCCCGGCGACAAGGGATTCAGGGCGAGGCCCAAGGTCGTATTGGCGCCGTCGAACGGCCCCGGCAACACCCAGCTATGTGGAAGCAACGCGAATCCCCGGTACTGCGGCGCGAGGGTCATCGAATTGCCGGTGGTGTTGAGCAGGTTGGTGCCGGACACCGGATCGACATACGCGTTGAGATAGGATTGGCTGACCAGCGGCGAGGAGCCGTTCTTTCCGATGGAAATGACGCCGCGATTGGGCAGATCCAGCGCGGCGTTGGTCAACGAGGGCCGGACCACCGGCGTGGGATTCGCGCTGCTGGTCATGGAGATCGGCTGGTTGGTGAAGGCAATCACCATGCCGAAACCCGGCTGAATCAAGGGCGATACCGGCGCTCCGAACGCGAACAAACTGTTCGTTCCGACTACGGCGCCATTGACGAAATCATGAACCTTCACGCCATCGACGTAGAGCGCGTACGGGGTCAGGTCGATCGGCGTCGAATCGCGGCGGACCTGGATTTCGACGAAGTTCACCGAGGAGGCATCGACATGGATTTCATTGATCACCAACCGGCCGGCGGCGCTGTATTCGGACGCCCCCGAATCCGCAACGCCCTGGCGCAGGATGCCACGTCCATCGGCCAGCAACGTGGAACCGGCGCCCTTTTCGATCGCCGGACTGCCCGGCAGCGGGCTCGCGTACGGAAGCGGATCGCCCTGATCGACGATCGGAGCCAACAGTGCGTCGATCTCGGTTTAGATCGGAAGAGCGTCGTGTAGGGAAAGAGTGTAGATCTCGGTGGT
>ERZ761603.3285-NODE-3285-length-10468-cov-36.871891_pt1 | contig 10468 bp, 8 predicted proteins | sample MGYA00511879_ERZ761603 | MGnify/ENA primary metagenome ERZ761603 (study PRJEB28899, sample SAMN02850040) | bioreactor sludge metagenome | biome: EBPR Sludge; feature: EBPR Bioreactor; material: flocular biomat | place: Australia: Thorneside Wastwater Treatment...
CGCGAACAGCGGCATAGGCGCCGATATGGCGAAGGAACTGAGCGACCTGCTCGCTCGCCGCCGACTGGCCGCGGCGGCCACGGCAGAAGGTCGACCGGCTGGCCGGCAAACCCGCGCGGACACGCTATCAGGTGCTGCAGCATGATGCCGCCGCCGACACCACGCGCCTGGCACTGTGGCCGGAAACCGGCCGCACGCACCAGTTGCGCCTGCACCTGCAGGCCATTGGCCACCCGATCATCGGCGACCTGCTCTACGGCGGCGGGGCGACGCCGGGCCAGCCGCAACGCCTGCTGCTGCACGCCGAACACCTGGCTCTCGTCCATCCCGCGAGCGGCCAGACCATGCGTTTCAGCTCGGCAGCGCCGTTCTAGCCGGCGGCCCGTGCAGCAGCGCGGCACCCGCCCACAGGCAGCGATCGCCCGGCTATACTGCGCGTCTCTCCCGCCCCTTGAACACCAGGCTGTCAGCCGCCGAGGACTCCGCCAGCATGAGCTTTTCGACCCACCCCCTCTGGCTGGTCGGCTTCCGACCCTTCTTCGCCCTCGCCTGCCTTGCCGGCCTCGGTCTGCCGGTAATCTGGGCGCTGATTTTCTCCGGAACGATCGAAACGCCAGCGGCACCGTTCACGCCCGGTCAGTGGCACGCGCACGAAATGTTCTTCGGCTTCGGCTGGGCGGTGATGGGCGGCTTCCTGCTCACCTCGACCAAGAACTGGGTGAAAATCCGCGGCTACCACGGCCCGGCGTTGATCGTCCTCGTCGCCGCCTGGCTGCTCGAACGCGCCGGCATGTGGTTTGCCGGCCAGTTGCCGCCGGCCTTGTTCCGCCTGTCGAGCAACCTCTTCCTCGGCACCATCGTCGTCATGCTGCTGTGGACGCTGATCCGGCATCACCATGCCGACACCTTCCGCGACAACTACTTCTTTCTCGTCATCCTGCCGCTGTTCCTGGTCGCCAAGCACCTGCTCATCGACCCCGAGCAGTTTGCCACCGGCGCCATGATGACCCTGGCCCTGTTCCGCGTCGCCTTCCTGGTGATGCTCGAAAGAACCGTCACCCAGTTCATGAAGAACGCCCTGCAGGCCGACATCCTGCGCCAGCCGGCGCTCGACACGGCGATCAAGCTGCTCGCCCTGCTACTGGTTGCCACCAGCCTGCTGCCGACCCCCGTCTCGCCCTGGGTCGCCCTGCTGCTCGCCTTGCTGCTCGCACTCCGCTTCGTTTTCTGGAAGCCGCAACTGGCACTATGCCGCCTCGACATCGGCATCATGTATCTCGGCTACCTGGCGATCGTCGCGCAACTGCTGCTGCAGTTCGTCGAACAGCTTGCACAGCCGGCCTGGCTGGGTTCGCTGACCACCCATGTGTTCACCTTTGGCGCCATGGGTCTGATCATTCCCGCCATGCTGATCCGTATCGCCAAGGGCCACACCGGGCGCCAGGTCCAGTTCGACCGCCTCGACAGGAGCGTCCTGTGGATCATGATCGCCGGCTTCTTCATCCGCATCATCCTGCCGCAGATCGACCCGACGGACTACCCGCGCTGGATCGGCCTCGCTGCAACCTGCTGGTTTGCCTGCTTCGCCCTCCTCGGCTGGCGCTACATCCCTTACCTGCTGCGGCCGCGGGTGGACGGCAAGGAGCACTGAATATACGCCACAGCGGCGACAGCGAGCGGGCTCTCCCCCGGCTATCCGTTCGAGAGTCACCGTTGGAACGGCGGTTCGCCGAGCAATTCGACGTGAAACGCCGCTCGACGCTAGGTCCACCTGAGACGCAGCAGCAGAACGACTGCCGCCCCCCACAGCGCCACCGGCAGCCACTCGAACAGGGCTGCGAGCTCGGCTCCACCCGCAGCGGCCAGACCCAGGCGCGACAGCGCCGCCACCGCCAGGGTCGCCATCAGCGCCCCGGTATTGCGACCGGTCTGCCGCGGGTAGCCGCGCTCGCATGCGACGCCGATCGAGGCACAGAGGATGCAGCCCCAGAAAACTCCGGCGGCAAACTGGCTGGATAGCAGCAGCGGCAACCCGCCGGCCATCGCCGCCGCGCTCAGGGCGAGTGCCCCCGCCACAGACGCCAGTTGCAGCACGGGCAGTGCGCCGCGGGCGCGGACCAAGCGATCGACCAGCAGCAGGCCGGCACTGAAACCGACCCAGAAGACCGGCATCAGCCAGGGCAGCAGCGCCGGATCGGCCAGACGCTTGAACTGCGCCACCGAGTTGATCGCCGTATGCACCTGCTGGCCGAAGGCGAGCAACAGGGCGATCAGCAACAGTTGCCACCAGACCGCGCGCCGTGCCGGGTCGGCTGACGGCACGGTGGGTGCAGCGACAACGACTGGCGTGGCGGGCTGTGCGCGCTCGACCCAGACCAGGGCCAGCGCCGAGCCGCCAACCGCCAGCGCACTGAGCACGAAGGGCCAGGCCGGGTCGACCCCCTTGAGGACGATCGCCAGGTAAGGTGCCAGCGCTGCTGCTGCGGCCAGACCGAGCAACTGGATGCCGGCCAGCCGCGGCATCGCCGCACGGGCAGCGTAGCGCGAGAGGAGAACATAGGGTGGCGCGCGCAGCGCCGCCGAGGTGGCGACCCACAAGGCGGTCGCCAGCAGGAAGAGGGGCGGCGTCGCCGCCAGCCAGGGGAGCAACAACAGGGCCACGGCCGACACCGTCGCAAGCAGCGCGAGTAGCGGGCCGATCCGCCGCAGCGCCGCCCGCGCGCGGTCCACCGCCACGCCGACCGACCAGTCGGCAAGCGCGAACAACAACTGGTCGGCGGCCAGCAGCCACGGCAGATAACGCTTATCCACCCCGCCGCGCGCCAGCAGCTCGGGCAGAAAGAGGATGTAGACCACCCAGCTCAACGAGAAGAACAACTCGACGCCGGCCAGCAGCCAGGCGGCACGACCATCGCAAATGGGCAGTGCGGGGTTCATGGCCATAATCGTGGCAGCAAAGGCCACTGCCACGCAAGACTGGCACAGACAGACTGCGCTTCGGCCGGCCAGCAGCAGGGCTGCCTCTGGCTGGCCCGCGCCCCGCCGGACTGCCCGCTCAGCAGCGGGTGCCGGCCGTTTCAGAGACGACCAGCTCGCCGCCTGCAGCACGCCGCGGCGGTGCGGCGAGCAACCCGGCGATCATCGTGTCGACCAGCGCCGGGGCGGCAACCGCGAGGTCGAAAGCCTCCGGATGCATCAGCCAGAGCTGGATCACGCCATGGAAGAATGCCTGCAGCAGGTGTGCCGCGAGGTTGCTGTCGGTCTCCGCCGGCAGCCTGCCCTGCTCGACCGCACGGGCGACGATGCGTTCGACGGCACACACGCACTGGCGGTCCATCTCGTCAGCCTGCGGCGCCCCGTCGATACCATGGTTCAGGCGTTCCGACTTGCAGAGCACGATTTCGAGAACCGCCCGCGTACGCGGGTTGGACGCGATTTCGCACAGGCCCTGTACCGACACCTGGCGCAGCGTGACGATGGCGTCGTCGCCGTCACCCGCCGCCGCCTGTTCGAGCCGTGTCTGCATCGGCAGGGTAGCCCGGCTGCACATGGCCGCGAACAGCTCCGCCTTGTTCCGGAAATGCCAGTAAACGGCGCCACGGGTGACGCCGGCGGCGCTCGCCACGTCACCCAGCGTGGCGCGCGTCACACCGCTGGCGCGGAACACCCGTTCTGCCGCGTCGAGCAGCACTTCGCGGGTTTCCAGTGCCTCGTCCTTCGTCCTTCTCACCATTTTTCCGATCCACCGTAACCGCCAGCAACGAATTTCTCGCTCGACGCATTTACAAACATTCCTGAATGTACGTAAAATTCGCCGTTTCTGCAAGTCGGGCTGCCTGGCAGCCCGACTTGCTGCTTCGAGGAACCAACAATGCCTGTCTCCCCTGTCCGCCCTGCGGCCAATTCTCTCCTCCATCTGGTCGTCGCCGGCGCAGTACTGGCGGGTTGCGGCCAACAGGCACCGAACGGCATGGGCGGCTTCCCGCCCCCCGAGGTGACGACGGTCGGCGTACAACCGGCCGCCTACCCGGTGAGTTTCGAATATGTCGGGCAGACCGCCGGCTCGAAGGATGCCGAAGTACGGGCACGGGTCACCGGCATCGTCGAAAAGCGGCTCTATCAGGAAGGCGCCGCGGTGCGTGCCGGGCAACCGCTGTTCCTGCTCGACGCCAGGCCTTTCGAGGCGCAACTGGCCTCGGCCGAAGCCGAACTGGCGCGCGCCCGCGCCCAGAAGACGCAGGCCGACCGCGAAGCGGCACGCCTCAAGCCGCTCGCCGAGCGCAAGGCGATCGGTCAGAAGGAGGCGGACGATGCCGCTTCCGCCGCCGATTTCGCCAGCGCGGCGATCAAGGCGGCACAAGCGAAGGTCACCGAGGCCAGGCTCAATCTCGCCTACACGCGTGTCGTCGCGCCGATCAGCGGCCTGTCGAGCCGCGCCCAGCAGTCGGAAGGCAGCCTGGCCAACGCCAATACCACGCTGCTCACCACCGTGTCGCAGGTCGATCCGATCTGGGTGCTGTTCAACGTCTCCGACGGCGAGCAGTTGCGACTGAACAAGGCGATGGCCGACGGGCGCCTGGCACTGCCGCACAACGATGCCTTCGCGGTCTCGCTGAAACTCTCCGACGGGTCGACCTTTCCGCGCAGCGGCCACATCAACTTCGCCGACACGCGGGTCAATCCACAGACCGGCACCTTCGAGATGCGTGCCGAGATTGCCAACGGCGACCTCGCCCTGAAGCCTGGCCAGTTCGTCCGCGTCACGCTGAAGGGGGCGCAACGCCAGGGTGCGCTGGCCGTGCCGCAGGTGGCGGTGCTCGAGGGGCCGCAAGGCAAGTTCGTCTATGTCCTCGGCAAGGACAAGGACGGTCAGGAAATCGCCGCACCGCGACCGGTCGTGGTCGGTGACTGGTCGGAAAGCGGGGGCGTCAACCTCTGGATCATCGAATCCGGGCTGGCCGCCGGCGACCAGGTGATCGTTGACGGTCTGGCGCGCATCATGATGCCGAACACTCCGGTGCGCGTCAGACCGCCGCGGCCGGCAAGCGAACCTGCCGGCTCGTCGCCGGCCGCCACGGCCGGCGACGCTACGCAACGATAGGCGGAGCATCCCCCATGTTCTCCCGCTTCTTCATCGACCGCCCGATCTTCGCCATCGTCGTTTCGGTACTGCTGGTCGTCGCCGGTCTGGCGGCGATGCGTGCGCTGCCGATCGCCCAGTACCCCGAAATCGCACCGCCGGTCGTCACCGTGCAGGCGAGCTACCCCGGCGCCTCGGCCGAGGTGATCGAATCGACCGTCGCCGCACCACTCGAAAACGCCATCAACGGCCTCTCCGGCATGATCTACATGTCGTCGAATTCGTCATCGAACGGCGTCGTGCAGATCCAGGTGACCTTCGACATCGGCAGCGACATCGACATCGCCGCGGTGAACGTCAGCAACCGCGTCAAGCAGGTCGAATCCCGTCTACCGCTCGAAGTGCGCCGCCAGGGAGTGACCGTCGAGCCCGGCTCGTCGGCCTTCCTGCAGGTGCTCGCCTTCTCTTCACCGGACAGCCGCTACGACGACCTGTTCACCTCGAACTACGTGACGCTGAACGTGCTCGACCGCCTGAAGCGGCTGCCGGGAACGACCAACGTGCAGATCTTCGGCGCCAAGGACTACGCCATGCGCATCTGGCTGAAACCGGACCGCCTGGCGCAGCTCAAGCTGACGCCGGGCGACGTGGCGCGCGCCATCAACGAGCAGAACGCGCAGTTCGCCGCCGGCAAGGTCGGTCAGGCACCGATCGGCAAGGGCCAGGATCTGGTGTACACGGTGACTTCGAAGGGACGCCTCAGCGACCCGGCGCAGTTCAGCACGATCATCGTACGCGCCAACCCGGACGGCTCGGCCGTCCGCCTCGCCGACGTCGCACGCGTCGAACTCGGCTCGCGCGACTACGAATTCAACGGCCGCTACAACGGCCGGCCGGCAACCCTGGTTGGCATCTTCCTCGCCCCGGGCGCCAACGCGCTCGACGTCGCCAGGAGCGTGACGGACACCGTCGACGAGTTGCAACAGCGCTTTCCCGAGGGCCTCACCTACACCGTACCCTATGACACGACGCGCTTCGTCCGGGTGTCGATCGAGGAAGTCCTGAAAACGCTCGGCGAAGCGATGCTGCTGGTCTTCCTGGTGGTCTACCTCTTTCTGCAGAGCTGGCGGGCGGCGATCATCCCCTTTGCCGCGGTACCGGTGTCGCTGCTCGGCACCTTCGCCGGCATCTACGCACTCGGCTACTCGATCAACACGCTGACCCTGTTCGGTATGGTGCTGGCCATCGGCATCGTCGTCGACGACGCCATCGTCGTGCTCGAGAACGTCGAGCGGATCATGCGTGAGGAGGGTCTGTCGCCGCGCGACGCGGCGGTCAAGGCGATGCACGAGGTGAGCGGCCCGATTATCGCCATCGTCCTGACCCTGACCGCGGTCTTCGTGCCGATCGCCTTCCTCGGCGGGCTGACCGGCGAGCTCTACCGCCAGTTCGCAGTGACCATCTCGATCTCCGTGGTACTCTCCGGCATCGTCGCGCTGACCCTGTCGCCAGCGCTCTGCGTGATCATGCTGCAGCACGGCCAGCGCGCGCCGAACCGTTTCTTCCGCTGGTTCAATCGCTGCTTCCTGCGCATCACCGGGCGCTACGTCGACGGCGTCGTCTGGGTGATCCGCCGGGCGGCGCTCGTGCTCACCGTCTACCTCTGCATGGTGGCGGTCACCGCTTTCCTCTGGCGGGCAACACCGGGCAGCCTGGTACCCGACGAGGACCAGGGCTTCTACATCAGCGCCGTCATCCTGCCCGACGGCGCGACGCTGGAACGTACGACGCGTGTCGTCGAGCAGGTCGAAGCAGCGGTGCGCAGCAACCCGGACAACCAGGACGTCGTCGCCTTCGCCGGCTTCGACTTCATCGGCGGCGGCTTCCGTAACAACGCCGCAACCCTGTTCATCACGCAGAAGCCCTGGCACGAGCGCAGCACCACCGCGCAGCAACTGGTCGGCGAGCTGTTCATGAAAACCGCAGGCATCCGGGAAGCGCTGGTGCTCGCCTTCAATCCGCCGGCGATCTTCGGCCTGGGAACGGCCGGTGGCTACGAGTTCTTCATCCAGAACCGCGGCGACGGGGGATCGAAACGCCTGCAGGAAGTGCTGCAGCAGTTTCTCGCCCGCGCCAACGGCGACCCGCAACTCGGCGGCGCGCAGACCCTGTGGCGGGCGACCGTGCCGCAATTGTTCGTCGACGTCGACCGCGAGAAAGCAAAGCAGGCGGCGGTATCGATCGACGAGGTCTTTGCCGCGCTGTCATCCACGTTCGGCACCTACTACGTCAACGACTTCAACAAGTACGGCCGCACCTGGCAGGTGCTGATGTCGGCCGAACCCGAGTACCGCAAGCGCCCGGACGACATCCAGGGCCTCTACGTGCGCTCCGGGAAGGGCGACATGCTGCCGCTCGCTGCGCTGGTCACGGTCAGGCATTCCTCGGGCCCGGATTCGCTCGACCGTTTCAACAACCTGCCGGCGGTCAAGATCATCGGCCAGACGGCACCGGGAATCAGCTCCGGTCAGGGTATCGCGCGCGTCGAGGCAATTGCGCGCGAGGTGCTGCCGCCCGATTTCAGTTTCGACTGGGGTGGCTCGTCCTACCAGGAGAAGAAATCCAGTGGCGCTTCGATCTTCGCCCTCGGACTGGCGGTGGTGATGGTCTTCCTGATCCTCGCGGCGCTCTACGAGAAGTGGTCGCTGCCGCTCTCGGTACTGCTCGCGCTGCCTTTCGGCACCTTCGGCGCGCTGGTCGCGATCTGGGCCAAGAACCTGCTCGGCCCGTTTTTCGGTGCGGCGCCGCTGACCAACGACGTCTATTTCCAGATCGGTCTGGTGACGCTGCTCGGCCTGGCCGCCAAGAACGCCATCCTGATCGTCGAGTACGCGGTGCTCAAGCACGCCGAAGGTCTGTCAGCGTCGGCCTCGGCGATCGAAGCGGCGCGCCTGCGCTTCCGGCCGATCCTGATGACCTCGCTGGCCTTCATCCTCGGCGTCCTGCCGCTCGCCATCTCGACCGGCGCCGGTGCCGGCGCACGCCATTCGGTGGGCACCGGGGTGATGGGCGGCATGATCGCCGCGACGCTGCTCGCCGTATTTCACGTGCCCCTCTTCTTCAAGGTGCTCTACGATCGGCGCATCCGCGAAAGGCGCTCGCATGACGAACTGCTCGACGAGGTGCGACACCTGCATCAGGACCCGCATGTTGTGCCGCCAACCCCCGTAACGCAGTCGACAAGCCAGGGAGGCAGCCATGCGTGAACACCAACGGCGACGCTGCACCCTGGCGCTGATGGGCGCGGCGGCACTGGTCCTCGTCGCCTGCCAGACGACCCCGAGCGCGCCTCCGCTGCTCGACCTCCCGCCGGCAACGGCGACCAGCGAACCGGGTCTCGAGCGCTGGTGGACCCGCTTCGACGATCCGGCCCTGAGCACCCTGGTAGACGAAGCGCTCGCCCACAACCTCGACCTGCAGGCGGCGATGGCACGCGTCGACCTGGCGCGCGCCAACGTCCTGCTGGCGCAATCCTACCTCTACCCAAGCGCCAACCTCGGTGTCGATGCCAGCCGCAACCGCATGACACTGGTCGGTTCACAACCGCTGCCCGCCAACTTCAACCCGACCAACAATGACTACCTGGCCGGCCTGCGCGCCTCGTATGAAGTCGACCTCTGGGGACGCTATCGCCAGGGCGCGGCGGCGGCGCGCAGCGAGCTGCTGGCCACCGAGTATGCCCGCCAGACGGTGCGCACGGCAGTCGCCGCGGAAACCGCACGCGCCTACTTCGGCCTGCTCGCCGCCGACGCCGAACTCGCCCTGCTGCGCGACACCCTGCAGGCGCGCGACGCAACGGTCGCCCTGCAGACCGATCTCTACCACGCAGGCATCATCGGCGATTACGACCTGCAGCGGGCGCAGGCCGAACGCGCCGCCGTGGTCGCCAACCTGGCCACCGCCGAGCGCGCGGTCGGCACCTACGAGTCGGCTCTGGCAGCGATTCTCGGACGTTCGCCACGTGCCGTGTTCGACCCGCAGATCGCGCGCGAGGTGACGCAGGGACGCCTGCTCACAGTCCCGGACGTGCCGGCGGGCCTGCCCTCCGACATGCTCGAACGACGGCCCGACGTGAAACAGGTCGCAGCCCAGCTCGCCGCCGCCAGCCTGCGCATCGATGCGGCGCGTGCGCAGTATTTTCCGTCGCTGTCGCTGACCGCCTCCTACGGTTCGGAATCGGCGGCTCTCGCCAACCTCTTTTCCGGCCCGGCACTGGCCTGGGGCATCGGCGCCTCGCTGTTGCAGCCGCTGATCGGCCTGAAGGCGATCGAGGCCAACGTCCAGGCCGAAACGGCCCGCCGCGAGGCAGCCTTGGTGAACTACGTGCAGACCGTGCAGACAGCCTTTCGCGAGACACGCGACGCGCTGCTCGCCAACCGCACGACGCGCGACGCGCTCGCCGCACAGAGCGAGCGGGTGAAGAAGCTGGCGACCTCGCTCGAACTTGCCGAACTGCGCTACCGTTCCGGCTACTCGGGTTACCTCGACGTCCTTGATGCGCAGCGTCAGCTCCTGCAGGCGCAGACCCTGCAGATTCTCGCCGCGCGCGACGTGCGCCTTGCGCTGATCGACCTCGCCAGGGCGATGGGGGGTGGCTGGGATTATCAGGCGGGGATGGCGACGCGCCAGGCGGAGCGCGATCTGTTGTTCTAGGGCGTGTCATCAATTGAGCCAGATGGCGGTTGAGCTTCCCTGGATTTCTCGTCTGCCGAAGGGCGCGGGTGTCATGCTGGTAGATTCTCCTGAGGGTGCTGCCTGATCCAGTTCTCCAGAAACTGAACAGGTGATCGGTAGCCGAGGGTCGAGTGCAGCCGTTTCCGGTTGGAGAAGACCTCGATGTACTCAAAGCTGGCCGCCTTCATGTCGGCATGGCTGGCGTAGGGAACGCCGTGCACCTGCTCGTTCCTGAAACGGTTGAACCCGCTCCCGGTCGGCGCGTTGTGCCGGGCTTCGCCCTCTCGCCTGATGGCTCGCGAAACGGCGCTTCGCTTGTTTTTCCGACCATTGCCTTTCCGGCTCATCGAGCAGGTCATGCCGTAGGCCTTGAGCTTGTCCTGAAAGGTCTGGCTGTCGTACTGGCTGCCTCGGTCGGAGTGAGGCAACCGCCCCGCTGCCGGTCGCTTCCCGAACCAGGCCATGCTCAGCGCATCGGTCACGATATCCGCCGTACTGCGCGGCAATCTTGCGTACTTCACACCACCGCCCTTGCGCAGGTCGCCATCGCTTCCCAAGAAACACCCACGGCCTCCTGCAGGGTGAAGCCGAACTCGGCCGTGGAGTTGCCCCCTTTCGGTGGACGGATTGGCGCTTGAGAATCAAGCGCCGGGA
>ERZ761603.3288-NODE-3288-length-10460-cov-74.825084_pt1 | contig 10460 bp, 11 predicted proteins | sample MGYA00511879_ERZ761603 | MGnify/ENA primary metagenome ERZ761603 (study PRJEB28899, sample SAMN02850040) | bioreactor sludge metagenome | biome: EBPR Sludge; feature: EBPR Bioreactor; material: flocular biomat | place: Australia: Thorneside Wastwater Treatment...
CCGCCGATCGCCGCCAGTTCGCGTCTGACGTGGCCAAGGGCCATCGGAACGACTTCGACTGGCAGGGGGAAGCGACCCAGCACCGGCACCAGTTTGGCAGCGTCGGCAATACAGATGAACTTACCGGCGACCGCGGCAACGATCTTCTCGCGTGTCAGCGCGCCGCCGCCCCCTTTGATCATCTGCATTGCCGCGTTGATCTCGTCGGCACCGTCGACGTAGACCGGGATGCGGTCGACTTCGTCGAGATCGTAAACGGTAATGCCGTGGCCCTCGAGTCTTCTTCTGGTGGCCTCGGAACTGGCCACCGCACCCGGGAAGCGGTCTTTTCTCGCCGCCAGCTCATCGATGAAGCAGTTGGCGGTCGAACCCGTCCCGACGCCGACAATTTCTCCTTCGACAAGGTGAGCGATGGCTGCGCGCCCAACGGCTTGCTTCAGTTGGTCCTGGGTAATCGCCAAACTCGGCCTCGTCGTCTGCGTGGGTGGATGGCCGCCATTGTAGCGGGGGTGGGCGAGCGATGACAGTTCGGGATTGACCTCGCCGCGTTGGGCCGCGAATCGAGCCATACGCTGCCGCGAACACCGGTTGGGTGTTCATATGTGGTTATACTTGCCGCCGATCGAATACCGGCAAGGAGACCCCGATGGTTGACGAAAGCCCGTTCAAGGGACAGACCGGGTTGCGGCGGGTCTGGAACGCCCTGCACTATTCTCTGGCGGGCTTGCGCGCGGCTCTTGTCGCCGAGGACGCCTTTCGCCAGGAAGTGCTGATCGCCGCGCTGCTCATCCCCTGGTCGTTCTTCCTCGCCGTGGATGGCATCGGGCGGGCGCTGATGATCGGCAGCGTGCTGCTGGTGCTGATCGTCGAACTGCTCAATTCAGCCATCGAGGCAACCGTGGACCGAATCTCGCTGGACCGGCATCACCTTGCCAAGCGCGCCAAGGACATTGGCAGCGCTGCGGTGTTGCTGGCCTTGCTCAATGCCCTGCTGATCTGGGCTTGCGTATTGCTCGGCTGAGTGCATTCGGCCAGAGTGTCCTGTGGCTCGCTCAGGGTGCTGCGACGGGTGCCGGCTTCAGCGGCTGCCGCGCAGGTGAATCAGGGCCGAGATCTTGGCTCCCAGCCAGCCGAGGCCGCCGCCGATAGCGGCCAGCCCGCCAAAGTCGCGGGCCGACAGGCTCTGCAGAGTGAAGTCGGCGCCATAGAGCCGCGCCAGCTCGGCCACCGGTGGGGTCAGGAGATGGCTGCCCGCGGTCACCAGCAGCGCAGCGCACAGTCCTCCGAGGGCGCCCTGCAGGAGTCCGAAATAGTGCAGTGGGCGTTGAATGTAGCTATCGGTCGCGCCGATCAGTTTGGCAACCTCGATCTCGTCCGCGTGGGCGAGGATCTGCAGGCGAATGGTATTGAAGGTGATGGTCACCAGCGCACCGGCGAAGAGCACCGCGAGCAGCATGACGACCAGCTTCGCCAGGCGAAGAAGGGCATCGAGGCGCTTCACCCAGACCGAATCGAGTTGTACGTGCGCCACCTTTGGCCATTGCGAGAAGGTTTCTGCCAGGTGTTCGAGTGATTCGGGCTGCGAATCGGCAGGGGTGACGACGAACGCATCCGGCAGCGGGTTTTTCGGCAGGCTGCCGATGATCTCGGCCATTCCCTCGGACTCCTGCAGGCGCTTGAGTGCCTCCGCGCGAGGCACGAAATGCCAGCTTCCGGCGGCCGCTTGCCGCAACCGCGACTCAATTTCCCCGCGCTCGCGCTGACCGGCGTCGAGCTCCAGAAAAATGCTGATCTGTTGCACACCCGGGGTATTGCCGGTCAGCGTGCGCAGGTTTTCGATGGCCAGCCAGCCGGCGGTCGGCAGGGTCAGCGCGACGCCGATCACCAGCAGCGACAGCAGGGTGTTCAGCGGCGCCGCGGCGAGGTGCCGTAGCGCCTCGCGCAAGGCGGTCAGATGGTGGCCGATCCAGGCGATCATGGCACGCTACCAGCGGCGGATTGATCGGGCAGCGGTTCGCTCATTTCGCCCTTGTCGAGGCGAAGAATCCTTGGCTTCAGCCTGGCCAGGATCAGCGGGTCGTGGGTGGCGATGAGAACGGTAACCCCGACCTGCTGAAAAGTCCGGAGGATTCCCAGGATCTCGGTGGCCGACTCCGCGTCGAGGTTGGCGGTCGGTTCGTCGGCAAGGATGATCGCCGGCCGATTGACCACCGCACGGGCGATTGCCAGGCGTTGCTGTTCGCCGCCCGAGAGGGCGATCGGAAAGGCCTTTTCGCGATTCGGCAGGCCGACCTTGGCCAGTGCCGCTTGTGCTCGGCGCGGCGCATCCCTGGCCGGGTGGCCAACGATCGACAGCGGCAACAACACATTATCGAGGACGGTGCGGTCGAACAGCAGCTTCTGATCCTGAAAGATCAGCCCCAGCTTGCGGCGCAGGTAGGGAATCGCGCTTTTGCGAAGTGCCGCGAGGTTCTGGCCGTTGATCACGATGCTGCCCGCGGTCGGACGTTCGATCGCCGCCAGCAGCTTGAACAGTGTCGACTTGCCGGCGCCCGAGTGGCCGGTGAGGAAGACCATTTCCCCGGCGGTGATCTCGAAGCTCACGTTCTTGAGCGCTTCGTGACCGTCAGGGTAACGTTTGGTGACAGCGTTGGCAGTAATCACTCGAACAGCGCGTCTACAAATTCGCGGGCATGGAAAGGTCGCAGGTCGTCGATACCCTCGCCGACGCCGATGAAGCGTACCGGCTTGGGGCACTGGCGGGCGATTGCGGCGACCACACCTCCCTTGGCGGTGCCGTCGAGCTTGGTCAACACCAGGCCGCTGACCTTGATCGCCTTGTCGAAGGCCATTACCTGCTGCAGGGCATTCTGGCCGAAGGTCGCGTCCAGCACCAGCAGCGTTTCATGCGGGCCGGACGGGTCGGCCTTCTGGATGACGCGACGGACCTTGGCGATCTCGTCCATCAGATGCAACTGCGTTGGCAGGCGACCCGCAGTGTCAGCCAGCACGATGTCGATGCCACGCGCCCTGGCGGCGGCGATGGCGTCAAAAATCACCGCCGCCGAGTCGCCGGACTGTTGGGAAATGACCGTTACATTGTTGCGTTCGCCCCAGGTCTGCAGTTGCTCGCGCGCCGCCGCGCGGAAGGTGTCGCCCGCGGCCAGCAGGACCGACCGGCCCTGCGCCTGGAAATGCTTGGCCAGTTTGCCGATCGAAGTGGTCTTGCCGGCACCGTTGACGCCGGCGATCATGATCACGAAGGGGCGGTGGGTGGTCACGTCGAGCGCTTCTTCGAGTGGCCGGAGAAGGTCGAACATGACTTCCGACAACGCTTGCTGAATGGACTCGGGGGTACCGAGCTTGTCGCGTCTGGCACGCATCTTCAGTTGGTAGAGCAGGTGCTGCGTGGCATCCAGGCCGACATCGCTGGTCAGCAGCAGGGCTTCGAGGTCTTCGAGCAGTTGGTCGTCAACCTTGCCGCGCGAGAACAGCGATTTCAGTTTGCCACCAAACTGAGCACGCGTGCGCGCCAGACCGGTCTTGAGTCGCAGCCGCCACGAAGCGGCCGCTGCGGCTTCGCTGACGTCACTGACGGTGGCAGCGGTGGTCTCTTGTGTTAGCGGGGACTTCTTGGGGAAACCAAACATGGGGCGTTCGTGTCTCAAAGGCGCTCGCGAGCTTTGGCGGTGTTAAGATGCCGGCGCAAACAACCGACACCCCGAAATTCTATCAGAAGCGATTCATGCCGATGCGTCACGCGAGACTGATTCCGCTGTTGCTGGCTCTGGCCGTGCCGGCGAACGGGTTGGCAGAGACCTTCGAACGGCAGCTGGCAAATGGCCTGCGGGTCATCGTCAAGGAAGATCACCGTGCCCCGACGGCGGCGCACATGGTCTGGTACCGTGCCGGCAGCATGGACGAAACGAACGGCAGCACCGGCGTGGCGCACGTCCTCGAGCACATGATGTTCAAGGGTACGCCGAGTGCCGGGCCCGGCGAGTTCAACCGCCGCGTCGCTGCTGCGGGGGGCCGCGACAACGCTTTCACCAGCCGGGACTACACGGCCTACTTCCAGCAGGTGCCGAAGCAGAAACTGTCCGAGATGATGCAGCTGGAAGCCGATCGGATGCGCCATCTGACGCTTGACCCCAGGGAGTTCGCACAAGAGATCAAGGTGGTCATGGAAGAGCGTCGCTTGCGCACCGACGACCAGCCGCAGTCGCTGTTGTTCGAGCAGTTGACCGCGGTCGCTTTCCAGACGCACCCCTACCGGGTGCCGATCATCGGCTGGATGAACGATCTCGAGCACCTGGCGCCGGCCGATGCCCGCCGCTGGTATGAGCGCTGGTACGCGCCCAACAACGCCTATGTGGTGGTCGTCGGTGACCTCGATCACCAGGTGGTGTTCGAGCTTGCTGAAGAACACTACGGCCCTCTGGAGGCGCGCCCGTTGCCGGTCAGGAAACCCCAGGACGAGCCGCCGCAGCTCGGCATTCGTCGTCTGACGGTCAAGGCGCCGGCGGATCTGCCGGTAGTGATGATGGCCTACAAGGCGCCGGTGATCCGCGATGTCGATCAGGACGTCGACCCCTATGCTCTGGAAATGCTGGCAGCCGTTCTTGCCGGCCACGACGCAGCGCGCTTTTCAAGGCACCTGGTGCGCCAGCAGCGGCTGGCTGTGGTGGCTTCCGCCAGTTACGACTCGACCGCGCGCGGTCCGGGCATCTTCTATTTGCATGGATCGCCCAGCGAGGGCCGGACGGCGGCGGAACTCGAGGCCGGCCTGCGCGCCGAAATCGCCGACGTGCAGCAGCATGGCGTGGCCGCCGACGAGTTGGCGCGCGCCAAGGCGCAACTGATCGCCGGACAGATCTACAAGCGCGATTCGATCTTTGCCCAGGCGATGGAAATCGGCCAACTGGAAGCGGTCGGAATCCCCCACGCACTGAACCGGCGGATGATCGACAAGCTGCAAGAGGTGACTGCCGAGCAAATTCGGGTGGTAGCAGCAAAATATTTTCGTGACGAGCAGCTGACGGTCGCCCAACTCGACCCGCAACCCTTGCCGCTGGCTTCGCGCCCGGCTTCGCCGTCCACCGCGCGCCACTGATCAGAGAGCGTCGATGACTCCCTTCAAGCTGCTGCTCCTGTCGTTTCTCGCTCTGACCATGGAGCTGGCGCACGCCGGCCCGAAGATCCAGCACTGGCAAAGCTCGTCGGGTGCACGGGTGTTCTTTGTCGAGAACCACACCTTGCCGATTCTCGACCTTCAGGTCGATTTTGCTGCCGGCACGGCCTATGAGCCCGTCGGACGGGCAGGCGTCGCGTCCTTGACCCGAGCGCTCATCGACCTCGGCGTGGCCGGGATCGATGAAACGCAAATTGCCAGCCGGCTGGCAGATGTCGGCGCCAGGCTGTCGGGTGGGGTCGACATGGATCGCGCTTCGGTGGTGCTGCGCACGTTGTCGATGGCCGACAAGCGGGGTCCCGCGCTCGACGTTCTGCGCGCCATCCTGAGCACGCCGCAGTTTGCAGCGGCCGTTCTTGATCGCGAGAAGGCGCGTACGGTGGCCGCGCTCAAGGAGGCGCTGACGCGTCCCGATACCCTGGCCAGCAGGGCCTTCTGGTCGGCCATGTATGGGTCGCACCCATACGGCAGCTATGCCACGCCGGAGTCGGTGAGCGGCCTGGAGCGGGCCGATGTCGCCGCTTTCCACGCCGCGAATTACACCGCGCCACGCGCTACCGTGGCCATCGTCGGCGACCTGGAGCGAGCGCAGGCCGAGGCTCTGGCCGACGAGCTGACAGCTGCATTGCCTTCGGCGCCGGCGATGCGCGGTGTCGCCGCTCCGACTTTGCCGGCTGCCAGCGAGCATCGGATTGCCCACCCGGCGTTGCAGGCGCACCTGCTGTTGGGACTGCCGGCGCTGAAGCGCGGCGACCCCGATTTCTTTCCACTGGCGGTCGGAAACTACTCGCTCGGCGGTGGTGGCTTCGTCTCTCGTCTGATGAAGGAGGTGCGGGACCAACGCGGGCTGGCGTACAGTGTGCACAGCTACTTTCACCCGCTGGCGCAGTTGGGGCCTTTCCAGATCGGTCTGCAGACCAAGAAGGCGCAGGCCAATGAGGCGCTCAAACTGACCCGCGCGGTGCTCTCCAATTTCCTTGAACAGGGGCCCAGCGAGGTTGAGTTGCAGGCGGCGAAAGAGAATCTGGTCGGCAGTTTTCCACTGCGCCTCGACAGCAATCGCAAGATTCTGGACAGCGTCGCAATGATCGGTTTCTATGAATTGCCGCTCGACTATCTCGACCTTTATCCGGAAAACATCGCCAGGGTGACCGCCGCCGAGGTCAAGGCGGCGTTCTCGCGGCATGTGCGCCCGGAGCATCTGGTGACAGTGGTTGTCGCCGCGGAATAGTTCTCTGAACGCGGTGCGGATCATCGGCGGGGAGTGGAGGCGCCGCACTTTGCGCTTTCCTGACTTGCCGGGTTTGCGGCCGACACCGGATCGGGTGCGCGAGACCTTGTTCAACTGGCTGGGCAACGACTTGCGCGGCGCATCCTGCCTGGATCTGTTTGCCGGCAGCGGCGCGCTGGGGTTCGAGGCGGCCTCGCGCGGCGCGGCCAGGGCGGTGCTGGTCGATAGCTCGGCGAAAGTCGTGGCGGCGCTGGCGAGCAACGCCAGGACTCTGGACCTTGACAGGCGCCTGGAGATTGTCTGCGCGGATGCGGTAAGATTCGCAACTTCCGTCGGCGGGTGCTTCGACGTGCTATTTCTTGATCCGCCATTCAATCAGGGCTGGATCGACCGCCTGGCCCCGATCGTCCCGAGCCTTCTGGCCGAGGACGGCATCATCTACGTCGAGGCGGAGCGGCTGCTGGAGGGTTGCGGGAAGTGGCGCACGGTACGTCAGGGGAAGTCGGGCCAGGTTTTTTATCACTTGATGCGGCGAGGCGAAGCGGATGGCGCTGAATAGGCGAATGGCAATCTATGCAGGGACCTTTGACCCGATGACACGCGGCCATGAGGATCTCGTTCGGCGTGCGAGTTGCCTCTTCGACCGGGTGATCGTCGGCATCGCGGAGAGTCAGCCGAAGAGGCCGTACTTCTCGCTGGTCGAAAGGGTCGAGATGGCACAGGAAGTTCTGGCTCCCTACGCGAACGCGGAAGTCTGCGGCTTCAATGGTCTGTTGATGGATTTCCTTCACGCCAAAGGCGCCAAGGTGATCATCAGGGGACTGCGGGCGGTTTCTGATTTTGACTATGAATTCCAGATGGCGGGGATGAACAGAAACCTCTTTCCGGAGGTCGAAACGGTATTCCTGACTCCGGGCGAGCAGTACATGTTCATCTCGGCGACGATGGTTCGGGAAATCGCCGTGCTTGGCGGAGATGTAAGCCAGTTCGTGCAGCCGGCAATTTGTGAGCGACTGGCCAAGCGTGTAAGAGAAATTTCATCGATCTGAAGGAACAGCAAGAATGTCTTTGACTATCACCGACGAATGCATCAACTGCGACGTGTGCGAGCCCGAGTGCCCGAACGAAGCTATCAGCCAGGGGGTGGAAATCTACGAGATCGACCCCAACAAGTGCACCGAATGCGTCGGTCACTACGATACGCCTCAGTGCGTCGAGGTCTGTCCGGTCGATTGCATCCCCAAGGATCCAGCCAATCAGGAGAACGAGGATCAACTGTGGGTCAAGTACGAGAAGCTCACCGGCAATCCGCGCACTTCCTGACCCGGAAACCGTGGTCCGCCGGTAGCCGCGGACGAGCCGCCCCTGCTGGTCAGGGACGGTTTTTTTGTGGGGGGCCGCTGCCTCGATCTTACTCGATAGCGGCGAGGGTGGTTTGGCCGGCGAGGTTGAGCTGTGCCTGGAGTGTCGTGCTGGACGCGTTGAAGCGAGTGCGCAGCGAACTGGTTAGCGGGATCGCCCGGGGCAGCGAAATGGCCAGTGGGTCGACCGGCTGGTCGTTGACCCGGAACTCATAATGCAGATGCGGTCCGGTGGCCAGTCCCGTCTGGCCGACGTAGCCGATGGTGTCTCCCTGGCGGACGCGGGTGCCTCGGCGGACGCCCTTGGCGAACTTCTGCAGGTGACCATAGGCGGTCGAATACCTTCCCTGATGCTTGAGCACCACCAAGTTGCCATAGCCGCTCTGGCGTTCTGCGGTCTCGACCACGCCGTCGGCCACCGCGACGACGCCTGCGCCCGTGGGCGCTCCGTAGTCCACCCCTTTGTGGGCTCGCCAGGTGCGCAGAATTGGATGAAAGCGGGCGCCGGAAAAGCCGGAGGTGACCCGTGAGAACTCGATCGGTGAGCGCAGGAAGGCCTTGCGCAGGCTGCTGCCGTCAGCGGCGTAGTAAGCGCCTTCGCCGTCTTCTGTTTGAAACCAGTAAGCGCGCAGGACGTTCTGGTCGTTGATCAACTCGGCCGCCAGGAGGCGGCCACTGCGCACCGTCTGGCCGCGGTGCGTAAAGCTTTCGTAAACCAGCGAAAAGCGGTCGCCTTTGCGCAGGTCACGATGGAAATCGACCTCGCTGGAGAAAATGGCGATCATCTGCAGGGCGACGGCGTCGGGAATGTCGGCTTCGTCGGTGGCTGCGAACAGCGAGTGGCGGATTTCGCCTGACTTGAGGACCGCGCGGCCTTCCAGGTGCAGCGCCTCTTGCTGCGTAACGAAGCCGTCGCCAGTCCGCTCGACTACCAGCAGCGAGTCCTCGCCGGGAAGTTCGACATAAAGGGCCAGCAGCTCGCCGCCTTCGCTGGATTTTGCGCTGACGGTATTTCCCGGCCGCAAGTGCCGGGCCACGTCCTGCGTTTGCCGATTGCCGCCAATGAACTGCAGCGCTTCGCGGTCGGCAATTCCGAGGCGGTTCATCAGGCTGGCTATGGTGTCACCGCGTCGGACGCGCTCTTCGCGAAGGAAGGCGGCGTTCTCGCTCTTGAGCAGAATGACGGTCGGTGCTGGAAGTCGTTCGAGCACCGTGGTCGGGGCAACGCGCGGGCTTTCGGCTGTTGGCGCAATGGCAAATGCTGCGACCATGCCGAGCAGCGAGACGCCGCCGATGGCGGCTGCTGCCCAAGGGTGACGAAGCAGTCGGTCGATCGATGGGTGTGAATGCGCTAGAATCCGGCTCTCCTCGAAATCCATGGGCTGTCGGTAGCAAAACGCTGGAGTCTAGCAAGAAACCCTCCTCACCAGAAGCTCTCTGGGCACAAACAATAGAGGTTTGCATGCGCGCCGTTGAACAAGACCTCAAGCAAATCAAGCGCGGGTCTGAAGAATTGCTGCTCGAAACCGAGCTGGTCGAAAAGCTCGCAAGTGGCCGCCCACTGCGGATCAAGGCCGGATTTGATCCAACCGCTCCCGACCTGCACCTGGGACACACGGTGCTGATCAACAAGCTCAGGCACTTTCAGGACCTTGGTCACCATGTGATGTTTCTGATCGGGGACTTCACCGGCATGATCGGTGATCCCACCGGCAAGAACGTGACGCGGCCGCCGCTGTCGCGCGAACAGATCCTCGAGAACGCCAGGACCTACCAGGAGCAGGTGTTCAAGATCCTTGATCCGGAGGCGACCGAGGTCTGTTTCAATTCCAGCTGGTTCGAGCCACTTGGTGCGTCGGGGATGATCCGCCTGGCCGCGCTGCATACCGTGGCGCGGATGCTCGAGCGCGACGACTTCGCCAAGCGCTATCGCAATGGGCAGCCGATCGCTATCCATGAAATGCTCTATCCCCTTTGTCAGGGGTATGACTCGGTGGCGATGAAGGCGGATGTCGAACTCGGAGGTACCGATCAGAAGTTCAACCTGCTGGTCGGGCGGGAGTTACAGAAGCACTACGGGCAGGCGCCGCAATGTATCTTGACGATGCCGCTGCTGGAAGGTCTGGACGGGGTCAACAAGATGTCCAAATCGCTGGGCAACTATGTAGGCATCAATGAGCCGCCTGGCGAGATGTTCGGCAAGCTGATGTCGGTCTCCGACCAATTGATGTGGCGCTACTTCGAACTGCTGTCCTTCCGGACGACGGAACTGATCGATCGCTTCAAGCAAGACGTCGCTGGCGGACGCAATCCGCGTGACATCAAGGTGCTGCTGGCGCAGGAAATCGTCGAGCGCTTCCATGGTGGCGCTGCCGCTGTTCAGGCCCTGGCTGATTTCGACGCCCGCTTCCGTGAGGGAGCAATCCCCGACGACATCGCCGAGGTCAGCCTCTCGGGCGCCGGGCTTTGCTTGGGCCTCGCGCAGGTCCTCAAGCAGTCCGGGCTCACCGCCAGCACATCCGAGGCCTTGCGCATGATCGATCAGGGTGCCGTCAGAATCGACAGCGTCCGCGTCGACGACAGGCACCTCGTCCTCCCGGCCAAGGGCAGCTTCGTCCTGCAGGTCGGGAAGCGCAAGTTTGCTCGGGTGCGCATCGCCTGAGCGCTCTGGCAGTCC
>ERZ761603.3289-NODE-3289-length-10459-cov-5.936563_pt1 | contig 10459 bp, 9 predicted proteins | sample MGYA00511879_ERZ761603 | MGnify/ENA primary metagenome ERZ761603 (study PRJEB28899, sample SAMN02850040) | bioreactor sludge metagenome | biome: EBPR Sludge; feature: EBPR Bioreactor; material: flocular biomat | place: Australia: Thorneside Wastwater Treatment...
CGAGATTACAAGGTGACTGGAGTTCAGACGTGTGCTCTTCCGATCTCCTTCGTAGTAGCCAAGAACATCCAGATTTTTATAAAGGGGATATCCTCTTTAAATAAAATGGGATAAGGTGCGACAAAACTATTGAATGCCATTACTCGCACTAAATAGTTTGCACGTTGTATTTCTATTGGAAAGACATTTTTTTCTTCGTATTGCAAAGTAGAAACATCCCACAAGTAAGGATGTGCTTCGGGGTAAATAAAATTATTCAATAAGTTTAGCGGAATAATTAACGCCCCAACGATTAATCCATATTTCACCAACTGCCAAACATCTCTTTTGACCATAAAGTGAGCGATACCAGTTTGGGCAATGTTTGAAATGGTAATTCCAAATGCGGCAAGCCCAGTGACAACATACGTCCACATGGGTGCATTTTTAAGTAAAAGAATAATAAAAATTATCGCTGTGGTTCCTAAAAATCCATAACTTTCGATAATGGAACCAAAAATAAGTTGAGAAGTAGAAGCTCCAAACAATGAAGCGATTAACAAAGCATAGAGTGAATTTGAAGCTTTTTCTTTTACAAAATACCAAACGAGAAAAACTGCCAAGGCACCGGTAAGAGCGATTAAAACAAACGAAGCGTAGAGCAAGTTGCTTTTCAGGAAAATTGAAATCAGATTTCCCCATGGGCGGACAATAATTAAGATAAATGGATGGACAGTTCTCCAATAGACATCTTCATAGTTTTCTGTGCCAAAACGAGAACGGTAGAGTTTAGCGTCTGTGTCAAAGAAGATATCGTCAAAGTTAAAGAGAGGTTGGTTAAAAATATTGGCTAGTAAAAAATAGATTGAAAAGAAAGTGAGTGAGAGCAAAACTCCATTTATGTTTTTGTCAATAAAAGAAAAAAAACGAGTTTGATGAAAGCTTTTTGAGTGAGTAAATGACAATAACCAAATCGAACAAGGAAAGGCAATCAATATTCCAAGAATAAACCAAATCAATAAATGTGCTTGGATTTGATAAAAGGCAGTATCAAATAGCAAAGGAAAGCGGCTTGCTGTCTTCGTAAGGCATAGCAAAAAAACAATTAATGCCAAGAAGAGAGATGTGGCTATCCACGATTCGGTTGGTTTAATCTTAAAATGGTCTTTGATTTTACTGGTTAAATAATAAAAAGATAAACCTATAAAAGTATGAAGAATCATTGTAAGTAATAAAACTTCATATAGGGACTTATAAAAATAATCTAGAAAGCCGATAGATATGTAACTTATCGGTATGCCAATTAACCAAGCTGAGAGAAGGCATTTGTTTAACACGAATTTCATTTTATTTGATATGCAAGGCAGATGTGTTAAGCATTGTCAATATTAATTGCGCATTGTTGATACATAATAAAACAATGAAAGTCAGTAAGATAATTTGAAACCAGTGTTTGTTTGCAAATTCTTTCCATGCGAGGGCGAAGAAGAGAATAAGGGCATAGGTCCAATTTGCGGAGTAGAGGAATACGTCCATGCCGTAGACGAGGTGGAGGGTAAAGTTGAAGAACAGAATCAGGATGAAGGTCAGAAAGAAGCGGTTATCTTGTTTGAAAAAGTTTTTTAGGAAGAGTAATCCGCCAAACGCCATGAGTCCCATCCAAAAATAGGCAAGGAATGTGTTGAATGTTGTGTTGTAAGTGGCAAGTAGCATGGGGTCACCATCTATGGCAGCGCGGAACATCCATGTTTTGACAAATGGAAAACCATCGTCAATGATGAGTGGGTTGGGTGAGACGATGCTGTGTAAAACCATTACACGCCCAAGTAAATTGGCGCGTTGATAGTTGGCTGGGAATGAGTTTTTGTCTTCTCCTGCTAAACTGGCGAACTCCCAAAAGTAAGGTTGTGAATTTGGGTAGATAAAATTATTAAGCAGTGATAGCGGCACAATTAATGCAAGGATAATCAAGCCATATTTTATTAGTTGTTTTATATCACGCTTGATGAAGAAATGTGCAATGACTGTTTGTGCAATGTTTGAGACGGTGATTCCAAATGCAACTAGCCCTGTGATTACTAAGGCGGGGAGTGATTTGTCTTTGATTAATAAAACGAGAAAAATCAACGCCACTGTTGATAAAAAAATATAGGTTTCCATAATCGAGCCAAAAGCGAGCTGTGTGGATGAGGCTCCGAATATGGTTGCGATGAGTAAGGCGTATAAAGAATTTTTTGTTAGGTGTTTGACGAAATACCAAACTAAAAAAATGCCAAATGCCCCAGCCATTGCATTGGTGATATATGCCGCAAAGAGCATGTCCCCTTTTAGAAATAAGGAAATCGTAAAAACGATTGGACGGATGATGATTAAGACGTAAGGATGAAAAGGTCGGTAGTAATAATCGGCATAGTTTTCTGTGCCGAAGCGTGTGCGGTATAGATTCCCATCTGCGTCAAAGAAGATGTCATCCGCATCGTATTGAGGTTGGTTGAAAATGATACAGAAAAATATATACACACAGAATAAGAGAATAGAGGCGAGTAATCCGTTTATGTTTTCATTTAGAAATTGATATAGGCGGGTTTGTTGAATGTTTTTCTTGCGTAACCATATTAAAAAACAAAAGGAAGCAGGAAGAGAGAGAATTAATGAAATAAAAAAGTAAACAAGCACACTTGCTTCAATTTGGTATAAAGAAATATCTACAATGTTGGGGTATTGTATTGCTTGATTTATTAGTGCGAGTAGAAAAATAAACAAAGATATGAAAATAATACAAGCAATGCTAGTTTGAAATGCTTGTACTTGAAAATCGGCTTTGAGTTTGCCCAGCAGATAATACAAGAAACAGATTGTGAGAGTGTGAAGTGAAAATGTAACCAAGCCGATTTCAATGCTTGATGTATAAAAATTATTAAGAAACCCAATCAATGGATATATAAGAGCGGCAGTGACAAGCCACGAGATGGTGAAGCGAATGTTCGTCATTTGATGTGCAGGGCAGATGTGCTAAGCATTGTCAATATTAATTGCGCGTTGTTGATACATAATAAAACAATGAAAGTCAGTAAGGTAATTTGAAACCAGCGTTTATCTGCAAATTCTTTCCATGCCAGTGCAAGAAAGAGAATTAATGCATACATCCAATTGACAGAATACAGAAAAATATCTTTGCCATAGCGCATGTGAAGGGCGAAATTAAAAAGCAAGATAATGATAAAAGTAATTTGATATCGATTATTTTGTTTGCGTATATTTTTCAGAAAAAGAATACCACCTAATACGACAAGTCCAAGCCATGCATAAGCTGTTACATTTTGTAACAAAGTTTCATAATTAGCAAGCCGCATTGGGTCTTTTTTGATAGAGGCACGGAACATCCACACTTTGAGGAATGGAATTTCTTCTTGTAAAATTAAAGGCTCAGGGGCGACGATACTATTCAACACCATAACACGCCCTAAAAAGTTGGCTCGTTGTGGTACTGGCGGAAACTGATTATGTCCCTCACCTTGATAGGAAGTTAAGTCCCAAAAATAAGGTTGTGAATCGGGGTATATAAAATTGTGTAATAGAGTTAAGGGAACAATAAATGCGACGACAATTAATCCATAGATGATAATTTGTTTGATATTGCGTTTGATGAAGAAATGAGCAATCACCGTCTGCCCGAAATTTGAAATGGTAATTCCAAATGCTACCAAACCTGTAATCACCAAAGCAAACAGCGGTTTATCTTTCAAAACCAAAACTAAAAAGATGAGTGCAGTTGCGGCTAGAAAAATGTAAGTTTCGATTAAGGCACTAAACACTAGTTGCGCGGCAGAGGCGCCAAACAATGTTGCAATCAACAGAGTATATAAATGATTGCTTACAAAATGTTTAATGAAATACCAAACCAGAAACACACACAACGCGCCGGCGAAAGCGTTTAGTACAAATGCACCATATAATGTGTTGCCCGCAAAAAATACAGAAAAAATACTAACGAATGGGCGGATAATGATTAGCACAAAAGGGTGAACAGGACGAAAGTAATAATCACGCACGAGTTCAGTAGCGAAACGTCTACGCCACAGAAAAGCATCTGAATCAAAAAAAATATCGTCCACGTCAAAAGCAGGTTGGTTGAAAATTGAAACGAATAAAAAATAAATACAAAAAAAGATAAGGGCAAGTATTAAGCCATTACGATTTTCGGCGATAAATTGATTCTTAAAATTGAATATTAACAAAATGGATATGAGAATTGCAAATAAAATCCAGACGTTGATAACAAGTGAGTTTGTATGCGCCTCAAATAGACTGGAAAATTGTTTCGCCATTTGAAACAGACTCCACGCCCAGGCAATGAGCATAACAAATAGAAAAACTGTTAGGCTAAATTCAATTTTGTTTCTTTTAAAGAGTAATTTGAGATTCATAATTAAATTAGATATAACAAGCCCCAAAGTAGTAGAGCGAGATTTATCTCGCTCTACTTAAGGTTTTGTACCAATTGCAAAAATTCGTTCCATTCTTCTTCAAAGAAGTGAACGGTGACGTTGTTCATTTCGACGTGGTAGGTGGTTTCACCATCTGGTTCTTCGGCTTTCCAAGCAAGGAAGTTTTCAGTTTCGGCGAGGGTTTGTGTTTTTGGTTCGTTATGGTTGTTCATTTTATTACTCCTGTTTGTTTATGAATGTTTAGGCGTAGATTAAGTCTTCTTTTTGAGGCGCAGGCTGAGGTCACGAAAGAAGCGACGAATCCAAACGATGATGCGTGAGCCGGGCGGAGGTGGCGCTTGAGTCTGTTCTTTTTCGGGGAAGGGGTCAAGGTCTAGCATTTTTCGCATGATGTAGTTCCACATCAATAAAGTTGTGGCGAGTAAAGGCGCGGCAACGACGACTCCAAGAAAACCAAATAAATTGGCGGCGATGATGGCGGCGACTAAGACGGCGGCTGGGTGAACTTTGAGCGCATCAGACATAATGCGTGGGGATAAGATATTGTCGAAGATTTGGTCTATGATGATGGCGACAATTAAAACAATTAGTGTGTAAGCCCACGGCTCCATGCCAAATAGTTTGAAGACTTGAAAGTATGCAACAATGACTAAGATGCCCCAATTAACGGCAGGACCAACATAAGGAACGAAACGAGCAATGCCTGCTAAAACTGCAAGTGGAGCGGCGTAATTGACACCAAGTACTCCTAATGCAATTGAGTAGATAATAATTGTTAAGAAGAATAAGATGATTTGTCCGCGTAAGAAGGCGTTCCAAATTCTTCCAAGTTCGCGGGTGAGACGGGCAATATCTTGTGCGTAGCCGGGAATATCTACTGTGACCATGCGTTCACGTAAGCCACCACTTTCTGCAAGCACAAAATATGAGACGAGCAATACGAATAATGTCCAGCCAAAAAAGTTTGCGGCACTTCCAGCCACTGAACCAAGAAGTGTGCCTGTTTGGCTTAATAAAGGTTGTATAGCACCTAATATTTGTTGACTAATTCCATTTAAGTCTAAAGTTCTAAGGTCTAAAGTAAATGGACCGATTTCAAAAACTTGTTCGGATACTGTTTCAATTAATTCAGGTAAGTTTTGAATTGCATTTTGAACGTTGGTAATTAAGTTTTGAATTTGTTGTGCTAAACCAACGCCACCTAGTGCAAGTGAGCCAATTAAAAGGATGAGAATAATTAAATAAATAACACCAACTGATACTCCCCAAGAAAACTTTAATCTATGCTGAAAAAATACAGCAAGAGGATAGATAAGATAAGAAACCACTAATGCGATGAGCAAAGGCGTAATCACTGCTTGTGAACTTACGATTAATGCGCCAATCAATACAGTTAAAGTAAGGGCAATAACAAGTTTGGTATTTCCGCCCCAAGTTGGAGAGTTGGTCTGATTTGTCTCTGTCATAGTGTGATTCCGTTTTGAAATTGTATCAAAATAATAAATACATTTTACTAGATAAAACAAAAACGCCCCGCGAGAGTCGCAGGGCGTAAGAGGCGAAGCGTTTTAACATCCAGACAAAAATGGGAAAAACACGCACCAGCGGAAGGTTGCATCTACCCACCAGAAAAATCCAGCACATAAACACACAAATAGAAATACGCCTACACCGATAAAAATTGGAGTCATATTTCTTTGACCTGTAGCAGGAGGTGGTGCAGAATATGCAGGCGCGGGAGGGGGTGAATAGGATTGTGTAGGAGGAGCAGGTTGAACGGCTTTGCGCGATACTGCTACTGTTGCGCCGGCATCGGAATTAATCGCATCATACATGAGGACAATTTGTTCACCCAGCGACACAACATCTCCAGCCTTTAGCACGACTGGTCCTGCCAAACGTTGCCCATTCACAAAAGTCCCATTGGTTGAGCCTAAATCGTCAATGACAAATTTTCCGCCTTGAAATGTAAGGCGAGCATGTTTGCGTGAAACTTCTGCGTCGTTAATTGCAACGCCATTTGATGAATCACGCCCGATAGTAAGTTGTTCACCCTCCAGCGGAAAAACTACGCCGGGAGTAGGTCCAGACCTCATCACAAATTGAAACTGTGCCATTCTCTTCCTCCGAAAATAATTTCAAATAACTGGGCTTAGTGTAAATCTTTCGAGAGAAAAAGTCAATTCACCCTTAAAGGCTAATTACTTTTTCTTCGATACTTTTTGTGGTTCAGCAATTATTTCTTCACGTGGAACTGTTTTGCCAGAACGCGGTAAATATAAAATAAAGGCTGTGCCAACGCCGGGTTTGCTTTTTACTTCAATCCGCCCGCCGTGACCATAAATAATTTGTTTGCAAATGGATAAACCTAAACCTGTTCCAGAAGTTTTACCTTCATGTTCACGCACACGATAAAATTTTTCAAACAAATGTGGCAAGGCTTCTTCAGGAATACCAATGCCGGTATCTTGCACAAAAATGGCGGTTTCAGTTTCACGTGCTTCAGCACGGAGCATGACCGTTCCATTTGGGCGATTATATTTGATAGCGTTGCTCAATAAATTTAACAGCACTTGTTTGATTTTATCTCTATCCGCTTCTAATAATGGAAGTCCTTCTGGTGACTCAACCCTCAACTGGATATCATCTTCAATCGCTTTAGAAGCCATCACATCTTTACATTCATATAGCAAATCAGCAAGGCTGAAAATTGTTTTGCGAAATTGTACACGTCCTGACTCTAATCTTGCTAAATCTAAGAAAGAGGATGCCAGTGCATTTAATCGCATGGTTTCATTATGAATATTGGTGACAATTTGGTCACGTTGTTCTTGAGACATTTCCGGGCGAAGTAAAAGGTATGTGGCTGTACTTAAAGAAGAAAGTGGTGTGCGTAATTCATGCACAAATTCTGAGATTAAGTCTGATTGTTGGAATAAGCGAGTATTTTCAATCGCAACTGCAGCTTGTGCCCCTAACACCAAAAGCATAGATTGATCGTTATCCGAAAATTTACCACGATGTTTGTTTAATGCTTCTAACACACCGACAATTTTATTTTTGGTAATTAATGGAACACCCAACAAAGATTGTGTGGTTAACCCCGTAATCGCTTCTACATTGGAATAAAAACGTGAATCATCATGGGCGTTTGTGATACGAACTGGTTTACGATTATTAACTATCCAGCCGGCAATGCTTCCATCTAATGGAACGGTAATTCCCCGCCGAGTAGATTCATCCATGTTAGTTGAAACTTGAAAATATAATTGACGTGATGTATCGTCGTACAACAAAATGGAGGCGGCTTCGGCACCACAAATTTCTGCCGCGGCATGAACAATGCGTGAGAGCAAAATATCTAAATCAAGGGTGGAAGCAAGGTCGCGGGCAATATCCACGAGGCGGCGATAGCCATCTAATCTTTCGGTTTTTATCTCAGCCATGTAGCACTCTCTCTGTGATTGCAGGAAGAATTGTAGAAACGTCTTCTGAAAAAATTACATCAGCCCGAACATTAATATACGTAGGTGCATTGTTGATGATGATTAAATGCCCGCCGCGGTCTAATGTTTGCATGGGCAAGCCTGCCACAGGTAAAACTTCTAATGAGGAACCAGCAACCAGCATGAGGTCAGATTGACGCGCTTGTGTCTGCGCTTTGTGCCATGCGGCTTGGGGCAATTGTTCGCCAAAAAGAATTACATCTGGTTTTAAAGTCTGCTTACATTTTGGGCAATGCGGAATTTCACCTGTTTCAACAAATGGGGCAAGATATGGTTCGGCGTTTACCTGATGATAACACTGAGTGCAGGTTAAAGTTTGCATTGTTCCGTGCATTTCAATTACAGTTTTTGAGCCTGCTTTTTGGTGCAGGGTATCAATATTTTGGGTGACGATAGATTTGAGATACCCTTTATTTTCTAATTCTGCTAATGCTTGATGTGCAGGGTTCGGTTTGGCGTAAAAAATTTGACTTGCTAATGGGCGAAACCATGCGAAAAATCTTTCTGGATGGGTGCGGAAGGTGCTTAATGACGCAACTTCTAACGGTTCATCCTTCGACCATAAGCCTGAGTCGGTGGACCTGAAATCTGGGATTCCAGAGGGAGTGGAGATTCCTGCGCCGGTCAGAATCATTGCATGTTTGGCTTGGCGAATTAAGTCCGCGGCGAACTGAATGTTGGTTTGCGTTTGTGATGAAAAAGAACTCATCGCGCCTTTTCGCGCTTGATTATTGCATCAGCAATTTTGAGAAATTGCTGTGAAGTCATATTGCTCGGTTGTGAAATCACTGCCGGTGAATGAACACGCGTGGCTTGTAAAAATAATTCTGGTGCAGGGGTAATGGTTGCGGCAATAGGATGTCCCAATTTCTCTTGCGCTTTGTTTGCAGATAATTGCCCTTCTGAGCGTTGACGGTTATTTAAGAGAGCGATGATTGTGTTGCGGTCTATATTCAAACTAGCAATTTCATCAATTAATATTTTTGTATGGTCAATAGTATTCGGCAAGCCTTCAAATACAACAACTCTTTCATTACAAAGCGAAAGCAAGCGTTGAGTATAAGTCGGCAAGCCTGCTCCTAAATCTAAGATAATGAAGCGACCTAGAGTGGCAAGTCGAGCAACAAGTGATGAAAAATTTTCCACTTGTGAAGTCAAGTTTACATCTCGAGGGTTTTCAGAAGCCGTTAGGAGTTTTAATCCTGAGTTGTGGCTTTCTAATGCAGATTGTATTTTTTCACGAGTCGCTTCCGACACAGTCCCTTGTAAAATCTCAGCAAGTTTTTTCTCATTTTTTAGCCCTAAATCTGCTCTTACAGTGCCAAGCCCTGGGGTTAGTTCTGCTAGAATCACTTCTGATTGTTCACGTGTATATAAAGCCGCCGCAATATTTAATGCAACGGTTGAAACACCGAGACCACCACGTGCTGAAATAACACCAATTACATAACCTAAACCTTCTTGTGAATCTAATTTAATTTCATCCGTTTGTTTTGTAGTGGAACGTGATAATAATGCTTTTACATGCGCTTGCAATTCATTGGGATGTGTTGGCTTGGTGAGGTAATCATCGGCACCAACTTCAAAGCCACTGACCTTATCATCTAATTGTGTCTTCGCTGTGAACATTAAAATCGGAGTGGAAGCCGTGAGGGGGTTTTTGCGCAAGCGGCGAGTGACTTCGTAACCATCCATATCAGGCATCATTACATCTAACAAAATTAAATCAGGACGTTCTTCAAACGCCTTTGCTAACCCTTGCGTTCCGTTTGATGCGGCAATGACTTGGTAGCCCTGTCTTTGCAACATCAAGCCAACCAAACGCAAAGTATCTACATCATCATCAACAATCAAGATTCTTTCAGCCATGTTTACCTCGTTATTCATATTCTATTATAACGGACAAGTTCTTACATTTCGTTAACTTCATCATGCTATAATCTTGGTTGCATAAGGACAAAATTATAGTCCTCCTGTTATGGGGATGACAGGCTTCGACGGGAGAGGCTGGTTCCGAAATGCGAGCCGAGAGTGTACCGAACTCGTAAAATCAGTACAAAAACTCAAGTGCCAACAAAAGCACTTCATACGCTGCTATGCCCCTCGCCGCCTAGTGTGGTGAACATAACAGTATGACATCTTAGGATGTCACGTCCGCCGGCACCGTTCATTATCCGGTGACGGACCGGGCGAAACAAAGATAATGTGCCGTGCATGATTCTGCTAAATGCACGAAAGACTTAGCAGATGGTCACAGGTTTACTAGCCCGCTGAGATGCCTGTGATGACGAAAATCAGCAGGCTACGCTCGTAGAGTTTCGAGAGTCGAATCTTTCGGACGCGGGTTCAATTCCCGCCATCTCCACTAATCAAAAATCCAGCTTTCGCTGGATTTTTGAATTAACTATATCCTTGACAAATATATCCATTACGGATATATTATGGTATCTTCGCCTATGACATATAAACATGCAAGCGCACGCTACCGACAGTGGTACGCAAAATTACTCCGCTTCTACCCGAAGG
>ERZ761603.3292-NODE-3292-length-10445-cov-68.724735_pt1 | contig 10445 bp, 5 predicted proteins | sample MGYA00511879_ERZ761603 | MGnify/ENA primary metagenome ERZ761603 (study PRJEB28899, sample SAMN02850040) | bioreactor sludge metagenome | biome: EBPR Sludge; feature: EBPR Bioreactor; material: flocular biomat | place: Australia: Thorneside Wastwater Treatment...
CGCTCTATACCTCGCAGCCGGGCATCTCCAAGCAGATCAGGCTGCTCGAAGACGAGCTTGGCGTCATTGTTTTCGAGCGCAGCGGTAAGCGTCTGACTGCCATCACCGAGCCTGGGCGCGTCGTGCTCGAGATCGCCGAGCGCATGCTGCGCGAGGCCGAGAATATCCGGCGTGTTGGTGAAGAGTACGCGGCCGGCGATTCGGGCAGTCTGGTCATCGCGACGACGCACACGCAGGCGCGCTACGCGCTGCCGGCGGTGATCAAACGCTTCGTCGAACGGTACCCGAAAGTCCGCCTGTCGCTGCACCAGGGCCATCCGGCGCAGATTGCCGAGTGGACTCTGGAGGGCGAAGCCGACATCGCGATCGCCACCGAAGCGCTCGAACAGTATCCACAGCTCGTCATGTTGCCGTGCCATCAGTGGGCGCACTGTGTGATCGCCCCGAGCGGCCATCCGATTCTCGCAACCAGGGTACTGGCGCTCGCTGCGCTCGCGCGTTGGCCGCTGATTACCTACGACACCGCCTTTGCCGGTCGTTCGCACATCAACAAGGCGTTCGAGCTGGCACAGTTGACCCCGAACATCGTGCTCACCGCGACTGACGCCGACGTCATCAAGACCTACGTCAGCCTCGGCCTCGGTCTGGGGATCATTGCCAGCATGGCTTTCGATCCGGTGCGCGATGCCGGTCTGCAGGCGATTCCCGCCGAGCACCTGTTCGGCTCGAACACGACGCGCATCGGCTTGCGCCGCGGCACCTACATCCGGCGCTATGAATACGACTTCATCGAACTATTCGCCTCGCACCTGACGCGTCGGGCGGTCGACCGGGCGATGCTCGGTGGCGGGCCGGAAGACGAGTACCAGCTTTGAGCGCGCTACTGGATGGCGCCGAGCAGAGCTTCGATCTCTGCCTGCTCGGCGAGTAGATGGGCGCGGCAGCCGTCCCAGTGCTCGGCGGTGAGTCCGAGCATGGCGAGCAGTGCGGCAACTTCGTCTTCTTCGCCGCCAGCTTTTTCGTCTGCATCGGGGAGCGTGGCGTAGGCGGCGCGGTCGGCGAGCCCGATCAGCCCACAGAAAACCGTCTCGCTGCCCGCCGCAGCGGGTTGGTGATGGTGCGCGATCGCGGCGACGTAGCGCGGCGGCAGATCCCAGCGCTCGGCGACCATTTCGCCTACTTCAGGATGCGTGAAGTCGAACAGCGCGCGCTCGGCGGCGAGGTTGGTAACTGGCGACGCCAGCCGCAGGTCGAGTACGCGTTGATAGCCGGGTTCCGCCTGAACGGCCAGGATCAGCTTGCCGATGTCGTGCAGCAGACCGGCCATGAAAGCTTCATCCGGCGAACAGCGAACGAGCGGAGCGAGGAAGCGCGCCGCCGTTGCCGTGGTGATCGAGTGCCGCCAGAGGTCGAGCAGGCGCAAGCGCTCGGCGCGAAAGGCGTCGAAGGCGCCGACCGAAATGATCATTCCCTGCACGTTGGCAAAACCGAGCAACTGAATCGCCTCGGCGATCGTGCCGATGCGCCGCGAATAGCCGAAGAAAGCCGAGTTGGCGACGCGCAGAATCTTGGCCGAAATCGCCGGATCGCGTGCGACCACGCGCTCGATCGTCTTCGCGTTGCAGCGTGGGTCCTGCAGCGCCTTCATCGCCTGCAGGACTATCGCCGGCAAGGTGGGCACCTCGTACAGGTCGCTTGGCCGGAAACGGGCTTCAGCTTGCGCCTCGGGTTTGCGAGCGGGTGTGACGTCGCCGACCTCGAGCAGATTCACCGCCAGGCCGGGGTGTACAAGCTGGAAGACGTGTACCGGGTGCGGCAGATCACGCAGGCGCAGCATGCCCGCGTCGTGCAGGCGGGTGGCGCTCGGCAAGCTCATGCGGACAAGTGCTTCGGTGGCCGAGGTGAGCAGCGTCTGGCCACCGTGGGTCACCGCCAGCAGGCGCGCACAGCGGTTTACCGTCGTACCGAAGTAGTCACCTGCACACTGATACGCCGTTCCGGTATGCAGCGCGATGCGCACGCGCAGCGCGGCGCGCGTTGGCCAACGTTCAGCGGTAAGCAGCATCTGGCTGCGGCAGGCGGCGCGCAGCGCAGCGGCGGCGTCGGTGAAGGCAACACAGAAGGCGTCGCCGACCGTCTTGAAGACGTCGCCGCCCTGCTCGTCGATTGCCGCGCCAAGCAGCGCGTTATGGCGCTGCAAGGCGACGCGCATGGCGGCGCTCTCGCGCTCCCACAGGCTGGTCGATCCTTCGATGTCGGTGAACAGAAAGGTCGCGGTGATCAGCGAAGCGTCGCTCAACGTCAATTCTGCCAATCCCATGCGCGACCTCGCTTGTCGTCCGCTGCCGCCGGTCGAGCGAGTGCCGGATGGCCAACGGGGAACCTCTACACCAGAAATGCAAGTATCCTGTGATCGGTCGGTCATCGTCAATCGGCAGGTGGCAGAGGCGACTGCTGGAAACTGCCGGACGGGTCGACCAGACACCTGACCAAGCCACCAGGAGCACGACCGATGACTGCCCCCGACGAACGGACTTCTTCACCCTGCGCCGAGCCGCTGCGGCGCGCACATGCGCTGGCGAGAGCCTTTCTCGCCTCGCTCGCCGAGCGCCCGGTAAGCCGCGTGCCCTCAGCCGAAGAAATGGCAGCAGCCCTCGATGAGCCGTTGCCGGACAACGGCAGCGATCCGGCCGCCGTTGTCGATGAGTGGTTCAGGCGTGCCGAAGCGGGAATCACCGCGTCGCCGGGACCGCGCTTCTTCGGCTTCGTCACCGGCGGCGTGACGCCGGCGGCGCTGGCCGGCGACTGGTTGGCCTCGGCGATCGACCAGAATGCCGGTCTGTGGGCCGGGAGCCCGGCAGCAGCGCAGACCGAACTCGTTGTCCTGCGCTGGCTGAGGGAACTTTTCCGGCTGCCGTCGGAATGGACCGGCGCGCTGACCAGCGGTGCGACGATGGCCAACCTGATCGGTCTGGCGGCGGCGCGCCAATGGGCTGGCCGACAACTCGGTTTCGACGCCGCGGCCGACGGCCTGGCGGGTCAGCCGTCGATCAACGTCGTGGCCAGCTCGCAGATCCACCTGAGCGCCGTCAAGTGTCTGGGTACGCTCGGTCTCGGTCGGCGACAGGTGCACCTGGTGAGCGCGCCGAACGGTCCGGTCGACCTCGCGGCGATGGCTGATTTGCTGCGCCGCATCGACGGGCCGGCGATCATCGTCGGCAACGCGGGCGAGGTGAATAGCGGCCATTTCGACGACCTTGCCGCGCTTGCCGATCTGCGCGACGCGCACCCGGCGGGCGCCTGGCTGCACGTCGACGGTGCCTTCGGGTTGTTCGCCAGCGTCTCGCCACGCCTGGCACACCTGACGCAGGGAATCGAGCGCGCCGATTCGCTCGCAGCCGACGCACACAAGTGGTTGAACGTACCCTACGACAGCGGCTTTGCCTTCGTTCGCGACGGCGACCTGCTGCGCCAGGTGTTTGCCGTCGGGGCGGCGTATGTCGCCGGCGGCGCCGGCTGGGATCCGTGCATGCACGTTCCTGAAATGTCGCGCCGGTTTCGCGGGCTGGCCGCCTGGTGCGCACTCAAGGCGTTTGGCCGCGCGGGCTATCGCGCTGTCGTCGAGCGCTGTGTCGACCACGCGGCGGCTTTCGCACGCTGGGTCGAGGCGACGCCAGGCCTCGCCCTGATGAATCCGGCGCCGCTCAACATCGTCTGCTTTCGGCTGATCCGCGACGGTCTCGACCCGGTAGCGACCGATCGGCTCAACCGCGACGCGGTGGACGCGATCCAGCGCGACGGCCGTGCCTTCGTCACCGGAACCATCTGGCACGGTCGTGCAGCAATCAGAGCGGCCTTCGACAATTGGCAGACGACGTCGGACGACGTCGCTCTTCTGCAGGCGGTGGTGCGCGAGATCGCGACGACGGCGGCATGAGAGCCGTACTCGCCGCTGCGGCCATGCCGCCGCGGCGAGTACGGCGCGCTTGATTTCCGGCAAAGGAACCTTCCATGGCGAAGACGAAAATCTTTCTTGCTTCCTCGGGAGAACTGGTCGATGACCGGCGCGAGTTCGAGATCTTCATCAACCGCAAGAACAAGGACTGGCATGCGCACGGTGCCTTTCTCGAACTGATTGTCTGGGAGGATTTTCTCGACGCGCTGTCGCCGACGCGCCTGCAGGACGAGTACAACGCAGCGATTCGCGCCTGCGACATTTTCCTGATGCTGTTCTGCACGAAAGTCGGCCGTTACAGCGAAGAAGAGTTCGCCACGGCCGTTGCCCAGTTCAGGGCGAGCGGCCGGCCGCTGGTCTACACGTATTTCAAGGATCCGCCACCTGGCCCGGGCAGCGCGCGCGGCGAAGACCTGATGAGCGTCTGGGCTTTCCAGGAAAAGCTCGGCGCGCTCGGCCACTTCTACACCGTCTACAAGAACGTCGATGAACTGAAATACAAGTTCAATCAGCAACTCGACAAGCTCGCCGCGGGTGGCGCGATCCGCTTGGTGGTGCCCGAGCGCGTAACGTCGACCGTCGGGAGTGGACGTCCGGCGCCGTTCCAGGCGCCGCTCCCGGCGGCCGATCACGTACCCCGAATCGACGACCTGGACCGACTGCGTGCGCACTTGCTGGCGGCTGACGGCGAACTGCTACCGCTCACCGTCGGGCTGCACGGATTTGGTGGTGTCGGCAAGACGACGCTGGCGCGCCTTTTCTGCGCCGACGCAGCCGTGCGCCGGGCATGCCGTGACGGCATACTGTGGGTGACGCTGGGCAAGAATCCGGCGTCGGCGCATGCGCTGATCAGTGACCTCGTTGCCGCCCTGACCGGCGAGACGAATGGCTGTCAGACCTTGTCTGGCGCCCGTGCGCAGTTGCAGGCAGTGCTGCGCGGGCGGCAGTTGCTGCTCGTTCTCGATGACGTCTGGGACGAGGCGAAGATTCGCGAGCTGAGTGAGGCAAGCGCCGGCTGCGCCCGCCTGATCACGACACGGAACACGAACACGCTACCCTTTGACGCGCTCGTCGTCGAGCTGGCGACGATGCACAACAGCGATTCTCGGCAGTTGCTCGGCGCCGGCTTGCCGGGCGGGCAGGGCGCGCGCCTGATCACGCTGGCCGAACAGCTCGGCGGTTGGCCGGTCCTTCTCCGACTGGCCAACCGCACGCTGCGCCAGCGCGTGCTGCGCCAGAAGACGCCGCTCGACAAAGCGCTCGACGCCGTCGCCGGCGATCTCCAACGCCGGGGCGTGTGCGCCTTCGACCCGGTACGTGATGTCGCCGAACGCGACCAGGCGGTGGCCGCGACGGTCGATGCCAGTCTCGAACTGCTTGACCCCGATGATCGTCAACGTTACGCCGAACTGGCGATCTTTGCGCAGGACGTGGCGCTGCCCTTGTCCGTTGTTGACCAACTTTGGCAGATCACTGCCGGCCTTGACGCCGGGCAGGCGGAGAGACTGGTTGGTGATCGGCTGGCTCCGTTAGCGCTGGTCGAGTACGACGGCAGCGCGAGTACCCTGCGTTTGCACGATGTGCTGCGCAGCTATCTCCTTGGCAAGCTGGCCGATCCCATGGCGCTGCACGGCGCGCTGGCCGGTGCCTGGGGCGATTACCCGCAAGCCGAAGACGCCTTCGCCTGGCGCTGGCTCGCCTTTCATCGCGCGCAGGCAGCACTGCACGCGGAGCCGTCCGCGCGCCATGCGCACTGCGCCGCACTCGTTGCGCTGGTCGGCAATGCCGCGTGGCAGCAGGCGCACGAGAACGCGCTTGGCGATCTGCCCGCGCTGCGCGAGGCCTTGCACAGCGCGCTGCACGCCGTGCTCGACGACGATCATCCGCTTGGCGTGGCGCTGCTCGTGCGCGCGGTCGACAGCTTGCGTTCTTTTCAGCGCGCGCATGGGCAGCCGCGGCCCATCCTTGCCCTGGCCCGACTGGGCGAACTCGACGGCGCCCGCCGGCGCAGCACGCTGCTGCCGCTCGACGAGTACTGGCGGCAGGTACTGCTGCTTGTCATCGCCTGGCTGGCGGCGCCGCTCAAGCCAGCCGCCGCCGCCTGCCTGGCCGACGAAGTGCATGCCGAACTCGGTCCGCAAGCCGTTTTGCAGGACCTCTGGCGTTGGATCGCCGTTGACCTGCACGCCGCGCCGCCGCCGGACTTTGCCTTCCCGGTGCCGCCGAACGAAGCCGATGAGCGCCTCATCGAAGAACTCCTGAAGCGCGTTGGCGGTGGCGAGTACAGCCGCGAACTGATCGTCAGTCGTGGACTCGACCCTGATGTGCAAAATCCTGATCGACCGCAGCCGACGCGCGGCATCTACCGCGAGCGTATCCCCGGTCTACCGGAAGGCGTGCTTGGTGAACAGACGAAGACCGGCTACCTGGCCGACCTCGACGGCCCGTATCTGGTCGCCTACGCGGCGGGCGACCCGGTGCGCGGCAGCCAGGCGCTGGCGCAGTACCTCAGCGTCTACAGCAACTACCACTATCCCGAGTATCGCTTGAGCACGCTCTGGCTGCTGCTTGGCTACGTTGTCCGCTACCCGCGCGCTGACGGCGGTGCGTGGGTCAGGGAAGCGGTCGTCAGTATCGTCGAATCAGCGCTCGGTGGCGGAAGCGTCGAGTTCGAACAGGGTGTCGCGATTGCCGTCGAGGCGCTGCGCGCACAGGCGGGCGACGCGCGCGCGCGGCAGGGCTTGGTGGAGCAGGCGCAGCAACTGATGGCGCAGGCAGCGTGTCTCAAACCCGGCCGCGAACGCGCTGGCAGCGACGTCTGGGCGCAGCACAAGAGACTGATGCTGGCCAGCGCCCAGGCGCTCGGCTGGCTGCTCGGCGACACCGCGCTTGCCGAGCAGATCCTGCACGATGCCCTCGGCCTGGCCGACTCGGGCTTCGCCGGCTACCAAGCGCCAGCCTGTCTGGCGCTCGCCGAGGCGATCCTTGTCTGCCGACGGAGCGTAGCAGCCGGCGATCTGGCAGCCGCTGCCCAGGCGATCGACAGCGCCCTGGAATGGGCGCAGCGCGCCGCACATAATGTTCAGGACCCCAGCTTCTGCGCGCGCATGACGGCGCGCGTCAATGCGATGCGGGCGTACTGGTGGACGCCGTTTGTTCTGGATGAACGTCTGCGTCGTCTGCCCCAGGCGGCGTACCTGCGCGAGTTTTCCGGCCTGCACCGCGTCGGCCACGTCTACACCGGGCGGCGCGCTGACGCGCTCGAGTTTCCCGACTGGGCGCGCGAACCACTCAGCTTTGCCCGCCTGCAGCGCCTTTATCAGCGACCGCACGCCGGCTTTGTCCGCCTGAACGGCGGCGAGCCGCAAATCGCTGCCGGTGAGTCGCTGGCGGTTCCCGATCCTGGTTTGATCCCGCACATCGCTGCCCGACTGGCCGCCGAAATCCTTGCCCAGGCCGGGCAGGGAACGCTTTCGCCAAGGCAGCGAGAGATGATGCGCGCACTCGTCCCGTATGCGCTGACCAACCTGACCGCGCTCGACGCCGTCCTCACTCGTCTCGTCCTCGCCAGCGGTCGCCGCAGTGATCCGCCGACGGTGGCCGAGGTCGAGGCCTTGTCGAAAGTCCTTGCGCAGCGACCTGCGGCAAGCGACGAAGTGCCGACGAGCGAGTTGATTGCCGGGCGGCTGACGTAGGGCGCGTCCTGGTCGCCGCTGGACGCTCGTGGTGTCCGGCGCTATTGCTGCCCCATTGCTTTCCGGCAAGTTGGGGATTGCGGGAGAGGCCAAAGTGCGTCGAGATAGGCGGCACTGCGCGGCAGGCCTGGCTGGCTGAGCGCTGGTGCGGCCCCGTTCTGGTCAGCCTCTGGTGGCTCTGGCTACGTCGCCAGAAAGCGCGCCATTCAATGCTGCCGCTCGCTGAATACCGCGGCCAGCGTTGGCGCGCTGAGCATTGCCTCGCCCCAGGAGTTCAGCTCATCGTCGCTCGCCTGGGCCAGACGCTGGTCAACCCAATCGGGCAACGGCCCGAAGCGGCGAGCCAGCAAGCGGGCCAGGAGAAGCGCCTCGCCTTCGTGCCGGCCCTCCACACGGCCCTGCTGAATTCCCTGCTGAATTCCCTGCTGAATTCCCCGCTGAATTCCCCGCTGGGTTGCTTCCTCAAACCAAGATTCGATACGTTCGGCAAGCATGCTGTCGGCCTCCATGAAATCACTCATTGCGTCAATCTCGGTTGCCATTGTCGAGAATGTCGTCGGAGCGCTCTTGCGGTGCAAGAGGCGCTTGATCCAGTTGGTAAACGAGCGCCGTATCGGCTGCTGCTGCGGATCGCGCAGGAGCGCGTCGAGTGCCTGGATGACGCGCCGCAACTCTTCCGGCGAGCGCCCGTGCTCGAGTCGGAAGAGCGCCTCGACCGCGTTGCGTACGCTCGTCGCTGGATGCAGTCGCAGGCGCGCCTCGTCGATCAGATGATAGGCGAAATGCGGCTGGTGGTCGGCCAGGCCGGGCGGCGGCGCGACAAAGAGATCGCGCACATTGGTCGGTGCGCGCCAGACCGGCTGACCGTTGTAGAGAACGACGGGCAGGATGGGCGGCAGCTTGCCATCGCTCAGTTCGCCCCGCCTGACCAGATCCTGCGCCAGCAGACCGGCATAGACCAGCATGCGCAGTGCCATCCAGCGGTCGGCTTCCGACTGAAACTCGAGCACCAGGTAGACCCACAGCCAGCGATCGCGCAGACGCAGGCGCCAGACCATGTCGTCGTGGCGTTCCTTCTCGTTCTCGGCAATGTAGCTCGCGTTCATTCGCTCCAGCGTTGAGAAGTCGGCCTCAGCCAGCCAGTCGCCCGGTACCCAGTCGCACAGCAGGTCGCGCACCATTTCCGGGTGGGAAAAGAGCAGCTTGTAGCCGGTATCGTGCGCCATGCTGAGATTTTACAGTGGATGGCTGGCGGAGTGCCGGCGTCGAGCCAGGTGGACAAGTGCGGCGTTGAATTCATCCGGCTGCGTTGGCCGAAGAGGTGTGGCCGGCGGGCTTCCCGGGTGGTCTTTCGGTTAGAATGACACACTTTCCCATCGCATTCCTGCAGATACGGCCGGGCCTGATGAAGACCACTTTTCTTGACTTCGAACAACCGATTGCCGACCTCGAAAGCAAGATCGAGGCCTTGCGCTTCTCCCAGGACGATTCGGCGGTCGATATCTCGGACGAGATTGCACGTCTCGAAAAGAAGAGCCAGCAACTGACGCGTGAGATCTACAGCAAGCTCTCGGCGTGGCAGGTGTCACAGGTGTCGCGCCATCCGCAGCGGCCTTATACGCTTGATTATCTGCGTCTGATGTTCACTGATTTCGAGGAACTGCACGGCGATCGCGCGTTTGCCGACGACCACGCCATCGTCGGCGGATTGGCACGCTTCGACGGCGAGCCAGTGGTCGTCATTGGCCACCAGAAGGGGCGCGACACCAAGGAGAAGCTTTTCCGGAACTTTGGTATGCCGCGTCCGGAAGGTTATCGCAAGGCGTTGCGCCTGATGCGGTTGGCCGAGAAGTTCGGCCTGCCGGTGCTGACCTTCATCGACACGCCGGGCGCCTACCCCGGCATCGACGCCGAAGAACGCGGCCAGTCGGAAGCCATCGGTCGCAACCTCTACGTGATGGCCGAGCTGCGCGTGCCGATCATCGTCACGGTAATCGGTGAAGGAGGTTCGGGCGGCGCGCTGGCGATCGGCGTCGGCGATCTGGTACAGATGCTGCAGTATTCGACGTACTCGGTCATTTCGCCCGAAGGCTGTGCGTCGATTCTCTGGAAGAGCGCCGAGAAGGCGAGCGACGCGGCGGAAATCATGGGGATCACGGCGACGCGGCTGATGTCGCTTGGTCTGATCGACCGCATCGTGGACGAACCTGACGGCGGTGCGCAGCGCGACCCTGTGGTGATGGCGCAGAACCTGCAAAAGACGCTGCGCGAAGCGCTGCACAAGCTGTGTTCCGTCCCGTCCGACGAACTCGTGCGGCGACGCGTCGACCGCCTGATGACCTACGGGCGAGTCAAGGAACTCGTCTACTGTTGATCGCTCGTCGGCACGCCGTCGGCGCGCGGACAGGTAGCGTCGTGGCCACTTCGCGGGCGCTGCGGGCAGGCGCGCGATGAGCCCGCCGGTTCAGCGTCCGCAGGCTGAAGTGTTGGCGACGCTCACCACTTTTCTGAGCAGCCGCCTCGCTGCCGGTCAACGCCTGTGTGTCGGACTCTCCGGCGGGCGCGATTCGGTCGTTCTGTTGCACGCGCTGGCCGGCTTGCGGGCCGATGCCTTCGCGGGCGGTCGCTGGCGCCTCTCGGCCATGCATGTCGAGCACGGGCTGAGCGAACACGCGGCAGGCTGGGCGGCATTCTGTCACGAGCTCTGTGCGCGGCTTGCCGTGCCGCTTTGCGTCGTGCGCGTCGCCGTCAGATCGGAAGAGCACACGTCTGAACTCCAGTCACCTTGTAATCTC
>ERZ761603.3293-NODE-3293-length-10444-cov-15.332756_pt1 | contig 10444 bp, 10 predicted proteins | sample MGYA00511879_ERZ761603 | MGnify/ENA primary metagenome ERZ761603 (study PRJEB28899, sample SAMN02850040) | bioreactor sludge metagenome | biome: EBPR Sludge; feature: EBPR Bioreactor; material: flocular biomat | place: Australia: Thorneside Wastwater Treatment...
CACCACCGCCATCAAGCAGCATTGGGGGTGTATCAGTTTTCAATCGGTGTTGACAACGCCATCAAGATCGCCCACCTGAAGCCGGAGTCCTTCGCCCAGGCGCAGAACAAGACTGTAGAGGGTGAAGAAGAAGACCCGGTAGCTGAACACGCGGGTCTCGCTGAAGATCCGCTGCGCTTCGGCGACGGTGACGATGTCGGGCAGACGCTGGCTGCGCGGAGGCTTGATCAGACCGGGCGCGACCCAGGGTTTCTTCAGGACGTGCTCGCAGTAGAACTTCAGTCGTAGCGGTCGAGCTTGACCGAACTCCACGAGTGCGAGGCGAGAAGTTCGGTGCAGTAGTCCGTCAATTGCGGCTCGGCGAGATCGTCGATCCGATGCTCGAATACTCGCCGATCCGGCGAATGGCTCGTGCATCGGCTTCGATCGTCTTGGGCTGCAAACCCTTGAGCCTGAGGTGCTGCTGGTCGTTCTGCTCGAACGTTGATCGCGATGATGGTTTTTTATCTTAAGATGACCTCCGGTTTCGTCGTGGAACACGCCTCGGGCGAGTGCGTGAGGTCATATTGTGAATTCGGCTCGACGATTGAGATTCCTCCGCGAAGCGGCTTCGTCCAACCCATCGGTCAACCGGACCGCTCGCAAGCTGCGTTTGCGGGTCCCCTCCGCGCTTCGCGCTCCGGCGTCCGGTTACCTCAAACGTTGGACGTCACTAGTCTTCACCCAGGAGCGTTCGTGAAGACCATTGGCCTCATAGGCGGCATGAGTTGGGAATCGACCATTCCGTACTACCGTCTAATTAACGAGACGATTAAGGAACGCTTGGGCGGACTGCATTCGGCAAAGATCGTCCTTTACAGCGTCGACTTTCACGAGGTCGAGCGGTTTCAACATGCTGGCAATTGGGAAGCTGCCGGAGTCATCTTGGCCGAAGCCGCTCGCTCACTACAAGCGGCAGGCGCAGCCTTCTTGGTTTTGTGCACAAATACGATGCACAAGGTGGCTTCCAGCATTGAGGCGGCTGTCAGCGTCCCACTGTTTCACATCGCCGATCCAACGGCCGCCGAGATCAAAATGGCCGGTTACTCAACCATCGGCTTACTCGGTACCCGGTTCACCATGGAACAGGCCTTCTACCGCGACCGATTGAGTGAACGCCACGGCCTTCGAGTCATCGTTCCTGGTACGAAAGACCGCGAGACCATTCACAGGATCATTTACGAAGAACTATGCCTTGGAGTCGTCACAACCGAGTCTCGCAGCGAGTATCGAAGAATCATGGGAAATCTTGCGTCTCAAGGCGCACAAGCCATCATTCTCGGGTGCACGGAAATATCGCTCCTGGTGAATCAGCAAGACTCCAGGGTCCCGCTGTTCGACACAACGGCCATTCACGCACGCGCAGCCGCCGAAGAGGCGCTCTCGTCATGACGCCCAACGAATAAGCCTTTCCAGCGCGGGATCGGCAAGTGTGCCTCCACCCGTCTCATCAGGTGCTGATTGACCTCTCCGAACACCCGCGCACTGATCTTGTAACGCGCCGGGTAGAAGGCTTGCGCGGTGACCTCACGGACCGAGTCGGCGCGATGGCGCAGGTTGGCGAAGAACTGATCGAGTTCCGACTGGACGGCGGCGAGTGGAGTGTTGGGGATCGAGGCGAGCCTTAGATAAACACTCGCTTGAAAACAGATACTTGGAGAGCTTGCTAAATATGCAAATATGCTAACTTGCGAGGATTGGACGCGGATTGGGTGATCTGCACGGACAATGACCGAAAGATTCCTGACAATCGCGGATCAGTTCAAGCTGCATTGCGACATGCGGTTGCCGTCGCTTCACTTGGTAAGTGGCGCGTTTCGACCGGAGAACTGGTCACTGAGACGAAAGGCGGCGTCGCTGAATTGTCCCTGTGGCCGCTCCGTGCAATAGCGCTGCACGTGCTGTTCGACGGTACCACTTGACATGGTGGACACCTGCTGACTCAGGTTGGCGTAGTTGTGGCCGGTGAGCACTCCGCGCACCCAGGCGACGTAAAGCGCGCGTTGCTCGGCATCGTCCTTGCTCGCCGCCCATGCGCGACACGACATGTCGTCAAAACCCAGGATCTTGATCGGGACCGCCGCCGCCACCTCACCTGTCGACACGACAGTCAGGAAAACCGCCGTCAAGATCAGCGGCTTGCATCGTGACATTGCTTCCTCCTTACTGGACATCACACGCTTCAAGCCGCCATTTTCGTCTGTCGCAGGTCGCTCGTCCATTCCCGCGAGTGGGGGCGACGGCTGTTTGCCGACCCGCCGCGGCGCTTGTCGAAAAAGCGCGGACGGCAGGTACAATTCCCTTCGTTTAGCCATTGAAAGCGACACGTGACCGGACATCTCTACATCGTCAGTGCTCCCTCCGGCGCTGGCAAGACCACACTGGTCCGGCGGCTGCTTGAGAACGATCCCGGGATTCGCCTGTCCATTTCTCACACTACGCGTGCGCCACGCCCTGGAGAACGAAATGGCATCGAGTATCATTTCGTGGATTCGCCGACCTTTCTCGACCAGGCGCAGAAGGGCGACTTCATCGAGTGGGCGGAGGTACATGGCAACTACTATGGCACGTCGCGAAGCGGCATCGAAGCGGCCTTGCTGGCGGGTCAGGACGTGCTGCTCGAGATCGACTGGCAGGGCGCACAACAGGTGCGCAAACTGTTTCCCGAGGCGATTGGGGTGTTCGTTCTGCCGCCCTCGCTCGGCGAACTCGAACGGCGTCTGCGCGACCGGGGTACCGACAGCGAGCACACGATCGCTCGCCGGTTGTCAGCCGCCCGCGCGGAGATGCGGCACGTTACGGAATTCGACTATGTTATTATCAACGATGAGCTGCCGCGCGCGTTACACGACCTGCTAGCTGTGGTCGTCGCCTCGCGACTCCGTTACCCAGCGCAGCGCCAGCGGCATGCGATCCTCTTCTCAACGCTGCTCTGACATTCCCAGGAGATTTGCATGGCCAGAGTAACCGTAGACGATTGTCTGCACCGCATTCCGAATCGCTTCCAAATGACCTTGGCGGCAACCTACCGTGCTCGTCAGCTCACCTCCGGCGCGAGTTCTTTGATCGACTCCGGTCGCGACAAACCGACCGTCACCGCCCTGCGTGAAATCGCCGCCGGCAAGGTCGGGCTGGAGGTCCTCAACCGCGGCCAAGCCTGAAACCGGCCAGCGGAGCTTTTCAGGGCGTGACGGTGACTACGCTTGCCGAACGCGAGGCGGCAACCCAACTCCAGGCAGCCGAGAGCGTTAATACCAACCCCGAGGATGATCCGGCCTACCAAGTCTTCCTTGACAGCCTGAGCTACCTGCCGCCCGCTGAAATCGAGACGGTTCGCGACGCCTACCGTTTCAGCGAGCGGGCGCATCGCGGTCAGCGACGCCTGTCGGGCGAGCCTTATATTACACATCCGCTGGCAGTTGCCGGCGCCATCGCGGAATGGCAGATCGACGTCGAGGGTGTCGTCGCCGCGCTCCTGCACGACGTGATGGAGGACACCGCGGTCAGCAAGGCCGAGATCGCCGAGCGCTTTGGCAAGCCGGTGGCCGACCTCGTCGACGGACTGTCCAAGCTCGACCGACTCGAGTTCCAGTCGCAGGAAGAGGCGCAAGCCGAGAACTTTCGCAAGATGCTGATGGCGATGGCGCGCGATTTGCGCGTCGTCCTCATCAAGCTCGCCGACCGCCATCACAATCTGCAAACCATGGCTGCCGTCCGTGCCGACAAGCGGCGGCGGATTGCGCGCGAGACGCTGGAGATCTATGCTCCCATCGCCAGTCGATTGGGACTCAACAAGTTGTTTCAGGAGCTGCAAGATCTTTCTTTCCAGCTCATTTATCCGGTCCGTGCGCGCGTCCTGGCGCGTGCGCTGAAAGCGGCGCGCGGCAACCGGCGCGAATTGTTGTCGCGGATTCTCGAAGGGATCAAGGGCAAGCTGAGGGAGGACGGCATCGAGGCCGAGGTCTTCGGCCGCGAGAAGAGCCTCTATTCGATCTATCGCAAGATGCTCGACAAGCGCTTGTCGTTCTCGCAGGTCCTCGACGTCTACGGTTTCCGCGTCGTCGTCAGGGACGTGCCGACGGCCTATTGGACGCTGGGTTCCCTGCATGGGCTGTACAAGCCGGTACCGGGCAAGTTCAAGGACTACATCGCGATTCCCAAACCCAACGGTTATCAGTCGCTGCATACGACCTTGATCGGGCCGCACGGCACACCCTTCGAGCTCCAGATTCGGACCGAAGCGATGGATCAGGTGGCTCAGGAAGGCATTGCTTCGCACTGGCGGTACAAGGACGGCGAGGACTTCGGTGCCGACCTGCAGCAGAAGACGACGACCTGGTTCCACTCGCTGCTCGATCTGCAGAGTTCTGCCGGGGACACTTCCGAGTTTTTCGAGCACGTCAAGGTCGACCTCTTTCCGCACGAAATCTACGTGTTTACACCGAAGGGCAAGATCATTGCCTTGCCCCGCGGTGCAACGCCGGTCGATCTTGCCTACGCCGTGCATACCGACATCGGCAACCATGCGGTCGCGGCCCAGATCAACTTCAACCTGATGCCCCTGACGACGGAACTGACCAACGGCGACCGGGTCGAGATCGTCACCGCCGCCGACGCGCATCCGAGTGCTGCCTGGCTGACTCACGTCAAAACCGGCCGCGCGCGCAGCAAGATTCGTCACTTCCTGAAAACGGCGCACAACGACGAGTCCACGGCGCTCGGTGAGAAGATGCTCGATCAGGAATTGCGCGCGCTCGGGGTCGTTGCTTCGGAGGTTCCGGTATCGAGCTGGAAGAGCGTGCTGCGCGATTCCGGCAACAAGCTGATCAAGGAGGTCTACACTGACATTGGCCTCGGTTTCCGCATCGCGGGCGTTGTCGCACGCCGCCTCCTGGCGCGTGAGGAAGCGCCGCAGGCGAGCGACAAACGGGCTGCATCGCTGGTCATCCGCGGCACTGAAGGCATGGCCGTGCAGTTTGCCCCCTGCTGCCAGCCGATTCCTGGTGATCCGATCATTGGTTCGATCTGGAAGGGCAAGGGACTTGTCATTCACACCCACGATTGCCCGGCGATCAGCAAGGCGCGGCACGCAAGACCAACCAAATGGATTGACGTCGAATGGGAAGCCGAGCCCGGCAAACTGTTCAGCGTCCGCCTGCGGATCATGGTGCATAACACGCTCGGGGCGCTGGGGAAGATCGCGACCGAAATCTCGAACTCCGGCACCAACATCGAATACGTCAAGATGGACGAGAAGCACCCTGGGCTGTATACGACGCTGCAGTTTACGGTTCAGGTCGCCAGTCGCACCGCACTCGCTCGCCTGATGCGCAGTCTGCGTCGCATTCCGGAGGTCGTCCGCATTTCCCGTGATCAAGGGCTGGCTGCTTGAACGTCCTGATCCTTGGCGCCGGCGTCATCGGCGTCAGCAGTGCCTGGTATCTCGCCATGGCTGGACATCAAGTCACCGTCGTCGACCGCCAGCCCGCCGCGGGCATGGAAACCAGCTTCGCCAACGGCGGTCAGATTTCGGTTTCCCATGCTGAGCCCTGGGCCAACCCCTCGGCACCGTTGCGCGCCCTGGCCTGGATGCTGCGCGAAGACGCCCCGCTGCTGTTTCGTCCACGCCTCGATGCGGCTCTGCTCGACTGGAGCCTGCGCTTCCTGCGCGAATGCAGTCCGCGGCGAACCCATGACAACATTCGCCAGATCGTGGCGCTGGCGCTGTACAGCCGCCGGCAGCTGCAGGCACTGAGGACGGAAACGGCGATCGCCTATGACCACCTCGAACGCGGAATTCTGCATGTGTTCACTGATCGCGAGGAATTTGCACGCGCAATACGGGCTGCCCAGCTGCTGCGCCGCTTCGGCTGCGAACGGCGCGCGCTCGGCGTTGACGAGTGTCTGGCGCTGGAACCGGCGCTGGCGCCGGCGAAGGCGCTGCTTGTCGGCGGCGACTATACGGCTGCCGATGAGTCCGGCGACGCACATCGTTTTACGCAACAACTCGCCGCCCTCTGCGCGGCGAGTGGCGTTACCTTTCGTTACGACCTCAGGGTCGACCGGCTGGAAACCAGCGGCAACCGGGTAAGCGCGGTGCTGGCAGGCGGCGAACGGCACCCCGTCGACGTCTGCGTCGTCGCCCTCGGAAGCTATACGCCGCTTCTCCTGCGCCCACTCGGCATCCGTCTGCCGATCTATCCGGCGAAGGGCTATTCGGCCACCGTGCCCCTGGCCGAAGACAGCGGGGCACCGACCGTTAGCCTGATCGACAACGCCCACAAGATCGTCTTTTCGCGCCTCGGGCAACGCCTCCGCATCGCCGGCACCGCCGAGTTCAACGGTTACGATCATGCCCTGAATGCAGTCCGCTGCAATGCGCTGATGCGCCGGGCGAAGACGCTCTTCCCGCACTTGCGTACGGCCGGGGAGCCCGTCTTCTGGTGTGGCTTGCGGCCGTCAACCCCGTCCAACGTGCCGCTGATCGGGCGTCTCAAATTCGCCAACCTGTACGTCAACAGTGGTCACGGCACGCTCGGTTGGACGATGGCCTGCGGATCCGGTGCGGCACTCGCCGACCTCGTCAGCGGCCGCACGCCGGAACCCGATTTCCGGTTTCTTTGACCCGGCCAGACGTGGATCAAAGCCATGATCACGGCCGCGCCAGCGCCCGCTGTCCTTGTCAGGGCCAATACTTGGGTGATCTCCGATGCGCCTGATCGATACGCACTGCCACCTCGCAGCCGCTGCCTTCGCAGACGATCGCGACGCGGTCGCGGCGGCTGCTCAGGCGGCCGGCGTCTCCGCCATCGTTGTTCCGGCGGTGGATCTCGCCAGCTTCACCGCTGTACGCGACTGCTGCAGACGCTTCTCCGGCTGTGCCGCCGCCTACGGCATCCATCCGCTTTTTATACGACACGCCAGCGAGGACGATCTGGCAGTCGTACGCGAGTGGTCATGTGGCGGTCTCGGTGCGCCGGCGATGCCGGTCGCAGTCGGCGAGATCGGTCTCGACCTTTTCATTGACGATCCCGACTTCGCACGCCAGGAGCGCTTTTTCGTCGAGCAGCTGAGGATCGCCCGTGCGGCGGATCTGCCGGTTCTCCTGCACGTGCGCCGCGCCATCGATCAGGTTCTCAGCCATCTGCGCCGAGTTCGTGTCCGCGGTGGCATCGCGCACGCCTTCAACGGCAGTCGCCAGCAGGCTGACGAGTTGGTCAAGCTGGGCTTCAAGCTGGGCTTCGGCGGCGCCGTGACGCATCCGCGTGCAACGCGGATCCGGACGTTGGCCGCTTTGCTGCCATTGACGTCCGTGGTGCTCGAGACTGACGCTCCCGACATGCCGCCGGCCTGGCTCGCCGGCTGTCGCAACTCGCCTGACCAGCTTCCCGGCATTAACGCAACGCTGGCCGAACTGCGCAGCATGGAGCCAACGGAGTTGGCCAGCGAGACCTCGGCAAACGCGTTGGCGGTCCTGCCCGAGTTGCGTTTGCCGGACTGATCGGGTAGGGTACCGCCTGCCAGCTCCGGGCTTTGCGCGCACGGACCGGCCAGGGGCGTGCAAGGGGGAGGGAGCGATTAGGGTTGGAGGGCGTTCTCTCGCACGTACAAGATCAATCAGGGAACTCCGGTCAAGCTTGTCGCTTGCAGAAGAACAGGTTTCAGGCGGAGCACAAACGTTTGACGTCAGCCCTATGAAAACTCGTTTCGATCGACCCGGTGCCACTTGCGTCGCCGCCAAGAGCAGCCTCCCGGCGATCCCGCAGTATCTGCAGGCGCACTATTGGTGGGCCTATGTTCACCCGCGTGCCGTCCACTTTTTTGAGCGGCAGTGGTTGGTCAACCTGATTCTTTGGGGCAATTACAAACGCCTGTGCAACGCCGTACTGCATGGTTACGGCCATCACCTGCCGGGCCGTACGTTGCAGATCGCTTGTGCCTACGGCGATCTGACACCACGCTTGGCGACTTGTGTCGCGACCGAAGGCGCCCTGGAAATCGTCGACATCCTGCCAATCCAACTCGAGAATCTGGCCAGCAAGTTGCCTCGGGATCTGCCGATCAAGCTGCATTGCATGGATTCGGCAGCGCTGGCTTTTGCCGATGCGAGTTTCGACCAGGCGCTGCTCTTCTTCCTGCTGCACGAGCAGCCGCAGGCGGTGCGCGAAAAGACGCTGGCCGAAGCGCTGCGCGTAGTCCGTCCCGGGGGGACACTGACAATCGTCGATTACGCGCCACCCCACCGCCTGAACCCGTTGCGCTACTTCTGGAAACCGGTACTCGACCGCCTCGAGCCGTTTGCGCGCGATCTCTTCAGCGAGGAGGTCGCTGCCTGGTTGCCCAAGCATGGCAGCTTTACGATGATCAGCAAGCAAAGCTTTTTTGGCGGCATGTACCAGATGTTGACGCTGCGCGTTGCCGACAGCGGTCAGGAGAAAGAAGCTCTCGAGCAGACACTCAGTTAGTCCCAGCGTTGTCCGGGGCTTGTCGAACGTTGATCGCGCCTGGCGGTTCCGGGCGCGGGAAAGGATAAAGCGTGGAGACATACAAGGCAGACGTAGTCATCGTGGGCGGCGGCGGTGCCGGCCTGCGAGCAGCGATCGCGGTGGCCGAATCCGATCCGGCACTCAAGGTCGCACTCGTCTCGAAGGTCTATCCGATGCGCAGCCACACGGTTGCCGCCGAGGGCGGCTCGGCCGGCGTCAAGCAGGCGACGGACAGCCTCGACTATCACTTCAACGACACCGTCCACGGTGGCGATTGGCTGTGCGAACAAGACGTCGTTGAGTACTTCGTTGCTCACTGCACCGAAGAGTTGACCCAACTCGAGCACTGGGGGTGCCCCTGGAGCCGCACCGCCGACGGTCACGTCAATGTGCGCGCTTTTGGCGGAATGAAGATCGAGCGCACCTGGTTTGCCGCCGACAAGACCGGTTTCCACATGTTGCATACGCTCTTCCAGACTTCGATCAAGTACCCGTCGATCAAACGCTTTGACGAACACTTCTGCGTCGACCTGATCGTCGAGGACGGTCGCGTACAGGGCGCGGTCACCATCGAGATCGCTTCTGGCGAGCTGACGCTGATCGAAGCGCGAGCGGCGGTCATTGCCACCGGCGGTGCCGGACGCGTCTTTCGCGAAAATACCAACGGCGGTGTCGTCACCGGCGACGGCATGGCACTCGCTTATCGGCATGGCGTACCGCTGCGCGACATGGAGTTTGTCCAGTACCACCCGACCTGCATGCCGGGTACCGGCCTTCTGTTCACCGAAGCGTGCCGCGGTGAAGGCGGATTCCTGGTCAACAAGGACGGTTACCGTTACTTGCAGGACTACGGCCTCGGCCCGGCCGAACCGACACCGCGCAACAAAGCAATGGAACTCGGCCCGCGCGACCGCCTCAGCCAAGCCTTCTGGTACGAGCAGCAGAAAGGACGAACGATCGAAGGGCCGCACGGATCGGTCGTACACCTTGATTTGCGCCACCTCGGTGAAGCCAAGCTGCGTGAGCGCCTGCCGCAGATCTACGAACTTGCCGAACAGTTCCTCGGCGTCGATCCGGCACACGCGCCGATCCCGGTACGGCCGGCGGTGCACTACACGATGGGTGGCATTCTCGTCGACGGCCGTTGCGCATCGCCGCTGCCGGGTCTCTATGCCGCTGGCGAATGTTCGAGTGTCGGCATTCATGGCGCCAATCGGCTGGGCTCGAATTCACTCTCCGAATTGCTCGTGTTCGGCAAGGTGGCGGGCGTCGAAGCAGCACGCCATGCCAAGTCGGTTGCTCCCGGCGACTCGGCACGGCTGCTCAAACAGGCACAAGCCGTCGAACAACGCGTCCTCGCCCTGAAGACCAAGACTGGCGGCAGCGAACGGATTGCGACTTTGCGCCGGGAAATGGCGCAGACGATGGAGGACGGCTGCGGTATCTATCGCATGGCGGATACGATGCAGCAGACCTGCGACCAACTGAATGAACTCAAGGAGCGCTTCAAGAACGTCAATATCGAAGATAAGTCCAGCGTCTGGAATACCGACTGGCTACTGGCGATCGAACTCGAGTACCAGTTGGACGTCGCGCAATCGATGGCCTGTTCGGCGATCAACCGGCGCGAGTCGCGCGGCGCGCATCAGCGACTTGACGGTTTCGAGCTGCGTGACGATGTCAACTTCCTGCAACATTCGCAGGCGCACTACGTTGCCGGTGGTCCGCCGCGCATCGACTATGGTCCGGTCAAGATCACCAAGTCGCAGCCCGGCACCCGTGCCTACGGGGCTGCAGGCGAAAAGGCTGAGGAGGAAAGGAAGGCATCCCATGACTGAAACCCAGAAAACCATCGAAATTGAGGTCCTGCGTTATCACCCGGAAAAGGACCGGGAGCCGCACCGGCAGGTGTTCGACGT
>ERZ761603.3294-NODE-3294-length-10443-cov-405.211302_pt1 | contig 10443 bp, 7 predicted proteins | sample MGYA00511879_ERZ761603 | MGnify/ENA primary metagenome ERZ761603 (study PRJEB28899, sample SAMN02850040) | bioreactor sludge metagenome | biome: EBPR Sludge; feature: EBPR Bioreactor; material: flocular biomat | place: Australia: Thorneside Wastwater Treatment...
TCCAGGTGGCGACCGACGACCAGGCCGAAACCGACCGCTTGTGGAACGCGATTGTCAGCAACGGCGGCCAGGAAAGCGCCTGCGGCTGGTGCAAGGACAAGTGGGGCCTGTCGTGGCAGATCACCCCGCGCGCCCTTACCGCTGCGATTGCCGATCCTGATCGGGCAGCAGCCAAGCGCGCTTTCGCGGCGATGATGCAGATGGGAAAGATCGACATCGCTGCGATCGAAGCGGCCCGGCGGGGGTGATGCGCATCGATCGTGCGATGGCGCGGGATTCGTCGATGTCCGGCGATGTGTCTCTCGTCGCATCAACCCCGGCCTGGGCGTTGTGCGCCTGTTCGCAGCCGCCACCAGCCACCGGCCTTGACGCTCAGTTCGTCAAGAAAGCGCTGGCGGACCGTCGCCAGGCTGTCGCGATCGGAATGGCTGCCAGCGGCAAGATGGCGGAAGGCCATCGAATCGTAGGTTGCCCGGTCCAGCTTCCGGCTGGAGAAAATACCCGTGGTGTAGCCATGGACCACAATCGCCAGCAGGGTCGCCGGATCGTACGCTTCCGATCCTCGGCCAGGATTCCGGCGCGACCAGTTCGACAGGTCCAGCTGATCGACCGTCTCGACGATGAATCGCGCCAGGTCATCCTGGTTCACAGCCAATCGTCAAGTGATGGCGGCGGCAGGTAGTCGGTCTTGCGATCGGTGACGGTGAAGTGGGAGATACCGGATCTCGGGTGCTTCATCGGCCATGACTTCGGCGTCTCTGGCAGGGAGAAGGCCGAAGGCCCGGCTGGCTGCTGGCTGCCATCTCGCGACGTCGGCTGGTGGTAATGCGGACTTGCCTTATCATTGCGGCATCGAGAACCCAAGAGGGTGTACCATGACCACGCTGACTGTTACCGCACGGGGGCAGGTGACCTTCCGGAAAGAGGTGCTGCAACACCTTGGCATCAAGCCGGGAGACAAGATCGAACTGGACTTGCTGCCGGATGGTCGAGGTCTTCTCAAGGCGGCCCGGCCTGCCGCAACGATCGACGGCTTCGTCGGATTGCTCGCGGGTCGGACGCGGAAAGTCGCCACCATCGACGAGATCAACGAGGCGGCAGCGCAAGGCTGGGCGGGCAAGGAATGAGGGTCACTGTCGATACGAACATCCTGGTTCGCGCGGTCGTGTGCGACGATCCGGAGCAAGCGGGCATTGCCGCCAGGCTGTTGACCGACGCCGAATTGATCGCCGTCGCGTTGCCGTGTTTGTGCGAGTTCGCGTGGGTGCTGCGCCGGGTCTATGGCTTCCAGCCGGCCGATGTCGCCGCCGCAATTCACGCCTTGCTGGCTACGGCAAGCGTGCAGGCGAACCGGCCAGCCGTGGAAGCGGGCCTGTCGGTGCTCGAAGCAGGTGGCGATTTTGCTGATGGCGTCATTGCCCACGAAGGGAAGTGGCTTGGCGGAGAAACCTTCATGTCCTTCGACAGGAAGGCGGTTGCGCTGCTCGCGGCGCAGGGGCAGTCTGCGCGCCTCTTGTGAGGCGCCGCTGGGAAGCCGGCGTTTCCCGACAGGGGTAGCGATCGAGTATCCATGCCATGCGGTTTGAATGCGCAATTCCATCAGGGATGTCAGGACTCGACGCTTGCGAGGAGTAGGGCGGATGCGCTCGGCGATGGCGGGCTGTGCCAGTGCGCCGGCGAGCAGCAGGGGCATGCGGCAGCCACTCCCCGCCTGGCGCATGCCCGGCGCGCAGCTCGGGACGACCGCGCCAAGGGCCGAGGCGTACACGGCTTGCCGGATCATTGCAGAAACTGGAATGGTGATTTGCGTCGCACGACGATTCCCCTCAGACGATTTCGCGCCGACCATGTCTACCCGTGACTGGCGCTCGCATTGGCCTCCCCGCAACTGCCCCGCGTCGTCACCTCGTCCCCCACTCTCTGGAGAATCATCATGTCGGCCACACCCGCCACCCCCATCAAACTGTATCGTCACCCCTTGTCCGGCCACGCCCATCGCGCCCAACTGATGCTGTCACTGCTCGATCTGCCGACGCAACTCGTCGACGTCGACCTGATGCAGGGAGCGCACAAGGAGGCCGAGTTCCTGGCCCTGAACCCGTTCGGCCAGGTCCCCGTGATCGACGACAACGGAACGATCGTTGCCGATTCCAACGCGATTCTCGTCTATCTGGCACGTCAGTACGGAGGTGAACGTTGGCTGCCGAGCGACGCCGTCGGCGAAGCCGCGGTGCAAAGGTGGCTGTCGGTGGCCGCCGGTCAGATTGCCTTCGGGCCGGCGGTGGCGCGTCTGGTGACGGTCTTCGGAGCGAAGAAGGATGCGGACGCAGCGATTGCCCTTGCGCACGCGGTCCTGACCGTCATCGAGAGCGAGCTGTCGCGGCACGCCTTCCTCGTCGGTGACGGGATGACCATCGCCGATGTGGCTGCCTATACCTACCTCGCGCATGCGCCCGAGGGCAACGTGTCCCTGGGCGCCTACCCGAAGGTGCGCGACTGGCTGGCGAGAATCGAGGGCATGCCCGGCTTTGTCGGCATGCAGAAGACCGCCGTCGGACTGGCGGCGTGATCACCGGCACCGGGAGCTGGCAAGCATGAGCGCTGCAACCGCTTCCCCCTGGCACCGCGGCGAGCGCGCGCTGCAACAGAGTGTCGGTGTTGCCGAACGCATGGAGGTCTTTGGTCGCCAGGTCATCCGCGACTTCATGCCGGAGCAGCATCGCACGTTCTACCGGCAGCTACCGTTCCTGGTGATCGCCGCCGTCGACCCGGCGGGCGATCCCTGGGCGACGCTCGTCGAGGCGCGCGCCGGCCTGGCGCAGTCACCCGATGCGCGGCACCTGCAGATCAACGCCCTGCCGGGCCAGGGGGATCCCGCTGGCGACGCGTTGCGGCCGGGCGACGGCATCGGCGTGCTCGGTATCGAGCTGCAGACGCGTCGCCGCAATCGCGTCAATGGCAGGGTGGTCGCACGCGACGACCGTCGGCTGACGCTGCAGGTCGAGCATGCCTTCGGCAACTGCCCACAATACATCCAGGCAAGGAACTTCAGCTTTGCCGGTGATCCCGCCGAGCCTTTCAGTGGTCGCAGCGAAGTCCTGTCGACACTCGACGCCGAGGCCAGTGCCATGATCCGGGCTGCCGATACCTTTTTCGTCGCCAGCTATGTGGATCCGGAAGGGGATGCAGGCAGGCGGCAGGTAGACGCCTCGCATCGCGGTGGCAAGCCCGGCTTCGTCCGTGTCGACGCTGATGTGCTGACCATCCCCGATTTCGCCGGCAACCTGCATTTCAACACGCTCGGCAATCTGCAGGTCAATCCGCGGGCAGGCCTGCTCTTCATCGACTTCGCCACTGGCGATCTGTTGCAGCTTGCCGGTCGTACCGAACTCGTCCTTGCCGGTGACGAAGTGGGCAGTTTCCAGGGGGCCGAGCGGCTCTGGCGTCTGCATGTCGACAAGGCGGTGCGCCGTCGCCGCGTGCTGAAACTGCGCTGGCGGCTTGAGGAAATCTCGCCCAACTCCTTGATGACCGGATCGTGGGAAGAGGCTCTGGCTCGCCAGCAGGCACAAGCGCTGCGCAACCAGTGGCGGCGTTTTCGCGTTGCAGGCATCACCAACGAAAGCTCGACCATCAAGTCGTTCCATCTCGAAGCCGCCGACGGCGCCGGATTGCCGCTCTTCAGGGCCGGGCAGCACCTGCCCATCCGGCTGGCCGTCGCTCCGGGAGCTGCCCCGCTCATTCGCACCTACACCCTGTCGGTGGCGCCGTCGGATGGCTACTACCGCATCAGCGTCAAACGCGCAGGACGGGTTTCGCGGTTCCTGCATGAGCACGTCGCCGTCGGCGATGAACTCGAAGCGCGTGCGCCGCTGGGCAATTTCGTCGTGGATGCGCATGAACGCCGCCCGCTCGTCCTCCTCTCGGCAGGGGTGGGAATCACCCCCATGCTCGCCATGCTGCGCGAGGTGGTGTACGAAGGGGTGCGTACCCGCCGCGTACGCCGGACATTCTTCGTGCATGCGTCGCGCACCCTGGCCGAGCGGGCCTTCGACGGTGAGCTGCAGGGACTGGTCGAGCGTGCCGATGGTGCGGTCGACGCAGTGCGCATTCTCAGCCAGCCCGAAGCGGCTGCCGTTCTCGGCAGCGACCATGACGTTCACGGCCGCATCGACCTGCCCTTGCTGAAGGCCATCCTGCCCTTCGACGATTTCGATTTCTACCTCTGCGGTCCGGCGGCGTTCGCCCAGGACCTGTACGACGGCTTGCGGGCGATGCAGATTGCCGACGAGCGAATCCACGTCGAGCAGTTTGGCCCCTCGTCGCTGCGCCGACGGGTGACGGAAGCAGTCACGGAAAGCCCCCGGCCCACCTTGCCGGTGGCCGAAACTTCCGTCGCGGTCGTGTTTGCGCGGTCGGCCAAGGAGGCCCGCTGGCAACCGGGTGGAGGCAGCCTGCTCGAGCTGGCGGAGGCGCGCGGGCTGACGCCGGAGTTCAGTTGCCGGGGCGGCTCGTGCGGCACCTGCAAGACCCGGTTGCTGGCAGGCCAGGTCAGCTACACGTCGCCGCCGGCGGTTGCCCTGGGGACCGACGAGATTCTCATTTGCTGCTCGGTGCCGGCGGCGGGTGCCGGCAATGCGGCGGGCCTGGTGCTGGACTTGTGACGGGTCGCTGCGCGTTCATCGCCGGCGGCGGGCATCGGCAAGGAATCATTCGAGAAAAGGGGCTTGTCCATGAACACGCTGGAAGTTGATGTTGCCATCATCGGCGCCGGCACTGCCGGAATGTCCGCCTACCGCGCCGCTCTGGCGCACACCCGCAGCGTCGTGGTGATCGAGGGAGGGCCGTACGGGACGACCTGCGCACGGGTCGGTTGCATGCCCAGCAAACTGCTGATTGCCGCCGCCGAGGCGGCACATGCGGCAAGGCACGCCGATGCCTTCGGCGTCGTCGTCGATTCGCTGCGCATCGATGGCGCCGCCGTCATGCAGCGCGTTCGTGACGAACGCGACCGCTTTGTCGGCTTCGTCACCGAGGCGGTGGAACATTGGCCGGCCGAGCATCGCCTGCGCGGCCACGCCCGTTTTCTTGACCGCCACACGTTGCAGGTGGGCGAGCACACGCGCGTCACGGCGGGACGCATCGTCATCGCCACCGGCTCGCACCCGAACGTGCCGGCAGATTGGCGCGAGGCCGCCGGCGACCGGCTGATCGTCAACGACGACGTCTTTGCCTGGCAATCGCTGCCGCAGTCCGTCGCCGTGCTCGGTACCGGGGTGATTGCCCTGGAGTTGGCGCAGGCCTTGCATCGATTGGGCGTGCGCGTCGGTCTCTACGGTCGCAGCGAGCGCGTCGGTCCGCTCACCGACCCCGTCCTGCAGGCCGAGGCGCGCAAGCTCTTCGCGCAGGAACTGCCGCTGCGCCTGGGTGCGTCCGACTTGCACCTGCGGCGTGTCGGCAACGAGGTCGCCATTCGCGTCGGTGACGACGATCCGGGAGTTGAGCAGCGTTACGAGTGGATACTGGCGGCGAGCGGCCGCCGTCCGAATCTGCACGCACTGGACTTGCAGCATGGCAGCCTGCCGCTGGACACGCGCGGCGTGCCCCTCTTCGATCCCAGTACCGGCCAGATCGCCGACAGCCACGTCTTCATCGCCGGCGACGCGACGCATGAGCGGGAGATCCTGCACGAGGCGGCGGACGAGGGCCGCATCGCCGGTGACAATGCCGGCCGCTTCCCCGACGTGCGCGTGCGCCCGCGTCGCGCCCCGCTGTCGGTGGTGTTCTCCGATCCGCAGATCATGCTCGCCGGACAGAGCCACGCGCAGTTGCTGCGCTCCGGGGTGGACTTTGCCGTGGGGGAGGTCTCGTTCGAGGATCAAGGGCGCAGCCGTGTCATGCTGAAGAATCGCGGTGCCTTGCATCTCTATGCCGAGCGGCGCAGTGGTCGCCTGCTGGGTGCCGAAATGCTCGGTCCGGCGGCGGAGCATCTGGGGCATCTGCTCGCCTGGTCGGTGCAGCGAGGCGACAGCGTGCAGGAGATGCTCGACAGTCCCTTCTACCACCCGGTCATCGAAGAGGCCCTGCGAACCGCGCTGCGCGGACTACAGCGTGCCCTGCGCATGGGGCCGCCGCCCGTCGAGCATTGCCTGGACTGTGGTCCCGGCGCGTGAGCTGCAGCCCGGGCGCCCTGGTTCTGCAGTGGACGCTCGTGCTGGTGCCACGCCGGGCAGCCGCAAACCGTCGGCTCACCGACTGGGTTCAGGCCGCGAGCGAACGCCGACTCAGTTCAGCGCCGGATCCGCCCGCAAACGTTCGACCGCCAGATCAAGAAACGCGCGGACCCTCTTTGAGGCATGCCGTCCCTCGCGGTGCAGCACGTGCACGGGCAGCGCGGGTGGCTCGAAGTCGCTGAGCACGGCCTGCAGCCGGCCGCTGCGCAAGTGTTCAGCGACCTGGTAGGAGAGCAGACGGGTCAGGCCCAAACCGCCCAAGGCGGCCGCCACCGCCGAGTCGTTGCTGGTGGTGGTCATCCGCGCCTGCAGCTTGACCACGCGTGGTGAACCGTCCTCGATCAGCCGCCATTCCGGCGTCGGCGTGACGCCCGCCGCCGAGACGATCCGGTGGCCGAACAGATCATCAGGCGTCCGCGGCTCGCCGCACTGGTGAAGATAGGCCGGGGCCGCGCAAATGACCCGGCGCACGCGTCCAACCGGCAAGGCTTGCAGCGAGGAGTCGGCCAGTTCGCCGATGCGCACCGCGACATCGACACCTTCGTCGAGCATGTTGATCACACGATCGAGAAACAGACAGACGGCGCTGACCTCGGGATAGCGCAACAGGTATTCGCTGACGATGGGGGTGACGAACTGGGCACCGAACAGTACCGGGGCAGTCAGAGTCAGGCGCCCGCGCAGTGCCCTGTGCGTGCCGCCGACCGACTCGTCCGCCTCGGCGACGTCCGCCAGAATGCGCCGACAGTCATCGGCATAGCGTGCGCCGGCGTCAGTCACCCGGACGATGCGCGTGCTGCGCGCCAGCAGACGAACGCCCAGTTGCCGCTCGAGTTCGTTGATGGCTCGCGTCACCGCCGATGGTGACAGGTTCAGCTTGCGCGCCGCGCCGGCGAAGCCGTTGGCATCAACCACGGCCACCAGTACCTGCATGTGATGAAGTCTGTCCATGCCGTCGCGCACTCCGTTGCGCCAAGCCCCAAAGGGGCGGTTGGCTGTCGGCTGTCCCTGTGGTCGGAAATCCACCTGCCCGGCATTTTCGCTCGTGGTTTGCCTCCATTCCGGCGACGCTGCGCAGGAGGATTCCACGGCTCATGCCTGGACCATTCTAGCCGATGTGCCAGATGTTCCTTGCCCTGCCCGGCATCGGCGCCCGCAATGGTGATGCCGTCGTGGCCGGCACGGCGGGCCGTTCCTCCCGGAGATTCCTGGCGTGCTGCCGCTCCGGATTGACGTGATCATCGTTCTTCACCCCGAGGGCATCGTCGGGGCCCACCGACGGCGTCGACAGCGGTCAGGGTCTCAGTACCTGACCCGTGCCAGGTAGCTTCTCTGGCTTGCCTCGCGCGCCTGACGCAGTGTCTTGACTCCCATCTCGGCGAGTAGCGGCAGCATCTTGAGGAAGATCTCGGCGGTCACCAACGCGTCGCCGAGCGCCGTGTGCCGTCCCATCACCGGCACCCCCATCCGTTCGGCGATCGCTTCGAGTTGGTGCGTTGCCTGATTCGGGTGAAGGACGGAGGAGAGCAACAGGGTATCGAGCACCGGTTGCTCGAAACGCACCCCGGTTCGCTTCTCCTGGAGTTGCATGAAGCGCAGGTCGAAAGCCGCGTTGTGGCCGACCAGTACGGTATCGGCACAAAAGGCGTGGAACCTCGGCAAGACGGCATCGATGCTCGGCTGGCCAGCCAGCAGTTCGCGCGTAAGGCCGTGCACCGCGATCGATCCCGGTGACAGGCGTACCTGTGGCTTGACCAGCTGATCGAAGCACTCGTGCCGCAGGAGGCGACTGTTGACGACGCGCGTCGCTCCGATCTGGATGATCTCGTCGCCTTGCGACGGTTGCAGACCGGTCGTCTCGGTATCGAAAACCGTGTAGGCGAGTTCGCTGAGTGGCAGATCATCGAGTTCGTGACTGCCTGCCGACCAATCAAACAGATCGAAATCGTAGAACTCCGGACGCTCTCCCGCCGTTGCCGCGATCATCGGCATGGGCAGATTCCCGGGTGCCGCGGTCAGTGGCAACACGGTCCTGAAAAAGGCACGATGGGACACCCGTTCGCGCTGAAACCAGATGTCGCCGTTGCAGCGCTCGATGACATCGGTCACACTCAACGAAGCTGACTTGCCGGGGACGTTCATCGGATCCTGCAACCAGCTCATCGCCGTTTCGTTGTTCATGAAGGTGCCGGGCCACGACAGGTCGAGTTGCGCCAGGTGTCCGCTGCGCGTCAGCGACAGGCGCACTTCAGGGATCCGGTACTCGTCCTGCAGGCGAAGGGCCAGATAACGCAGTGCCTGCAGCAAGGCGAAACTGTCCACGCGCAGCCACAGACCCTTTTCCACATGCTCGGTCTTGACGGCTAGTGGAGGCCGCCCGCCGCCGCGTTTCTCTTGAATGCCGCCGGCCGTCGCCAGCAGGATTTCCGCACCACTGATCTCCTCGAGCACCCAGCGCTCGCGCAGGTCACTCGAAAACGCGCGCGCAGCCTTCTCGAACTGCGACGACAGCGCGGTTGCTTCGTCGCGAATCACGTGCATGAAACGGTCCTTCTCTTCGCTCAACATGTCCGGGAAATCGCAGAGCATCTCGGCTGCCGCGCGAACACTGCCCAGCGGCCCGCGGCATCCTTCGATCAGTGACTGGATCACCGCGTCCCGCCGCGTGTGGCGCTCGCTGGTTGTCGTCACGTCATCGAGAACGAGGACGAAACCGGTAATCGATGTCGCTTCGCCCTCGGAATGACGCCGACCCGCATCGCTCAGGACCGGCGACATGTGCGCACGCAGCAAACGACCGGTGGCAGTTCCGGTGACAAAGTCGGTGGAGCCGACGACTCTCCCTGCGTGCCGGGAACCCGCTGCAGCACTGGCTTGCTGCAGGCGGGCAATCGCGTAGCCGATGACTGCGCGATCCAGGACCGCATAGATCGAACGGCCAAGGCCAAGCAACTCGGTCTTCTCGCCGTTCGGCCCCGTCGAGAGTTCCTGCTTTGCCCGTTGGTTGTAGAGCAGCACACGACCATCCAGGTTGCAGACGACGACACTCTGGCTCAGGTCAGCCATCAACGCGCTCAATCGGCTGCGTTCTTCCTCGAGCGATGCCTGTGTTGCGCGGAAGCGCTCGGCGACATCGTCACGGTCCGCTTCGCGCTGGGCGAGCAGTTGATTGGCCGTCTTTGCCAACTGCTCGAGTTCGGGAGCCTGATAGCGGCCAACTCTCAGGTCGCTGTGCGCCAGTGCTGCGGCAAGTTGTTCGGCCATGCGCAACGTCGCCTGAACATAAAGCGCATCGAGTCTGAACAACACCCAGCACGCCGTTCCCGAGGCCACGAGGACCACCGGTATCAGCTTGACCAATCTGTCCGCGAAAGTCCCGCCGGTGGGCTCGCCGGCGAGCAGCAGGGCAGCTGCGCAAGCTACCACCGCGAGCATGAACAGGAATACCGCCAGCCCTGCCAGCAGGCGTTTGCGCGTCGGTTGCGTCGGTCGCATCCTTTGTATTCCTCCGTCTGTGCAGGACGACGCGGCGCATCGGGGGCGCTGCAATGGTGATCGACATCTCCCGATTTCATCGACCGCCGCGCGGCGGAAGCCGGCGCGACTTGCGGTGCTGGTGGTGGCCGACGACTGGCCGGCGCCGGTGATCTCAGTCTACCGCTGCCGCCAGCGGCGTGTCGAGCACCGACTGGATGTAGTCGGCCGGCAGGCGGTATTCGCGTGCCAGTTCGGCGGCCGAGCGGCCGCTCTGCTGGATGGTGGCGATCCAGCCGTCGAGTCCGGTCGACAGCGATCGGCCGGCCTGCTCGCCGCCGCGGGTGGCGCGCTCGCCATCCGCGACCGCGTACTTGTTGCTGTAGCCGCGCGGCGTGACCATCAGTCCGTCGCGGACGAAGGTGCTCGAGTTGCCGATCAGCACCGTCGTCAGCATGCCGATGTCGGCGTCGCCCATGGTCTCGAGGGTACTGAACTCGACCCGCTGCTTCGGGCGGTAGGCCGACTTGACGATCGCCACCGGCGTCTGCGGATCGCGGTGGCGCAGGAAGATGCGCTGCGCCTCGGCGATCTGCCGCGTCCGCCGGCCGCTCTTCGGGTTGTACAGGGCAACGACGAAATCGGCGTAGGCGACGGCGTCGAGGCGGCGGGCGATCGTCGGCCAGGGGGTGAGCAGGTCGGACAGCGAGATGGCGCAGAAATCGTGCGTCAGCGG
>ERZ761603.3297-NODE-3297-length-10439-cov-6.584553_pt1 | contig 10439 bp, 11 predicted proteins | sample MGYA00511879_ERZ761603 | MGnify/ENA primary metagenome ERZ761603 (study PRJEB28899, sample SAMN02850040) | bioreactor sludge metagenome | biome: EBPR Sludge; feature: EBPR Bioreactor; material: flocular biomat | place: Australia: Thorneside Wastwater Treatment...
CGGCACCAGTATAAACCACAACTTGGCTTATGTAAAGCCGGGCCGCTTATACCCTCAACCGGTCCAGCAGCGCAGGCAGCACCTGGCCCGCCGGGCCGGTCAGGACAAAGTCGGCGAAGCGGGTGAGCGGGGTGGGTTGGGGATTGACCTCTACCAGCGTGGCGCCCCGCTCGGCGGCGCGCAGTGGGAGAGACGCGGCGGGCTGCACCAGGGCCGACGTACCGATGGTGAAGAAGGCATCACAGGACTCGGCGGCGGTTACGGCCGTATTCAGCGCCGCCACCGGTAAATTTTCGCCAAACCAGACCACATTCGGCCGTAACGGGCTGCCGCAGGTAGGGCAGGTCGGTGGTACGATGGTGCTTTCCGGCCAGTGGGTTACCAGATGGTTATGGTCGTAGCACTTCGTTTCCGCAATGTTGCCATGCAGGCATACCACGTTTTGGCTGCCCGCCCGCTGATGCAGCCCGTCTACATTTTGCGTGATCAGGGTGAACTTGGGCACCACTGCCGCCAGTTCCACCAGCGCCAAGTGGCCCGGATTGGGCTCTGCCTGGCTCACCAGTTCGCGCCGCCAGGCATACCACTCCCACACCAACTTTGGATTGCGCCGGAACGCTTGCGGCGTGGCCAGCTCTTGCGGATCGTACTGCGCCCACAGGCCGGTTTGCGCTTCACGAAAGGTAGGCACGCCGCTTTCGGCGGAAATGCCTGCGCCAGTGAGCACCGCCACATGGTTGGCTGCACGTAAGTTTTGCACCAGCAGATCGGGAATTTCAATTTCAGTTGAAGCAGTCATGGCTAAATTCCTAAGATAAACTTGGCCAGCAAAAAGTAAATCATCAGGCCAGTGGCATCTACGATGGTGGCAATCATTGGGCCGCTGATGACCGTGGGATCGATGTGGAAGCGGTCGGCCAGGATGGGGATGACCGTGGCTACCGTGGTGGACCAGATCACCACCAGGGGCAGCGTCAGGGCCACGACCAGGGCCACTTCGTAGCCGGTGTGCCACAGCAAGGCCCGAATGATGCCCACCGCGCCCATTACCAGCCCCAGCATCAGCCCCACCGACACCTCCCGCCGCCAGGCATCCATGAGATTGCTCAGGCGCACTTCGTCCAGGGTGATGGCTCGGATGATCGTGGACACGGTTTGTGAACCCGCGTTACCGCCCGTGCCCGTGATGAGGGTGATGAAAAAGCCCAGCGCAACGACCAGATCCAGTTCGTTTTGGAACATGCGAATGACTTCGCCGGAGAGGGTGGAGGCGACAAAAAGCAGCAGCAGCCAGCCGATGCGCTTGCGCACAATCTGGAAAGCCGAGACGGCAAAGTAGGGCTGGTCGAGCGGTTCAGAACCACCCAACCGCTGGATGTCTTCGGTGACCTCTTCTTCGAAGATGTCCAACACGTCGTCGACGGTGACCACACCGAGCAGTTCGTTGGCGTCGTTGACCACGGGTACCACAAAATAGTCGTAGCGCGAGACCAGTTCGGCCAGCTCTTCCTGGTCAGCGTTGACGTTGATCGAGACGATGTCGCTGCTCATGAGCGATTCAACGGTGGCGTCCGGCTGCGACAGGACGAGCTGGCGCAGCGGCACCACGCCAATGAGCTTGTTGTCGCGGTCCACCACGTACAGGTAGTGCAGCGTTTCAGCATCTTCCAGCGAACGTAAATAGTCAAACGTCTCGCTGACGGTCCATTGGCGGCGCAGGGCAACCACGTCGCGAGTCATGAGGCGGCCTGCGGTTTCCTCTTCGTAGGCCAGCAGTTCCTGCACTTCGGCCGCTTCTTCTGGTTCCATGAGGCCGATGAGCCGCCCCGAGATTTCATCGGGAAGGTCTTCCAGGAATTCGACGGCGTCGTCCATGGGCAGTTCGTCGAGCAGGTCGGCCAGGCGCTCATCGTCGACTTTTTCTACCAGCTCCTGGCGCACCTGGCCGCCGGTTTCGTCGAGCACCTCACTGGCGATTTCGATGGGCAGCAATTCGAAGATGGTGACGGCCGTTTCCGTCTCCACTTCCTCCAACAACACAGCAATGTCGGCTGGGTGAATCGGGGCCAGCAGGTTTTGCAGATCGTCCAGTCGGCCTTCGGCAATCATCAGTTCGATCTCTTCAATTGGGGGCAAATTTAATGCGTCATCCATCGTAAATAGGCCTGATTGGGGAAGGTACGGCCGTTTTAATAAGACACCCTGGTGCGGATCGCAAGTTGTCGGGGGAGCCGGGGTATTATAGCGGAGCCGATTCGATTAGACAGCTTTCCCATTGTTCAAGCCGGTGGAAATGCCCCACGAAAATGGCTAAATCGTGCTACAATCTGGCCCCATACGGAGGCGAAAATGATTGCCACCTTGTTGGCCCTAAATTTTCTGTTGATGATTGTGCTGCCCATTTTGTTGGGTCGCTGGATTGTGGCCCGGCGGCAGGTGAGGTGGGGGCTTTTTGGTATCGGGGCGGCGGCATTTATCCTCTCCCAGGTGGGTCATTTGCCGTTTAACTGGCTCATTTTGCAGCAGTTCGGCTGGTTTTCGCCGCAGAATTTGCCGCTTTATGCCCTCTTTTTAGGGTTGTCGGCCGGCACGTTTGAGGGCGTAGCCCGCTTCCTCACCTTTCGTTTTTGGGCCAAAGATGCCCGCAGCTGGGGCAGGGGGCTGATGGTGGGCGCGGGTCACGGCGGCATAGAAGCCATTGTGCTGGGTGCGCTAGGGTTGATCAACTTTGTGGTGCTGTTGGGGCTCAAGAACGGCCGTTTCCAAGGCATCATGGCGGCAATCCCGGCGGACCAGCTGCCTGTGCTGGCGCAGCAAATTGAGGGGATGTTTGGCATTCCGGCGTGGATGGCCCTGTTTGGCGCACTGGAGCGTGTTTTTGCCCTCTTGCTGCACCTGGCGGCGTCGCTGCTGGTAATGCAGGTGTTTGTGCGCCGCCAATACCGCTGGCTGTTAGCGGGCATCGGTTGGCACGCGGCCATTGACGGCGTGCTGGTGTACGTCGTTGTGCTTCATGGGGCGGTCTGGGCAGAGGTGGTGTTGGGTGGGATGAGTTTGATTAGCCTGGCGATCATTTTTCTGCTGCGTGGGCCGGAGCCAACGGCCGTTCCCCTCGAACCCCTGCCTGAACTCCAGCCCCTCAGCCGGATGCCGCCGCCGAGCAGCCAGGAAATGCTGGAGCGCAGCAAATATTCATAATTTCGCGTAGCCAATATGGTGATATTAAGATGATAGAGACGAGCAATTTAACCAAGACGTTTGGTACTTTAACGGCCGTTGACCGCCTTACCCTCTCCATTGCCGAGGGGGAAGTGTTTGGCTTTTTGGGGCCAAATGGGGCGGGCAAAACAACCACCGTGCGTATGCTAACCAGCCTGATTGCCCCCACAGCGGGAACGGCTTCCCTGCTGGGCCACAAATTGGGGCAGGCGGACACTGAAATTCGGCGCAATGTGGGCATCCTCACCGAAACGCCGGGCATGTACGAGAGGCTTTCGGCCTACAAAAATCTGGCCATCTACGCCCGGCTGTACGAGGTGAAGGATGTGGACGGGCAGGTGGAGAAGTATCTGCGCCTGCTGGGTTTGTGGGACCGACGCAACGATGCGGCGGGAACTTTTAGCAAGGGGATGCGGCAAAAGCTGGCCATCGCCCGTGCCCTGCTGCACGAACCGCGCATCCTGTTCCTGGACGAACCAACGGCGGGCCTGGACCCGGAGGCATCGCGCCTGGTGCGTGACTTTATCGCCGATGTGAAGGAGCAGGGGCGCACCATCTTCCTCACCACGCACAACCTGGACGAAGCGGATCGGCTGTGTGACCGCGTGGCGGTGTTTAAGACGCGCCTGCGGGTATTGGATACCCCAGAAGGTTTACGGCAGCAGCTGTACGGCCGTCAGGTCGTTTTCCACCTTTCACATACGGCTCAAGCTGCCCTGCCTGTGCTGGAGAAGCTGCCTTACGTCAAGAAAATCGAAGCGATGGAAAACAAGCTTCTGGTGGCGGTTGATGAGCCAGAACAGCATAATCCGGAAATGATTCGCCGGTTGGTTGAAGGCGGTCAGAGCATTCAATTTGTCGGTGAACTGCGCTATTCGCTGGAAGAAATCTACCTCCAGCTTATCAGCCGCACGGAGACGGAGGAAAGTGACCATGGACAAAATTAAAACGATCATTGACAAAGAATGGGCTGAGGTTTTTAAGAACAAATTGGTGCTTTTTTCCGTGGCTTTCCTGCCGATTATTCTAACGGCTTTGCCCCTTATCACGGTGTACTCCATCAGCGGTCTGAGCGAAGAAGAAATGGCCATGGAAGCCGCTGAAACGCCAGATGAATTTTTTGGCGAAATGTGCGTTGACCTGAATGAAGCGGATTGCACCCAAGTGTACATGCTCAACCTCTTTACCCTGATGTTTATGATTTTGCCGGTCATGATACCCGTGACGATTGCCGCCTACAGCATCGTGGGTGAGAAGACAACGCGCAGCCTGGAGCCGCTGCTGGCCACACCCATCACCACCACTGAACTGCTGCTGGGTAAGGGGATAGCGGCCGTTTTGCCCGCAGTGGTGGTTACCTGGATTTCGTTTGGCATTTACGTCATTGCCGTGCGCTGGATGACCAATCCTACCGTTTTTGCCCAGGTTGTGGCCCCGATGTGGCTGCTGGCCGTGTTTGTGGTGGGGCCGCTGCTGGCCGTCCTGGCGGTGTGTGCCGCGATGATGATCTCATCTCGTGTTACCGATCCACGAACGGCCGAACAGCTGGCTGGGGCGGTGATGATGCCTATCATTTTGCTCCTGTTGGGGCAGTCGTTTGGCATCTTTTTGTTGAGCAGCGAACTGGTGCTTGTAGCCTCCGTTGTCCTGTTGATTCTGGATGCGGTGCTGATCTATATCACCGTGCAGATGTTTGCTCGTGAAACGATTCTGACGCGGTGGAAATAGCGCAATTGAATTCGTATAGCGATTTACTCAAATTGAAAAACCAAACAAAAAGTGAAAAGTTAACAGTGATAAGTGCAAAGAGTGGGGTGGGTGCTTTGAATTTAGCAGGGCTTAAGATTGGACATGCCACAGACAGTAAAAATCACACAGGCTGCACCGTTTTTTTGTGCCCGCCCAATACCGTGGCCAGCGTGGATGTGCGTGGTCCGGCACCGGGAAGCCGGGAGGCGGTGCTGCTGCAACCCGACAAGCCTATTCAATTTATCCACGCGGTGATGTTGACCGGGGGCAGCGCTTTTGGCCTGGCCACGGCCGATGGCGCGATGGGTTACCTGGCCGAGCACAATATCGGTCATTTTACGCCGATTCGTCCGGTGCCGTTGGTGCCAACGGCCGTTGTCTATGACCTGTTCATGAATGAAGGCCAGCACCCACCCACGGCGGCAATGGGCTACCAGGCGTGTCAAAATGCCACCGACGTCGACGTGCCTGTGGGCAATGTGGGCGCGGGCGCGGGCGTGACCGTGGGCAAGTGGGGCGGCTTCCAAAACATTATGAAGGGTGGCTTTGGCCTGAGCTCCATCGAGATGGATGGGTTGGTGGTGGGAGCCGGTGCGGTGGTGAACGCCATTGGGGATGTGGTGAATGAAGATGGTACGGTGCTGGCGGGTGCCCGGTTGGCCAACGGCCGTTGGTTGGTCGAAGAGAATCCGCACCGAATTTTTCGCCAGCTGCCGCAAACGCCGGTGGGGACCAACACCACGCTGGTGGTAGTGTTTACCAACGCCCGGCTAACCAAAGTGGAGGCGCACCGCCTGGCCCAGCGTGCTCATGACGGCCTGGCCATCGCCATTCGCCCGGTGCACACTACCCACGATGGCGACACGGCGTATGCTCTGGCCACTTCGCAGGTAGATGCCCCCTTTGATTTGGTCGCCAATCTGGCGGTCGAAATGGTCGCCGCTGCCATTCGCAAGGGCGTCCGCTCCGCCGCCTCGGTGGGGCTGCTGCCTGGCCTGGCCTCAGAGCATTAAAATGACATTGGTCACAGGTTTGTTTACTTTTTGTCACTTCACGGACGGCCGTACCACTTAGACAATACCAGCAAAAGAGGGAGAATGTTCCATGGACGAAACAATGCAATTCAAAAAATACGACAAAGTTGTTACCGCCGATGACGTCAAGTTGGGCGAACTGCTGCGTATCCACCACCGAACGGACGAGGTGAACCCTGAGCTGCGTCTCTACGCCAGCTACCTGGAAGTGTGGAGCGTTGCGTTTGCCATGCGCTACTTCATCCCTACAGATTACATTGACGAATACGACGCTGTCACCGGCACTATCACCCTGGCCGATACGATGCGCACCGTGCAAGAAGAGACGTGGGACCGCACGCCCAACTTCATCGCCGGGCACCTGAGCCAGCGGCAAGAGCTGAACGCGAGCCGGTGAAAGGTAAATAAACATGCAAGAGGGCGCTGGCTTCAACATTGATGCACTTGTCCCGCGAGATATGGCCCGCAAGGCGGAAACGTCAGGGGTGGCCAAGGCCACTTTGGGGCCACTGCGGATGTTTGCCCTGGCCGTTTTGGCGGGGGCGTTTATTGCCCTTGGGGCCATCTTTGCCACGACGGTCACCACTGGCAGCACGCTGCCGTTTGGTCTGACCCGGCTGCTGAGCGGTCTGGCTTTTTGCCTGGGTCTCATCCTGGTAGTTGGTGCTGGGGCAGAATTGTTTACCGGCAACAACTTGATTGTGATGGCCTGGGCCGATGGCAAGGTGACCACCTGGCAGCTGCTGCGCAACTGGAGCATTGTGTATGTGGGTAATTTTGTGGGGTCGGTGGCAACGGCCGTTATGATGCTCTGGAGCAAGCAGTACACTTTTGCCAACGGTGTGCTGGGTCAGAATGCGCTGAACATCGCCAATTTCAAGGTGAACCTGGCATTTGGCCAGGCGCTGGTGCTGGGCATCTTGTGTAATGCCCTGGTCTGCCTGGCAGTCTGGCTGTGCCTGGGCGGTCGCAGTGCCACCGACAAGATTCTCTCCATCATCTTTCCCATCACTGCCTTTGTCGCCGCCGGGTTTGAGCACAGCGTGGCCAACATGTACTTCATCCCTATGGGCCTGCTGGTAAAAAACAGCGCCTCGGCCGAATTTTGGAGCCAGATCGGCAGCAGCGCTGACGCCTTTGCCAACCTGACCTGGGGCAACTTTTTCCTGCGTAATCTGGTGCCGGTAACCCTGGGCAATATTATTGGCGGGGCGCTGATGGTGGGGCTGGTTTACTGGTTTATTTACCTGCGACCCACCTGGACCGGCGCGCCTTCCATTGACGGCAAATAGGCAGCAGATGAACGAAGTGACGTCGCCTTTTCCTCTTATGACATTCCTCATTGTGATAGGGGCACATAGTCACTACATTGAAAATGGTTAAAACTGCATACTTTTGACGGTGGATCATTACCCCGATCGTTAATAAACCGTAGGCCCAACCAGAACTTTGTCTCCTGGTGGGCCTATTTTATTTTTCGGAGAACAAGAAATTAACCCCACTATTTCCTGTTTTCACAACACAACCTATGGAGGTTTCAATAAATGGCTACTGGACGAATCGTCATAGATGCCGAACGTTGTAAGGGATGTGAACTGTGCCGCCCCGCTTGTCCTCAAAGTGTGATCCAATTGGCTGGGAGCCTGAATACAAAAGGATACCGACCGGCAATGCTTGTCGATCCGCAGCACAGCTGTACGGGTTGTGCCCTGTGTGCCGTTGTTTGTCCTGACGGCTGTATCACCGTATACCGCGATCTGCCCCAAAGAGAGATGAGCTATCCTAAACACGAAATGAAGGAGACCTTAGCACATGTCGAAGCAGTTGCTTAAAGGCAATGTGGCCTTTGCTGAAGCGGCCATTCGGGCCGGATGTGAAGCGTATTTTGGTTATCCTATAACCCCCCAGACTGAATTATTAGAGCATATGTCCCGCCGCATGATCGAGTTAAATCGTGTTTTCTTGCAGGCGGAGAGTGAAGTGGCGGCGATCAACATGGTGTATGGTGCGGCGGCCTCTGGAGTGCGCGTCATGACCTCTTCCAGCAGTCCAGGTATCAGCCTGATGCAGGAAGGGTTTAGTTACATTGCCGGGTCGGAAGTTCCGGCGGTGATTATTGACGTGATGCGGGGCGGGCCGGGGCTGGGCAACATTCAGCCCAGCCAATCGGACTACAACCAGGTAACCAAAACGGCCGGTCACGGCGATTTTCATCCCATTGTGCTGGCCCCGGCCAACGTGCAGGAAGCGATCGACCTGACGGTGCTGGCCTTTGACCTGGCCGACAAATATCTGACGCTGGTTTTTGTGGTGGCCGATGGTGCCATTGGCCAGATGATGGAACCGGCCGAACTGCCCCCAATGCGCGATCTGCCGTTTGAACGGCCGTCCTGGGCCTTAACCGGTGCTTTTAACCGAAAACGTAACCTGGTCAATTCGCTTTACATGGGTGTGGAAGGGCTGGAGGCGCTCAACCTCAAGCTGCAAGCCAAACTGGCCCAGATTCAGCGGGACGAGGTGCGCTACGAAACCCAATTTGTGGAAGATGCGGAGGTGGTTCTGGTGGCTTTTGGTACGGCGGCGCGGGTGGCGCAAACGGCCGTACAGCGGCTGCGGCGTCAGGGTCTCAAGGTTGGGTTGTTCCGTCCCATCACCCTGTGGCCATTCCCTGAAGCGGCCCTCGCCGAAGTGGCCGACAAGAGCAAAGCGCTGTTAGTAGTGGAAATGAATGCCGGGCAGATGCTGCACGACGTGCGCCAGGTGGCTGGTATTCATAAACCAGTGAAGTTCCTGGGCCGGATTGGCGGGCGCATCCCGCTGCCGGAGGAAGTGGAGCACGAAACAGAAGCTTTGTTGGCGCAGTTGGCCGTTGCCGTTTAAGGGTAAGGTGAAAAACATATCATGGACACTGTTGTTTTTAAGCAAAATCACGTTCAACCTTTAGAGAAGATTACGTATGAACGGCCGTCTAGCCTTTCAGACGTGCATACCCATTATTGTCCCGGCTGCACCCACGGCACCGCCCACCGCATCGTGGCCGAAGTGCTGGATGAACTGGGCATTCGCGAAGATACCATCCTCGTTTCCTCCGTGGGCTGCTCCGTGTTTTCGTATAACTATTTTGATGTCGATGCCTGTGAAGCAGCCCACGGCCGTGCTCCGGCGATGGCCACTGGCGTCAAGCGGGTTAACCCCGACAAAATCGTCTTTACCTACCAGGGTGACGGCGACCTGGCCTCCATCGGTACGGCCGAAATTATCCACGCCGCCGCCCGTGGTGAAAAGATCACCGTTATCTTCGTCAACAACGCCATTTACGGCATGACCGGCGGACAAATGGCCCCCACCAGCCTGATTGGGCAGAAAACCACCTCGTCCCCCTTTGGCCGTGATGCACAGCTGGCGGGCCTGCCGATCCACATGGCCGAGCTGCTGGCGCAGCTGCCGGGCACCGTGTACAGCGTCCGCCGCAGCCTGCACGACGCCCGCCACGTGCTCCAGGCCAAAAAAGCCATTCGCACCGCCTTTGAGGCCCAGATTGATGGTCTGGGCTTCAGCGTGGTGGAACTGCTCTCCTCGTGCCCGACCAACTGGGGCATGACGCCCAATGAAGCCCTTTGCTGGGTGGAAGACCAGATGGTGCCATTTTATCCCCTGGGCGATTACAAAGTGGATGAGCGGTTACAAAACCGAAAAGGAGCCAAAAAATGAGTACCCCCTGGCATCATCGCTACGCTCAACGGACCCAGCGCATGGGCAGTTCAATGATTCGTGAACTGCTGAAGCTGACGCAAAAGCCGGAGATTATCTCATTTGCCGGTGGCCTGCCTGCCCCGGAAATGTTCCCCGTAGAGGCATTTGAAGCGGCCAGCAGCCGGGTCTTGCGCCAGTTTGGCAGCCAGGCGCTGCAATACAGCACCACGGAAGGCTACCTGCCGCTGCGTGAGCTTATTGTGGAGAAGATGGGGCGTTATGGTATTGAGGCGTCGGTGGATAATGTGCTGATTACCAGCGGTTCGCAGCAGGCGCTGGATCTGATTGGCAAGCTGCTGATTAACCCTGGCGACCTGATTTTGACCGAGCAGCCAACCTATCTTGGGGCGCTGCAAGCCTGGCGTGCTTACCAGGCCGAATTCAGCACCGTGCCGATTGACGACGACGGTCTGCGCGTGGATTTGCTGGAAGAAGCGCTGTGCGGCGGACCAAAATTTATGTACGTGCTGCCCAATTTCCAAAATCCGGGCGGCGTCACGCTGTCTTACGAGCGTCGCCTGGCGCTGATCGATATTGCCGACCGGTACGGGGTGCCGATCATCGAGGACGACCCGTATGGTGAGCTGCGCTTTGAGGGCGAACATTTGCCGCCGCTGGTGGTGCTGGACGCCGATAAGCTGAACGGCCGTCAATACACCAGCCACAGCGAATCGCACAGCTACT
>ERZ761603.3299-NODE-3299-length-10437-cov-16.780389_pt1 | contig 10437 bp, 6 predicted proteins | sample MGYA00511879_ERZ761603 | MGnify/ENA primary metagenome ERZ761603 (study PRJEB28899, sample SAMN02850040) | bioreactor sludge metagenome | biome: EBPR Sludge; feature: EBPR Bioreactor; material: flocular biomat | place: Australia: Thorneside Wastwater Treatment...
TTCGGTCTCCCCGGGAAACCGGGGGATGTGGTGTCGGTATTGACGATCGCGGGGTGTGGAGATATCGGGGCCGGCCTGGCCCGCGCGGATCGGTGCGACTTGACGACGGTGGAGCGGGACGGGTTCCGGGTGCATTCGTGGAAGTCCCGTCATAAGACGTTTTACGCCGCGGAGCGTGAAGGGCTGCGTGCGAGCGACAAACTGGTGATTCTCGCGGACAGTGTTCGGGCGCTGGACATCGGGATGGGCGCGGTCTCGCGGGCGTTGCACGGTGAGAAGGTGATGCCCGAGAGCCCGCGTCCCCCGGGCGAACCCGGGGCAAACTCATTTCTCTTTGTCTCGGCGGGGGACATGAACGCGCCCGGCGAGGAGCGGCCCAACGCGGAACTGCTCCGCGAGGCGCGGTCGCTGGTGCTGGATGTGGGGCGTGATCCCGGCTCGCCCGGCGACACGGTGTACGGGCGCGCCACGATCGGCGCGGCGGATCACAAGTCGGCCTTGAAGATCAGGCAGTTGGCGCAGGGAGTGCTGGCATTCATGGCCTTGACCGCGGCGGATCAACCGGAAGAGAGCGCGGCGGTGGGCGATCTGGTGAGCGGGGTCACGATCGTGGCGGAGGAAGATCGCTGCGTCGTATCCTCGCGGCATGACGCCAAAACGGTGATCGCCGTCTACGACCTGATGGAAGAGAAGCGACGCGAAGCGCGTGCGGTCGAGCACGTGGAGAAAGGCGGAGCGGAAGGTCCGAAAGCCAAGGGGGATTCCAAGCGTTGAGGGCTATAGTTCGCAGAAGTTGAGCATGCCGCGCAAGACCGAAACAACCTCCAGGCCGCCTGTCCAGGTGCCCCTTTCGCAGCGTACGAACGAAGAGTTGGCGTTGCTGGCGGCCCGAGAGAATCTCGCGGCGTTCAACGAACTGGTCGTTCGGTTTGAGGCCCGACTGTACAACTTTCTTCTGCGTCGTGTGTCCAGCCGGACCGACGCCGAGGATCTGACGCAGGAAGCCTTTGTTCGGGCATGGGAACGAATCGAGAGTTACGACCCTACGTGGCGATTCTCCACCTGGCTCTTCACGATCGCGAGCCGCTTGGCGGTGAGCCAGCATCGGCGCAGCCGTCCCACCGCCCACCTCGAGAACGATGAGCAGGTGCGTACCCAGCCCCCGGATGGGCGCGATGCGGAGCGGGATGTGCGAGATGGCGGCAACTTGTGGCTGTTGGCCGCGGCGGCCCTCAAGCCCGAGCAGCACACCGCCCTCTGGCTTCGCTACGCGGAGGACATGGGTATCGGCGAGATCGCGCAGGTTTTGGGCAAGACGCACGTGGGTGTGCGGGTGTGTCTCTTCCGAGCGAGGCAGATGCTGGCGGAAAAGGCCCGCGAGACAGGCGTGGGGCTGCCCGCGTGGACCGAGCCACTCACAGAAGCGCCTGAGATAACCGTGCTTATTGAGGAGGAACCGATATCGGGAGTGCCATCGGGCGCAGGGGGTGCGAAGTGAAGTTTCCCTGGGACATCGGTCGCGTGCTGCGCACGACCCGCGTGCTGGATGATCGCGTGGATCGAACCTCGAGGGCTCGGGCGGAGATGGACGAGCAGGGCATGGTCGATGCCGAACTCGCCGATGCGAAACGCCTTCCGTGGCGAAAGCCCTCCGGTGAGGTTCGGACAAGGGTACTGGTTGAAATTGAATCGCGTCGGTATCATCGTCGCCGCCAACGTTCGATGCCCGCGTGGCCACTGCGTCTCGCATTGGCCGCGGCGATCGGGATTCTGGTGTGGGGACTTCCGATCTGGAAGACCTCCGGGACGATGAAGCCCGACACGATCGGTGCCGCGAAACCCGCGGTGCCCGTGGCCTTTGTGCGTGGAATCGAGGACGACCTGCGCGAAGAAGCAGCGGCGATAGGCGAAGACACCCGCCGCGCTGCGGAGTTATTCCTCGGCCGGCTGCCCCTGGGCGACGATTGAACCTCGCCGGATCATGAACGGTGCTATCGGCGGGCCTTCGGGAAAAGGCGGGTGTTGGCGTGCGCCTTGAGGGCCGGACCTCCGACGGTCGTGGACACAAAGCCGATCATCCGCACTGAACTCCCGCTCATCGCCAAGATGGGTGAGCCGGAATCGTGACGCACCACTTCGGTGGGCATCTGGGCGGACTTGGGGGCGAGTTTCATCACCGAGCCGGCGGATCGAAGCCTGACTTCACCGATCAGGAGGCGACCCTTGGGCACGATGCCGGTTGGTGGGGACTCTGGGCCCCATGATGCGAGCAGGATCGGCGTCTTGGCGTTCACTCGGGGATTGAAGTCGATCACCATGGGCATGATGTGCAGCACGGGTGTTTCGAGGACGCCGATCGCGATGTCGTCCTTTTCGGCTCGACCGGCGGGGAAAACCCACTCCCTGATGCGTACATGATGAAAAGTGGATAGATCGGCGAGATCGCCCAGGCCACCATCGGGACGGCGGCGGAAACGCACGGTGTACTCGGCGGGCGCGCCGTCCACCGAAGCGCGGTTCCGGAACTGCTCATTGATGAGATGGCGCGGAATCACGATGCGGTCAGGAGAGATCAGCACCGCATTGCCGAAGACGTTGTTGATGCCCGCCCACTCGGTGCGAGTGAACCCGGCGACGGCGTCGAAGCGACGGTCGGTTTGGGCGGGTGGGCGGCCGGACGTAATGGCGGCGGCAGGGGCCGCAAGGCACAGGAGTGCCGCGAGAAGAAGGGTGCAACGGCGCATCACGGAAGGATATCGTCATGAACGGGTGGCGGGAAGAGTTCCGAGAACGGATCGGATTCGCGTGGACGGTCCATCGATGAGCCATGAGGCGCATCGACGAGATGGAGATTCGAGAGGGGGTTTGATGCGTTGGCGGGTATCGCCGACCGGGAGAAACGGACCACCCTCGGACCGCTCGGGTTTCTACAATATGGAATGAACGGAATCCTGCGGCTGCCGTGCTATTCCCCGGACACTGAACTCGGCGGTGCCGGCGGTGGCGCTGTTGGAGAGCGGATCGCGGACCTGGACATCCAGCGTGAACTGAAGGACAGTTACCTCACCTACGCGATGAGCACGATCATGGACCGGGCCTTGCCCGATATCCGTGACGGGCTGAAGCCCAGCCAGCGGCGCATCCTGGTGGCGATGAACGACTTGAACCTCCGCCCCGGGCGCAAGCATCTGAAGTGCGCCAAGATCTGCGGCAACACCTCGGGCGATTACCACCCGCACGGCGAGGCGGTGATCTATCCCACGATGGTGATTCTGGCGCAGAAATGGAGGATGCGTGTGCCCCTCGTGGATTCGCAGGGGAACTTCGGCTCCATCATGGGCGATCCGCCCGCGGCCATGCGGTACACCGAGGCCCGCATGACAGGCGCGGCGGTGGACATGCTGGCCGACATCAAGCTCGACACCGTCGACTTCAAACCCAACTACGACGAGCGTCTGTTGGAACCGATGGTGCTGCCGGGGAGGTTCCCGCACCTCCTGATCAACGGTGGCACCGGCATCGCCGTGGGCATCGCCACGAACCTGCCGCCGAACAACCCGACCGAGGTCTTTGATTCAATCATCCGCGTGGTCGAGGCCAGGCTGGCGGAGCGGGAGATCGGGTTGGATGAACTGATGAAGGACGTTGTCGGCGAGGACGGCGCGATCGTCAGGCAGGGGATCAAAGGGCCGGACTTCCCCACCGGCGGCGTCATCCTGGGCCGGCGCGGCATCATCGAGGCCTATCTCACGGGCCGCGGGAAGATCACCATCCGCGGCACCTGTCATGTCGAGGACATCGACAAGGCGGGGGGCAGGCAGCGCGTGGTGATCGACGAAATTCCTTTCATGTCCAGCCAGGGGACGCTGTACGCGTCGGTGAAGAACGCCGCGGAAGAGGAGAAGGTGTCCGACGTGTCGTACGTGAACGACGAATCGGGGCGCGAAGCAACCACGCGGATTGTGGTGGAACTGAAGAAGGGCGGCGACCCGCGTGTGGCCGAGAAACAGTTGTACGAGTTCACACCGCTGCAGGAGACGTACTCGATCCAGAATATCGCGTTGGTCCGGAACCAGCCCAAGACGCTGAGTCTGCCGGAGATGATCGGCTGCTACATCGACCACCGGCACGATGTGCTGCGGAGGAGGACGGAGTACCTGCTGCGTGAGGCGAAGAAAAAGGCCCACGTCCTGGAGGGCATGATCTACGCGGTGTGCGACATCGACGCGGTCATCCGCGAGATCCGCGAGAGCGTGACACGCGAGGAAGCGATCGAGCGGCTGATGCGGCGGCGGTTCCGTATCCCGCCGGGGCACCCGCACGCGGCACTACTGCCCGCGAGGCTGAAGAACCGCCTTCAACTGGCCGAAGCGCAGGGCGGCGTCGCCCTCACACGGGTGCAGGCGGAGACGATCGGCGCGATGCGTCTGATCCAACTCGTGGGCCTGGAGATCGAGCGGCTGGCTTCTGAATACAACGCTGTCTCATCGGAGATCGAGGGTCTGGAGGCGATCCTCGCCGACCCGGCACGCATCCTGCGGATGATCCTCGACGATTGCGCCGAGATGCGCGAGAAGTACAAGTCCGCACGGCGGACACGCATCGACGATGCCGACGCGGACATCCAGATCGCCGAACTGATCCCGGTCACCGATGTGGCGGTCACGATCTCGCACCACGGGTACGTGAAGCGCGTGCCGCTGGACACCTACCGCCAGCAGGGACGCGGCGGCAAAGGCATCCGCGCCGGCGACAGCAAGGACGAGGACTTCATCGCCCACGTCTTCATCGCCAGCACGCACGATGATCTCCTGTGCTTCACGAACACGGGCCGGGTCTTCAAGATGAAAGTCTTCGAGATCCCGGAGATGTCGCGCACCAGCGTGGGCCGCGCGATCATCAACCTGATCGACCTGCGCGAGGGGGAGCGCACCTGCGCCTACCTCGCGGTCAAGGATTTCGAGGAAGGGAGCCATTACCTCACCTTCGCCAGCCGGCAGGGCATCGTGAAGCGCACGCCGCTGAAAGACTACCGCAACGTCAGCAAGGGCGGATTGATCGCGGTGGGGCTGAAGGAAGGCGACAGTCTGCTCGACGTCACGGTCACGGCGGGCACCGATGACATCCTGCTCGCCACGGCTCAGGGCATGGCCATCCGCTTCGATGAGAACGACGCCCGCCTCATGGGCCGTCCCGCGGCGGGTGTCAAGGGCATCGAACTCGAGGAGGGTGATGAGGTCATCGGCGTCGTGGCCATCCCGATGAAACGAGCCGATGCGGATGATCCGGGCGTCACGACCGATCCTTCACTGTGCCTGCTCACCATCTCGGCCAACGGGTACGGGAAGCGCACGCCCATCGACGAATACCGTGTCCAGCCCGAGAGCGGGCCGATGCGCTCGCAGTCCCGCGGCGGCAAGGGCCGCGCCGACATCAAGGCCGGAGACCGCAACGGACCCTCGGTCGCGGCGTTGGGTGTGCGGGCTACCGACGATGTGGTGGTGATCTCGCGCGGCGGGCAACTCGTACGTGTGCCGGCTTCGGAGATCCGTGAATGCGGGCGGGGGACCATGGGTGTGCGCGTCGTTTCGCTCAATGAAGGTGACGCGGTGGTGGCGGCGGCAACGGTGCCCGAATCCGATGAGAAATCCGAGCCGACTGTTGAATGAGAGAGCAATCGTGATGATGGTTCGATAACTCGATTCCTCTCGGACGGATTATTACTTCAAGCAGGCTGCACCTCCGGCATTCGTCCGTGCGAATGATTGAAGGAGGAAGAGTTCGCGCGACCGGATCGGCGTTCGTCGATTCGGGGGACGCGCGGCGATGATTCACCTCGTTCATCCCGACCGGCATCGGCCTGCTCCGAAGTTTGGAGGGTCCCGCTGGGGTTCGTTCCCGGGAGGGCCGATTCTGGATGGGAGATTCCGGATGGTCTTCTTCACCGAGTTCTGACATTGACCCCCTAGGGAGGTAGCATGAGTTCACGTTTGATCACCATCATCGGTGTGTTGCTGGGAGCGGGGGTTTGTGTCGCGGCGGATCTGTATCGCAACCCGAACTTCGGTCTGAACTATCCGGCGTGCAACGTCTACTTTCAGGATGGGCGGTCGGCGTGGGCCGTCTTCGCCGCGGAAGAAGCGGCTTGGCCCATCGGCGGCGGCAACCCCCTTGACCCCGCGCGCGGTATCGCGTGTTATGACCCCAAGGACCCTCCGAGCAAGGAGGTCATGGAGCAACTCGACCGTGTGATGCGCGGGTACGCCGAGCGGTTCCAGACGCAGGGCAGCCGCTGGGGCACGAACCCGGTGACAATTACATGGAGTTTCGTGCCCGACGGTGTGGCTCTCCCCGGCGGGAACGTTCAGAACGAGCCGGCGGGAAACAGCGAACTCTTCGCCCGGCTGGATGCACAGTTCGGCGCGGCGAACCGGGCGCTGTGGATCTCGCGCTTTCAGCAGGTCTTCGACCGCTGGCAGGCGCTGACGGGAATCACGTACGTGCGTGTCCGCAACGGCACCAGCGAGTGGGACGATGGTGCGGCGTGGGGCAGCGATGGGTCGGCGACGCGGGGCGACATCCGCATCGCCATGAAGCGCATCGACAGCGCGGGCGGGGTGCTGGCGTACAACCAGTTCCCTTCCGGCGGTGGAGACATGGTGCTGGACCGCTGGGAGTCGTGGCAGTCATCGAGTAACAGTCACCGTTTCCTGCGCAACGTCGTGGCCCACGAGCACGGGCACGGCCTCGGCATCGCGCACGTCTGCCCGCTGGGGACGGGCGCGGGGACGTGGAAACTGATGGAGCCGTACATCAACAACGCGTACGACGGCCCGCAGCAGGACGATATCCGCGCCGCCCAGTCGCTCTACGGCGATCCCTACGAGCCCAACGCCACCGCGGCGACGGCGTCCGTGCTGGGAACACTCACGCCTGGCGTGACGCTCACGCTCGGCCCGGTGCCCGCGCCCGCGCCGGCGGGCGCATCGCTGCTGAGCATTTCGGACCCGTTCGACGCGGATTACTTCAAGGCGACACTGGATCAACCCCGCCTCGTGACCGTGACGGTCACGCCCAACGGCAGCACCTACGGGGATGCGCCGCAGAGCGGTGATTGCCAGAGCGGGTCGTGGGCCACGACCAACTCGTTGGCCGTCGTGAACCTCGCCCTGGACGTGCGCAGCGCCAGCGGCACGGCGACCTACCGCTCGGTGAACGCCACAGGAGCGGGCAGCGCCGAGACGATCACGGGCCTTCTGGTCGCTCCGGCGGGCGACTTCACCGTGCGGGTCTATGCCAGCGGGGTGGTGCAGGGGCCGCAGGCCTACACGCTCTCCATCACGGCGGCGACGACCGACCTGTCCTGCGATGCCAGCGACGGCACGTTCACCGACAAGGTGCGCATCACCTGGCCGGGCGTGATCAACGACGCGACGGGGTACCAGGTGGCGCGGGGCACCATCGACAATCCGCAGTTCGCCACCACCATCGCCACGCTGGGCGCGGGCGTGCTCTCCTTTGACGACACCACGGCGACACCGGGCGTGCCGTATTACTACTGGACGCGTGCCCAACAGCCGGGAGCGACCGGCTACCGCCTGATGCAGGCCGCGGGCGAGCCGGGTTCGAGGGCAGTGGCCAACCAGCCGCCGACCGCCAACGCCGGGTCCGACCAGACCGTGACCGACACCGACAACAGCGGCGCGGAAGTGGTGACGCTTGACGGCAGCGGGAGTAACGATCCCGATGGAACGATCACCAACTACCTCTGGAAAGAGGGCGCCGTGACGCTGGCCTCATCCTCCTCGCCGACATCGATGGTCTCGCTCGCCGTGGGCGTTCACACCATCGAACTCACCGTGACCGACGATGACGGCGCGACCGCGACCGACACGGTGGTGATGACCGTGGTGTCCGGCGCGAACCAACCGCCGATCGCCGATGCGGGACCCGACCAGACGGATCTGGTGGACAGCGATTGCAGCGGAGAGGAATCGGTCACGCTCGACGGTTCGGGTAGTTCGGACCCCGATGGCACGATTTCCAACTACAGATGGGCCTTCATGCCGGGGGACGATCTGATCGCCAGCGGACCATCGGCCTCGGTGGTTGCTTCCATCCCGGTCGGTACGCACACGATCCGGCTGACTGTGACCGACAACCGGGGCGACGCCGCCACGGACGACCTCATCGTCATCATCCTGCCCCCCTGCCCCGCGGACTACAACCAGGACGGCGGCGTGGACGGCGGGGATGTGGACGCCTTCTTCGACGCGTGGAGCGCCGGCGAACCCGCGGCGGACGTGAACTGCGACGGCGGCATCGACGGCGGGGATGTGGACGCCTTCTTCGCGGCGTGGGAGAACGGTGGCTGCAACTGATGCCGGGGCCGACGGCGGGGGTGTACCCTCCCGCCGCATGTCCACCGCCGCCACCACGCTCCGCGATCTCGCGGCCGAGTTCGTCAAGACCGAGCAGAAGATCCGTCAAGGCGGTGGGAAGTCCGCCATCGACCGCCAGCACGAGAAGGGCCGCCTGACCGCGCGCGAGCGCATCGGGCTGCTCATCGATCCGGGCACGTTCTTCCAGGAACTGGGTCTCTGGTGCGCTCACGAGATGTACAAGGAGCAGGGGGGCGCTCCCGCCGCGGGGGTTGTCACGGGCATCGGGGTGGTGCAGGGGCGGCGGTGCATCATCATCGCCAACGACGCCACCGTAAAGGCCGGGGCCTTTTTCCCGATGACGTGCAAGAAGATCATCCGGGCGCAGACCATCGCGATGGCGGCGCGCCTGCCGCTGCTCTACCTGGTGGACTCGGCGGGTGTCTTCCTGCCGATGCAGGAGGACGTCTTCCCGGATACCGACGACTTCGGGCGGATTTTCAGGAACAACGCGGTCATCTCCGCCATGGGCATCCCGCAGATCGCGGCGATCATGGGGTACTGCGTGGCGGGGGGCGGCTATCTGCCGGTCCTCTGCGACACGCTCCTGATGACCGAGGGGAGCGGGCTGTACCTCGCGGGGCCGGCGCTGGTGAAGGCGGCCATCGGACAGGAGGTTACGGACGAGGAACTCGGCGGGTCGGAGATGCACGCGGCGATTTCGGGCACGATCGACTTCCGGGAGAAAGATGATGCGGCGTGCATCGAGCGGTTGCGGGCGCTGGCGGGCAAGTACGGCGCGGCCCCGCTTTCCGCGAGGGGCGTGCCGCCGGCGTTGCACGGCGGCGACCGGTTGTACGATGTCTTCACCGACAAGCCGGGGGCACAGTACGACGTGGAAGAGGTGATCGCCTGCCTGGTCGATGCGCGGGCGGTGCGGAACGCCGACGGTCACGAGAGCCTTGCGCCCGACTGGGATGAATACAAGTCGGAATACGGCCAGAGCGTGGTCTGTGGGTACGCGCGGATCGGCGGGCACGCCTGCGGGATCGTGGCGAATCAGAAGAAGATCGTGACCCGCACGCAGCCGGGGGGCAAGGGCGGGCCGACCAAGGCGGTGCAGATGCCGGGGGTGATCTACGACGACAGCGCCGACAAGTCAGCGAGGTTCATTCTGGATTGCAACCAGCGAAAGATCCCGATCCTGTTCCTGCACGACACCACCGGGTTCATGGTGGGGCGTGACAGCGAGCAGGGCGGCATCATCCGCGCCGGGGCGAAGATGGTGAACGCGATGAGCAACTGCGTCGTGCCCAAGATCGTGGTGATCCTGGGCGGCAGTTACGGCGCCGGCAACTACGCCATGTGCGGGCGGGCCTTCGATCAGTTCCTCTCCTTCGCGTGGCCCAACGCCAAGTGCGCGGTGATGGGGGCCAACCAGGCCACCGGGGTGCTGACCACGATCGAGGAGGCCAGCCGCAAACGCAAGGGCGAGACGATCGACGAGGAGACGCACAAGGCCATCTACAGCGCCATCCACGCGGGGTACACCGCACAGCAGGACATCCGCTACGGGGCGGCGCGGGGTTGGGTGGACCGCCTCATCGAGCCGCACCGAACCCGGGATGAACTGATCGCGGCCCTCGACGCCGCGGCCCAGGGGTGGGATTACTCGGTGCCGCTGCGGGTGGGGGTGATCCAGACGTGAGCGGCGTGGCGATCGGCGTCGGCTTGTTGAACTCGCGGGTTTTGGCGGGGCGGGGTGTGCCGCACGCGTTCACCACGCGAGCCGGAGGAATCTCCGCCGGCATCTTCGCGTCGCTGAACTTCGGGAACCCAGGCGATCTCAAGCCCGAGGAGCGCGACCCTCTCTCGAACATCCATGCGAACTTCGCCGGGGTGCTGAACGCGATCGGCTGCGGGGATCGGGAACTGGTGCAGGTGCATCAGGTGCACGGCGGCGCGGTTCATGCCGTGCATGCCGGCCAGGCGGCGCACCCTGGGCCGAGCGACACCCGGGCCGATGCGCTGGTGACCCGTGACGGGGCGCGCGCTC
>ERZ761603.3300-NODE-3300-length-10433-cov-16.085180_pt1 | contig 10433 bp, 7 predicted proteins | sample MGYA00511879_ERZ761603 | MGnify/ENA primary metagenome ERZ761603 (study PRJEB28899, sample SAMN02850040) | bioreactor sludge metagenome | biome: EBPR Sludge; feature: EBPR Bioreactor; material: flocular biomat | place: Australia: Thorneside Wastwater Treatment...
GCACGCAACTCGGCGGCGGTCGGGCCGTAGTAGCTCCAGCCGCGGCCGAGATCGGGCAGCGCGAGTTCGACTTCGCGCCACTTCGGATGACCCTTCTCCTGCAACGTCGCGAAGTTCTGACACAAGGAGCGGGCAAAGCGCCGCAGAGCGCCCTCGGTGTCCTTCACCTGGAAGTCGTAGGTGACCAGGAGCGCCTTGACGGCCAGCCCGGTCAGATCGACCGCCAACAAGGAGGGATAGTGGGCGGCTCGCACCGTCGCCTGAAAATAGGTGCGCAAGACCGCCCGGCTCGACGAATGGCCCGGATCGAACTTGAGCAGCTTGATGTGCTGGCGCGCTTCCGGCGTCATGTCGACGAGCAGTTTGGCCGGCTGCCCGGCAACCACAGCGACGACGTCCACCGACTTGTCGGTAACCAGCTTGACCAGCGCTTCCTCGTTCGACAGGTAGGTCGTTCTGCCCTCGGGCATCGCTTCACCGAACATCAGGCGATAGAGAGTCGCCGAGGTCAGCGCCGTGCCGCTTCCCAGCTCGCCGGCATTGATCCGGGCATTCCGGATCTCGTGGATAAAGTTGCGTTCTGAATCCGCACGGACGATGAAGTAGATCTCCTCGTTATAGAGCGGCATGATCACCCGCAAGGGCTTGATCAAGGCACTCGCTTCAGCGTTGCCGCTGCTTGCCATGTCGAGGAAGGCCTGATAGACGTCCGACTGGACGAGGGCAAACTTGACTCCCGGCTCGTAGCGCAAACGCCGCACGTTGTCGACCGACCCCGCCGACGACAGTGCCTGCAAGGAGATATCGGCTGCCGGCGCAACGAACTGGGCAAGGTTGCGCCCGATCTTGATGTACGTGCCGCGTTCGGAAGCGGTCACGATCTTGTACTCGACCGCCGCCGGTGACGCCGACAGAGAAAGAAGCAGTCCGCTCAGCAGCAGCGCAAACGACAACCGTTTCTTCATCTTCCTACTTCCCCCGATTCGACTGCAAAAGGTGCTGTGTGCCCCGGGACACTTGACGATGAATCGCCCGCCAGTATAGGCAGCGCCGTCGACACCGGTCAATGTCGCGGCCCTGCACGCCGCCACCGGGTGCGCCAGCGCACCCTCATTGACAGCGACATCCGCCGCCACTTAACCTACTCGGCCAGATCCCCAAGCCCCTCGAAGGCGGACGTCCGCTGACCGTCGCCCGCCCGTCAGCCAGCATGCGCGTGTTACTCGTCGAAGACGACCCAATGATTGGCAGCAGCGTTCAGCACGGACTGCGCCAGGATGGACACAGCGTTGACTGGCTGCGCGACGCCGAGGGCGTCGAGCCGGCGCTGGCAACGACGCCTTACGAGATCGTCCTCCTCGACCTCGGCCTGCCCGGCAGGTCGGGCATCGAGGTGCTGCGCCGGCTGCGACGCGCGGCGAACGACATCCCGGTCCTCGTCATCACCGCGCGCGATGCGGTGGCCGATCGCATCCGGGGTCTCGACAGCGGCGCCGATGACTACTTGGTGAAGCCTTTCGACCTCGACGAACTGGGTGCCCGCATGCGCGCGGTGCTGCGCCGTCGTCGCGGTCGTGCCGATCCGCTGCTTGAGCACGAGGATCTGCAGATGAATCCGGCGACGCACGAAGTGACGCTTGCCGGCCAGCCGGTCGCGCTTTCGGCGCGCGAATTTGCCCTGTTGCAGGCGCTGCTCGAACAACCCGGGGTGCCGCTCTCACGCGCGCGCCTCGAAGAACGACTGTACGGCTGGGGGGAGGAAATCGAGAGCAACGCGATCGAGGTCCACATTCACTCCCTGCGTCGCAAGCTCGGAAGCGAGCGCATCAAGAACATCCGCGGCGTCGGCTACCTGGTGCCGCGGCAGCCATGAGGTCGATCCGGCGCCAGTTGTTGCTCGCTCTGCTGGCAGCCATGAGCTTGACGACGCTGCTCGGCGCGCTCGCCACCTACGGCACGGCACGCGAGGAGGCGAACGCGATGTTCGACTACCAGCTGCGCCAACTGGCACTCTCCTTCCGCGATCAGGCGCGATACAGCGCACGGGCGCACGAGTTGGCGATCGAGGGGGACGTGGAGGACTTTTCGGTCCAGATTTGGCGACCTGACGGGACGCGGATCTACCTCTCGCAACCGCGCCCGGATCTGCCACACCACGCACCACTCGGCTTCGCGACTGTCGACACCGGTCACGGCAAGTGGCGCGTTTTCGGCCTGCAGCAAGCCGCGCAGACGATCCAGGTGGCGCAACCGCTGCACCTGCGCGACCGCCTGGCGCTGGCAGCCGCATTGCGCACGGTGGCGCCGTTTCTGCTCATGCTGCCGCTCCTCGGTTTGCTGGTCTGGGTGCTGGTCGGTCGCGGACTGGCACCCCTCGACGCCGTCGCCCACGCGGTCACGACACGGACGCCGGCGGCGCTGGAACCCTTGCCGGAAACCACGGTGCCGCATGAAATCGTGCCCCTGGTCAGCTCGCTCAACGACTTGCTCAGCCGCCTGCGGCGGGCCCTCGACGCGCAACGCGAGTTCGTCGCCGATGCCGCGCATGAACTGCGCACACCGCTCGCCGCGCTCAAGCTGCAGTTGCAACTCGCCGAACGCGCCTCTGATGCCGGGGCACGTGCCAATGCCTTCGCAGAACTGAGACGCGGTCTCGAGCGCGCAACGCATGGCGTGCAGCAGTTGCTGACGCTGGCGAGCCAGGAACCCGGCGCCGGCGAGCGTTCTCGAAAACCCGTCGACCTGGTCGAACTGGTCGCCACAGTGCTCGCCAAGCAGCTGCCGCTCGCGGAAGCGAAGCAGATCGATCTGGGAGCCTCAGCGAGCGGGCCGCACTGCTTCGTTGCGGGTGATCCGGAGGCGCTGCAGATTCTTCTCGACAACCTGGTCGGTAACGCCGTTCGCTACACGCCTCCTGCGGGCAGAGTCGATGTCACGGTCGGCGCCGGCGCAGGTCCACCCTGCCTCGAAGTCGATGACTCCGGTCCCGGCATCCCGGCTGCAGAACGCGAGCGTGTTTTCGACCGCTTCTATCGTCGCGCACAAGGCGATGAAACCGGCAGCGGCCTCGGACTGGCCATCGTGAAAACGATTGCCGAGCGTCATCAGGCGCGGATCGTACTCGGCGATTCGCCGCTCGGCGGCTTGCGCGCGCGCGTCGAGTTCGCCGAGACGGCGTTGCCCGCCGCCACTGCGGTCTTAAGTCCACCTTAAGTCAAGCCTGGTTATCGTTAAGCCATGGGAAGCCCAGTGCTTCCGGCCTAACGGAGAAAACCATGCAAGGAACGACTTTCAAGCGTAGCGCCATCGGACTGGCGCTGTTTACTGCTCTCGGTGTCGGCTACGCGACGCTCGGCGGCCACGCGATCAGTCCTGCCGGCGCCGGCGCTAGCGCGACCACACCGACCACAGCGCCAACCACGCAAGCAACGATCACGCTGCCCAACTTCAGCTCGATCGTCGAACGCAGCGGTCCGGCGATCGTCAATATCAGTGCCAGTGGCGCCTCGAAGACGGCCTCGGCGATCGACCCCGATCATCCCCTGCACGACTTCTTCCGCCGCTTTGGTACACCTTCGCCAAACGAAGGAGCGCCGGCGCGCGGCATGGGATCGGGTTTCATCGTCAGCGAGGACGGCCTGATATTGACCAACGCTCACGTCGTCGACGGCGCCGACGAGGTCATCGTCAAGCTGATCGACAAACGTGAGTTCAAGGCCAAGGTCGTCGGACTCGACAAACTGACCGACGTCGCCGTGCTGCGCATCAACGCCAGCAAGCTTCCGGTGGTGCGCCTCGGCGACCCCTCGCGGACGCGCGTTGGCGAGTGGGTGCTTGCCATCGGCTCGCCGTTCGGGTTCGAAAACAGCGTCACTGCCGGCATCGTCTCCGCCAAGTCGCGCTCGCTTGCCCGTGACAGCTACGTGCCCTTCATTCAGACCGACGTGGCCGTCAATCCCGGCAACTCGGGTGGCCCCCTGCTCAACCTCGACGGCGAAGTAATCGGCATCAACTCGCAGATTTACAGCCGCAGCGGCGGTTACCAGGGGGTTTCCTTTGCCATCCCGATCAACGTCGCCCTGCACGTTCAGGAGCAGTTGCTGCAACACGGCAAGGTCAGTCACGGCCGACTCGGGGTGACGATCCAGGAGGTTTCGCCATCGCTCGCGGAGTCTTTCGGACTCAAACGCTCAACCGGCGCGCTGATCAGCGCGGTCGAAAAAGGCAGCCCAGCCGCAGTCGCTGGTCTTGAACCCGGTGACATCATCCTCAAGCTCAACGATACTGCCATCGAACGTTCGTCCGACCTGCCGCCGATGGTCAGCGCGCTGAAGCCGGGAACGCAGGTCAAGCTGCAGATCTGGCGCCAGGGGGCGAATCAGGAACTGACGCTCGCAGTCGGCGAGCTTCCCGGCACCAAGGTGGCCGTCGAGCGCGGCGGCGAAGCCGACAAGTCGCGTCTGGGACTCGCGCTGCGGCCCTTGCTGCCGAATGAGCGCCGCGGCGCAGACTCCCCAGACGGCTTGGTCGTCGAAGGGGTCAGCGGACCAGCGGCACGTGCCGGCATTCAACCCGGCGACCTCATCGTTTCGCTCAACGGCCAACCGGTGCGCGACGTAAACCAGGTGCGCGCCCTGCTCGACAAGGCAGGCAAGAACGTTGCGCTGTTGATCGAACGCGACAAGCGGAAGCTCTTCGTGCCGGTGGAAATCGGTTGAGGCAGGTAAACGGGTGATCGGCGCCGCGGCCACGGCGCCGTCGCAGGTCGATGGCAAGGCGCACGACTGCCAACCGCCCAGCAGGAGGTGCGCGAGAAAGGAGTAGAATCGGCAGCAGCAGCGCTGCGCTTTCGGCACACGCTACGCCGTAACGCCCCTGCACGGTGGTTCAGTGACTCTCGAGCCACGTCTATTCCTTGAGTTCTGCTGTCCACGCGTACCGATGAGTGATCGCAAAATCAAGGTCGTGATCGTCGATGACTCGGCGCTGGCGCGCCAGATGATCGGACAAGCCCTGACGGCCGACACCGGCATCGAGGTCACGATCACCACTGCCGACCCCTCACTCGCTCTCGAGCGGATGCGCAGACAGTGGCCGGATGTCCTGATCGTCGATATTGAAACGCCCCGCCTTGGTGGTCTCGCCTTCCTGCGTCAAGTGATGGCGGAACGGTCCACACCGATCGTCGCCTGCTCGAGACCGGCGACGATTGACACGCCGGCCCACCGGGAGGCCCTCGCTGCCGGCGCCGTCGGAGTCGTCAGCCGACCACACGTCGGCTTACGCGCCTTTCTCGATCAGGGTGGCCGAGAACTCGTGCGCGCCGTCCGCAGCGCTGCGCGCAGCAGACACGCCAGCGCCGATCCGTCGCCACCCGACCTGCTGCGCCCCAAGAACTCAGCCGACGTGATGCTCGCCGCCGGCCCGTCAACCGCGGTCGCCGGAAGCGGCGAACAGATCATCGCCATCGGTACGTCTACCGGAGGCACGCAGGCTCTCGAAGCCGTGCTGACGCGGTTGCCGGCTCACTGCAAGGGCATCGTCATCGTTCAACACATGCCCGAGCGTTTCACGGCGATGCTGGCGCAGCGCCTCAACGATCTCTGCCAGATCGAGATTCGCGAAGCAGGTGACGGCGACCGCGTCATGCCCGGACACGCACTAATCGCTCCCGGCGGCAAACACATGATGCTCAGGCGCAACGGCACCCAGTATCGGGTGGAGGTCGCCAATGGGCCGCTGGTGAACCGTCATCGGCCATCGGTGGATGTGCTGTTCCGCTCGGTTGCGCGTTACGCCGGTCCCAACGCGCTCGGTATTCTGATGACCGGCATGGGTGACGACGGCGCCCGCGGTCTCAAGGAAATGCGCGATAGCGGAGCGAAAACGATCGCCCAGGACGAGGCGAGCTGTGTTGTCTTCGGCATGCCGCGGGAAGCCATCAGGCGCGGAGCAGCCGAGCAGACACTGGCACTGGAGCAGATTCCCGCTGCGCTGATGGCGTTTTCTCGAACCGGCAATCCTGTTGTTTGAGCGCCCGCCGGCACGCTCTCCAGGTCAACGGGCGACGTGCGACTTTCCGCGCGGCGCGGCATCGCGTATCCTTCAACGATGACTATCCGGGGGGTAATCGCAGCTTCCGACCCGCATACTGCGGTGGCCGGCGCGCGCATGCTGCGCCGCGGTGGCAATGCAATCGATGCCATTGTGGCCGCGAAATTTACGGCAACGGTCACCGAACTGCCACTCACTTCTCTTGCCGGCGGAGGCGCATGCCTCTGGGGTCGCGCCGACAGCGGCTACAAAGTGCTCGACTTCTTTGCGGCGACTCCCGGGCGTGGTCTGGTCACACGTCCGGCACTGGACTTCGCGCCGGTCGCCGTCGACTTCGGGCAGGCCACGCAAATCTTCCACGTCGGCAAGGCGGCGGCGGCCGTGCCCGGCGAACTGCTTGGCTTGCTCGAACTGCACCGCCGGGCCGGCCGACTCCCCTTGCGTACGGTCATTACACCGGCGGCCACCTGGGCCCGCAACGGCTTCATCGTCAGTCCACAAATCGCCCGTATCGCCTCACTGATCATGCCGATTGCCGGCTGGTCTCCTTTGCTGGCGCGCCTGTTCTTCCCCGGCGGGCGCTTTCTGCGCGCCGGCGATCGTCTCTGCAACCCGGAACTCGGCGACTTCCTGCACGCGCTGGGTGAGGGCAGCACGGAGGCACTGGTCGCGGACTATTGGTCGGCACTGGTCGAGCACTTCGGCCCCGCACAAGGCGGTTTGATCACCACCCAGGACGCCGAGTCCTACGCGCCGGTCTTGCGCGAGCCGTTGCGCATACCGTTCGGTCGCTACACGGTACTCAGCAACCCTCCTCCTTCAGCAGGCGGTGGCCTGATCGGCGCGGGACTGCGGATTGCCGAAGGCCTCGGCCTGGGCAAAGAAGCCTTTCTCTCACTCGCCCACCAGCGCGCGACGGCGACACTGCTGGCCACCGTCTCCGACGTGCGGCAAGCCGGCTACGACGAGCGCCTGCATGCGGATCCAGAGTCCATCCGCGACTTGGTGGCGGGGAACGAGATCCTGGACTGGGTTGCCCCGGCCCGTTCGCGGCGCGAGAACCCGCTCGGCGCCACCACCCATATCTCGGTGATCGACGCCGAGGGCATGGCAGCGGCGATGACGACCAGCAATGGCGAAGGCAGCGGACACGCGCTGCCCGGCTTCGGGATCCACGTCAACAACTTTCTCGGCGAGGACGACATCAATCCGGCTGGCTTCCACCAGACGGCACCGGGCACCTGGATGAGCACCATGATGTCGCCGACGCTGGTCGTCAGCAATGACCAGCCCTGCTTCGCGCTCGGCAGCGGCGGCTCGAACCGCATCCGCAGCGTCATCCTGCAGGCACTGCTCAACCTGCTGGTCTATCAGCGTCCGCTTGACGAAGCAGTCAACGCCGCCCGGCAACACGTCGAGGGAAGCAAACTGTGGTTTGAGGACTGCGGGCTGGAAACCGGGGCCGCTCTCGCGCTGCTCGCCGAGTGGCCGGGAGCGACCCGCTTCGACGCACCCAGCATGTTCTTCGGCGGCGTCAACTGCGTGGCCCGCAGCGACGGCCTGCTGTCCGGCGCCGGCGACCGCCGCCGTGGTGGCGTCGTCGTCGTGGCCGAGGATTAGCCGCCGCAAGTGCGGCGCCCAAGGTGCCGGCTGCTCGCCTCCCCGGAAAAACGAGGGAGGACACGCAACGCAAACCTCGCTAAGCGCCGGCGGCTTTGGCAAGCTCGGCAAACAGCGCCAGTGTCTTCTCGGCCTCGTCGGTGTCAAGTCGGGTCAGGGCGTAGCCGACATGGACGATGACATAGTCGCCGACCGCAACGTCGTCGAGGAGTGCCAGCGAGATCTCCCTGCCGACGCCGTCGACCTCGACCAGCGCCAGATCATTGGCGCGCAGTTCGACGACCCGGCAGGGAAGCGCGAGGCACACGGCAGCTTACCTCGCCTGCTGCCCAACCAGATGCTGCAGTGCGATCCACGCCTGACCCACCGCCAGCCCGCCGTCGTTGGGTGGCACCTGGCGCGCCTCGATGAGTTGCAAACCAAGCGCTCCGAGCCGTGCGCGCAGACCGCGAACGAGGACTTCGTTCAGGAAACAGCCACCGCTGCCGACCACCGCTCGCACACCCGGGGCAACTACCCGCACCCAGTCGATCAGCGCAGCCGCCAGCGTCGCATGAAAGAGGGCCGCCCCGCGTTCGGGATTGCGTTCGTCGGCGAGCGCGGCGAACAAGGGCATCAGGTCGAGGCGCCCGCCGTCAATCCGCCAGCCCTGGTCGAGCGGCAGAATGTCACCGTAGGTCTGCGCCAAGCCTTCGAGCAGCATCGCGGCCTGTCCTTCGTAGGACATCACCGCCTTGATCCCCAGCAGTCCGGCGGCGGCGTCGAACATGCGGCCCATGCTCGTCGTCAACGGCGTGTGCAGGTTTGCGGCCAGCATCTGGGCGACTGCCGGCGCCGCCGGCTGATCGGCAAAACGCTGCGTGATCTCACTGTTGCGACCCAGGCTGTGCAAAACCGCCGCCGCCATCCGCCAGGGTTCAGTGGCCGCGCGATCGCCACCCGGCAGCGCCACCGGCAATAAATGGCCCAGGCGTTCGAAACGCGCGCCAGCGACGTGCAACAGTTCGCCGCCCCAGGCGGCGCCATCGGTTCCCAGGCCAACACCGTCGAGCGAAAGTGCCAGGGCACTGTCCTCGATGCCGTGTTCGGCGAGTACTGCGGCGGCGTGTGCGTGGTGATGCTGGATGCCGAGCAAGGGCAGATGACGCTTGTCGGCGAAGTCGGCAGCAAACTGCGTCGAGTGAAAATCCGGGTGCAGATCGTGCGCGACAATGGCTGGTTCGACACCGAGCAACTTGACGAGTTGGTGGACGCTCTCCTCGAAAAACTTGCAGACGGACGCATTCTCGAGATCGCCGATATGGTGCGAAACAAAGGCCTCATCACCACGGGTGACGCAGATCGTATTCTTGAACCAACCGCCGACCGCCAGTACCGACGGCCCGACAATGGGCAGCTTCAGCGCTCGCGGCGTATAGCCGCGCGCCCGCCGGATGAACTGCAAACCTCCTGTCGTAATGCGTGCGACGCTGTCGTCGCAACGGGCGACGATGTCCCGATCGTGCATCAGGAAGGCGTCGGCAATGCCGTGCAGACGCATCAGGGCCTCGCCGTTGCCAATCACCAGCGGCTCGCCTCCCGGATTGGCGCTGGTCATCACCAAGACCGGATCCTGTGCGCGCTCGAGCCAGCCGATGCCCAAGGGACGCCGCGCAGCCTCGTGAAACAGCAAAAACTGCAGCGGCGTGTAAGGGAGCATCACCCCCAGCGAGGGCAGCCCAGGGGCGACTCCGGGCAGCGCCGCATCGCACGTTCCCCGCTTGCGCAGCAAAATCGCTGGCCGAGTCGACAGCGTCATTAATCCCGGTTCGCCAATCCCCATCTGAACCAGACGCGACGCCGACGGCGCGTTGGCCACCATGACGACGAAAGGTTTCTCGTCGCGATGCTTGTGCTCGCGCAGGACCGCAACCGCCAGCGCGTTGCGGGCATCGCAAGCGAGATGGAAGCCGCCGAGCCCCTTGATGGCGACGATCTTTCCCTGCTGCAGCAGAGCCAGGGCGGTGGCGATCGGGTCGCCAGGGATATGATGGCCTTCTCCGTCGAGGAGCATGAGCTGCGGCCCACACTTCGGGCAGCAGTTGGCTTCGGCGTGAAAGCGGCGGTCCTCGGGCCGCTTGTACTCACGCTGGCAGCGCGGACACATCGCGAACGACTTGAGGCTGGTGCGCACCCGATCGTAAGGCAGACCGCGGCTGATCGTGTAGCGCGGACCACAGTTGGTACAGTTGGTGAAGGCGTAGCGCCAACGCCGATTGCCAGGATCGAACATTTCGCTCAGGCAGTCACGGCAGACTGCGGTGTCGTGCCCGATCATCGTCGCCGCGCGACCGCCACGACTATCGATGATCACGAAGTCTTCGGCCGCGCAGGCGGTACTACTGGCGCGGGCAACGACCGAATTGATCCGCGCCAGCGGCGGCGCCTCCTGTTCGAGGCGTTCCGTGAGCGTTCGCACCCGGTCGGCGGCGCCGCAGACCTCGATCTCGACGCCGCGCGAGTCATTGCGAACCCACCCGGCGAGACGCAGCTCTTTCGCCAACCGCCAGACAAAGGGGCGAAAGCCGACGCCTTGAACGACTCCGCTGACCCGGATATTCTGACAAATGATCGTCTCCGACATCTCAGCCTCGCGCAGCGGCTGGCAGCAGCGCCTCGAGCTCGGCGATCCGTCGTTGCAATGCGGCAACGGTGGTTTGCTTCCGTTCCTGACAGTGGCTGCAACCCGCCAACAGCCACGCCAGCCAGTCTTCAAACCC
>ERZ761603.3302-NODE-3302-length-10427-cov-17.091111_pt1 | contig 10427 bp, 11 predicted proteins | sample MGYA00511879_ERZ761603 | MGnify/ENA primary metagenome ERZ761603 (study PRJEB28899, sample SAMN02850040) | bioreactor sludge metagenome | biome: EBPR Sludge; feature: EBPR Bioreactor; material: flocular biomat | place: Australia: Thorneside Wastwater Treatment...
TTCACAGCAGCAGGCCGCTGTAGCTCAGTCGGTAGAGCAGCGCATTCGTAATGCGAAGGTCGACAGTTCGATTCCGTCCAGCGGCACCAAATAAACAAGCACTTAGCCAGACCCGCAAGGTTTGGCTTTTCTGTGGGGTTACGCCGGGGTTACATTTGCCGTTTCTTGGCCTGAAATCTTGCCCGCCGCGCCGTCGCCGCGTCGGCCGGGCTGGTTTCATTTTCAGAAACTGTAGCCTTGCCTGTACCCTTCGCGGCTGTAACCATGGCTCCCCAACGAAAAACCCGGCTCGCGGCCGGGTCTCGTTCAGCGCAGCGCCTCTGCTCGGGTATCGGCAATGTAGCGTTCCAACTTGGCGGTGATACGCGGCAGATCGGAACGGAACTGGTCGACGGCTACTGTGCGGGCGTCAATCGTCAGGGTAACGGCAAAAGGCTCGTCAAAGTACGCGCCGAAGACGTAGCCGCTTTTCTCAGACATGTTCGCCCCTTCCACCGTCGAGAGGAACCCGGCCAGGGCAACCGGCAAAGCGCCGGCAGCGCCGTGCAAGGCGTCCTGCAGTGGATAGAGTGACTCAATCAGATTGCTCGTGGCGATAGCCTGCTCAGCCGCCAGGTCGGGATTGACCACGAGGCGCGCTTGGTTGATGGCGTCGAACAGCGCGAGGGCTGCCAGGGCCAGGGCAGTAGCCCCTTCGGGTTCGATGCTGGCGAGTTGTGAGGCGTAGGGGGATTGGCGCGGGTCGGCGCCGGGGATGTTGGACATGGTGAGACTCCTATTCGGGCAGTGATGTTTTTCCGCCTTCCACGCTTCTCAAACAGGAGGGCGGACCGTGCGGGTTGAGAAGACCGGGAATAGGAACCGGCGAGCGCGAAGGCTCCCCGCACGGTCGCCCATATCTGGGGACCATGCCGACGAACATGAAAAAAGCCGCAGTGCTGGCGGCTTGTCCGCCTATTCTCCGGGCTTCTCACACCCGCATCGCTGATGTGCAGCGACAGCGGCAGTATCAGCCACCGGCCAGAGGTACGTCAAGGGGCTTTCGCTGGCAGACCCCGGATACCCGGCAAGGCCATAGAATCGCGCCAAGCGGGGCGTACGCGCCCTGCACCTTTGCCAGGGGATCTCCGACTTGCCGCTTGCCCGATTGACCGCGGTTGACAAGGCCACATACACTCTCGGTGTCGCAGTCAAATCCCTGTCGTTTCCCTCAACCGCAGTGAAATTGTCCCGGTGATTCCACATGAGCCTTTACGATATTCTTGGTGTCAGCCCGACGGCATCGGCAGACGACATCAAGAGAGCCTATCGCCGGCAGGCAATGAAGTGGCACCCGGACAGGAACCCTGATAACCGGTCAGGGGCGGAGATTCGTTTCAAGGAGATTGGCCACGCCTACAGCGTCCTTTCCGACCCTATCAAGCGGAGAGCCTATGACGAAGCCGCCTTTGAAGCGAAAGATGCTTTCCAAGAAGGAGGTGACGACTTCACTGCCGGCGATGCCTTTGCGACATTCTTGGCGGCCATACTTGACTTGGCCTTCAGCATGGCATTGCACGGCGCCGACCAGATCACCATCTATCGGGCGCTCACTGCGGATGGCTGCCCGGAGAGTATCGCGCAGACTGTCGCCAAGCGCGCGCATGCGATGGCCGATCGAACGAACGCCGATCACACCAACAACGGACCGTCAGAGCATAGCAGGGATGCCACCGGCAGCGCCAGTTCCGTTCCGCCAAGACCCCGAAGACCACAACCTTCAGAGGACAAGGAAGAGACCCGAAAGGCCGGGCCAGGGGCAAGATTCTGGGCGCGCACACTAGACGTGTTGCTCATGGCGCCTGCGGCGCTCGTACTCTTGCCCTTGATGATCGGAGCAGTTGCTGGCGGCTTTTCAAGGCTTGGTTTCGGCATTTTGGCCCTGCTCGCAATTGTTGTTGCGCTCGCCCTCCCCTTTGTTCTGGATGCCTGCATGGTCGGGCTGTTTGGCAACAGTCTCGGCAAGGCGTTGCTCGGGATTAGGGTGACGCGCAAGGACGGTTCTCAGCCAGGTTTTTCAGGCATCTTGAAGAGGAACCTGTACGTCTGGGGTTACGGCTACTGGACGGGGCTGGTGCCCTTGGTGTCGTGGATACCGATGCTTATGGCCTATCGCAGCCTGACGGGTGAAAAGGGCGAGACGAAATGGGATGCAGTTCTCGGGTACGACGTTCATCGCACGCCGGTTGGCGCTGCGAGAATCGTCGTGTTCGTTCTCAGTTTCATGGTGGCTGTCTTAGTAGCAAACCTCACTGAACTGACAACAGCAACGATGTTTTCCGGGCTCGCCAGCAAAGTTGGCACGGACGGAAATCGCCAGTCGGCCAAGTTGCTTTCTGATCAAGAGGTTTTTGGTAAGGCGAGTCCTTCTCGGCCGGGGAGCGGTTACCAGATGTCCGCAGAAGACTTTCTTAGGGATGCACCCCGAACTGCGCCAACCGCGAAGCCAGTGCTGGTGGTCAAGATCGGGCACGTTGCGCCCCTGACCGGCCCGATTGCTCATCTCGGCAAGGACAACGAAAACGGTGCCCGCCTAGCCATCGAAGATGCCAACGCGAAGAAGATCGAGATTGACGGCCAAGTCGTGAGGTTCGAACTGCTTGGCGAGGACGATCAGGCGGACCCGAAAATCGGTGCCGTTGTTGCGCAGAAGCTGGTCGACGCGAAGGTCGTCGGCGTCGTCGGCCACCTTAACTCGGGCACCACGATTCCGGCATCGGCGATCTACAACCAGGCCGGTTTCCCACAGATTTCCCCATCGTCGACCAATCCACAGTATACCCAGCAGGGCTTCAAGACCGCTTTTCGGGTAATGGCCAACGACATCCAGCAGGGTTCAGTGATCGGCGCCTACGCCGCCAAGACTATGGGCGGGAGAAAGATCACAATTATCGATGACCGCACGGCCTATGGTCAGGGTCTGGCAGATGAGGCCGCGATAGCAGCCATGGCCACCGGTGCTGCAAGTGTTGCCCGTGAGTTCACCAACGACAAGGCTACCGACTTCAGTGCGATTCTGGGCAAGCTCAAGGCCAATAATCCCGACGTAATCGTCTTCGCCGGAATGGACTCGATCGCAGGACCAATGCTGAAGCAGATGAGTGGGGTGGGCATACGCGCCAAGTTCATCACCGGCGACGGTGGCTGCTCGCCGCACTTGGTCAAGCTTGCCGGTGCCGCTTCGGAAGGCGTCATCTGCACGCAGGCCGGACTGACGGTCGACAAGCTGCCGAACGGCCAGAAGTTCGTCGAGGACTTCACGAAGAAGTACGGCCAGATTCAGATCTATTCGCCGTACAGCTACGATGCCGTGATGGTCCTGGTTGACGCGATGAAGCGGGCCAATTCCGCAGACCCGGTCAAGTATCTGCCGGAAGTTGCCAAGACATCCTACGACGGTATTACCGGCAAGATCGAATTCGACCAAAAAGGTGACATCAAGAATGGTGCGATCTCCGTGTTCGAGATCAAGGATGGCAAGCTGGTAACGCGCGATGCAATCTACGACCCTAGAGCATACGGTGCCGTCGGCAGAGCCGTGGACAGAAAGGACCCTGGGCCGCTGACTGAAGCGCGTATGGAAAATGCGATAGGCATCAATGACGCGTTGCGCGCAGAATCCTACCCAAATCAGGTCTCCACTATTGCGCAGTGGATTCAGAGCGGAAGAGTACAGACAAGCCAGCTAAATCCTATTCGGTTTCGCGATATTCAAATCGCCAAACAGTATTTGCAGAGACAACGAATTCGTGAAGCACCGGCCACAGTAAGAAACTACCTTATGGACCGCGAGACATGGTGGATGGATAATGCTGGTTTTCACATTTATGTGACTAATCTCACCAACGAAGTCATGATGGGCATCGCGTACGAATTGGATGCCGGCGGAGACTGCAGCACACAAGGAAAAGGGCCATTTGTCTATTATTTGGTTCAATTCAACCCACCGCTAAGGCCTACTGACTCGCAAGTAGTCAACATGCCAAAACAAGAGGACATCGTCCGAGAGATTGGTGATGGCAAGACGGTTTGCGGCACGCTGGTTACTGTCTGGTAGTTGGCCATGATGTTTCGATCACACTGAGCGAATTGCTAACGATATGACGTTCAACAGGCCAAAGCCTCTTTTCGATGTGAGTGGCGCGTTCCTTGAAATCGTCCTTTTCGTGTAGCAACGGGTAAAACGCCCGATCGATGATCGGCTTTGCCGGTCTCTCGGCCAGCAGTCCGTCAAGGACTTGCAGAATCGCGCCAAAACGAACGATCAGCCTCACGGCAATACCATCAACCACCGCGCCGCAGAAACGCCCCTGAGCGCCGCTGACGGGGCTTGCCACGGGCATTGTGCGAAGCAACGTCTGCAATTCTTGCGCCATGGATGGCTTGTACTCGGTCAATGCCAAGCTGCACATGCCAGGGCACGGTGCGTGCTTGGCCTTGCTCCTGGCATGGTGCGGTGCGGTTCTTGTCAGGCGTTCGACTCGTCGCCGTTGGGCGAAACATTGGATGTTTCTTGGCGTTCTATGGCTTGGGTTTCGTCCGTTTGGTCAGAAGCGCTCTCCGGTCCGTACCCTAGCAAGAACCGGTGCTCAGCCTGCGTTCGGTTTCGGCAAGGTCGGCCACCTCTCTACAAGACCGGCTTCGGCCTTCCGCCCTTCCGGCCATTGATGCGTGACTGTTCCTTTCCCGCTTCCTACTTCGGCCCGGTCGAACAGCCGCCATGCCACTTGCAGCGCCCGTTGAGGTAGATAGCCGTCAGCTTGCAGGGTGTCCCCGCTTTGGTCCGTGCGCTGCATGCCCGGCCTCGCAGATCGTCGGGGAATGGTGGCGTTACCGGTGGCGGGTAACGATAGCCGCGCTCCTGCCACTGCTGATGCACGGCTGATTGCAGTTCGTGATATTTCCGCCAGCGCCGCCGCCTGTCCGATGTCGAGTCACTCACCGGCAGCAGCCCCTTCCTCTGTCGCCTCGCCGTGTCCGGTCGTTCGTTGCCTGATGTCCATTCACCAATTTCTCGCGTGTACGCGCGCGATGCGTCCGATGCGAAGGTAGAGCGAAGGATTTTTCGCAGCAATCGCGCGCGCGATGCGTGATGCAGGCCACCCTCGAACCGTTGGCAGCAAGGCCACGCGCCGGGCCTGTGGCGAATGATCGGGCCTTGACCTATGGAATGCCACTGCGCCACAGAAACACGCCAGCTTCAACGAACGAGGGAACCTTTGGGTTAACTTGGGGTGATCGTGACGAGGCCCGCAGTGCATCAGCCCTAGCAAGAACCTTGACGTTACCTTGACTGTTTACGCCAGCGCTCAATACCTTGTCGAAACCTTGCTATTTGCCGCCGCTCGTCCTATCCGCTTCTATTTTTGAATGACCGCGTACCCTGCGCATCGGTGCGGGACATCCTGCGCAGGCCGATAGCCACGGTTCGCCGACACCACGCCACCAGGTGAAGCGATGGCGCAGACTCCCGCACGCAGGTTGCCGCACTGGTTGCAGCACCGCCGGTCGTCATCGGCGACGATCGCCCCCGCCCGGTCAAGAAAGTATCGCCGGACCTCCTCATCCTGCCTGCACCGGGTCAGCACTTCGGCAACGGTTGCCTCGTCGGTTTCGCCGATCGCCGCCAGCCATGCCCGGATTGCCTCTTCCTGATCACCGGTCAGCAGTACGTCCGGTTGTCGCCGGCCCGGCTCGACAGGTTCCGCCGCCAGCGCACTCGGGTAGGCGTCGAGCACCTCGGCATGGGTCGCCGCTGGCGTGAAAGCCACCGTCAGCGGTTCGCGGTCGGCGAAGTGGAGCATCCGAGAAGCGGATGCTGTTTTCGCTCTCGTGGCAGTTGCGACAGTGACAGTTGCGACACTTGCGACAGTTGGCCCATTCCAGACCTCAAACGCCCTCTTTTCTCCTTCATGTGTCGCAAGTGTCGCAACTGTCACTGTCGCAAGCCCCACAGAAGACGTTTTTTTCCGGATCAATTCGTTCAAGCTCATGACGTGATTCCGATCAGCGCCGGGTTCACGTGAATGACGATCTTCTTGCCGTCCTTCCTGATCTGAATGCGGTCAAGGTCTGTGAGCTCCTTGGTCGCCGTCGTCAGTTTGTCTTTGTCCCGGACAGGCCCGAGTCGCTGCGCATCGCGCGTCGAGACCATGTGCGTGCGTTCTTGCCGGCAATACTCGATGAGCCAGGTATCCAGCCGCGCCGCATCCGCCAGTTCCGCCGGCAGCGCCAGTTCCCCGAAGAATCGCCGCGACTCGTTCAGATGCCATGCCGCTATCCGGCTCGCGCCCTCGAAGGATTCGAGTCCAACCTCACCGAAACCATGCTCGAACATACTGAACAGCGCCGCCAGCCGGACCGCGTTGTCAGCGGACTTGCTCGCCACGTCGCGCACATCGAACAACTCGCCGCCCGAGCGTAACTCCACCTCAATGACGTCGTGGTACTCAACCCAAGCTCGCTTGGCTGCCGGCGTCAGGGTCAGCATTTGCGGGGTCAGCGCGCCGTCGTCACCGATCGGCGCAGGCTGATTGAGAATCCCGGCAATGCGCCGGTGGAAAGCTGCCAAGTGCGGCCAGTTGGCCGGCGCTTCCGAGAATGGTCGGTAGCCTTGCGTCGATTCCGGCCAAGCTGTGAGGAAGCGAGCGAGAAAGCCTGATCCGCGGGCTAGCACGCCGGATTTGTCGAAGAAGCTCCGCAGTGTTGGTTCTTGGATTTGCAGCGCCACCGTCAGCCGCGCACCCTTGACCTCGAAAGATTCCGAAGTGCGCCGGCCTACCGAAAGTTCGCCGCCGTCCCACAAGACATTCAACAGGCCGAGGTTGCGCATGACGGAATCTTTCCCCATGCCATGCGAGCCCAGGATCAGCCCAGCTTCGCTCGAAATCACGCCTGCCGATGGCCACTGACGCGCCAGCCGCCAGGCGAGGTTCTCCGGCGTTTCGTCGCCGAGTAACAGCCGTGGCACTCTCGGTGATTCCGGCTTGGCGTGCTGCAGTTGGGCGAGACTGGCGCGCAGGTCGTCGGTCGGCTTGCCGGATCTCCCCGACGCCTTGATCGCCTCAAGAATCCCGTTGCGCTCTGCGGTCCAGGCGTCCATTTCGGATAGATGGCGTTCGATCGCAGGCTTCATGGCCGCTGCCTGCTGCTCCTGATAGTCACGAATGGCCGTGACGAAGAACCCGTCACAGGTTGATTTACGCTCGCCTGAATCCCCGATCGTGAGCAGGAACAAACTCGTCGGCCCGGTCAGCTTTTCCGCCCGCTTGATGTCCAGGTGTGCCTGACAGGCCAGAGACAGCGCGCCCAATGCCGACGAAACCACCATCTGGACAGGTGCCTTGACGAAACCCGCTACCTCTTCCACCGCCGCCCGAATGGGAAGGGGCAGGGCATCCAGCGGGTAGGGTTCTTGCTCGATCTTGGCGGACAGCGGTTGCGGATCAGGCCAGCCGTTGCCCTCAGAATCGCCCGCTGGCGCATCAACTTTCTTAGGTTGCTGCTCAAAAACCCTCGCCGGTGCGCTTGCGTTTGCTATGGCCCGCGCCACAGCGTCCGCGCCGCACAGTCGCGCTTGGTCGTTGAAGTCGGACACCAATTCCGGCCGGTCGGCGCCGAAGTCAGGAACCGCCAATAGCCCGCCGACAGCCCGCACCGCCTCGATCGCTTTGGTCATGCCCGGATTCCCTTGGCTGTGGCAGTCATCGTCAGCGCAAATGATCAACGACAGGTCGGGAAATTTCGCTCGCATGGCCTTCGCAACAGAAAGCAGATTCCCCGCGTTGAAGGCCACGGCCACAGGGTAGCCGGTTGCTTCGTGAATGCTCGAACCCGTTGCGAAGCCTTCGACAACGCACAGTGACTCAGCACCTTTCACGTTGCCGATGCTGAAGTAGCATCCCGCCACGCGGCCGCCAGTCAGGAATCGCTTTTCGCCATCCACATCGATGAATTGCAACGAGTGCAGCTTGCCGTCGGCCTGCATCGGGATGACGAGCTTTCCCTTATGCAGTAGCGCGCCGCTCGCCCTGATGCCCTTGCGGACCAGATAGGCGTGGTCGTCTGGCGCCGGCGTCGCCGCAAACAAGATCGCCTCCGCCGTCCTTGCGGCCTCTGCTCGTCGCCGCGTTTCATCGGCCTCGCGTTCGCGCCGCATTGCTTCGACCTTGGCCCGGTGCTCGGCTTCCTCTGCCGGCGTCAATGCCCGGCCGACGTCTGCTCGCCAGGACTGCATCAAGCCCGTCCGCCAGTCGCCAAAGCTCCCGGCGGGGACTCCATCTCCGTGAAGCAGATACCATCCTGCGTCGTCGTTCCGCCGGCCGTTGCTGGCGAAACGCCGCAGCTTTCCATCTGGCTGGATGGTTTCCGGTGGCGTCAGGCCAGCAGCCTGAATCGCATGGCGGAACTGCTGGATGTAGTTGTCGACGACGCTCATCGTCGCCCTCCCTACGCCGTTGCGCCGGTTTCGCGGGTGCGCTTTTCCAGCCAGGCGATAAGGTCCGCGCGCCGATAGCGCACGTTGCGCCCGACCTTGATAAAGGGGAGGTTATAGCGCCCGGTGCTACGCCATACAGACAGGGTGCCGGGGGAACTGTCGAGAAACTGCGCCGCTTCTTTCTCGTCGAGAAGATCGCAGCCCTCTCCGAGAATACTTTGAATGGTCATCGTTCGCTTCCACTAAATCCCGCTGGGGTGCGGTATGGAAGCGAACGATAGAGAAAGGGAAAGCGGGAAAGTGGTAAATACCGATGACAGGTTCGGTATTTACCGAACGCTTCCAGTATTCATGCCGGTTTCAGGCCCGTTTCAAGGTCTTTGATTTTTCGTCTCAATGACGCTCGCCGCATCTTTCAAGAATTTTAGCAAGGTCTTGTCTGTCACATCCGCCCCTGCGGTCTGCAGGTCTTTGACTAGATCGCCGATACCATTCAGCCGCGCGGCGTGAATGTCCAGGCCGTAGCCACGCATCGCAAGGCCGCCGATTATCTTCAATGCCGTGGTTCTCGACTTTCCGGCTAATGTGTCGGCTTTCAACTGATCCAGCTCGCGAGTCAGAGCCGCTGACTCATCACTTCCCTTGCGTAGGTCTCCGCGTAGCCGTTCGATCTCGGCCTGCAAGCTCGCGCACTGGCTGCCTACTGCTGCGAGGGACTCTGCTTTCGCTTTCCACTGCGCGCGTTCTCGATCGCAACTTGCCAGTGCCTCGCGGAGTCCCGCATCTGTCGTCGGCAAAGACACGCGAGATGGCAGAGGGTAAGCAAGCCCGTTCGCGAGACACCACGACGCCAGATCAACGGGCGCAATGCTCCACTCTGACGGCGCTCCATCCTTGTCAAAATCCGTGGCTTTGGCAGTAAGCTCGTCAGCGGAGATCGCACGCAGGAGTACCGAATTCCATCGCGAAACCTCCACCCCTTCGTCATCTGACAACCACCCGGGGGCTCGCAAGTCGACGCCGGCGAACGCTGATGCTGCCTCACGATCGGTTAACGTTGGAAGCAAGGACATAACTTGTTTCCAGTCTGGCCAGTCAGGGCAAGCCGGCTTGCGTGTCGGCAGGACAGCGGGCACCTGTATTCCCCCATTTTCCAGCAATGGCCATACTTCCGAGCGAAGGAAGCCGACGCAGTCGAGCACGTCAGAAGGGTATGTCGCCATCGTCCATATCCCCGAATCCTGGTTTGTCGCTTCCGGTTTCTGCCCACATATTGAGGCGATGCCGAGCCGTGGTCTCGCGCTTTCCGTTCTCTTCAAGCGCTACGCATCCATGGGATTGACTCCATTCGTAGAATGCTAGACGCGACCACGCCGGCTCTTTCGCGAGCGAAGCAGCTAGCATTGCCGCCGCTCTCTGCTCCGTTTTCCCCGTGCTGCTTGCGATGATTCCGACCAAGTCACGGATCGAAATGAAATATTCCCGTTCCTGCTGCGGGTCTATCATTCAAGCGTCCCTTTCACGCTTCGCCCTTGGTTCAGGATGCCGCGCCAGCCGGGCAAGGGTTCCCGATTTTCGCCCTCGGGGATCAGCCTCGGGCTAGGCGCAGCAAAAGTCAGGTTTTGTCAGGTTATGGGGCCACCGCGAAGCGCCGCACGTCGACTTCCACCCCTGCCGCCGCCTGTCCGGCTTGCTTGAGCAAGGCCGCGGTCACGGCTTCGTCATGGAAGGCTTCGCCGCAGTTCTCGCAGACCAGCGCAGGAACCTGGCGAAAAACAATGGCCATGCGGTCGCGTTCAAGTGGAACAGTCACAGCACCGGGGTGCGTTTCACCGTGTCGGCAGATCGGGCATTTCATGGGGTGTTCCTCGTTGCCAGGTCCGTCAGCCATGGGGCAAAGTCGGGTAATCCACGCTCATGCGGCCCGGTCACCATGCTGCGCGCGCATCAA
>ERZ761603.3303-NODE-3303-length-10425-cov-73.736451_pt1 | contig 10425 bp, 9 predicted proteins | sample MGYA00511879_ERZ761603 | MGnify/ENA primary metagenome ERZ761603 (study PRJEB28899, sample SAMN02850040) | bioreactor sludge metagenome | biome: EBPR Sludge; feature: EBPR Bioreactor; material: flocular biomat | place: Australia: Thorneside Wastwater Treatment...
TGCGACGGCGGCGGCGCGGTGTCGTGTTGCACGGTTTTGGTTCACAATGTCGGGCTGATGCCGTCCCGCCTGATCCTTGCCCTCGCGCTATCGCTCGCCCTGCACGCCAGCCTGCTCCTTCCGGAAGCCCTCCAGCGCAACACGCCGCCAGCGCAGCCACCGCTGCAGGCGACGCTGCGTCTGCCGCTCAAGCCAGCGGTTGCCAACGACGAAGCGCTGCTGAAAAACACCCTCGAAAGCGCCAAGGCAGCCGTTGCCGCCAGACCACCCCGGACCTCCGGCGTTGCAGACAGCTCGCAGCCGACTGCCGTTCCCAAGCGCGAAGTTGCGGCGGCACAGCGAAAACTCTCCGAACACCTGTACTATCCGCCGGAAGCCGTCGCCCGCGGCATCGAAGGCGAGGTTCGCCTGATTCTTACGGTCAGCGCAGACGGCCAGATCACCGACGTCAACATCGCCAGCAGCAGCGGCCATGCGATCCTCGACAAGGCCGCCGTGAAGGCCGCCTGGGCGATGGGCAAGATCAACTGGGCGCATTCACGCGAGTTCATCCTGCTGGTCCCCTTCCGGCTGGTGGACTGAACCGGCTCGACGGCGAAAGACCAGATCCCAGACGCCGTGCCCGAGTCGCAGGCCGCGTTGCTCGAACTTCGTCTGCGGGCGGTGCCCGGGGCGCGGCGCGAAGTCGCTGGCGGTATTTTCCAGCAACGCTTCGGACGACAGGACCGACAGCATCTGCTGCGCATAGTCCTGCCAGTCGGTCGCGCAGTGAAGATAGCCGCCCGGCCGCAAGCGGCTGGCCAACAAGCCGACCAGTGGCGGCTGCAGCAAGCGCCGCTTGTGGTGGCGCTTCTTCGGCCACGGATCGGGGAAGAAGACGTGCACCCCGGCCAGCGTCGCCGGGGCAATCATCTCGCGCAGCACCTCGACCGCGTCGTGCTGGACGATGCGCTGGTTGGTCAGGCCCATTTCGGCGACCAGCTTGCACAGGCTGCCGACGCCCGGGGTGTGCACTTCGATCCCGAGGTAGTCGTTCTCGGGGTGCGCGGCGGCGATCGCCGCCGACGTCTCGCCCATGCCGAAGCCAATCTCCAGAATCCGCGGCGCCGCGCGGCCGAAAAGCGCATCGAGATCGAGACGCGCCGCCACGTAGGGAACGCCGATGCTGCCCATCATCGCTTCACGGTAGCGCTGCTGGGCACTCGACACGCGACCCTGGCGGCGAACGTAACTGCGGATATGCGCCGGCCGTGCGGCGGCGCTATCGGCCTGCTGACCGTCCACGGCTACGAACCGATCAAGCCGGTGGTCGGCGACGAAGGATCGGCCGAATAGAACTTGCGCGCCATCCTGCCGGCGAGGAATGCCGCACGCCCCGCCTCGACTGCCTGCTTCATCGCGCTGGCCATCAGCAACGGATCGCGGGCGTGCGCGATGGCGGTGTTCATCAGCACCCCGTCGCAACCCAGCTCCATGGCGATCGCCGCGTCTGAAGCGGTGCCGACGCCGGCGTCGACCAGCACCGGCACCTTGGCGTTGTCGATGATCAGGCGCAGGTTCCACGGGTTGACGATACCCATTCCGGAGCCGATCAGCGAAGCCAACGGCATCACCGCGACGCAGCCGATCTCCTCGAGCATCCTGGCCTGGATCGGGTCGTCGGCACAGTAGACCATCACCTCGAAGCCCTCGCTGACCAGCGTTTCCGCAGCCTTCAGCGTTTCCGGCATGTTCGGGAACAGATTGTTCGGGTCGCCAAGCACCTCCAATTTGCACAGCGGATGACCGTCAAGCAGTTCGCGTGCCAGACGCAGGGTGCGCACCGCGTCGGTAGCGGTATAGCAGCCGGCGGTATTCGGCAGAATCGTGAACTGCGACGGCGGCAGCGCGTCGAGCAGGTTCGGCTCGCCGGCATTCTGGCCAATGTTGGTGCGCCGGATGGCGACGGTGACGATCTCGGCGCCAGAGGCGTCGATCGCTGCCCGCGTCTCGGCGAAATCCTTGTACTTGCCGGTACCGACGAGCAGACGGGAACGATAGGTCTTGCCGGCGATCGTCAGGCCGTTGAGAGCAGCGTGCATGCGTCGTTCTCTTCCGAGTGAGGCTCAGCCGCCGCCGACGGCGACAACGATCTCGATCCGGTCGCCGTCGGCCAGAACTGTTTCGGCATGACGGCCACGGGGAACGATCGCACCGTTGCATTCGACGGCGATCCGCTTGCCGCTGTGCTGCAGCGCCTCGACGAGAGCGGCCACCGTCAGCGGCGAAGGAAATTGGCGGCTTTCGCCGTTGATCATGAGTTCCATAAGACTTTGATTTTACCACGCCGGCGGAAGATAACCTGGCCCCGGAGGAAGCAGCGCGGCCAGGGCCCGACGCACTGCCGCGTTTCGCCGCGCGCGGGTGATGGTGACCGCGAAGGCAGGCCGCTGGACGCTACTGCGATGAGCGGTTTCGAAAACTGCCGCCGGCAACTGGCCGGCCTGGAGTGAGCGCGCCAACCGCGCCAGCGCCCGCATCCCGCTGTCCGGGCCAGAAGGTCGCCGGCTCTGCGCGGACGACTCAGTCAGGTAGCGGTGCGAACAGCGCGGCGATGTCGTCGCTCCCAAACTTGGCGCGAACCCCATGATCGGCCGACAGGATGCTCGCCGCCAGTTCGGCCTTGCGCTCCTGCAGGGCGAGGATCTTCTCCTCGATGCTGCCGGCGACGATCAACTTGTAGACAAACACCGGCTTGTCCTGACCGAGGCGGTGAGCCCGATCGGTGGCCTGGTTTTCTGCCGCCGGGTTCCACCAGGGATCGTAGTGGATGACGGTGTCGGCGGCGGTCAGATTCAGTCCGACGCCGCCGGTCTTGAGACTGATCAGGAAGACCGGCACGTCGCCCGCCTGAAAGCGGCGCACCACCTCCTCGCGATCCTTGGTCTCGCCGGTGAGCAGGACGTAGCCGATGCCGGCAAGCTTCAGTTCCTTTTCGATCAGCGCCAGCATGCTGGTGAACTGCGAGAAGAGCAGGATCCGCCGCCCCTCCTCGACCTGCTCGGGGAGCATCGTCATCAGCAGATCAAGCTTGGCCCGCTCCTTGACCTTCAGCGCGGCCTTCGCCCTGACCAGCCGCGGGTCGCAGCAGACTTGCCGCAGTTTCAGGAGTGCGTCGAGAATGACGATCTGACTGCGACTGAAACCCTTGCTGGCGATTTCCACCCGGACTTTCTCGTCCATCGCCACGCGCACCGTCTCGTACAGATCGCGCTGGCTACCGGCGAGCTCGACCTTGCGCACGATAATCGTTTTCGGCGGCAACTCACGCGCCACCTCTTCCTTCTTGCGACGCAGGATGAAGGGACGAACGCGGCGGGCGAGCAACTCGCGACGTTCCGTGTCGTCCTGCTTTTCGATCGGCGTACGCCAGTACTTGGTGAAGTTCTGATTGCTGCCGAGAAAACCGGGCAGCAGAAAGTCGAACTGACTCCACAGTTCGCCCAGGTGGTTTTCCAGGGGAGTTCCGGTCAGGCACAGGCGATGCCGGGCGGTGACCTTGCGGACCACCTCGGCGCCCTGGCTGCGCGCGTTCTTGACCGTCTGCGCTTCGTCAAGAATCAGCAGGTGGTAGCGGTGCCGGGTCAATTCCGCCGCATCACGCCAGAGCAAGGGGTAGGTGGTCAACACCACGTCGTGCTGCGCGATCTCGGCAAACCTGCTCTTGCGCTCGGGGCCGTGCAACGAGAGGATCGACAGCCCCGGTGCGAAGCGAGCCGCCTCGTTCTTCCAGTTGAAGATCAGCGAGGTCGGCAGAACGATCAGCGCCGGACGATCCAGCCTGCCCCCTTCCTTTTCGAGCAGCAGGTGGGCCAGCGTTTGCGCGGTTTTGCCCAATCCCATGTCGTCGGCCAGAATCCCGGACAGCTTCTGGGCGCGAAGAAACTGCAGCCAGGCCACCCCTTCGGTCTGGTAATGCCGCAGCTCCAGCCCCAGTCCGGTGGGTGGATCGATGTGCGCAATGCCTTGCGCCAGCCGCAACTGGTCGGCAAGCGCCAGGACATCCCGCTGTCCCCGGAACATCCAGCGACTGAGATCGTTGAGTTCCACCAGGCGCGGGGCATCGAAACGCGAAAGGCGCAGGGTATTGCCGCCGGGAAAGCCGTCGAAGAGGTCGATCAGCGTTGCCGCCAGCGGCTTCAAGCGCCATGCCGGCGCTCGCACGCGCTGCCCGCTCGGCGTCACCAGTTCGATCACTTCGTCGTCGGCGATCTGTGCCAGCAGGCTGGCGTCGAGCCAGCGCCCGTCTCGCCGGAACAGCGCGGCGAGCAGCGGCGCCAGAGGCAGGCGCTGGCCTTCGACGATGACTCCCATGTCGAGGTCGAACCAGCCATTCTCCGACTCGACAAGGTCGGCATCCCAGGCCTCGACCTCGAGCTGGCGATGGCGAAAGTCGTCGCCGAACTCGATCTGCCAGCCAGCGCCACGCAGGCGAGGCAACTCGTCGCGCATGAAGGTGGCCCACATGCCCTCCAAGGCCAGGCCATACGCATTGTCCGGCGGTCGCCCGAAGGTCTGCAGCACGTAGCCCGGGACTTTCTCGAGACCGGACGCCGCCGACACGTCCATCAACTGCTCTTCGCGCGCTCGCTGGCGCTCGATGCGAACCGTCTCGCCGCTAGCCAGAATCGAGAAATCCCGGGTGTCGTCGGGTTTCACCTCGACCTCGGCGTAGCGGAAAACTGGCAAGGCGACGTCGAAAGGTCCGCCCCCGTAGGTGGCAAGGTATTCTCGCCAGCCGCGATTGCCGAGCGTCTGCAAGGTCTGCAGACGGAGCACCGGCACGGGGTCGGCGGTGATGTTGCGGATGCCGGTACCGGCGTCTTCCGGGTCGCTGGGCAAGTCGCCAGCCGGTTCGGTCAGGGCTTCCCCCACCAGCGCCGCGGCGGTCGCCGAGAGCGGCGGCAGCGAGAACAGGCGCGCGACGACCGCCGGGTTACCCGACACCTGCAACGGGCCAACCAGCCGCCGGTCGGAATCGACGTACCAGGGTGCCGGCAAGGGGACAACCAGACTGGCGACCGGCTCCGGCGTCAGCAGGGGAACCCGCCGCCCGTCGCCGTTCAGCCGCCAGCTGAGAGTAGCCGGACGCGCTACGGCCAGAGTCAAGGTCGAAAAATCGTCCTTGCGGCAGAGGCGGCCACTTTGCGCCATCAGTTGCAGCACCTCGCCACCGTGCAGCGGCCCCAGGCCAAAAACCCGCAGGCCGGTATCAAAGGAACGCTCGGCCCAAAGCAAGCGCAGAATGTCGCGATCCTCGTCGGTGACGAAACGCGGTGGTTTGCTCAGCGCACGATCGAGACTCCACAGCTCGTCGGCACTTTCCGGGTCGCGGCCCTTGTTCACGGTCACCCCGAAACCCCGGAGGTCCGGCGTCCACTGCAAGAGGTAAAACAGGCGCTGGCGATTCGCCGCTGGGCCGCGGTCCTTCTTGCTGACGGCCACGGCCACCCGCCGCAACTCCTCGGTCCACGAGAGGGCGCCAAGCTCGGATCGGGTCGCGGGCACCGGCAGTTCGACCGGCTTATCCAAGCGGAAAACCATGCCCGCAGGAAACACTCTTGCGCTGCCGGACCGCAAGTCGGAGGGGCGAACTGATCGGCAAAGCACTCAAGATCTGGCCTCGCAACGGCAGGTTCATCGGTTGTCCGCGGTCCGGCGACGCCAGACAGCTTGCTTCCATGGCGAACAAGAACCGCCTAGGGTAGCACAAGCGCACCGCGAGATGCGGCAAGCAAGCGCCCCGGACAGGGCTCGAAGGTGTCGCTGGCTGACGCTTGGAGGCGCACACACCGTGCGCAGCGATCAGTCGCGAAAATTGCCGTATTTGATCGGGAAATCGCTGATCGCCTTGGTGACCGCCGCGATACAGGCTTGCAGATCGTCGCGCTTGGCGCCGGTGACCCGCACCGCGTCACCCTGAATCGATGCCTGCACCTTGAGTTTCGAGTCCTTGATCAGCTTGACGATTTTCTTCGCGAGTTCCGACTCGATGCCGACCTTGATTTTCAGATCCTGCTTGACCTTGTTGCCGGAGACGCGCTGCACCGGCTGGCTATCCAGCCGCTTGGTGCTTTCCTTTTCCTTCTTCTCCATGGCCGGAAAGAGCAGGTCCTTGATCTGGTCAAGCTGAAAATCGGAGTCCCCGTAAAGGGTGATCAGTTTGTCCTTCTCGTTCAACTCGACCTTGGCACTGGTTGCCTTGAAATCGTAGCGATTGTCGATGGCCCGCCTGGTGACGTCGATGGCGTTGTGCAGGGCCGCCATGTCGGCTTCTGAGGAAAAATCGAATGATGGCATGTCTTTTCCAGTTGAGAGTTTGCTTTGACCGAGCAACAATCTGCCTCAGGGTGGCGACGGTTGGCAGCCGCGACCGCCATCCCGGCATCCAGGCGCGATCAGCCGCGTCGCCCACCGAGCCTATCCGAAATGGCAGACGTAGTGATACACGTCATCGCAGGCGATCTCGAACGACGAGTCCGCCGGCACCGCAAAGGACTGGCCCGCGCCATAGGCCTTCCACTGGCCTTCACCCTGCAGCCGAACACGGCACGAACCGCCTACCCCCTCCATCACTTCCGGAGCGGTGGTCGTAAACGTCAGCGAAGAAGGCAGGATAACGCCGAGCGTTTTCCTGCTCCCGTCCGGCAGCTCGAGGGTGTGGCTGACACACTTGCCGTCGAAGTAGACATTGGCCTGCTTGACCACGTTCACATTATCAAATTGCGACATATTTCACAGTCCCCAGAACTTTTCCATGAGCGTCTTGGCAATGAAGCCAAGCATGCCGAATGACAGGACAAAGAACAGGACGATCGTTCCCGTCTTTCCGGCCTTGGATTTCCAGGCGATCTCGCCGATGATGAACAACATGAAGAGCATGAAGGCACCGATCCCGAAGGTCATGCCGAAATCAGAAATCTGCTCTTCCGTCAGCCCGAGCATGACGAGGCACCTCCTCTTGTTAGCGCTTCCGCCCCGCCAGCCTGGCCGCAATGCGCATCCGCAAAGCGTTCAGTTTGATGAAACCGCCGGCATCCTTCTGGTCATAAGCACCGGCATCATCCTCGAAACTGGCGATCGTCGAGTCGAACAGCGAATCGGACTTCGAATCGCGGCCGACGACAATCACGTTGCCTTTGTAGAGCTTTAACCGCACCCAGCCATTTACCGACTGCTGGGTATGATCGATCAGGGCCTGCAGCGCGCAACGTTCCGGACTCCACCAGTAGCCGTTGTAGATCATGCTGGCGTAGCGCGGCATCAGGTCATCCTTGAGGTGCGCGACTTCCCGGTCGAGGGTGATCGACTCGATAGCGCGGTGCGCGCGCAGCAGGATCGTTCCGCCCGGAGTCTCGTAACAGCCGCGCGACTTCATGCCGACGTAGCGGTTTTCGACCAGGTCGATGCGGCCGACACCGTGCTTGCCGCCCAGCCGATTGAGCAACGCCAGCAACTCGTGTGCCGGCAGGCGCGCGCCGTTGATCGAAACCAGGTCGCCTTTCTCGAATTCGAGGTCGAGGTACTCGGCGGCGTCCGGCGCTGCTTCGGGTGACACCGTCCAGCGCCACATCGACTCTTCGGCTTCGGCGGCCGGCTCTTCGAGGTGACGGCCCTCGTAGCTGATGTGCAGCAGGTTGGCGTCCATCGAATACGGTGAGCCACCCTGCTGGTGTTTCATTTCGACCGGAATGCCGTGCAACTCGGCGTAGGCCAGCAACTTCTCCCGCGACAGCAGATCCCACTCGCGCCACGGGGCAATGATCCGGATATCCGGCTTGAGCGCATAAGCACCCAGTTCGAAGCGGACCTGGTCATTACCCTTGCCGGTCGCCCCGTGCACTACCGCATCGGAACCGGTTTGCTCGACGATTTCGATCATCCGCTTGGCGATCAACGGCCGGGCGATCGAGGTTCCGAGCAGGTATTCGCCCTCGTACACGGTGTTGGCGCGAAACATCGGGAAAACGAAGTCGCGGACGAACTCCTCGCGCAGGTCGTCGATGTAGATGTTCTCTGGCGCGATGCCGAACTTCAGTGCTTTCGGACGCGCCGCCTCGAGTTCATCGCCCTGACCGACGTCGGCGGTGAAGGTCACCACCTCGCAGTGATAGGTGTCCTGCAGCCACTTCAGGATCACCGAAGTATCCAGGCCACCCGAATAGGCAAGAACCGCTTTGTTGACCTTACTCATGGCGTTGCTTTCCCGCGTGATTTGAATTCGTGGAAACTTCTACCCGGCCAAGCAGGAGATACTCCAGCAGCGCCTTCTGGGTGTGCATGCGGTTCTCCGCTTCGTCCCAGACGACGCTCTGAGCGCCATCGATCACCGCCGCCGCGACCTCCTCACCGCGATGTACCGGCAGACAGTGCATGAACAGCGAACGCGGACCGGCAATCCGCATCATTTCGAGGCCAACCTGCCAGGCCGCGAAGTCACGCCGCCGCTCGTCGTTCTCGGCTTCGAAACCCATCGAGGTCCACACGTCGGTGGTCACCAGATCGGCGCCGCGCGCCGCGTCCAGCGGATCGGCGAAGTGCTCGAAGTGGCCGGTGCCATACAGGCCGGCGCGCGCCGGTTCGACTTCGTAGCCCGGCGGGGTCGACACATGCACATTGAAGTCGAGCACCTCGGCGGCCTGCAGCCAGGTGTTGCAGACGTTGTTCGAATCGCCGATCCAGGCCACCGTCTTGCCCTGAATCGGGCCACGATGTTCGATGAACGTGAAGATATCGGCGAGGATCTGGCAGGGGTGATACTCGTTGGTCAGACCATTGATCACCGGCACGCGCGACTTGGCCGCAAAGCGCTCGATCATCGACTGCTCGAAGGTTCGGATCATTACCACGTCGCTCATCCGCGAGATCACCTGTGCCGCATCCTCGACCGACTCGCCACGCTGCAGTTGCGAATCGCGGCTGTTCAGGTAGATCGCCGAACCGCCGAGTTGCTGCATGCCGGCCTCGAACGACAGGCGGGTACGCGTGCTGGCCTTCTCGAAGATCATCACCAGCGTGCGGTCGCTGAGCGGCCAATACTTCTGGTACGACTTGAACTGCCTCTTGATCCACCGCGACCGATCGAAGAGATGGTCGAACTCAGCGCGCGTGAAGTCCCTGAACTGCAGAAAATGCTTTACGCCATCCATGGCAACTCTCTACCGGGGGCCAAGAAAATCGCCGATCAGCGCACCCAGACGCGAGACCAGTTCGCGCGCCTCGTCGGCACTGAAGTTCAGCGGCGGCAGCAGGCGCACAACCTTCTCGTCGGTGACATTGATCAACAGGCCAACCCCGAGCGCGCGGCTGACCAGTTCGCCGCAGGGTCGATCAAGCTCGACGCCGATCATCAGGCCCTGGCCGCGAATGGCGACCAGGCCTGCGCGGCCGGCCAGCGCCTGCGCCAGCCCCTCCCGAATCAGGCGACCGACGGCCACCGCGTTGTCGATCAGGCCGTCCTGTTCGATCACCGCGATGGTCGTCAGCGCGGCGGTCGTCGCCAACTGATTGCCGCCGAAAGTCGACCCGTGCTTGCCGGGTTTGAACAGCCCGGCCGCCTTGCCAGCCGCCAGGCAGGCGCCGATCGGCACGCCACCGCCTAGTCCCTTGGCCAGGGTCACCACGTCCGGCCGAATACCGGCGTGCTGGAAGCCAAACCAGGTGCCGGTCCGGCCGGTGCCGCACTGCACCTCGTCGCAGATCAGCAGCCAGTCCTTCTCGTCGCACAGGGTCCGCAGACCGCGCTGGAAGCCGACGTCGGCGATATTGATCCCGCCCTCGCCCTGGATGATCTCCAGCATTACCGCGACGACGTTGTGGTTGGTCTTGGCAATCGCGCGAATGGCTTCGAGATCGTTGTACGGCACGCGGACAAAGCCCGAAACCAGCGGCTCAAAACCGGCCTGCGCCTTGCGGTTGCCGGTCGCCGAAAGCGTCGCCATGGTCCGCCCGTGGAACGCCTTTTCCATCACCACGATCGCCGGCCGCTCGATTCCCTGACGGTGACCGCGGAAGCGCGCCAGCTTGATCGCCGCCTCATTCGCTTCACAGCCCGAGTTGCAAAAGAATACCTCTTCCATGTCCGCCAACTCCGCCAGCTTGTCGGCGAGTTGCTCTTGCTGCGGAATCCGGTAGAGGTTGGAGCAGTGCAGCAAACGCCCGGCCTGCGCAGCGATCGCCGCGACCAGCACCGGGTGGTTGTGCCCCAGTGTGGAAACGGCAATCCCGGCCAGGGCATCAAGGTAACACTTGCCCTCGGTATCGGTAAGCCAACTGCCGTCGCCATGGCTGAAAGCGATCGGCAAGCGGGCGTAGGTATTCATCAGGTGCGACATGGGCCACCCATTGCAGAGCATTTGAAACTGAAACGGCGGCTCGCGCCGCCGG
>ERZ761603.3304-NODE-3304-length-10424-cov-36.091523_pt1 | contig 10424 bp, 8 predicted proteins | sample MGYA00511879_ERZ761603 | MGnify/ENA primary metagenome ERZ761603 (study PRJEB28899, sample SAMN02850040) | bioreactor sludge metagenome | biome: EBPR Sludge; feature: EBPR Bioreactor; material: flocular biomat | place: Australia: Thorneside Wastwater Treatment...
AAAACAGGTCGCATGAACCCCACCCTTTGGAAGACGAAAAACCGAGGGAAGCTCAGTTTCGGCCAGTGGCAGTTTTCAGTGCCAGTTGTCCGAGCAGGATGACGCCGTCCAGCGTCACTCCGCGCAAGCCCATCAGCCACGGGTGAGTGGTGATCAGCACGCGCCACCCGAGGCGTGGAGCAACGCTCGCCAGCATGATCAGCAGGTGCACCAGATAGCGCGCCCAGACCAGCAGCGGCACGGCCAGGAAAGCGCTCAGGTGTTTCGCCGTCGCATCCAGCGCGGAGAACAGGACACCGGAAACCGGCAGCGCCGCGTTGCCCGGCCTATCGGCCATGCGCGATCCAGCGGTTGAAGCCGGAGCGCGCGCTGTCGATGAGCTCACCGGCCGTCAGACCGATCGGGCCGCAACCGCCGGTCACCCGCTCGTCAGCCGCCGCGCCGTGCAGATGCACGGCGGCCAGCAAGGCTTCGAGGGCCGGCCAGCCCTGCGCCAGCAGGGCAACGATGAAACCGCTCAGAACGTCACCGGTGCCGGCCGTGCCCAGGCCGGGATTGCCCGTGGTATTGACGAACCAGCGGCCATCGGGCACGGCAACGATGCTGCCGCAACCCTTGAGCACGGTCGCCGCCTGATAGCGCCGGGCGATTTCCAGCGCTGCAGCCGGGCGATCGGCCTGCACGGTCGCCGTTTCGCAGCCGAGCAGGCGGGCCGCCTCGGTCGGATGCGGGGTGAGCAGCGTCGGGGCGCTGCGCGCCCGCAGCGCCTGTTGCAGAACCTGCTCACTGGCGAGCAGGTTCAATGCATCGGCATCGAGCAGCAAGGGCCGGTCGAGCGCGCAGCAACGCTCGAGCAGATCCCGCGCTTGAGCGCTGTTGCCCAGGCCGGGCCCACAGGCCAGCGCGCTGAGCGCAGCAGTCAGCAGCGCGTCCGGATGACGCAGCATCAGTTCGGGCTGCAGCGGATCGAGCGCCGGCGCCTGCGGGTCGAGCAGGCCCAGATAGACGCGACCGCTGCCCAGTCTGAGCGCGGCACGGCCGGCCAGGAACACCGCACCGACCATGCTCGGCGCGCCTCCCAGAATGCCGGCACTGCCGTTGCTGCCCTTGTGGCTGTTCCGGCTGCGCGGGCGCAGATGGTCGACCAGCAGGTCGCTGCCGATGCTTCGTGCGGTGGCCCTGGCCAGCCGCTCGGCGTCGAGGTCGAGGGCCGCCACCGTAACATGGCCGCAGTGGTCGGGACCATCGCCGGTATGCAGGCCGGGCTTGCCGGCGATGAAGGTTATCGTGTGGCTGGCGCGGATGGCGGCGCCGCACAAGCTGCCGGTGTCGGCATCGAGGCCGCTCGGACAATCGAGGGCCAGCAGTGGGCAACGGTCGCGGACGGCGAGTGCATTGGCCGTCAGCACCAGTTCGCCGTAGCGACCGCTGACCGGCCGTTGCAGACCGATACCGAACAGGCCGTCGACGATCAGTGCCCAGCGCTGCCCCGAAGGAATGCTCTCCAGCAGCGTGCCGCCGTCGTCCAGGAAGCGCTTGCAGGCGGCGGTGGCATCCTTGGGCAAGCGGCTGAACTCGCCGGCAAAAACCAGTTTGACGACAAAGCGGCGTTCGCGCAGATGGCGCGCGGCGACGAAGGCGTCGCCGCCGTTGTTGCCCGGCCCGGCGAGGATCAACAGTGTTGCGCCCTGCAGGCGACACAGCGAGGTCACCAGATCAGCGGCGGCCAGACCGGCCCGCTGCATCAGCGGCTGTTCGGCAGCGAGCGTCTCGATGCTGCGCAGCTCGGCAGCACGATAGAGGGGTTCGGATCGGATTCCTGTTTTCATGGTCGTCTCCTAAGCCGTGAGAGCAACGAAGAGGCGCCGGGCGGTGAGCACCGTCCGGCGATGAATGCTGACCGTATCGTCGATCCGACGCGCATAACCGCCAGCCATCGTGATGGCCACCGGAACCCGCCGGCGGCGACAGCTTTCGAGGACCAATGCGTCGCGTCTGGCCAGGCCGGCAAAACTCAGCGCCAGTCGGCCGAGACGGTCGTCATGGTAAGGATCGGCGCCCGCCAGATAGATCACCAGTTGCGGTCGCGCGCGCTCGAAAACCTCCTCCAGCGCCCGGGCGAGCTGCTGCAGGTAGGCCGCATCGCCGGTCCCGTCAGGCAGCTCGATGTCGAGGTCGCTGCTCGCCTTGACGAAGGGGAAGTTGCGGCTGGCGTGCAGCGAACAGGTGAAGATGCGCGCGTCGCCGGCACAGATGGTCGCCGTGCCGTTTCCCTGATGAACATCGCAATCGACCACCGCGACGCGCCGTAGCCGCGCCTCCGCGAGCAGTACGCGCGCCGCGATCGCGGCATCGTTGAAGACGCAGAAGCCCTCCCCCTCTGCCGCGTGCGCATGGTGCGTGCCACCGGCCAGGTTGATCGCACAGCCTTCGGCCAGGGCCGCCCGGCAGGCGGCGATCGTCGCCCCGGCCGAGCGTCGTGAACGTTCGACCATCGCCCCACTCCAGGGAAAGCCGATGCGCCGCAGTTCGCCGGCCGTCAGCTCGCCGCGCAGCACGCGCGCGACATAGCCAGGGTCGTGGGCGAGGCAGAGCTGGTCGATGCCGGCGGCGGGCGGGATGTGGAAGTCGTCGTCGGGAAACTCGCCGGAAAGACGCAGGCAGGCGCGCAGGCGGGCGTACTTCTCCATCGGGAAGCGATGACCGACCGGCAACGGCAGGACAAAAACGTCGGTATAAAAGAGTTTCACATTGGACGCTTGGCAGACCTCGGCCCGATTCTAGCCCAGCCGCACGGCCACCGGAAAACTCCGCGCCCTGGAGCAGCCGCTCATGTTGACTCGCCGGCCTGCGCAGCGGCATGCTGCGGCGCGGCAAGCACGACGGGTCGGCTATAATCCGGGCTTCCCTCAACGCAGCTCCACCTGCTTTCTTGACCAGCCCACCATGGCCGACCTCCTGTTTCTTCGCGGCGCTCCCGCCTTCTCGTCCTTCCGCCGGCAAGGCCTGCAGCAACGCCTGACCTTCGCCGTACCCGGCGCGCAGATCGTCAGCGCCGACTACTGGCACTTCGTTGCGACCCGACAGCCACTGCCCGCAGCCGAACGCAGACAGCTCGCCGTCCTGCTGGAGGAACGCCCGGCCGCCGGCGAACCGGCCGGAGAGCTCTTCCTCGTCACGCCACGCATCGGAACCATCTCTCCCTGGTCATCAAAGGCCACCGAAATCGCGCTGAACAGCGGTCTGCCGACGGTGGAGCGCATCGAACGCGGCATCGCCTATCGGCTGACCGGCGGGCAGCACCAGCGCGCGCCGGCCGATCGGGCAGGCATCGCCGCGCTGCTGCACGACCGCATGCTGGAGAGCGTGCTCGACGACTTCGCGCAGACTGGCGAGCTGTTCCGGCACTTTGCGCCACAGCCGCTACGCAGTGTCGATCTGCTGACCGGCGGACGCAGCGCACTGGTCGAAGCCAACCGGCTGCTCGGGCTGGCCTTGTCGGACGACGAGGTGGATTACCTGGTCGATCTCTTCGTGGGAGCGCAGCGCAACCCGACCGACGTCGAGCTGATGATGTTCGCGCAGGCCAACTCGGAGCACTGCCGGCACAAGATCTTCAACGCTGCCTGGACGATCGACGGGCAGCCACGCGATGAAACGCTGTTCGGCATGATCCGCGAAACGCACCAGGCCCACCCGGCGGGAACCGTCGTCGCCTATGCCGACAATTCTTCGGTCATCGAGGGCGCCAGCATACGGCGCTTCCATGCCGGTGCCGACGGCAGTTACGGCTACCGGGAAGAGCGCACGCACATCCTGGCCAAGGTCGAAACGCACAACCATCCGACGGCGATCTCGCCCTTCCCGGGCGCCGCGACCGGCTCCGGTGGCGAGATTCGCGACGAAGGTGCCACCGGCCGCGGCGCCAAACCGAAGGCCGGGCTGTGCGGTTTCTCGGTCTCGAATCTCAACATCCCCGATTTTGCGCAACCCTGGGAACAGCCGACCGCCACCTACGGCCGTCCGACGCGCATTGCATCGCCGCTGGCGATCATGCTCGAAGGGCCGGTCGGCGCGGCGGCCTTCAACAACGAGTTCGGCCGTCCGAACCTGGCGGGGTATTTCCGCAGCTACGAACAACTGACCGGCACTGGCGATACGCAACTGGTGCGCGGCTATCACAAACCGATCATGATCGCCGGCGGCATCGGCAACATTGCCGCCGACCAATCCTTCAAGGCGTGCACGTTGCCCCCCGGCACGCTGCTCGTGCAACTCGGTGGTCCAGGAATGCTGATCGGCCTCGGTGGCGGCGCCGCCAGCTCGATGACCACCGGCAGCAACGACGAGGACCTCGACTTCGCCTCGGTACAACGCGGCAACCCGGAAATCCAGCGACGCGCCCAGGAGGTGATCGACCGCTGCTGGCAGATGGGTGCGCCACTTGGTGACGGCGCGACAGCGGGCGACGGCAATCCGATTCTCTCGCTGCATGACGTCGGCGCCGGCGGCATTTCGAACGCCCTGCCCGAACTGGCGCACGGCGCCGGCAGCGGCGCACGCTTCGAGTTGCGCGCCGTGCACATCGAGGAACCCGGCATGTCGCCGGCCGAGATCTGGTGCAACGAAGCGCAGGAGCGCTACGTGCTGGCGCTCGCGCCCGGCCGACTCGCCGAATTCTCGGCCATCTGCGAGCGCGAGCGCTGCCCCTTCGCCGTGGTCGGCAGCACCACGGCCGAGCATCGACTGGTGGTGGCGGACAGCCATTTCGCCAGCCAGCCGGTGGACATGGATATGGCCGCCCTGTTCGGCAAGCCGCCCCGCATGGCGCGTGAAGCCACCCATCTGCCACCGCAAGTGGTCACTTTCGATGCGACCGCGGTGGAACTCAAGGACGCCGCCTATCGCGTCCTGCGCCTGCCGGCCGTGGCCGACAAGACCTTTCTGATCAGCATCGGCGACCGCAGCGTCGGCGGCCTGAGTGCGCGCGACCAGATGGTCGGCCCGTGGCAGGTGCCCTGCGCCGATGTCGCCGTGACCCTGATGTCCTTTGACGGCTATCTCGGCGAGGCCTTCGCGATCGGCGAAAGGACACCGCTGGCGGTGATCGACGCCGCCGCCTCGGGCCGTATGGCGATCGGCGAAGCCTTGACCAACATCGCAGCCGCCGACGTTGCCCGCCTGGCCTGCGTCAAGCTGTCTGCCAACTGGATGGCCGCCGCCGGCTTTCCGGGCGAGGATGCCCGATTGTTCGATACGGTGCGCGCGGTCGCCGACCTCTGTCGGAGTATCGGCGTGTCGATCCCGGTCGGCAAGGATTCGCTGTCCATGCGCACGGCCTGGCACGAAGACGGCGACGGCCAGGGCTGGCGACAGAAACAGGTGGTCTCGCCGCTGTCGCTGGTCATAACCAGCTTTGCGCCGGTGCGCGATGCTCGCCGCACGCTGACGCCGCAACTGGTGCTCGACGCCGGCGAGACCGACCTGCTGCTGATCGACCTGGGACGTGGTCGCAATCGCCTCGGCGGATCGGCGCTGGCCCAGGTTCATGCGGCCACCGGCAACGACGCCCCGGATGTCGATGATCCCGCACTGCTCGCCGCTTTCTTCGGCGCCGTGCGGCAGCTCGCCGCCAACCGCCTGCTGCTGGCCTACCACGACCGCGCCGATGGCGGGCTGTTCGCCACCGTCTGCGAAATGGCTTTTGCTGCCCGTTGTGGCGTTTCGATCGACACCGACGGGCTGTGCTACGACCCGCTGAGCAACGATGTGGACGGCAACGAGAAGCGGCCCGATCTGCTCGGCGGCCGTTCGTTCGAGATGCTGATGCGCGCCCTTTTCTGCGAGGAACTCGGCGCCGTGCTGCAGATTCGCCGCGCCGACCGCAGCCGCGTGATGACCGTCCTGCGCGCGGCCGGACTCGGTGCCTGCAGCCAGTTCATCGGCGCCCCCAACCCGTGGGACCAGATCCGCATCATTCGTAACGCCAAGGCAGTGCTCGACGAGAAGCGGGGCGACCTGCAACGCGCCTGGTCGGAAACCAGTTTCCACATGCAAAGGCTGCGCGACAACCCGGAATGCGCGCAGCAGGAGTACGACCGCATCCTCGACACGTCGGACAAGGGCCTGTCGTTCAGCCTGAGCTTCGATCCGGCCGAAGATGTCGCGGCACCCTTCATCAGCCGCGGAGCGCGACCACGCATGGCGATCCTGCGCGAACAGGGCGTAAATGGGCAGGTCGAAATGGCTGCGGCGTTCGATCGCGCCGGCTTTGCGGCCATCGACGTGCACATGAGCGACCTCCTCGCCGGCCGGGTGAACCTCGCCGACTTCAAAGGGGTGGTCGCCTGTGGCGGTTTTTCCTACGGCGACGTCCTCGGGGCGGGCCAGGGCTGGGCGAAGACCATTCTCTTCAACCAACGCGCCAGCGAGAGCTTTGCCGCTTTCTTCGCCCGCCCCGACACCTTTGCGCTCGGTGTCTGCAACGGCTGCCAGATGCTGAGCGCGCTCAAGGACATGATCCCGGGGGCCGCCGCCTGGCCGCGTTTCGAAAGGAATCGCGTCGAGCAGTTCGAAGCACGTTTTTCAATGGTCGAGCTGCCCGAGTCGCCCGCCATCCTGTTCGCCGGCATGGCGGGCAGTCGCCTGCCGGTGGTCGTTTCGCACGGCGAAGGGCGGGCCGTTTTTGCCAGCACCGAACAGCAGGCAGGCGCTCTGGTGACGATGCGCTACCTGGATCACGCCGGCCAGCCGACCGAGGTCTACCCGTACAACCCGAATGGCTCGCCGGCCGGCGTGACCGGTCTGACGACTCCCGATGGTCGTTTCTCGATCATGATGCCGCACCCGGAACGAGTCTTCCGCAGCGTGCAGATGTCCTGGCACCCCGACGACTGGGAGGCGCGTGGCTGGCACGACTCGCCCTGGCTGCGGATGTTCCGCAACGCCAGGCGCTGGGTCGGCTAGAAACTGGCCCGCAACGACGAAAAAACGCCGGATGACCGGCGTTTTTTCTGATGCCCGGGCTGGCGATGGCGATTACTGGACCTTCGCCTTGGCGCGCAGTTCGCCGATGTATTTCTGCAGTTGCTCCTGCTGCAGGCGCTGCGCCAGTTGCGGCTTGATCTGATCGAAGGTCGGCGGGGTCAAGGGGCGGCTGTCCTCCAGCAGGATCACGTGGTAGCCAAAATCGGTCTTCACCGGAGCTTCGGTATACTTGCCCTTGGCCAGCCCGGAAACTGCGTCGCCAAACGGCTTGACGTAACCGGCCGTGCTGCTCCAGCCCAGATCGCCCCCCTTGTCGCGCGAGCCCGGATCCTTCGATTGCTTGGCCAGTTCGTCGAACTTGGCGCCCTTCTTGAGGCTGGCGATGACTCCCTTGGCATCCTCCTCCTTTTCCACCAGGATGTGGCGCACCTTGTACTCGGTGTTGCCCATCTGACTCTTCATCCGGTCGTAGGCCGCCTTGAGCTGCTCATCGCTGACCGGATTCTTCTTGAGATAATCCTGGACGAAGGCACGGATGAAGATCGCCTGCCGTGCGAGGTCGGCCTGCGCTGCCACCTCGGGCTTCTTGTCGAGGTTGAGCTTCCTGGCTTCCTGCACCAGCAGTTCGCGGCGAATCAGCTCCTCACGCACGGCATTCTTGAGCTCGGGACTGTCGGGCGCACCCTGGGCCTGCTGCTCGGCAATGAAGGCGTTGGCCAGACTCTGCGGAATGGCGACCCCGTTAACGGTGGCGACCGCCCCGCCGGAAGCCTTCTGAGCAACCGCCGGAAGCGAGATGAACGCGCCGAGCAGCAACGCGCCGGCCAGTTTGGTGAGCTTGTGCATGAATGAATGTCCTTCTGTTGGGGTTGGTTGGGGGGTAGATCTTGTGGGATCAGGAAGCGAGCGAAACGGTCGGGGAAAATTCCCCGGGACTCAGTTCCCCGGGACTCAGCGCCTCGATGCTCAGCGCATGAATCCGGCCGCACAGCAGGTCGCCAAGCGCGGCATGAACCAGGCGGTGACGGCCCAGCCGTGTCTGCCCGGCAAAAGCCTGCGCCACGATCAGCAGGCGGTAATGTCGGCCACCGTCGCGGGCGCCGGCGTGACCGGCGTGTTTCGCCGAATCGTCGATCAGTTCGAGACGGATCGGCGCCAGGGAGGCGAGTCGCTGGCCGATGACTGCGCCAAGGTCGACAGGTTCGGCGCCGGCCGGCGTGTCACTCACGCCGGCAACACCTTCTTGAACGGTTTGACGCTGACCGTGGCGTAGACGCCAGCCGCGACGTAAGGGTCGGCATCGGCCCAGTCCCTGGCGGCATCAAGCGAAGCGAACTCGGCGACGATCAGGCTGCCCGAGAAGCCGGCCGGTCCGGGATCAGGCGAATCGATCGCCGGACAAGGACCGGCCAGCAACAGACGGCCCTCCTCCTGCAGCACCCTGAGACGCTCGAGATGAGCCGGCCGGGCCGCCAGGCGATCGGCCAGCGAACCCGCGCGGTCCTCGCCCAAGATGGCGTAGAACATCAGTGTTTCTCCTCGATGTACTTCGACAGGAGCAGCCCCTGGCCGAGGACGAAGAGGAGCATCAGCCCGATACCGCCAAACAGCTTGAAGTTGACCCAGTCGTCGGTCGAAAAATTGAACGCCACGAACAGGTTGGCGATCCCCATGAAAACGAAGAAGCCGATCCACGACCAGTTGAGCCTGGCCCAGGCGACGTCCGGCAGCTCCATCTGCTCGGCCAGCAGCACCCGCATCAGGTTCTTCTTCATGAACAGCGTGCCGCCGAGCAACGCCGCGGCGAACGCCCAGTAGAGTACGGTCGGTTTCCATTTGATGAAATTCTCGTCCTGCAGGGCCAGGGTCATGCCGCCGAAAACGGTGATGATCACCAGACTGACCCAGAGCATGGTGTCGATCTTGCGGCCCTTGAACCACAGCCAGCCGATCTGCGCGAAAGTCGCGGCGATCGCCACCGTGGTCGCCGACATGATGCCATCGAGCTTGTAGGCGATGAAAAAGAGAATGACGGGAAACAGGTCGAAGAGGAACTTCATGACAAGCGGCCAAGACGGATCGCGGGATTATGGCCGATTTGACCGATCCCTGTCCACGCTCTGTTTCTTCCGGGCTGCCGCGTACCGGGCTTGGCTGGCGGACGGTGAGCAACGCCCGCCAGCGCACGATGCCCTTAGTCGACTTTCTTCCAGCTCGCGTCCGGGTTGTAACTGCGCATCCTCACCGCCACGGCCTCGGTATTGCGGCCCAGATTCTTCTGGTAAACCGTTCCGTCGTGGTTGACCATGAAAGTCATGATGCCCGAGGCCCCATACCTGGCGGGATAGGCAAGCACCGCAAACCCGCCGATCATCCGGTCGTTGACCAGATAGCCATAGGCCCCTCCGGCCGCATCCCGGCCCTGCTCGGTGAGCATCCTGTAACGATAACCGTGATAGGCAACCGGCTGGCCCCCTTCGGTTTTCCGGGCATAGCCTTCGCGAGTCGCTGCGGCGAGCAGTGGCCCGAGGGGGCTCGGCGACTGATCCGCCGCGACTGGCCAGAAAAGTCCGTCGCGCGTTCCCTCGCTCGAGATGAAGCGCCGCGCGTAGTCGTTCGAGCCATTCCCGTCGAGATCACCGGTCGCGTACTCGCGCTGCGCGTCGACAATCGCCAGCAGGGTCTGGATGGTGTCGAGTTCATTTCGACCGATGCGCCGGTTGAGAATTTCCGTTCCTCCGGCAGCCGAGTCGAAAGCCCAGCGCTCACCCTTGCGCAGCAGAGGCGCCGGGAAAGGCCAGTCGTCGTCGCCCACCAAAAGGACCGCCTGCCCGTTCGACACCTGGCTGATGCTGTGCTTGCGGTCATAGGCAAGCACGAATTTTTCCCAGTCGTGATGATCCGCAACGGCATCACCACTCGTCAGCCAGTTGCGTGCCTGCGGTCCGAGCACCGCCAGCAGGGCATTCAGATCCTGCGCGCGCAATGCCTCCGCCAGTGCCTTGGCCGCATCCCCGGGCGTCGCATAACCCTGCTGAACGACGCCACGTACTGCCGTCGGCGGTTGCGCCAGGCTGACCGGCACCGCCACTGCCATCAACAGCGCGACGGCAAGTGTCTTGATCGTGTGCTTCAGATTCATCGTCTTCTTCTCCGCAGAAAGTGGGGAACGGTACGACTCAGCGACCACGGCCGCCACCGCCGCCTCGACCACCGCCACCACCCTGGAAACCGCCACCACCACGGTTCCCGCCTCCGCCGCCGAAACTGGCCCCGCCGCCTCGACCACCCGCATCGGCACGGCTGAAATTACCGCGCTCGCTGGCCTGACGCGTCGAAGCACCATTGCCGACGCCGGCGAACCCGCCGGCATGGTCGCGCGAACCGGCTGCACGGTTCTGCGCGCCACCATCGAAGCGGTTGCCAGATCGGAAGAG
>ERZ761603.3305-NODE-3305-length-10422-cov-44.479985_pt1 | contig 10422 bp, 13 predicted proteins | sample MGYA00511879_ERZ761603 | MGnify/ENA primary metagenome ERZ761603 (study PRJEB28899, sample SAMN02850040) | bioreactor sludge metagenome | biome: EBPR Sludge; feature: EBPR Bioreactor; material: flocular biomat | place: Australia: Thorneside Wastwater Treatment...
CGGTCCCCGAACCCGAGACCTACACGTTGGTGCTGGCCGGCCTCGGCGTTCTCGGCGGCGTGATGGCGCGGCGTCGCAAACACACGTTGTCGGCCTGAAAATCGAATCAAAGGGGCCGAATCAAAGGGGCCAGGCTCGCAGATTCGCGAGCGCCCTGTTGCTGAAAAATCAAGGGCTGGCCCCGATTGATTTGCGGATATTGAAAGGCCATTCTGGAGAGCAACCGGCCAAGGACAGGTCAAGCAGTTGCTGACAGATTGCTTGGACGAATCAAGCTTTCGGCCGGAATGCCGAATTTCTGGTGCAACCGCCAGATCATGTTGAGTGTCAACGGGCGTTTGCGAGCGAGGATTTCGTATACCCGGTTCAGCCGACCAATGGCTGGCACAAGGTCCTTCGGGGTCAGCCCACCTTGCTCCATTCGGAACTTGATGGCCTCGACCGGATCTGGCAAGTCGATCGGGTAGTGCCTGGCCTCATAGGCTTCAACCAGGGTCAGCAACACATCGAAGCGATCTCCGTCAGGCGTACCGGGTTCCGGTTCGTTGTCGAAATACGCCGATACCTCACTCAGGGCGGCTTTGTAGTCGGCTTCGGTGCGAATCGGAAGAATTTCCATTTCAGAACTCCATCTCGACGGTTTCGGCATCAATCGCATCATACTCGGCGTGGGTGCCAATAAACTTCACATAGACGGCCTGGTAACGGTATGCCACCGAGACCACCAGCCGATAGTCATTGCCCTTGATATTGAAGACGACACGTCGATTCTTTAGAACGCTGGCGCTGCGGTACCGATCCTTGATATCCGCTGGCTGGCGCCATGTCGCCTTCTTCACCTCATCCACCCACGACTTCAAAGGCTGCTCTGCATCCAGGTTGCCTTCCCAGAATGCGCGCAGGTGACTGACGGCAATGATTCGCATAAAACGAAGCATAGTCCCAATACGGGACTTGCGCAACACCACTCTGACACCCCGATCGCACTTGCCCCGGCTTGCCGGCTCGCTTAGCATCGGCGCCGCCCTCGCCGCCTGGAAACCCTGATGAAATTCGCACATTTTCTGACGTTGACCGCAACCGTCGCCCTGCTCGGTGCCGCCCGCGCCGAACTCGTCTTCAAGGACGACAGCGGCCAGGAGGTGCGGCTCATTGCGCCGGCGCGTCGCATCGTCACCCTAGCCCCGCACGCCACCGAACTGCTCTACGCCGCCGGGGCCGGCGACCGGCTGGTCGGCACCGTCGAATACAGCGACTACCCGCCTGCCGCGAAGAAGGTGCCGCGCGTCGGCAGTTACGATCGCTTCGACCTCGAAGCGATCAGCGCGCTCAGGCCCGACCTGGTCATCGCCTGGGAAAGCGGCAACCCGGCGGCACAGGTGGCGAAGCTAAAGGCGCTCGGTTTGACCGTGTATTCCACCCAGCCCAACCGCCTGGAAGATGTCGCCGGCCAACTCGAGCGCTACGGCCGGCTGGCCGGCAGCGCGGCGGCCGCCGACGCCGCCGCAGCGCAGTTCCGCCAGCGCCTGGAACAGCTGCGCCGGACCTACGCCGGCAAGCCGCCGGTGCGCGTCTTCTACCAGATCTGGATCAACCCGCTGATGACGGTCGGCGGCCCGCAGATCATTAGCGACGCCATCCGCCTGTGCCGCGGCGAAAACGTCTTCGGCCACCTGCCGCAGATGGCGCCGACGGTCAGCGTCGAGGCGGTGCTCGCCGCCGACCCCGAGGCGATCGTCGCCACCGGCATGGGCGACGCCCGCCCGGAATGGCTCGACGACTGGAACAAATGGCCGCGCATGACTGCTGTCCGGCGCGGCAACCTGTTCCACATCAACCCCGATCTCATGCAGCGCCACACGCCGCGCATTCTCGACGGTGCCGAGAGACTTTGCGCCGATCTCGAGATCGCACGCGGCCGGCGCCCGGCAAAGTAGACCACATGCGCCGCCTGCCGCAACGCATCGTCTGCCTGACCACCGAGACCGTCGAAGTCCTCTACGCCATCGGTGAAGCCGACCGCATCGCCGGTATCACCGGCTACACGGTGCGCCCGCCCGAAGCGCGCAAGGAAAAGCCCAAGGTCTACGCCTTCACCAGCGGCGACCTCGACAAGATCCTCGCCGTGCGCCCCGACCTGGTTCTGACCTTCTCCGACCTCCAGGCCGACATCGCGCGCGACCTGATCAAGGCCGGCGTACCGGTCTACGCCTTCAACCAGCGCAGCGTCGACGAAACGCTGGGCATGGTCGAGACCATCGGCCGCCTGGTCGGCGCCGAGGACAAGGCATTGCGCATGGTGGCCGAACTCGAAGCGCAGATCGCCGCCGCCAAAGCCCTCGCAGCCGCACGCATCGCGCGCAGCGGCCGGCGCCCGCGCGTCTATTTCGAGGAATGGGACGAGCCCAACATCACCGCCGTGCGCTGGGTCTCGGAACTGATCGAGATCGCCGGCGGCGAGAACATCTTCGCCGACCGCGCCGCCTTGCCGCTGGCGCGCGACCGCATCCTCGCCGACCCGCTGGAGGTCGTCGAGCGCGCCCCGGACGTCATCATCGGCTCGTGGTGCGGCAAGCATTTCCGGCCCGAGCGCGTTTCCGCCCGCCCCGGCTGGTCGAACGTACCCGCCGTGGTCAACGGCCGCCTGCACGAGATCAAGTCGGCGATCATCCTGACGCCGGGGCCGGTGGCGATCAGCGAAGGCCTGCCGCTATTGCTCGACATCCTGAACATCGGCGACCGCTGACCGCTGCGAGTCCGCGCCGCGCCGCCACCGGCCCGATGGCGAAATCCGCTTGTCCCGCTCCCGTGCTTCATCTAGATTGACCGCTGATGGATTGACGGCCAAAGGAGGACACCCATGTTCGGCGACCTGATCTTGCGGCAACTGTTCGATGCGGCGTCATCGACCTACACCTACCTGCTGGCCGATCCGCAAAGCCGCGAGGCCGTGATCATCGACACGGTCTACGAGCAGCACCCGCGCGACCGCGCGCTGATCGAGGAACTCGGGCTCCATCTGCTTGTAGCCTTGGACACGCATTGCCATGCCGATCATGTCACCGGCGCCTGGCTGATGCGGATGGCGACCGGCTGCCGGATCGGGATCTCCAGCCGCTACGGCGATGACCTGCAGGGCGCCGACCTGCGGCTCGATCATGGTGACCGCGTGGCCTTCGGAAAGCGAGCCCTGGAAGTCCGCGCCACCCCGGGGCACACGGACGGCTGCCTCACCTACGTGACCGACGACCATCATCTAGCGTTCACCGGGGACTGCCTGCTGATCCGCGGGGCCGGGCGTTGCGATTTCCAGGGCGGCGATGCCGCCACGCTCTTCCGCTCGATCACCGGGCAGATCTTCAGCCTGCCGGACGACTGCCTGATCTTTCCCGGGCACGACTACAGCGGCCGCACCGTCACCTCGGTCGGCGAGGAGCGGGCGCACAACCCGCGCATCGGCGGCCAGGCCGACGAACGCGACTTCGTCGGCTTCATGGAGAACCTGAACCTTCCCCACCCCAGGCAGATTGCCGTCGCGGTGCCAGCCAACCTGCGCTCGGGCAAGCCGGACGACGCCGACGCGCCGAAGCCTGCCGACTGGGGACCGGTACGCCAGACCTACGCCGGGCTGCTCGAGATCGATCCCGAGTGGGTCGCCGAACATCTCGGCGTGGTGCACGTTCTCGATGTCCGCCAAAGTGACGAACTGGACGAGCGCCTAGGCCGTATCGCCGGCGCGCAGCATGTCCCGTTGAACGAACTCAAGGACTGCCTCGAGGAGATCCCCCGGGAGCGTCCGGTGATTCCGGTGTGCCACGCCGGGATGCGTTCGGGCCAGGCCACGGTGATCCTGCGCCAGGCCGGTTTTCCGCGCGTCGCCAACCTGCGCGGCGGCATGCTGGCATGGCAGCAGCTCGGCCTGCCGGTGGTGCGCGGCGCCAACCCTCAGCCTTGACGCTTCACCCGTCCCGCTGTCCCGCCGATTTGATCTGCATGATGGTCTTCGCCGGCCCGCTCGCTATAATCCGTGGCCTGATGACTGGAGACAGCCCATGAAGTTCGTCCTTTTCGCCCTCGCCGCTGCGCTGCTGGCCCTGCCAGTCTTGCCGGCGCATGCCGCCGACCCGGGCACCGCCGCCATCGCGGCGATCGGCAGGATCAACGGCATGGCGCTCGCCTGCGAGCAGCCGGCCATCGCCAGCCGCGCCCGCAACGCCGTCACCACCACCGCGCCGAAGACGCGCGCCAGCGGCGAAGCTTTCGAGAACGCGACCCATGCTGCCTACCTCGAACAGGGCAAGGGCGCGCCCTGCCCCGATACGGCGGCACTCAACGCCGCGCTCGGCGACGCCGAAAAGAAGCTGCAGGCCGCCTTCCCGGCGCCCAGATGATCCGTCTCGGCGCCCTGCTGCTCGCCGCGCTGCTCTGCTGCGGCCCGGCCATCGCGCAGTCGGCGCATGACCTCCTGGCCGGCGAGACCCGCGACATCAACCCGCGCTACCTGCTGCAGGACCCTAACGGTCGCTCGGTGACCAACGAGGATTTTCGCGGACGCTTCCAGCTCATCGCCTTCGGCTATACCTACTGCCCGGATGTCTGCCCGACCACGCTGGTCGAGATGGCCGCCATCCTCAAGCAACTCGGCGATCAGGCCGACCGCCTGCAGGCGATTTTCATCACCGTCGACCCCGAGCGCGACACGACAAAGGTGCTCAAGACCTACACCGAATTCTTCGACCCGCGCGTCCTCGGGCTGACCGGTTCCCCCGCCCTCGTCCGCCGCGCCGCCGACAACTTCCGGATCCGCTACGCCAAGGTGCGCGAACCCGGTTCCGACAATTACGCGGTCGACCACTCGGCAGGCATGATTTTGCTCGGCCCCGACGGCCAGTTCATCAAGAAGTTCGCCTTCGCGACGCCGGTCGATGAAATTTCCGCGCAACTTCGCGAGATTCTCGGCGCCCGTCCGGTCCCGCCGACCCAACGCTGATCCCGCATTGACTTTTCACGGCCCGCTCGGTATCGTCCGCAGCACGCTGGCACGCCAGCCGCGCCGATTTGAGCTCTGCTTGCGGGCGCTTCACAAATACTGCTAAAACGGGAACTACCCGGTTCGCGTTTGTTGGCCAACCGGGTTTATTGTTTTCGGGAACACCATGCCAGGACAATCCGTCGGCGTCGTCGAATCGCAACGCGCCCATTTCGACCAGCCGCTGCAGCTGCGCAGCGGCAGCGTTCTGCCGGCCTACGATCTGGTCTATGAGACCTACGGCACGCTTAACGCCGCCAGATCGAACGCCATCCTCGTCTGTCACGCGCTTTCCGGTCACCATCATGTCGCCGGCCATTACGCCGACCAGCCCGACAACATCGGCTGGTGGGACAACATCGTCGGTCCCGGTCGACCGCTCGATACCGACCGCTTCTTCGTCGTCGGCGTGAACAATCCCGGCGGCTGCCACGGGTCGACCGGGCCGTCGTCGCTCAACCCGGCGACCGGCAAGCCCTGGGGCGCCGCCTTCCCGATGGTCGCGGTCATCGACTGGGTCCACGCCCAGGCGCGGCTGGCCGACCGGCTCGGCATCGAAAGCTGGGCCGCGATCATGGGCGGCAGCCTCGGCGGCATGCAGGCGCTGCGCTGGAGCATCACCTACCCGGAGCGCGTGCGCAACGCCATCGTCATCGCCGCTGCGCCCAGGCTGTCGGCGCAGAACATCGCCTTCAACGACGTGGCCCGCCAGGCCATCCTGACCGACCCCGATTTCCACGGCGGCAACTACTACGAGTACGGCACGCGCCCGGTGCGCGGGCTGCGGCTGGCGCGCATGCTCGGCCACATCACTTATCTGTCCGACGACCAGATGGGCGAGAAATTCGGCCGCGAATTGCGCAATTCGGCCTTCTCCTTCGGTTTCGGCGTTGAATTCGAGGTCGAATCCTACCTGCGCCACCAGGGCGACAAGTTCGCCGGCCATTTCGACGCCAACACCTACCTGCTGATGACCAAGGCGCTCGATTATTTCGACCCGGCGCGCGAGGACAACGGCAACCTGACCGCGACCATGGCGCGCAGCAAGGCCAATTTCCTGATCGTTTCGTTTTCGACGGACTGGCGCTTCTCGCCGGCGCGTTCGAAGGAGATGGTGGCCGCCCTGCTCGCCGCCGGGCGCGACGTTTCGTATGCGGAAATCGGACTCAACTTCGGCCACGACTCATTCCTGATGGACGACGCGCACTATCACGGCGTGATCGATGCCTACCTGCGGAACATCAAGCCATGACGAATACCCTGGGCCGCGCCGACTTCGACCTCATCACCGCCTGGATCGCCCCGGGCGACCGCGTGCTCGACCTCGGCTGCGGCGATGGCACGTTGCTGAAGCACCTGATCGAGACGCGGGGTGTGCATGGCTGGGGCGTCGAAATCGACGATGCAACCGTCCTCGCCGCGATCCGCAACGGCATTAACGTCATCCAGGGCAACCTGGAAAAGGGCCTCGACGAATTCGCCGACCAGGCGTTCGACCATGTCGTGCTGTCGCGCACGCTGCAGACGGTGCGCCACACCGAGGGCATCCTGCGCGAGATGCTGCGGGTCGGCCGCGAGGCGGTCGTCTCCTTCCCCAACTTCGCCTACTGGAAGAACCTGCGCTCGGTGCTCGAGGGCCGCATGCCGGTGTCGGAGGATCTCCCCTACCAGTGGTACGACTCGCCCAACGTGCGCTTCTTCACGCTGCTCGACTTCGAGGATCTGTGCGCCCGGATGGGTCTGGTCATTCGCGAGCGCCACGTCCTCGACGAGGAAGGCAATCCGGTCGAGGACGAAGTCAATTTTCTTGGCAGCCTGGCCGTTTACCGCCTGACCCTGAACCGCTGATGCCGGCCTGGCTCGCGGCGCTGCTGACGCGGAAGATGCTGATCTGCGTCTTCACCGGGTTCAGTTCCGGCCTGCCGCTCTACCTGCTGCTCAACCTGCTGCCGGCCTGGCTGAGGAGCGAGGGCGTCGATCTCAAGACCATCGGCTTCTTCGCGCTGATCCAGTTTCCCTACACCTGGAAATTCCTCTGGTCGCCGCTGCTCGACCGCTACAGCATCCCCGGCTTCGGCCGCCGGCGCGGCTGGATGCTGCTGACCCAGATCGGCCTGCTGCTATCGATCGGCTTTCTCGGCGGCCTGAACCCGCAGGAGAATATCTGGCCCATCCTGTGGCTCGCCGCACTGCTCGCCTTTTTGTCGGGAACGCAGGACATCGCGGTCGACGCCTTCAGAAGGGAGATATTGAACGACAACGAACTCGGCCTCGGCAACGCCGTGCATGTGAACGCCTACCGCATTGCCGGCCTGGTGCCCGGCTCGCTGTCGCTGATCCTCGCCGACCGGCTGCCGTGGAACGACGTGTTCTGGATCACCAGCGCCTTCGTGATCCCGGGCATGGTCATGGCCTGGCTGGTCCGCGAACCGGTCGTCACGGGCAAGCCGAAAACCCTGCGCCAGGCGGTGACCGAACCCTTCCACGAATTCATCAACCGTCAGGGCTGGCGCGGCGCCGTCATGGTGCTCGCCTTCATCTTCCTCTACAAGCTCGGCGACAGCCTGTGCACCGCGCTGGCGACGCCGTTCTACCTCGACATGGGCTTCACCAAGACCGACATCGGCCTGATCGCCAAGCATGCCGGGCTGTGGCCGGCGGTGATCGGTGCCCTGCTCGGCGGGCTGTGGATGGTCCGGCTGGGGATCAACCGGGCGCTGTGGCTGTTCGGAGTGGTGCAACTGGTGTCGATCTTCGGCTTCGCCTGGCTCGCCGCGCAAGGTCACTTCACCAGCATCGGTGCCGGCGAGCGCGTCGCGCTGGCCTTCGTCATCGGCCTCGAAGCGCTGGGGGTGGGGCTCGGCACGGCGGCCTTCGTCGCCTTCATCGCCCGCTCGACGCACCCTGCCTACACGGCGACGCAGATGGCGCTATTTACCAGCCTGGCGGCAGTGCCGCGCACCTTCATCAACGCCTCGGCCGGCTGGCTGGTGGAAGCGCTGGGCTGGAACAGCTTCTTCTGGCTGTGCGCCGCGCTGGCCGTGCCGGGAATGGTCCTGCTGCTCAAGGTCGCCCCGTGGCACGCACGGGAAACGAAGCCGGGTTAGCCTGTCGTCGCCGGGCGGCAACGCCTGTTGCGGTCAACGTGCTCCGAGGAGCGAATTCCGCACCGTCTGCCAGCCACGCCAGACGTAGAATGCGCGTCTGCCCCAGCGCCAGCTTCGCCTCGGACTGATGACGACGACGACGGCAACCGTGACACCAACCACCTCCGGGTGGGCCTTCAACCAGTCCACACCGGCAAGCGCCTTGTCGGCAGCGCCCAGCACACGTTCGAGACCGCCCGAATGACTCGCCAGCGCAGTGCGCTGCTGCGCAATGCGCGCCCGCAACTCACCCTGATGCCGCGCAAGCTCACGCGCGCGATCGTTCACTGCTTGTCCATCGCCCGCTGCAACTGCGCCATGTCAGTCTCCAGTTCGGCGAGGCTGGCACGGAGCAGCCGGCTTGGCTGGGAAATCTGGCGGCGCAGGGCCAGAACGAGAAACACGGCCGTCATCAGGAAAAACCCCGCCGCCAGCCCGAAGACCAGAACGCGCTGCTCCCAGAAGACGAGAGCGATGAAGGCGACCAGCAGGACCAGCCCGACCGCGAAGAGAAAGGCCGCCCCGACCGCCGTGGCCCACAGCGACATGAGGCGGTACTTTTCCTCCTCGACCTCGTTTACGAGGAGCTCCGCACGCGTCTTGCCGATCGCGAGCAGCGTCAGGATCAGGTTCTTCAGGGAAACGAACAACCTTTCGCGGCTCGCTTCGCCTCGCGATCCGGCGGGCATGGGCTTAACGGCGGCCGATCAGGACACCGAGGGCAAGACCGAGGGCGGCGGCAACGCCGATCGCCTGCCACGGACGCTCATGGACGAAGTCGTCGGTGGCGCGCGCTGCTGCCTTGGTCCGGTCGCGCAGATCCGCTTCGGCATCGGCCAGCCGCTCCTTGGCGTCGCGCAGGCGGATGGCGATGCGCTCGCGCAACTCGCCCGCCTTTTCGCCGGCGGCGCCGGCCGTGCTGCGCAACAACTCCTCGGTATCGGAAACCACGACCTTCAGATCGGAAACCAGCTTTTCCTTGTTGGAAACACCCATTTCGTCAGACATTTTCATTCTCCCGGTTGACAGTTGATCACATTTACAGATTATCCCCTTCGGGCGACGAAAGCAATTCACAGAATCCATTTGTAATCGATGACCAGCGGCGCGTGATCGGAGAAGCGTTCGCCCTTGTAGACATCAGCCCGCCTTGCGCCGGCTGCGAATTCGGGCGTGGCGACCTGATAGTCGATCCGCCAGCCGACATTCTTCGCCCAGGCCTGCCCGCGATTGCTCCACCAGGTATAGGAGTCTCCGGATGCTTCGGGATGAAGACGACGATAGACATCGACCCAGCCGTGGTCGTCGAACACCCGCGTCATCCACGCCCGCTCCTCGGGCAGGAAGCCGGAATTCTTCTGGTTGGATCGCCAGTTCTTCAGGTCGATTTCCTTGTGGGCGATGTTCCAGTCGCCGCACAGGACGATCTCGCGCCCCTCGGCGCGCAGGGCGGCGAGATGCGGGAGGAAGGCGTCGAGAAAGCGGAACTTGGCTTCCTGACGCTCGGGCGACGACGAGCCGGACGGCAGGTAGAGCGAAATGACCGACAACTTCCCGAAATCGGCACGAATGTAGCGCCCTTCGGCATCGAACTCGTCATGACCGAAGCCTTCGAGCACGCGCTCGGGCTGCTGCCGGCACCAGACGCCGACGCCGCTGTATCCCTTCTTTTGCGCCACATGATAAAAGGCATGCATGCCATCCGGGGCCAGCATGTCCGCGGCGAGGTCCGGCAATTGCGCCTTCAGTTCCTGGAGACAGACGATGTCGGGCGCCTGCGCGACGACCCAGATGAGCACGTTCCTGCGCCAGGCGCTGCGGATCCCATTGAGGTTGAGGGAGATGATGCGTAACATTGAGGCTTTTTCGCGCCGCGGCGCCTGCGCCCGCGGGAATGGAAGAGGATGGACTTTCGTCAGGAATTCATTGCATTCGCCGTTGGCTGCAAGGTATTGCGCTTCGGCGAGTTCACGACCAAGGCTGGGCGGCTTTCGCCATATTTCTTCAACGCCGGGCTGTTCAACGACGGTGAGTCGCTGGGCCGGCTGTCGGAATTCTACGCCAGAGCGGCCGAAGCCGGCGGCATCGACTTCGACATGCTCTTCGGTCCGGCCTACAAGGGCATCCCCCTGGTCGCCGCCATCGCGGTCGCGCTGGCGCGGCGCGGCCGGAACTTTCCGTTCGCCTACAACCGCAAGGAAGCCAAGGATCACGGCGAGGGCGGCAGCATCGTCGGCGCGCCGCTCG
>ERZ761603.3317-NODE-3317-length-10392-cov-17.262068_pt1 | contig 10392 bp, 7 predicted proteins | sample MGYA00511879_ERZ761603 | MGnify/ENA primary metagenome ERZ761603 (study PRJEB28899, sample SAMN02850040) | bioreactor sludge metagenome | biome: EBPR Sludge; feature: EBPR Bioreactor; material: flocular biomat | place: Australia: Thorneside Wastwater Treatment...
GATTTTCACCTGAAAAATGTGCGCTCTTTGCCGAAGCTAAAGCGCCGGTGGATATGATTGGCACGGGGTCTTACTTGCCGCATGATATGGAGGAAACCTTCGCCAAGTCTGAAACACTGGGGTATCTTGAGTCCGGGGCATCAGTGCAGCAGCTTATGGCCAAGGAAGGGCGTGAGTGGGTGTTGGCCAAGTGGCAGCGCGATGTTGTGAAAGCAGGGTTCACACTATGACTGACTGTTTCAAACTCGCTCTCGCTCTGCTCAATCCCACCGTTGGTGATATTGCCGGAAACTTGAAGAAGATACGCGAGGCTCGCTCCGAAGCTGGCCGACGTGGGGCCGATCTGGTGTTGTTTGGGGAGCTGGTCACCACAGGCTATCCGCCGGAAGATCTAGTCCTCAAGCCCGCACTCATGCAGGCTGTCCATAAGGCCGTGGGTGACTTAGTTGCCGAAAATGGACCAGACATGCTGATTAGTACGCCTTGGATGAACGGCAACAGGCTGATGAGCGCAGTGCTCTTGATCGCAGACGGACAGATCAAGGGGATCAGCTATAAGCATGATCTACCCAACTATGGTCCGTTTGACGAAAAGCGTGTCTTTGTTGCTGGGCCTTTGCCATTACCTTTGGAGTGGCGCGGCATCAAAATTGGTGCGCCCATCTGTGAGGATGTCTGGACTCCTACTGTGTGTGCCCATTTGGCCGGACAGGGGGCCGAGATATTGCTGGTACCCAACGGTAGCCCCTATGAGTATGAAAAAGATGACACGCGGGCAAAATTAGTGGCCGAACGCGCACGCGAAACCCGACTGCCGATGGTGTATCTCAATCAGGTCGGCGGGCAGGATGAGCTGGTATTTGATGGTGGAGTGTTAATTGCCAGTGCCGAAGGTAAAATCACCGGACGTGTGGCGCACTGGCGCGAGGGGATGACGCTTGTCACATGGCGCAAGGCCGATAGCCGCTGGCTCTGTGAAGACGCACCGCAAGAGCTGGATGCGCGGGGTGAACCCAGCATTTATGCCGCACTGGTTATGGGCCTGCGCGACTATGTTCATAAAACCGGGTTTAAAGATGTCGTGCTTGGCCTTTCCGGCGGGGTGGATAGCGCTCTGGTCGCGGCCATAGCGGTTGATGCACTGGGCGCTGAACATGTAAGCTGCGTGATGATGCCATCGCCCTATACCTCGCAAGCGAGTTTGGAGGATGCCGCGGCCTGTGCCAAGGCGCTGGGCTGTTCCTATCAAAGCATCGGTATCGAGCCAGCCATGAAAGCCTATGACGGCATGCTGGGAGGTGCCGAAGGCCTGACCGCTGAGAACGTTCAGCCACGCGTGCGCGGGGCGCTCCTTATGGGTATCTCTAACAAGACCGGCGCTATGGTATTGTCTACCGGTAATAAATCAGAAATCTCAACCGGCTATGCAACCCTCTATGGTGATATGTGTGGTGGCTTCAACCCGCTTAAAGACGTTTATAAAATGACGGTCTATGCGCTGTGTAAATGGCGCAATACCAATCGACTGAGTTGGGGCAAGGGGCCTGATGGGGTAGTGATCCCTGAACGGATCATCACCAAAGCCCCCTCAGCCGAGCTAAAGCCCGGCCAGACCGATCAGGACAGCCTACCGCCGTATCCGGTGCTGGATGGCATTTTGCGCGGACTGGTGGAGCGCGATGTCGGCGTTGAGGAGCTGGTGCATGCAGGGTATGAGCGGAGCACAGTGGTACGCGTTTGGCAGCTGATTGACCGAGCGGAATATAAGCGCCGCCAGAGCTGCCCAGGGGTGAAAATCACCCCGCGCAGCTTTGGAAAAGACCGCCGCTATCCCATTGTAAACGGATTTACCGCCATGATCCGCTAGGTGATGCTGCCTTTTTGCTTGGGGAAAAACGAGATATATGCTAATTTTCAAGCCCTTAACCGAGGCTTGAACTGTGTCTGTTAAAGTTCGCATTGCTCCTAGTCCGACTGGCCGCCTGCAGATCGGCAATATCCGTACCGCGATGGTGAACTGGTTGTTTGCCCGCCATCATGGGGGCAAGTTTCTTCTCCGTATTGATGACACCGATCTTGAGCGCTCAACCAAGGAGAGCGACCAGTCGATTCAGGATGATCTGCGCTGGCTGGGCGTGACGTGGGATGAATTCGCCCGCCAGTCCGAGCGGTTTGACCGCTATGGTGAGGCGATTGAAAAGCTCAAGGCTGATGGCCGCCTTTATCCCTGCTATGAGACTGAGGAAGAGCTGGGCTTGAAACGCAAAAGCCTGCTAGGGCAGGGCCGCCCTCCCGTGTATGACCGCGCGGCGCTGAAACTATCGGCGGCTGAGCGTACTGCTTTGGAGGCTAAAGGTCTGAAGCCGCACTGGCGCTTTCTGCTTAAGGATAAGCCAGTGACGTGGGTCGATGGAGTTCGTGGCCCGGTCACCATTCCCGTGCATGATCTCTCAGATCCGATTGTTGTGCGCTCGGATAACACACTAATCTACACGCTCGCCAGCTGCGTGGATGATATCGACTTCGCGATTACTGATGTTATTCGCGGTGAAGATCATGTCACCAACACAGCTGCCCAGATTCAGATCATTGAGGCTTTGGGTGGAGCGGTGCCGCGTTTTGCCCATTTACCGCTGCTCACCGACGAAGAGGGGCAGAAGTTGAGCAAGCGCTTTGGCAGTTTTGGGGTGCCCAAGCTACGCGAGGAAATGGGGCTGGAGCCGCTGGCGGCGTGGTGCCATCTCGCCCGCCTTGGGACCAGTTTGCCGATCGAAGCCTTCGCTAGCCTTGAACCGTTGGTGCAGCAGTTTGATCTTGGTGCCCATTCGCGTAACCCGCCCAAGTTTGATATTGAAGAGTTGCAACGCCTGAATGCGCGTGTCCTGCATATGCTGTCCTTTGATCAGGTCAAAGGCCGTCTGGCTGAGATTGGCCTTGGCGGCGCTGATGAAGCCTTCTGGCTGGCCGTGCGTAGCAATATTGACCATATGGCGCAGGCACGCGATTGGTGGCACGTCTCGCGCGAGCAGGTGGCTGGCACCGTTACCGATGAGGCCTTTGCCGCTGCTGCTGCCGAGCTGCTACCGCCTGAACCGTGGAATAGCACCACATGGGATGCGTGGGTGAGTGAGCTTAAGGGCAAAACCGGGCGCAAGGGTAAGGAGTTGTTTATGCCACTGCGTCTTGCACTTACCGGGCGTGAGCATGGGCCGGAGCTGAAAGTGCTGCTCCCGTTGCTGGGCCGCAAACGCGTTCTGCATCGCCTGCAGGGAAAGGCCGCGTAAGATGGAACTGAAGCTCTATAATACGCTGACGCGTAGCAAGGAAATCTTTAAGCCGATAGATCCTCAGAATGTGCGGATGTATGGCTGTGGGCCAACGGTCTACAATTACGCGCATATTGGAAATGCCCGCGCGGCTGTAGTGATGGATGTACTATACCGCTTGCTGCGCCATATCTACGGCACAGAGCATGTTAAATTCGTTCGCAACATTACCGATGTTGATGACAAAATCATGGAGGCTGCACGGCAAAGCGGCGAGGGGATTGATGTCATTACTCGTAAATATGAGAAAATTTATAATGAAGACATGGCGGCGCTTGGATGCTTGCCGCCCGATGTTCAGCCGCGCTGCACCGAGCATATTCAGCCGATGCAGGATATGATCGCCAAGCTCATCAAGAGTGGTAACGCTTATGAGGCACAAGGCAACGTGCTGTTTAGCGTACCGTCGATGAGCAATTATGGTCGTCTGTCACGCAAGAACCGCGACGAACTGGTGGCGGGAGCGCGCGTCGATGTTGCTCCTTATAAACGAGACGCTGCCGACTTTGTGCTGTGGAAGCCCTCAGAGCCGGAGCAAGTGGGCTGGGATAGCCCCTGGGGTCGTGGTCGCCCCGGTTGGCATATCGAGTGCTCGGCTATGTCCGAGGCGCATCTGGGTGAGACGTTTGATATCCATTGCGGCGGGCTAGACCTGATATTCCCCCATCACGAAAACGAGATTGCCCAAAGCGAATGCGCGCATGGCGGCAAGGTGATGGCTAATTACTGGGTGCATAACGGATTTCTCAATATGGGCGATGAGAAAATGTCCAAGTCGCTCGGCAATGTTGTGCTGGTGCATGACCTGCTCAAGAAATGGCCGGGTGAAGTGATTCGACTTGCTCTGCTCAGTGCGCACTATCGGCAGCCACTCAGCTTTACAGAGGACCTTTTATTGCAGAGTAAGGCAGTTTTAGATGCTGGATATAGAGCCTTACAGACGCTGAGAGATGTGGAGCCACTTGAGGCAGAGGAGTATCATGAAGATTTATATGGCCATCTTGCTCCTTTGTTCAATGATTTAGACACCTCAAAGGCAATAATGGACGAGCGCGGCCGTTTGGGGCAGTTGGCTAAAGATTTGAATGCCGTTGGTGATTTTAAGCAAAAACGCCAGATGAAGGCACTGATCTTGACTCAAGCTAAGTTGCTCGGAATATACCAACATAACCCCGACGACTGGTTCGCATGGAAGCCAGCAGACGCTGATATTGATGATGCAGTCGTGCAGTCGCTGGTCGAAGGCCGCGCCGCTGCTAAAAAAGCCAAGAACTTCGCCGAATCTGACCGTATCCGCGATGAACTGAAAGCGATGGGTATTGCGCTAGAGGATGGCCCGCAGGGCACCACATGGCGGTATGTCTGTAAATAATTCCCCCATCATCATCCTTGTCCGGCCACAGCTGGGCGAGAATATCGGCACAGCTGCCCGGGCGATGCTGAACTGCGGGCTGACGCAGATGCGTTTGGTGGCACCGCGCGATGGTTGGCCGAGTGAGAAGGCTGTGAGTGCCAGTAGTGGTGCACACGAGGTGATTGAGCAGGCGCAACTCTTTCCCGATATCGCTAGTGCCGTGGCTGATCTTGAATTTGTCTATGCGACCAGCGCGCGCGACTTTCGCATGAACAAGCCGATTGATAATCTTGAAACCGCAGCGGACAAACTGGCGGCGACGCCAAAGTGTGGCGTGCTGTTCGGTCCGGAGCGGACGGGGCTGGAAGCGGATGATATTATCCACGCCAATCGGTTGCTCACCATCCCGCTTAATCCTGCGTTCAGCTCGCTCAACCTTGCCCAGGCCGTACTGCTGGTGAGTTACAGCTGGCATCGCGCCAAAGGGCTGCCTGAACTTAGCCAGAGCCATCGCACGGACAAAACCCGTCCGGCGACACAAGCCGAATTAGCGGGCTTGATGGCGCATCTGACCGACGAACTGGATGCCGCCGCTTTTTTTACCAGTGCGGATAAAAAGCCATCCATGCTGCGCAATCTCAGCTCGCTCTTTGCGCGTATGGAGCCAACCGAACAGGACGTACAAACCTTACGGGGCGTTATCAAAGCGCTGGTAGCGGGGCGCCGCAACCCGACGAAACACAGCTAGTTCTGCGGTAGCCCGCGCTGAGCCAGTTCGCGCAGGAGTGATTCTTTACTGCCACTATAGACAATGTTTCCTTCCACCACGGTGCGGTTGAGCGACGAGATTTCAAAGCGAGCGCCGGGAATGCTGTTGATTTTGCTGCGATAGTTATGAAGGTCGGCGGGGCCGCTAAGTGGAATGCGTACCGCAAGCGAGCTCTCCGGCGCGGTCAGCGAGGCAGGTTCAGGTCCAGCTGGAGCCTGATAACTGGCGGAGAGGCCCGGCTGGCCTGATGGCGTAAACGAGTTCACTGAATCGGCGCTTAGTGAGTCAGCTTCCATTTGCGGTCCTTGCACCATGTCGGCCAATAGTCGCTGGGCCTCAGCCAGTACAGGCTGATAGGGAGTCTGTGCGGCGGACGGTGGAATAAAGACCGGACTATCTTGTGTTGTTTGCGCATGGCTGTTGATGTCAAAATATAACACAGCCACATTCACTTCCTGCCCGGCTTTCAGCTCGGTCTCTTCACTGCGGAGAATGACCAAAGCTACCGCTGGGGCAGTATATTTACGGGCCAGTTGGCGAACACGATCAGCCAGCACGGGATCGTTGGTCTCCACCAGATCGGCTGTCAATAATTTACTATCGCTCTCACTCGCTTGAGCAACCGCCGTTGTGACCCGGTCAGAGGGGGCGCGCATCCAAGCGCTTTCCCAGGCATCCGAGCTTTTCCAGATCTGAATACGGCCAGCCTGTTCCCGGGCCGGAATGACCAGCACCCATGATGGAGTGGTTGCGTCAGCCGCCGCGGATGGTTGATCCGGTTCAGGTTCAGGCACACCGGTTAGTACACTTGTTCGTATACCAAGATTGAACGTCGCGGCATAGAAGTTCGGTTGGACAGTCTCATTAGTCACATCGACATACGTAGTCAGCTCAGCCAGTTGCCCTGCTGAAAGAGGCGGCAGCGGCTGTCCGGGGTTGAGCTGGCTCCACACCTGTGCGGCGGCCTCCTTGGTGGCCATGATGACGGCAGTATCACGGTCAGGGGCGCCTGTGATTTTGAGGTTCTGCACCTCCACCACCTGACCGGCCACCGCAGGTGCTGCTATCAGTAGAATCATGAAAAGCAGGTATCGCATGAGTGGAGTATACCTCATTCAGTCAAGGTCGGCAGGGCTATTTCGGTGGCTGCGACAGTGCGCGCAATCGCTGCTCAAACTGGCTGGCGGGCAGGGCTTTATCAAAGAGCCAGCCCTGCCCGATGCCGCAGTTGTGCTCACGTAAAAACCCGAGCTGGGCTTCGGTTTCAATGCCCTCGGCAACGACTTTAAGTCCAAGCTGCCGCCCCATATCCAGGATGATGCCTGCTACACAGTTGGCCTCGATTTTCCCGGGCACATCTTTGACAAAACTTCGGTCAATCTTGAGTGAAGACAGCGGCAGCTGGCGCAGGTAGGCGAGAGAAGAATAACCCGTGCCAAAATCATCAAGGGCGATACCCACACCCGCGGCGCGTAGGCGGCGTAATGTCGGCAGGACCTTGTCCATCTTGGCCATAACAGATTCCGTCACTTCAACTTCCAGTAGCTCAGGGGCGATCTCATACTCATTCAGCAGACGCAGGATCAACTCGTCAATACCACCGGACATCAGCTGCTTGCCAGACAGATTAATGGCAATCGGAACGAGGGGAACGCCGCGCTCTCGCCAGATGCTGAGCTGCGATAAAGCCTCACGGATAACCCATTCACCAATCGCAAGGACTGCGCCTGTCTCCTCAGCAATGGGAATGAACTGCAAGGGTGAGATCATACCAAGCTTGCGGTGCGGCCAGCGAATGAGTGCCTCTGCGCCGATGAGCGTCCGGCTTTGAAGATCCACTTTGGGTTGGTAGTGCAACACGAATTGCTGGCGGTCGATCGCCTCATTCAGGTGGCGCTCCAGTGTCAGCCGTTGCACAGCCTCCTTGTTCATTTCATTGATAAAAAAGCGGTACGTATTCCCCCCCGCGGCTTTAGCGCTATGCATGGCCGTGTCGGCATGGCGCAGAATATCGGCCACGGTCTCGCCATCGACCGGGCTGACACTAATGCCGATGGAAACAGTGATTGCAAGATGATTGGTCTCAACTTCAAAGGGCTGTGAGATGGAGCTGAGGATGCGCTTGGCGACCCGCGCAGCCTCCTGCGGGCTGGCAAGATCCTCACAGATCAGGACAAACTCATCCACCGCTAGACGGGCTAGTGTATCCGTGGGACGAATGTTCTGTTGTAGCCGCTGCGCGACAGCGCGAATCAATTGATCGCCGATTTCATGACCTAGGCTATCGTTGATGAGCTTGAAGCGGTCCAGATCAACGAGTAGCACTGCCACATGCAGACCCTTACGGTTATTGCCAGTCAGGGCATGCTGTAACCGGTCATGTAATAAGGTTCTATTTGGCAGATCGGTTAGAGTATCATGGGTAGCCATATACATCATTTGCTGTTCAAAGCGCTTGCGCTCGGTACAGTCGCACAGCAACCCGCTTAAGCGAACGGGTTTGCCATGTTCATCCCACTCGGCCCACGCATGATCCTCGACCCAAATCCAATGGCCATCTTTGTGCCTCAGGCGATAGGCCGGATTATAGTCGGCCGTCTCGTGAGCAAGATACCGCTGCAGGCATTGCATAACCCAGCTTTGATCTTCGGGATGAATCAGGTCATGGCGCTGGAGCGCAGCGAAAGACGCATCATGAGCCGTGTAGCCTAGTAGTGTGGCGAATTCGGCGGACCATTGGTAATGGCCTGTCGGAAGATCATAGCTCCAAAGAGCACTGTGGGTTGTTTGCAGGAGATGGCTTAGTTGCTCGTCACGCTCTTGATTCTGCTGGGCTAGCCTACGCACACTGCCCACGTCTGTGAGAAAAAGTAGGTAGTCTTTTTGAATGACGCTGTCAGATGACGCCGGTAGGATACCTGCTTCTAGTTCAGTCTGTGGATTATTTTTTAGACGGAGATCAAGTAAGAGAGGCGCCGGGGAGGCGCGGTGTAGCGTGTGCAATCGCTCGGCAAGGGCCTTAGCAGTTGCATCTGTCAGATGCGCCGCAATATGACTTTGTACCAAATCAGTCTCGCGGGTGTTGAGCAGCCGCGCGGCAGCGGCGTTGGCAAACTGGACTGTCCCATCGTGCGCGATATGGAGAAGTCCAAGCGGTGCCGCCTGTATGAGTGCCCGCAACATTTGATCGGATCCGGTGAGTTCTTGCAGCCGAGTGCTGTCGGCTTGGCGCGCTTGATGCAGGTCGTGAAGCAGCTGATTAAATCGCTGCATAATATCGCCCAACTCATTGCTGCGAACAGCAGCCGGGATTGTGATCTGCTGAGCCTTAGTCAAAAGTGGATCAAGTTCACGAAGCTCATGCGAGAACGTTTCAATTGGTTTAAGCACATGGCGCAGAAAGCCAAATGTCATCAGGAGAGTCAGAGCCAGAAGCCAAGCTGCTGTTATTATCAGCGCCACAGCCATGGTGCCGGTTTGGCGGCTGTTATCAACCCAATAGTAAATAACCGCAGCAATGAGAAGCAGCAGGACAAAGCCAGCGGGCAAGATATAGCGCACAATACGATTGATCTGCGTGGTCAGCAGTCGACGCGAGCTGGCTGGAGAGGGTGAATCAGTCGTCATGCAGGGCTACAAGGTGATAAGACCTATTAACCATGCCACAGGAAGCCTTAACGAAAGGCTAACCTTATGATTTATCGTGATTTATCAGCCGGAATAAACTTGCCCGAAGCGGGTAGCCAGCACATCTTCAAGCTGCATGTCTTCCTGACGGATAAAGCCCCGCTGTGGAAGTCGCCCGTTGCAAAACAGCTCAATCGCCGAGCAAATGCCTGCTGCCGTGGCAATTTGGATCGCGCTCCGCTGCTGCCCGATGTAGTTTTGGCTGTAGATGGTACGGGTGAAGGTGTCCTGAACAAGTCGGCCATCTTTGCGCCCTGTCACGGAGGCAAAAACAATCACTTTGTCCTGCAGTGTAGTCGGGATTGCGTCTTCCAGAATATCGCGCAGGATCTGGCGCTTGTTACCCAACTTGAGCTCATTGATGAGAACACGCGCGAGTGCACAATGACCGGGGTAGCGGATAGTCTTGTATGTAACAGACTTTGCCTTACCCAAGAGCGTATCGCACAGGCTGCCAATGCCACCGGAGGTGTTGAAGCATTCATACTCAACGCCATCCAGCGAAAACGTCTCCAGCCCCTCCAGGGGCAGCACCTCGCGCCGCTCATTATCCAGAATGACTTCACACGGCATACAGTACTCATTTATCAGGCCATCGGTGCTCCAGGTCAGGTTATATTTGAGGGCATTGGTGGGATAGACCGGTAGCGCACCCACGCGGCACATCACATTTTCAAGGGTATCAAAACGTTTGGCTAGATCATACGCAGCCACAGCAATGAAGCCGGGGGCGAGGCCGCATTGCGGCATCAGGGCGGTGCGGGCCGATTGCGCCAGCTCTTTAGCCAGCTTGGTTGTGGCGACATCCTCGCTCAGGTCAAAATAATGTACGCCTGCCTGTACAGCCGCTTTCGCCAACCGCTCGTTGAGGAAGTGGGGTAGGGCATTCACGACGATATCCTGATTGGTCAGAGCCCGCGCCATCGATGCCGCGTCAGTAACGTCAACGACATGGGTTGTCAGGCCCTGAGTGGCCGCTTGGGCAAGCGCTGTGCTGTTACTTTCAGCAATGCTGATCTGATAGCGCTCGGCGCTGTGGAGCAGGTCAGCAATTGTCCGCCCGATCTTACCGTAACCCATGACTAGAATACGCATGACTCTCACTCCCTGCTTCGTATGAGTGTTCGTATTCTGGGCCGAGCTGTCAAGCTAGCGGCTGTTGTGCAGCGCGGTGTAGTGGCGAGTTAAGGTGCCGGATTACCACCACCCCCTCGCGGCGGCCCGAATTTCTCACCAATCGTAGTTCCGGGTTTGGC
>ERZ761603.3320-NODE-3320-length-10388-cov-13.244363_pt1 | contig 10388 bp, 9 predicted proteins | sample MGYA00511879_ERZ761603 | MGnify/ENA primary metagenome ERZ761603 (study PRJEB28899, sample SAMN02850040) | bioreactor sludge metagenome | biome: EBPR Sludge; feature: EBPR Bioreactor; material: flocular biomat | place: Australia: Thorneside Wastwater Treatment...
TCCTCGAGCGTTCGGGAATGGCCGAGGACCTGCTCGACACGATCGGTCAGCTCTTTGGACCCCTGCGCGGCGGCCTCGCCTTCGCGGTGATCTTTGTCGGCGCTCTGCTCGCGGCAACCACCGGCGTCGTCGCCGCCTCGGTGATCTCGATGGGACTGATCTCGCTGCCGATCATGTTGCGCTACGGCTACGATACACGGCTGGCGACCGGCGTCATCGCCGCTTCCGGAACCCTGGCGCAGATCATTCCACCGTCGCTGGTGTTGATCATCATGGCCGACCAGTTGGGCAAGTCGGTCGGCGACATGTACGCCGGCGCCTTCCTGCCCGGTCTCACGCTGACGGCGTTCTACGTCGGCTACGTCGCGCTGGTTGCGGTGGTGCGCCCGCGTCACGCACCGGCGCTGCCGCCTGAAGCGCGCACGCTGCGCGGTGCGCAACTGCTGATGCGCGTGCTGACGACGCTGCTGCCGCCGCTGTTCCTGATTTTCCTGGTGCTCGGGACCATCTTTCTCGGCATCGCGACGCCGACCGAAGGGGGGGCGATGGGCGCGACCGGCGCTCTCATCCTGGCCGTCGCGCGTCGGCGCCTGACCGTGGCGCTGCTGCGGCAGGCCATGGAAACGACCGCCAAGCTGACCACCTTCGTCGTCTTCATCCTGGTCGGTGCGCGGGTGTTTTCGCTGACCTTCTATGGCGTCGATGGACACAAATGGGTCGAGCATCTGCTCACCGGACTGCCCGGTGGCGAAGTCGGCTTTCTAGTCGTGGTCAACGTCCTGGTCTTCCTGCTCGCTTTCTTCCTCGATTTCTTCGAGCTTTCGTTCATCGTCGTTCCGCTGCTCGGTCCGGTGGCGACTACGCTCGGAATCGACCTTATCTGGTTCGGCGTTCTGCTCGCGGTAAACATGCAGACTTCGTTCATGCACCCGCCGTTCGGCTTTGCGCTGTTCTACCTGCGCTCGGTTGCCCCCGCGTCGGTGAAGACGACCGATATCTACTGGGGTGCGATCCCATTCGTGTGCATCCAGATCATCATGGTGGCGATCCTGATCTTTGTACCGCAACTCGTCACCTTCGGCCTCGATAAGGACGCCAAGGTCGATCTTGATTCGGTGCAGATCGATGTGCCGAGCTCGGAGTACAGTACGCCGTCGTTTGGTGGTCAAGCGGAGGGCAAGGGATCGCCAGCCGATAGCGACGACGCGGCGACCCGGGCCATCCGCGACGCGATGAAACAGGAGCAGGGCAAGTAAATCGCTCCATCGCGCGAGACCAAGCCAAGGCAGATTCTTTTCCAGCGCTGCCGGCTCGGTTAAGACAAAGGAAACGACAAAAAGAAACGGAGGCTACGCCTCCGTTTCTTTTTGAGTCTGTAACGTTTGCGACGTCACCGGTCGCAGACGATACTCATTTCTTCTTGCTGTACATATAGTTGGCAAATGCGCCTTCGGCAATGCTGAACCACAGGTTCTGATCGTCCATGAACTTGCGGTAGTCGTCATAAACTTTCTTGAATTCGGCGTTGGTGGCCGACGTCTCGGCATACAGATCCATCGCCGCCTTGTAGCAAGCGTCCATGACTTCGCTCGGGAACCTCTTGAGCTGCGTTCCCGAGCCGACCAGCTGCTTGAGCGCCGTCGGGTTCCTGGCGTCGTACTTGGCCATCATGTCGACGTGAGCGTCGGCGCAGGCGATCTGCAGGATGGTTTGATACTCCTTCGGCAATTCGGCCCATTTCTTGAGACTGACATATGCCGAGACCTGCGGACCACCCTCCCACCAGCCGGGATAGTAATAGTACTTGGCAACCTTGTTGAAGCCGAGCTTCTGGTCGTCGTAGGGGCCAATCCACTCCGCCGCATCGATCGTTCCCTTTTCCAGCGCCGGATAGATATCGCCACCGGGGATTTGTTGCGGTACGGCGCCTAGCTTGGAGAGCACGGCGCCAGCGAAGCCACCGATGCGGATCTTCAGACCCTTGAGGTCGGCAACGGTCTTGATTTCCTTGCGGTACCAGCCACCCATCTGCGTCCCCGTATTGCCGCATGGGATGACCAGGATGTTCGATTTGGCGAAATGATCGCCGAGCAGCTTGGCGCCATTGCCATAACGCATCCATGCATCCATCTGGCGCATCGTCATGCCAAAGGGAACAGCTGTTTCCAGCGCGTACGTCGGGTCCTTGCCGAAAAAGTAGTAAGAAACGGTATGCCCCATTTCGACCGTTCCGTCCTTGACCGCGTCAAAGACGGCGGGGCCGGGAACGATTTCCCCACCCGCAAAAACCTGGATCTGGAACTTGCCGCCAGTCGCTTCGGCGACACGCTTGGCCATGTGCTCGGCGCCACCATAGATCGTGTCCAGGCTCTTCGGGAAACTCGAGGCCAGTCGCCACTTGATCGTCGGCGCACTCTGGGCAATCGCCGGCATGGCGACGGTCCCTGCCGCCAAACCGAAACCGGCATTCTTCAGAAACGAACGTCTTTCCACACTTGTCTCCTCAAGGTTCTTGTCAATGGACTGCCCGGTGATTATAGCGAAATTGGCCCTTGTGTAAACAAGGGGTTGCCAGCGCGAGGGCAAGAATTAATCGCCAGCGACGGTCATCCTCTCGATCAGCAGCGACCCCACCTGCTTCGAGCCGCGTACCAGGACGTCATTACCAACTGCGGCGACGTTCCTGAACATGTCGCGCAGATTGCCGGCAATGGTGATCTCTTCGACCGGAAAGGCGGGCGCACCCTCTTCAACCCAGTACCCAGCCGCACCTCGCGAGTAATCACCGGTTACGTAGTTGACGCCGTGACCCAGGAGTTCGGTGACCAGCAGACCACGTCCCATCTTTTGCAGCAGGCCGGTGAAGTCGCGTTTGCCCGGATGGACGATCAGATTGTGGTTGCCACCGGCGTTGCCGGTACTCTGCAATCCCAGCTTGCGCCCGCTATAGGTACTCAGGAAATAACCCTGCAGACGCCCGCCGCTGACGACTTCACGCTCATGCGTGGCCACGCCGTCGTTGTCAAAACACGTACTCGCCAAGGCGCCGGGCAGGTGAGGTCGCTCGCTGATGCGAACCTTGCGCGAGAATACCCGTTTGCCGAGGCTGTCAAGCAGGAACGATGCCTTGCGGTAAAGGCTGCCGCCACTCGCCGCATGCACGAAGTGAGCGATCAGCGACGACGCCAGCGGCGCTTCGAAGAGCACGGGAACCTGGCAGGTCTTGACCTTGCGCGCTCCGAGTCGCGATACGGCGCGCTCGGCGGCCAGCTGGCCGATCGACTCTGGCGTCGCGATCGTCGCCGGATCGCGCGCAATGGAGTACCACTCGTCGCGTTGCATGCCATCGTTCTCACCGGCGATGACCGAACACGAGAGATAATGCCGCGAGGTCGGATACCCGCCCATGAAACCGAGGCTGTTGGCAGAAACGAACTGCCCTTCCTGAATCGACACAGTCGCTCCTTCCGAATTGCTGACCCGCGGGCTGTAGTCAAACGCCGCCTGTTCGCATCGCCGCGCGAGTTCCGCCGCCGCGTCGACGCTGAGCAGCCAGGGGTGATGGAGATCGAGGTCCCGGCACTGTTCGGCATTCGCCAGCCATTCGCGCTCGGGAAGTCCTGCACAGGGATCGGCCGCCGTAAAGCGGGCGATGTTGAGCGCGGCTTCGACCGTCTCTCGCCACGCCTTGGGCGAAAAGTCGGAGGTGCTCGCCTGACCCTTGCATTGCCCGATATAGACGGTCACCGCAATTGACTTGTCGCGGTTGTGCTCGATCGTCTCGACCTCGCCGCGGCGTACCGTGACCGACTGGCCGAAGCCGTCCGAGACATCAACCTCGCAAGCACTCGCGCCTTGCTTGCGAGCCTGTGCCAGGACATCGGATGCCAGCTGCTGCAAGGTTTCGAAACGATGACTGAAGCGGGCAGTCGTGGCGGCAGGATCGGCTCGGCGAGTCATGGAGAATGGCGAAGAGAGAAAAGGGGCTATCATAACAGTTCACGCAGAAGGCATTTCTGCGCGCGGTACCGGCCACGCCGGATCGATCAATGGCATACGCGCCGATTGCAGAGAGTCGATGAACATTACTGGCGACCAGGCTGAACCTCTGTCGAAAACTCGGCGCAAGCGGGCGATAGACGAGCTGCAAGCGCTCGGCGCACAGTTGCTGACGCTGCCTGACGAACGCTTGGAGGCGGTCGAGCTGCCTGACGAGCTGCGCACGGCCGTGCGCGAGGCGCAGCGCATGCAACGTCCTGACGAAGCGCGACGCCGCCAGATCCAGTATATCGGGCGGCTGATGCGGGACACCGACGTCGAACCCATCCGCCAAGCCCTGGCCGCACTGCGTGGGCGATCTTTGACCGACAGCGCCCGCTTGCATCGTCTCGAGCGTTTGCGCGACGACCTGCTGGCCGACGAAAATGTCGTTCACAAGCTGGCCGCTGCCCATCCCGCGCTCGACGGTCAGCAGTTGCGCTCTTTACGACGGGCAGCCTTGCTCGAACGCGAAAAGGGCAGGCCGCCGCGCAGCTACCGGGCGATTTTCCAACTGCTCAAGAACGTGGAGACATCTGCCAGCTTGCCACCTCACGATGATGAAGCAAGACAGTACTGAGGAACTGCTGATTGGACTGGTATCGATCAGCGACCGCGCCGCGCGGGGTGCTTATGAAGACCAGGGGATTCCAGCGCTCGAGTCCTGGCTGGCGAGCGCGCTGACCTCCCCCTGGCGCAGCGAGAAGCGCCTGATCGCCGACGAGCGCACACTGATCGAGAGCACACTGATCGACCTCGTTGACCAGTGTGGCTGTCATCTCGTGCTGACCACCGGCGGTACCGGCCCGGCACCGCGCGACCTTACCCCCGAAGCGACGCTCGCCGTAGCCGATCGGGTGCTTCCCGGATTCGGTGAGGAAATGCGACGCATCAGCCTGCACTTCGTTCCGACCGCGATCCTCTCGCGCCAGCTTGGCGTCATCCGGGGACGGGCGTTGATTCTCAACCTGCCCGGACAGCCGAAAGCGATCCGGGAGACGCTCGAGGGTGCCAGGGATGCGAACGGAACCTTGCTCGCCGCCGGCATTTTCGCCGCGGTTCCCTACTGTCTCGACCTCATCGGCGGCCCGTACATCGAAACCCGTGAGGCGGTAGTCAAAGCCTTCAGACCCAAGAGTGCGCTGCGCTCCCGATCCGGAACCTGATTCCACCGCCTCCACCGCCCTCAGGTTGCCGCTGCCCGATCATGAAAGCGACCGATCTCGTAGTCGATCCCCGTCTCCTCGAGTTCAGCCGGGGTGATCATCCGGCGCTGCCCGGCGTCGGAGAACTCGAGCGCTTCCCGTACGTTGAAGCCCCCCGGCGGCAGCAGGATGCGCAGCAGACCCGGGCTGCCGCCTTCACGCAACCAGATCCCGGGTTCGCCGAGAACGCCGGAAAAACCGCTCCGCCGCGGCCGCAACTGCAGGCTTTGCGCCTGCCGGGACAAAATCTGTATGCCCAGGCTGATGCGTTCTCCCGGGAGGCGGGAGAAGCGGCGCACGACGGCGAGCAGCCAGTTGTCTCCCCCTTCCGGTTGCAGACAGAGCAGGCCCCCCAACTTGACGCGGCCCTCCTGCGCGTGGCCGACACAGGCGGAAAGTCCACTCAGACTGACGTTCTCGACCAGCCAGACGTCTTCGCCGGCACCGAGGTCGGAAGAACTCGGCGAGCTGCCCGAGAACACCTTGTAGCTGGCTTCGAAGCCGCACACAATGCTGACCCTGGTCTGCACGGCATGGCGCTGGTGTTTGCGCTGGGGAGGTAATGGCGCCCACTGGTGGCGCAGGTGCCGCAGCACCAGGAGCAGGGCTTTCGGCGAATAATCGGCGCCGAGATTGAGGTCGGCGGGCACTTCGCCACGCTCGACGACCGTGATCAGTTCCTCGACGGCCGCGAGGGCAGTACCCGGGGCAAAGAAGCGCAGACCGGGGCTGCCAGCGTTTGGCGGGCGCACGAGGCGCGTTGGCAGGGAGCCGGCCGCCGCATCGACCCAGTAGACGCTATCTGGACGGCAGTCGGCAACCAGAGTAAAGCGGGACAGAAGATGGGCGATCAAACGATCGGCGATTTCGATCTGTTGCAGCAGAAGACTGTCCATCGCCGAAGTGAAGAAAGCAATTGCATGCAGGTACTGCTGTCCAATGCTGGTCAGGCCGCGCTGAACCGGATAAAGCTGCAAGGTCTTCTGCGCATTGCCGGCGACTTCCGCAGCCAGGTGAGTCTGCCCAAGGACCTGCCACAGTCCCTCATCGAGCGGCCCATAACGAAACGCCAGCCATTTTGCCTGCAGGCGCCGGGCCGCCTGCGTGCGGGCAATCGCCAGTGGCAACGACGGCTTGAAGGGGGTGACACCCTTACCCTTGGAATCAAGCTGTGCGCGGTCCACGCATCGCGCATAGGTATCGCCGAGCTCGCGCCAATAGCCGTGTATCGTTGTCCACAAGCGCTGCTCTTCCTGAGACGGAAGGCCTGGTGACTGAAGGTAGTCACGTGCCAGGCGCAGCAAATGCGGTTGCGCTGCCTCGTCGAGCTGGCGAACGATCTCGAAATACTGAGCGAGCCCGAAGTCCTTGGCGTCTCTCAGCGAAGCCAACCAGTTGCAGACCTCTTCGACACCGTTGAGCGGCTTGGCACGCAGCAGATCGGCAAGGACCTTCTTCAGTTCCTTGCTGTCAGAGAGCAAGTGATCAGGGCGCCGCGGAAAAAGTTTGAGGAACATGGAGGTCAACCCTGTGCTGCCCCACATGGGGCGCGCCAATTGTAAGCCAGTGCCTGCAGATGTTGCCATTCTGGCGCGTGTTCGCTTGCTGACCGAGGCAGAAGGTGCGGCGTTTGCCCTACAATTCGGCTTTGTTAATCTGCGAACCGTCGCCGTATGCAGCAGTACCTTGACCTGATGCGCCACGTGCTCGAACAGGGCGCAGACAAAGCTGACCGCACGGGAACCGGCACGCGCTCGATCTTCGGTGGGCAAATGCGCTTCGACCTCGCGGCGGGATTCCCTTTGCTGACGACGAAAAAGCTTCACCTGCGTTCGATCGTCTACGAGTTGCTGTGGTTTTTGCAGGGAGACACCAATGTGCATTACCTGCAGCAAAACGGCGTCCACATTTGGGACGAGTGGGCGGACGTCAACGGTGAGCTCGGCCCGGTCTATGGACAGCAATGGCGACACTGGCGTAGTGGCGACGGGTGCGAGATCGATCAGATTCGGCGACTGGTGGAGGGTTTGCAGAACGACCCGAATTCGCGCCGTCACTTGGTGACCGCCTGGAATCCAGGTGACGTTGAACAAATGGCGCTGCCACCGTGTCATGTGCTGTTTCAGTATTACGTAGCGCCGGCAGTACCCTCGGCGTCCGATCGACGATCCACCTTGTCCTGTCAGTTGTATCAGCGCAGCGCCGACATCTTCCTCGGTGTTCCCTTCAACATCGCGTCTTATGCTCTGCTGACGCTGATGCTGGCGCAGGTTTGCGGCTACCGTCCCGGGCACCTGATCCATACCTTGGGTGATGCGCATCTCTACTGCACTCATTTTGAGCAGGCGCGCCTGCAGCTGACGCGGGAGCCGCGGCAACTGCCGCAGATGCACCTCAACCCAGAGGTCAAGGATCTCTTCGCCTTTCGCTTCGAGGACTTCGTGCTGGAAGCCTATGACCCTCACCCCCACATCGCGGCCACGGTTGCAGTGTGAGCCACACGCAATCATGAGTCGGGCAACGCGATTGACCGGCCGTCGGTCATGCTGGCCCTGATCGCCGCACTGGCGCGCAACCGAACGATCGGGCTCAACGGACGGTTGCCGTGGCACCTGCCGGAAGACATGAAACACTTTCGCGAGACGACCGGCGGCAAGACCGTGCTCATGGGCCGCCGAACATGGGAATCGTTGCCAGCGAAGTTTCGCCCCCTGCCCCGGCGACGGAACATCGTCGTCAGCCGCAATCCGGCCTTTCTGGCACCGGGAGCCTGCGTTGCCGGATCGATTGCCGATGCCCTGTGTCTGACGGGTGACGACCAGGAAGTATTCGTGATTGGCGGCGAAGAGGTCTACCGGCAGACCTTGCCATTGGCGCAACGTCTTTACCTCACTGAAGTCGCCGCCGATTATCCTGGCGATGCCTTTTTCCCCCCGTTCGACGCGACCGCATGGCGCGAAGTGTCACGCGCGTGCACAGCCGCCCAACGGCTTGGTGAGCAAGCGGTCGCGATCCGACCGGCGTTCGCGTTTGTCATTTACGAGCGCCGTTAGGAAAGCGCGGATCAATTCCGATTGGCAGCTTTGTGTTCACATAAAATCAATAGGTTGCAAGAGATATTCTGACCAAGAACGGTTTTCATCCGCGTTTCCCTGAAGGAGGATTTCATGGCGCGAGTAGCCGTAGCGTTGTCGTGTATGGCAGAAGTGATGTCCGATCTCGAGCATTTGGCCCGAAGTCGAAGCGGCGAAGTTCGCATGGTGGAGCGTGCGCGCATCGTGATCGCTTGTTTGCAGGACAAGCGCAATGACGAAGTGACGCGTGCTGCACAAGGAAGGCATCCCCCGTTGCAACGCTATCGTAAATGACGACGGGCTCGCGACGCACCCGAACGCCACCTTCCACTTCACTCCCACCCACGATGGCTGAGCGGCTTGATCATTATCTCCAGGCCGAAGAGGGTGCCGGCAGGATACTCGCGCACGCTAAGTTGCTGGGTAGGATCACGGAAATTTACGCACGCACCGCACCGCCGCATCTTCTGGCAGTGAGTAAACTCGCCAATTTCAAGTCCGGACTCGTCGTCCTGCATGCGGAAAATGGTGCCGTCGCCGCCAAGCTGCGCCAACTCACACCGACCTTGATCGACGAACTGACGCAACGGGGTATTGCCTGCCGCAGCGTGCAGATAAAAGTGAAAGCTTGCGAACACCCTTTGCCAGCCCGGACCGCCAGCGTCAGACCCTTGAGCCCCCAAGTCTGCCGGCAGCTGGCTTCGCTGCGCGACGCGTTACCCGCTTCGCCCCTGCGCAATGCCCTCGAAACGCTGTTGACGTGCGCCGCTAAGGAAACGCTGATTTACCCCCCTCCCGCGTGATGCATTTGGTATACCCTGGGTGTACCTGACCAATCGGTCAGCCTTAGCTTATCTAACTGTCCGAAAAAACGTGAGCGCCGCACATCAAACGGGTACCGGTTCAACTCGACTGATTCCAAGCAGCAGCGAGCGGGCCGGATCGTGTAGCGGAGGACCGCTGAGCAATGACGAAAGCGCCAAGAAACACGGCCCGCTCCGGCACTGTCACCACTGATCCAGCGCATCTTCAGGACTGTTCCGACCAGCCTCACTCCGCCAGCAATCCGCTCGCGCGCAGCACCTGCCTCTGTACGGTTTCCTCCAGCAGCCTGGGGGGACCAGGCATCACCAGCGTCAGGAAAGCGCGGGCGCGGGTGATGCCGGTATAGAGGAGTTCGCGGGTGAGGATCGGGCTCGGCGTTGCCGGCAGGATCAGCGCGGCATGGCCGAATTCCGATCCCTGCGACTTGTGCACGGTCAGCGCATACGCCGTTTCCACCGCCTGCAGGCGGCTCGGCAGGACCCACTTGATTCCCTGACCGGCGTCGCCGGCGGGAAAGGCGACGCGCAGCTTCGCTTCCTGGTCCGCCGCCTGCGGTAGCGCCAGGGTGATGCCGATGTCGCCGTTCATCAGCCCGAGACCGTAGTCGTTGCGGGTGACGAGAACCGGGCGGCCCGCATACCAGCCGGCGCTGGCTGGAATCAGACCGGCTGCGCACAGCACGCGGGCAATGCGCTGGTTGAGCCCGGCCACACCCCAGGGCCCACGCCGCAGCGCACACAGCACCTGGAACTCGCCATGCGCGCGCAATACCCGGCGCGCCCAGTCGTCCATGGCGTCCTCACCCGCGGCGGGCGCCGGCCGCGTCGTGGAGAGAATCGCGAGGTAGTGGCGATAACCGGTGCGAACCGACGCCGGGTCAATCTCGGTGAGTGGTGCAGGATCGGCGCCCTGCCCTCCCGCTGCGCCAGCGATGACCAGCGACGCGAAGCGTGCTTCGTCATCAGCGACCAGCGGCAGCAGAGCGAGGTCGGCATGGGGGTGCCGCCAGACCTCGCGCATCTGCGCCGGGTTACCGGCGTTCACCGCTTCCGCCAGTTGGCCGATGCCGCTCGCCGCAGAAAAGCGGTGGCTGTGACGAAGCATGACGACCGCTTGCGCGAGCGCACTGCCCGCCGCGTCGACCAGCGCGGCGTCGATGCGTTCGCCGCTGGCCGCCGCCAGCCAGTCGCAGGTCGCCGGGAGATCGGAAGAGCACACGTCTGAACTCCAGTCACCTTGTAATCTC
>ERZ761603.3322-NODE-3322-length-10381-cov-7.252469_pt1 | contig 10381 bp, 7 predicted proteins | sample MGYA00511879_ERZ761603 | MGnify/ENA primary metagenome ERZ761603 (study PRJEB28899, sample SAMN02850040) | bioreactor sludge metagenome | biome: EBPR Sludge; feature: EBPR Bioreactor; material: flocular biomat | place: Australia: Thorneside Wastwater Treatment...
GCAGCGGCGTTTCGGGATCGCCGCTAAATTCAACTAGTTGGCCATTGAGTGTAAAATTCATGTATTACCTCCATAGATTGCTTGCCAACGGCCGTTTACGAACGACCGATTAGCATTATGGATCCCCCAATCGAGACTAACAGCTGAGGAGATGTCGTCTTCCTAGACCTGTCAGGTGGCCACCAAAGGCTGCACAGTGGCGAGTAGCGTCGCGGCCACCTGACAGGTCTTAAAACTCTTCGTGCCGCTCACCGGCCATCATCAGGCCAAGTTCCTCCGTGGTGACCTTGTCGTTGTCCACAATGCCCATGATCTCGCCGCCGTAGAGTACCACGATGCGGTCAGACAGGGCCTTCACCTCATCCAAATCTTCAGAGATGAGCAGGGTGGCCAGGCCGTCGCTGCGGTTTTGCAGCAGCTGGTTGTGGATGTACTCGGTGGCGCCAATGTCCACGCCGCGTGTCGGTTGGGCGGCGATGAGCAGCCGGGGCTGCCGGGCCAGTTCACGGGCCAAAATGAGCTTCTGGATGTTGCCCCCCGACAGATTCTTGGTGGGGGTTTCTTGCGTAGGTGTTTTGACGCGGAAATTTTTGATCAGCTGGCCAGCATGTTTGGCGATGTATTTGAAGTCGAGGAAGATGCCTTTGCTAAACGGCCGTCGCACATAATCCTGCAAAATCATATTCTCGGCGACGGAAAAATCTTTCACCACGCCATCGTGCATGCGCTCTTCTGGAATGTAGGAGAGGCCGACTTTGTACATTTGCGCGGGCGTGAGGTGAGTAACCACCTTGCCATCCAGGGTGATTTTGCCGTTATTCACCACGCGCAGCCCGGCAATGGAGCGGGCCAGGGAGCGCTGGCCGTTGCCAGAGATGCCCGCCACGCCGACAATTTCGCCGCTGCGCACCTCGAAGGAGACGTTTTTGAGGACCTGCTTACCGTCTTCGTTAACGGCCGTTACATTCTCCAACTTCAGCCGCACGTCGCCCACTTCACGCGGCGGGCGCACCCGCTCCAGCAGCACCTCGCGCCCAACCATCATGTTGGCCAGATCTTTTTTGGTGACATCTTTGGTAAAGCGTGTGCCCACGACACGGCCGTCTCTTAACACGGTCACGCGGTCGGTCAGGGCAAAAATTTCGTTGAGCTTGTGCGAGATAAAAATGAGGGCGTGCCCATCGGCGGCCATCTGGCGGAAGATGACAAACAGGTCGTCCACTTCTTGCGGGGTGAGAACGGCCGTTGGTTCATCCAACACCAGCAGTGCCGCGCCACGATACAGCGCCTTGACAATTTCCACCCGCTGCTGCTGCCCCACCGCCAGCTTGCCCACGATGGCGTCGGGATCCACCTGCAAGCCATATTTGCTGGCCAGCTCGCGAATGCGGGCCGACACCACGTCCAGGTCCAGGCGCGGCGCGCGGGAAGAAGGCAGGCCCAGGGCCACGTTTTCGGCGACGGTCATGTTATCGACCAGCATAAAATGTTGGTGGATCATGCCGATGCCGTGTTTGGTGGAGTCGGTGGGCGAGTGAATGGTGATCGGTTCACCATTCAGGAAAATCTGCCCTTCATCTGGCTGATACAGGCCGTAGAGAATCTTCATCAGCGTGCTTTTACCCGCGCCGTTTTCGCCTAGCAGGGCGTGAATTTCGCCCGTTTTCACCTCAAAATTGACGTGGTCGCTGGCCAGCACGCCCGGAAAGCGTTTCACAATGCCGCGCATCTCCAACGATTCAATGCGGGGCAGGCCGGAGGGGAGGGTCTTTTTGATTGTGCCGTTTTCGTTCATGTGTCTGCTCGGTTGATTTTCTTTTTGCCACGGATTGCCACCGATAGACACGGATTGGTTTAGCTATCCGTGAAAATTCGTGCTAATTCGTGGCAAAAATCAATGCCAGATTGTCTCTGCTTTTCGTTCTGTTAAAACACGGCCGTTCCGTATAACGGTGCGATTGGCGGGCTGTTGGCGCAGGGCTTGAACGGCCGTTTCGGCCCCCAAGATCACCAAATTTGCCGCCGCGCCGACGAATACGCCGTAATTATCCAGCCCCCACATGCGCGCCGCATGATAGCGAGGCATGTTGAAGGCAGCTTCAATTTCATGGGGTGCGCCCAAATGAGCCAGGTGCGCGGTGATGAGGGCCACTTCCAGTGGGTCCATTTTACCAAACGGGTAAAACATGTTTTGCAGATCGTCCTGCCCGCACACCACATTGACGCCCGCTTCCAGCAGCTCTTTCACCCGGGCAATGCCGCGCGGCTTCGGATAGCCACTATGGCGACCTTCCAACATGCTGTTAATCGGCGCGTTGGTGATGATGTGAATGTCCGCCGCCTTCACCTTGTCAATGATGCGTGCCGCCATCCGGTCGTCCCAGGCGGACATGGCACAGCAGTGCCCGGCGGTCACCCGCCCCTGCCAGCCGGTCTCGATCGTTTTCTCAGCCAGCTGCTCCAGCGAATGCCAGTACGGATCATCGGTTTCGTCGATATGCATGTCGATATCCACGTTGTGTTTTTGGGCAATGGCAAAGGCGATGTCGATATGTTTGGCGGCATCGTCCATGTTCTTTTCGCCGTGCGGCATGCCGCCGACGAGGTCGCAGCCGTTTTCCATCGCCTGCCACATCATTTCTACCGCTTCGGGATTTTGGGCCAGCCCCAGTTGAGGAAAGGCGATGAGCTGGATGTCGATAAGGTCGCGATACGCTTCCCGCGCCGCCGCCACGCCGCGCAAAATGCTGAGTTTGGCGATGTGGTCGATGTCCACGTGGCTGCGCAGCCAGAGGGTACCGTTGGCTACGGCCGTTTTCACCACGTACCCCGATCGTTCCACAATATCTTCTACGGTCAGGTCATGCTTCACCCTGGCGTAGATTTCAATCGCTTCTTCCAGCGTGCCGCTCTGGTTGATGAGGCCATCCCACAACAGCGCATTTTCCAGGTGAAAGTGCGACTCGATAAACGCAGGCGAGATTATGCTGCCCTGCGCGTCAATTTCCTGCGCGGCGGGGGGCAGACTATTGGGGGAGGAAACGGCCGTAATCACCCCCCCGGTAATGCCTACTTCAATGGGTTGGCCGTGGTCGGAACGGCCGTTGCGAATCACAAGGTCCATATGGGTTAGTGGGTGAATAGACCTGTCAGGTGCCCTTGAGCCATCTGCGTAAGCAAGGCTTCTTGGCGGGCACCTGACAGGTCTAGAAAAACTAAAACCTAATTACGCGGCTCCGCCACGATCTCAATTGAGCCGTCGATGATGCCTTGCTCAGCCGCCATGCCCGCTTCTACTGCTTCCGCAGGCAGACTGTCGGCATAGATCATCGTCTGGCCGCCGTTTTCCAGCGTCAGCTGCAAAACGCGCCCACCGTACTCGCCCGCCTGGTTTGCGGTGATCATTTCCAGCAGCGTCGGCACCCAGTCGTACAGCACGGTGACAACCACCACATCCGGACCAGCCGGGCTTTGGTCGGCCTGAATGCCCAGCCACGGCACGCCATTTTCAGCGGCCACGCCGATGGCACCCACGACCTGCTGCGACGAGCCGGTCAGCACGTCAGCGCCAGCAGCGATCTGCGTGTTGGCGGCTTCGGCGGCCAGCGCCGTATCGCCAAAGGAACCGGTGAAGGAGACGTTCACCTGGATGTCCGGGTTTGTGTCGCGCACACCGGCCAGGAAGCCATCCACATGCAGCTTGGCGTCGCCAGCGTCCACCGGGCCAACCAGGCCAATGATGCCCGCTTCGGTGAGGTACGTGGCCACCACACCGCTGACGTAACCACCCTGCTCAGCGCGGGGCTCATAGGCGAAGACGTTGGTCACACCTTCATCAGCACCGGTATTGGTGGTGGTGCCCCAGGCAAAGCTGGTTTCCGGGAAGTCTGGGGCAATCTCGAAGAGGGAGGTGCCATACTGCGCCCCGTGGGCAATCACCAGGTCGAAGCCGTCGGCGGCGTAATCGCGAATGGCCGCAGCGGCATCGGTAACGTTGAACATGTTCTCAGTGTAGGCAATTTCAAAGTTTTCTTCACCGTAATACGCTTGCAGAATGATCAGCGAATCGTAGATCGATTGGCTCCAGGCCAGGTCAGTGGTGGTGCTGGGCATCACCAGGGCAATACGCACCGGTTCGATTTCCGGGTAAACCATGGCTTCTTCGTCGCCAGCGTCGGCCGGGGCTGGCGGTACAGCACCCGCAATGATGTCGTTCACTTCGATGGCACCCGCGATGATGTCGTTGGCGGCAACTGTCGCGGCGGCTACAGCTTCGCCATCCAGACCATCGGCGTAGTTCATCACCAGGCCACCGTTGCCCAGGGTGAGGGCGTAGGCGGTGCCGCCAAACTCACCCGCCTGGTGCTTGCGGATGATGTCGCTCAGCACACCGTCCCAATTATACAGCTGGGAAGCTACCACCACGTCTGGGGCAATCGAGCTTTGGTCGGACTGGGTGCCGAGCCACGGCACGCCTTGCTCAGCGGCGACGCCAATCGCGCCGACCACTTGCTGGGCCGATCCGGTCAACACATCCGCGCCGGCCGCAATTTGCGTATTGGCGGCTTCGGCGGCCAGGGCGGTATCGCCAAAGGAACCGGTGTAGGAAACGTTGACCTGGATGTCGGGATTGGTAGCCTTGGCCCCAGCGACAAAGCCATCGATGTACAGCTTGGCGTCGCCTGCTTCAACCGGCCCGACCACACCCAGCACACCAGAGGTGGAGAGGTTAGCAGCCAGCACGCCATTCACGTAGCCACCTTCTTCAGCGCGGGCTTCATAGGCAAAAACGTTGGTCAGCCCCAGCTCGGCCCCCGTGTCGGTGGCGGTGCCCCAAGCAAAGGTGGTTTCGGGAAAATCAGGGGCAATTTCGAACATGGATGTGCCGTATTGGGTGCCGTGGGCCAGAACGATGTCGAAGCCATCGGCGGCGTAGTCACGCAGGGCGGCGGCGGCGTCGGTGACGTTAAACATGTTTTCGGTGTAGGCAATTTCCATCACATCGGGGCCACCAGCTTCGGCTTGCAGGCGCAGCAGCGAGTCGTAGACGGCCTGACTCCAGGCGAGGTCGGTAACGGTACTGGGCATCACCACCGCAATGCGGATCTGCTCAATCCCGGTGACATCGGCCTCGGCGGCAATGTCTTCAACGGCCGTTTCTTCCTCTGCTTCCTCTACTTCTTCCACGGCAGCAGCATCTTCGGCGTCGGCTTCGGCCTCTGTCGTGTCGGCCACAGCATCTTCTTCAGTATCGGTTTGCGGCGTTTCGCCACCGCTATCACCACAGCTGGCCAGTACCAGGCCGAGAATCAGCAGCAAACTCAGTAAAAACCATCTTTTTTTCATTTCCTTCTCCTTAACAAAAATTTTTAGAACCCCCACCCTAGCCCTCCCCCTGGAAGGGCTAGGGTGAGGGTTAAAGTTTCAACTAATTTTCACCTCGGGTGAACGCTTTGGTGAGCATGGCGGGCTGCAGCGCGCGGCGGAAGGGTAGGGCCAGGGCAATGATTGTGAGCAGGTAAGGCAGCATGACGGCAACATCTGAGGGAATGTTGAGGTTGAGCACCTGCACCCACAATTGAAGGGCGTTGACGGTGCTGAACAGCAGCGCCCCAGCCAGCACGCCCACTGGCTTCCAGCTGCCAAAGTAAACCAGGGCTACGGCGATGAAGCCCATGCCGTTGGTCAGGTTTTCCTGGAAGATGCCCAGCAGGGAGATGGAGAGCGACGCGCCCGCAATACCGGCCAGGACGCCACCGAGGGTAACGGCCGTATACCTTACCTGGATTACATTCACCCCCAACGAATCGGCCGCTTCCGGGTTTTGCCCTACGGAGCGCACTTTGAGGCCCCAGGTGGTTTTGTTGAGCACCCACCACGCCAGCGGCACCAGGGCAAACGCGCCGTAGGTCATCAGGCTGTGGTGGAAGAAAATTTCGCCAATGACCGGAATATCGGCCAGGCAGAAGCTGCCGACGCAGAAGCGCAGCTCAGAAAAGCCCTGGATCCCTTCGACCGTGCCCAGCATCGTCTTAAACAGCAAGCTGGACGCGCCCAGGCCAAACATAAACAGGCCAATGCCGCTGATGCCCTGTTCGGCCTGGTAGGTAATGCTGACGACGCACAAAATCAGCCCCATCAGCCCGCCCACCAGGGCCGCCGCCAGCACACCCAGAACCAGGCTGCCGGTTTTAAACACGGTAAAAAAGCCAAAAAACGCGCCCATCAGCATGATGCCGTCCACGCCCAGGTTAAGCACGCCGGAGCGCTGCGAAAACATCTCGCCGATGGCGGCGTAGAGGTACGGCGTGGCCAGGCGAATGCCGGAGTGCAAAATGCCCACAATGATGGTGAGGGTGGTCAGATCGCCGTTGTTCATGGCTGCACCTCCACGGTTAGCTGAGGTTCTTCATCTCTTTCGGGGGTAGAGGGTGTGTCCGCCGAAACGCGGCGATTGGCGCGTTTGCGCACAAAGTAGTCCGTGCTGACCACAAAGAGCACCACCAGCCCCAGGATGGCGGTGATGAGCACCTGGGGAATCTGCATGGCGCGCTGCATTTTGTCGCCGCCGACCAGCAGACCGCCAAACAAAATGGAGGAGGGGATGATCCCCAGCGGGTGCAGCTTGCCAAACAGGGCGGCGACAATGCCAGAGAAACCGTAACCGGCGGAAACGGCCGTTGGCTCAAACATCCGGTGGTGTAAGCCCAAAATCTCGACGGCCCCGGCCAGCCCGGCAAACATGCCGCTGAGGGTCATGGAGAGCACCATCGTGCGTTCGACCATCATGCCCGCGTAGCGCGAGGCGTGTGGGTTTAAGCCCACGGAGCGAATCCGGTAGCCGATGGTGGTGCGCCACAGCAGCACGTACACCAGGATCGCGGCCAAAATGGCCAGCAGCAGCCCGGAATGCAGTCGGGATGGTTCAACGAGGACGCCGTATAATTCGGCCGTAAAGCCGCTTAGGCCCAGCTCTTCGGCCGATTTGGTCAGGCCAAGCGATTGGGCCAGGTCGGTGAAGCGGGGCAAATCGTACAGGCGGGCCAGGCGGGCAGAGTGGGGGATGTTGGTGCCTGCTTCCAGTTCGGCCGGATCAATCATTGGGCCGCGCAGCAGGTAAAAGCCAATCTGGATGGCAATCTGGTTCATCATGATGGTGCTGAGGATTTCATTCACCCCCAGCCTGGCCTTGAGAAACCCGGGAATCGCGCCCCACACGCCTCCCATAAACGCCCCGGCCATCATGCCAATGACGATGCCCCAAAAAGCGGGCAAATTTTCCCCCATCTGCACCACGATAAAGGTGGTGAGCAGGGAACCAACGATGATTTGCCCTTCGGCCCCGATGTTGATGACGCCGCCGCGAAAGGCGATGGCAATGCCCAACCCCACCAGCATCAGGGGAATGGCTTTCACCAACGTGTCTGAGAGCCCATTTTTGTTGCCAAAAGCGCCGATAAATAATTCCCGATACGCTTCAAGCGGATTCACCCCTTGCAGCAGCAGCAGCACTGCGCCAATTAGAAACGCGGCTAAAACGGCCGCAAATGGCAGTAGCGCATCGTACAGGCGCTGGAAAAAGACGCTGTCGAACCTGTTTTTATGCACGCTCTCTCCTCCTCAGTCAGTAAACACACTGGTTGCCCACGGTCATGGCCTGGTCGTGCGGTTTACCAACAAGCTTCTCCCCGGCTTGGCTCTATGATATTGTGATGGTGCGCTGATGAAACTTGGCGAGGCTGACAAAAAAGGCGAACCTCACCCTGGACAACTTTGATAATGAGCGGTGCGACGCACTTCAAAGTGCGTCGCACCTGTTTGTTAAGATAGTGCCTGGAGCAGCCCGGTTCTTTCGTTGAATTGATCGATCAAGGCGTCGATTTCAGCTGCTTTGCCGGGGATGTTTTCCCAGTAATCGTCGTCGTACCACTGGGCCTGGATTTCGTCGAAGGTTTTTCCTTGCTGCTCGACCCAGGTGTAATACTTGAGGTTGTGGATGCGTTTACGGCCGTAATAGCCCAACTCTTCCACGTAATCAATCGACTGGCCTAACAGATGTCGCTGGAACGCACCAGCCGCCTCTAAGGCCGTGAAAGCCCCTTCGCTTTCGCGCAGTTCAACCAGGCGGCTCTTGTACATCTCCATCGAATCCGTCGCCACGGTCATCACCACGTCCTGGCCGGTCAGCTCATAATACTTGGCAAACTTGATGGCCGACAGCATGTTGGCAATGCCCGAAATGCCCAGCAGCGGCAGCTGCTCGACCAGGTCAGCCGAGATGCCCTTTTCCACCAGGTATTCCTGACCAGCCGGTTCGTTAAACAGCCGGGTCAGCGCCATGCTGGATTCATCGTCGATGGCCATCACCATGTCGGTGTTTTTCACGTTGTGGATCCAGGGCACGTGTTTGTCGCCGATGCCCTCGATGCGGTGCGCGCCAAAGCCGTTGTTTAGCAGGGTGGGACACTGCAGTGCCTCACTGGCGGCAATCTTGCTCTGCGGGTACAGCTTCTTCAGGTAATCGCCCGCCGCAATGGTGCCCGCCGAGCCGGTGGTAACCACAAACCCTTGATAGCGATCTTTTGGTCCCATGATTTGCTGGAGCACCTCTTCCACGGCCGGGCCGGTCACTTCGTGATGCCACAGGTAATTTCCCATCTGGTCGAACTGGTTAAAAATTACCAAATCTTGCCCAGAGCGGCTGAGTTCCCAACATTTATCAAAAATCTCTTTTACGTTGCTTTCCGTGCCAGGGGTTTTAATCGTCTCGCCCGCCACGTTTGCCAACCATTCAAACCGCTCGCGGCTCATGCCTTCCGGCAAAATGGCGATCGATTCGCAGGCCAGCAGATTAGAGTCATAGGCACCGCCGCGGCAGTAGTTGCCCGTGGAGGGCCAGACCGCTTTTTGCGTCGTGGGGTCAAACTGACCGGTCACCAGGGTCGGGGCCAGGCAGCCAAAGGCGGCCCCCACTTTGTGCGCCCCCGTCGGGAACCATTTGCCGATGATCAGCACAATGCGCGCGGCAACGCCCGTGAGTTCCGACGGCAGTTCCAGGTAGTTGACACCGCCAAAATCGCCGCCGTGCGCCTGCGGCTCGTTGTGCCAGGTGATGCGAAATAGGTTGAGGGGGTTTAAGTCCCAAAGCCCGACGTTGTGTAAACGACGGCGCACAGGACCGGGAACAAGCTGCGGGTTCCGCATCTGGCGGAAGGTGGGAATGATTATATTACGTTCTTTGGCGCGCTCGACGGTGCGGGCCAGCGCCTCAGCATTGTGGGTTTGTAAATCTATCATTTTGGGTAATTGGGTAATCAGGTAATTGAGTAATTGGGTAAGGCTGCGCGGCCAAATTACCCAATTACTTAATTACATAGCATTTACATGGTCAGCGCCATGACGGCTTTTTGCACGTGCAGGCGGTTTTCGGCTTCGTCGTAGACCACACTGTTGGGGCCATCAATGACGCCGTCGGTGACTTCGATGTTGCGGTCGGCGGGCAGGCAGTGCATGTAGATGGCATCATCTTTGGCCATGGCCATGCGGCGCTCGTCGGTGATCCAGTCGGTGTACTGCTTGCCAATGCGGGCCGATTCCTGGTGGTCGGTGGTGGTGAGCATGGCACCCCAGCTCTTGGCGTAGATGACATCAGCATCTTTGAAGCCAGCGTTGAAGTCGTCCAGGATTTCGAAGGAGCCTTTGTGGCGGCGGGCGTTTTCTTTGGCCTGTTCCACGATGTCGGGCATGAGCTTGAATTCCGGCGGATGGGTGAGGCGCACGTTCATACCATAGCGGGTCATGAGCAGGATGAGGCTTTGCGGCACGCTGATGGGCTTCTGGTAGCTGCTGGCGTAGGCGTAGCTGACGTTAATGGTCAGGCCGCGCGGATCGCCTTTTTTCTCCATGATGGTGAGCATGTCGGCCAGGATTTGGAACGGGTGGTAAACGTCGTCTTGCATGTTGAGCACGGGCACGCGGGAGGCGGCGGCCACTTCACGGATGTACTGGTTGCCAAAGTCCCAGTCACATTGGCGAATGGCGATACCGTCGAAGTAACGGCCGTAAATCTCCCCAATCTCCTTCGCCGTGTCCCCATGGCTGATTTGGGTCGTGGTGCTGTCGATAAACGCCCCATGGCCGCCCAACTGGGCAATGCCCGCCTCAAAACTGGAGCGGGTGCGGGTGCTGGAGAAGAAAAAGAGCATCGCCAAAACCTTGTCCCGCAGGTAGGCGTGTGGCTGCCCCAAAGCGCGCTTCCGCTTCAGGTCCATCGCCACGTCCAGGACGGTATCGATCTCTTCTTTCGTCCATTCCTGGGTGGTAATCATATCTTTACCGCGTAAATGTGTTTGCATAGAAAATCCTCCAAAAAAATTTTGCC